>Ga0247841_10000607_pt1 | contig 90723 bp, 85 predicted proteins | sample LaCruzMarch2015__2_FD_192410 | JGI IMG/M metagenome (GOLD analysis project Ga0247841, IMG submission 192410) | Freshwater microbial communities from meromictic Lake La Cruz, Castile-La Mancha, Spain - LaCruzMarch2015_18m | ecosystem: Environmental > Aquatic > Freshwater > Lake | place: Spain...
TGTCATCGGAAAAAACCATCGTGGCCGAGGAGGTGCGAGCGGTGGCGATTAAATCCTTCATTTCAATCGGCGACTTCACAACGGGCGTTATGACTTCCTTCGCACTCGTCTGCGTGACGTCACCGACGACCGATGTGAATTCACCGACCGCAGCCGCAAAAGTTGAATAGGGAATGATAAGTTGCAGGACAAGTAAAAAAGAAAGAAAACACCTGATGGGTTTAGACATGAATCACCTCCTGTAAATTTGAATGCTGATGAGAATCCAATTTGTCAGCGCCGATCGAGTGCCGTAATAAAACGACGCTCTGGGATAGAATCCCCCTTTTTTCGAACAAACATATAATTCTTCCGTCAGGCCCAGCAGAACTCGTTTTTTTGAGTCGAGTAGACCGGTTTCTCCCGATACCTCCCAAAAACACAAAACCCCGTCTCTTTTCAGAAACGGGGTTTCGGTAATCAGTCCCCTACTGCGTAGAGCTCTAAATCATTTAATATATTACCGTATAATTTACTAAAGAACTTAAACTTTTCAGATGTCAATATAATTTTGATGTTCACTGAGAAAATAAGATGAAGCAGACGTTATCATTCCCATCTGTAATTATGTAAGTCCAGACATTCGTTTATAGTTTATGGTCTCAGGTGAAGACCTTGCCGGGATTCAGGATGAGGTTCGGGTCGAAGAGGAGTTTGATCGCCCGCTGGAGGCGGATGCTTTCCGGCGAGAGTTCGAGCGGAAGAAAGGGCTGCTTGGCGATCCCGACGCCGTGCTCGCCGGACATCGTGCCCCCCATCGCGATCACCTTTTGGATGATCTCGCAGACCCCCGTTTCGGCGGCCTTCCTGACCTCGAGGCTCTCGCCGGTGACGCTCAGGTGGATGTTCCCATCGCCGGCATGTCCGAACGCGTAGATTTTCACCCCATGGGCGGCCTCGTACCCGGGTAGACACTCCACAAACTCGGCAATCCTTCCCAGGGGGACGACGATGTCCTCCTGGATGTCCAGGGGGTGTTGCTCCTCGATTCGAAGCGATATCGCCCGGCGCACCTCCCACATCTTGGCCCGCCGGTCCGCATCCAGGGCGACGAGGGCGTCGCTCGCCCCGCCCGCCAGGCAGATCTCCCGGATCGCCTCTATCTCCCGCCGGATCGTCTCCGGGGCGCCGTCCGATTCGATCAGGAGCATCGCCCCGGCCTCCTTCACCCCCGTAAAGGGGAGGATGTCGCCGACCAGTTCCAGGCACCGGGAATCCATGAATTCCAGGGTGGAGGGCATGTAGCCGCGCATCAGGATCGTCGTGATCGTCTCCATCGCCGGGGAAAGCTTCGGGAACAGGGCGACGAGCGTTGTCACGGCGGCGGGATGGGGGATGAGACGTACGATCAGCTTCGTGATCACGCCGAGCGTCCCTTCGGAGCCGACCAGGAGGCGCGTCATGTCGTAGCCGACCACCCCCTTGCGCGTCCGGACGCCCGCCTCGATGAGTTCCCCGCTGGGGAGAACCACCTCCAGACCCAGGATGTAGTCGCGGGTTGTTCCGTACTTGACGCAGGCCGGGCCGCCGGCGTTCGTGGCGGCGTTTCCTCCGATCGAGCAGGCGTCGTTGCTCGCCGGGTCGGGAGGATAGCACAGACCATGGTCGCGCACCGCGTTTTTCAGATCGAGGTTCCGAACCCCCGGTTCGACGACGGCGATCATGTTCCGGGGCTCGATGGCGAGTATCCGGTTCATCTTGGCGAGCGACAGGACAACGCCGCCATGGATCGGAATCGCCCCGCCGGCCAGACCCGTCCCCAGCCCCCGCGGGATGACGGGAAAGCGGCAATCGTTGGCCAGGCGCAGGAGGGCTTGGATCTGCGGGACCTCAGTCGCTTCGACGACCAATTCCGGGCGGTGGAAGGCGCCGGGGGTCTTGTCCCTTCCGAACTCTTCCATCTTCCCGGGGTCGTCGATGATGACCAGGCCCAAAATGGCGGCGATACGGGCCCGGATTTCGGCGGTAATGGGGGTGTATTCGGGCATGGCGCTATATCCTTTGATGTTCGAAGCCGGGAAGCCGGAGGCGGTCCTCCAAGCGGCCGAGGATGAGGGCCGCGACCGAGGTCATCACCAGATAGCAGGCCCCGATCATCAGGAAGACCTCCGTGTACTTGAAGGAGTTCGAGGCGAGAATCTTCCCCTGGCCGGTGAGCTCGATGCAGGTGATCATGTAGGCCAGGGATGAGTACTTGATCAGGTAGATGATCTCATTCCCGCACCCGGGCAGCGCCCGCCGGATCGCCTGCGGAAGGATGATGGAGAAGATCATCTGGACCTTGGTGAAGCCGAGCGACTGGGCGGCGAGCATCTGCCCGCGCTTGATGGAGAGGAGCGCCCCCCGGATGTACTCCGAGTGGTAGGCTCCGCTGCAGAGGGAAAAGCCCAGCACCGCTGCCGTGAAAGGGCTCATGTAGATCCCGATGTAGGGGAGGCCGAAGTACCAGATGAAAAGCTGCACGACGAGCGGGATCCCCCGAAAGATGGCGACGTAGGCGTTCGCGGCGGCCATGACAGGGCGACTCCCGTAGACCCGAAGCACCCCGACCAGGATCCCGACGACAAGGCCGCAGATCGCCGATGGAAAGATGAGCTCGAGGCTCACCCAGAACCCCTTGAGCAGGGCGGGATAGACCTCGGTTTGGATGTAGAGCCACTCCTCCATCGTCAGCGTTCCCCGTAGATCTCCGTGATCTTGGAACAGAATTCCCGCGTCCGGGCGTTTTCCGCATGGTTGAAGATCTTGTCGGGCGTCCCCCGTTCGAGAATCCGACCATCCTCCATGAAGATGATCTCGCTGGCAAGCGAGCTGGCAAAGCCGATCTGGTGCGTCGCCATGATCATCGTCATCCCGTTGTTCCCAAGATCACGGATGACCGCGTGGACCTCGCCGATCAGTTCGGGATCGAGGGCCGAGGTGGGCTCGTCCAGGAGCATCACCCTCGGGTCCATCGCCAGCGCCCGGGCGATCGAGACCCGCTGCTTCTGGCCTCCGGAGAGCTGGGCGGGGTATTTCTGCATGTGGTCCCCGAGGCCGACGCGTTCTAACTCCATCACGGCGCGCTCCCCGGCCTCCGCCTTCGCCATCCCCTTCACCTTGACCATGCCGATCCGGACGTTCTCCAGCGCGTTCAGGTGGTCGAAGAGGTTGAAATCCTGGAAGATCATCCCGACCTTCTGGCGGTAGGCGTAGAGGTTGCGCTTGTGTGCATAGTGAACCTCCTGTTCGTCCAGCCAGATCCGCCCCTCGTCGGGTTTGACGAGGAAATTGATGCACTGCAAAAGTGTGCTCTTTCCCGCGCCGGAGGGACCGATCAGGATCTTGAGGTCCCCCTTGTTCACCTCGAGCGACGCCCCCTTGAGGACATCCTTCTTCCCGTAGCGCTTCGACATGTTTTCGATCCGTAAAATCGGTGCTGCCATAAGATGCCTACAATCCATGCGTCGAATATCCCGGAATCCGGACCTTCTCTTCCAGCAGCCGGAGGCCCTTCGTCCCTACCCAGGTGAGGACAAGGAAGATCACCCCCGCGGTGAAGTAGAGAGGGAGCTGCTGGTAGGTCCGGGTCGCCACGAAGTGCGCCCGCGCCATGATCTCGGCCACACCCAGAGCGTAGGTCACCGCCGAATCTTTCAACAGGATGGAGTATTCGTTCGACCAGCCGGGAACGGAAAGCCGAAGCGCCTGGGGGAGAATGATGACGGAGATCGCCTTGAGATCGCTCATCCCGAGCGCCCGGGCCGCCTTGAACTGACCCTCCGGGAGCGACAGAATCGCCCCGCGGAAGATCTGGGACTGGTAGGCCGAGCTGATCAACCCCAGCACGATGATCGCCACCGCGAAGGCGGAGAGGTTGATGTCGAGCGCCGTACAGAGGCCGAAATAGAAGAGAAAGAGAAGAACGAGGAGCGGGATGCCCCGGAAGAACCAGACGTATACGGCGATGACGCGCCGGAGCGCCGGGTGGCCATACACTTGCCCCACGGCAAGGGGAACCCCGAGGACGAGCCCCAGGCCCATCGCCCCGACCACAACAATCAAGGTCACGAGCGATCCCCGGAGGAGGTACGGGAGGGCATCCCCTATGGCGATCAGGCTTTCCGGCATCCGTCTAACAACCTGTTGAAAAAGTCTTGCTTGCAGGCTGTTCAAAAATGCCCGGATGCAAGGCCCCCGATATCCTGAGCCGTGAGGCGTACTTTTGGGTACGTTGAACAGCGAAGGATGAGGGAAACGCAGCAGATGGGCGTTTTTTAACAGCCTGCAAAATGGCTCACAAAAACATGGAAAGCCTCATGAACTGAGGCCTTCCCGTTATCCATCGAATGGAAGCTCCCCGCCCACAGGGCGGGGCTTCCCCGTAAGAAAGATATTTGTTTTTCCATTGCGCCCCTGATCCCCACCTGAAAGGCGGGGCCTGCGGGTTGCGCTCCCGGTCAATGCCCCGTCGTCCGGCATATCATCATTTGTCGATGTAGGTCTTCTTTAACTCGGCCCAGTAGGGGGATTTCATGAGTTTCTTGAGGCCATCGTTGAGCTTCTTCAGGAACTCGGTGTCCTCCTTGCGGATCGCATAACCGAAATCCTCGTCCTTCATCCCGAAGCCGCCCAGGATCTTCACGGGCTTCTTTTTCGCGGCGTCGAGCGCCGGGGCGTCGTCCATCGCGGCGGCGATGATCCGGCCGTTGATCACATCCTCGATCGCCAGGGGGGCGGAGTCATACTGAACCAGCTCGAACTTCTTGCCCCCCTTCTTGATCAGATTCTCCTCGATCCACTTCGCCTCGGTCGTGCCGCGCTGGACGCCGATCTTGTTCCCGTCGGCCAGGGCCTTCTCCGCGGTGATCTTCGCATCCTTCTTGCCGACCAGGACCTGCTTGATCTTCCAGTAGGCGATCGTGAAATTGACCTGCTTCCTGCGTTCGTCGGTGATGCTCATCCCCGAGGCCACGATGTCGATCTTCTTGGCCTTCAGGCTGGGGATGATGCCGTCCCAGTCCATCGGCTGGTGCTTCACCTTGAAGCCCATCTCTTTGGCAATCCAGTCCAGGGCCTTCACGTCAAAGCCGTCCGGATTGCCGGATTTGTCCACATAGGCGAAAGGCGGAAAGTTGGCATCGATCCCGTTGATGTAGACCTTCTCGGCGGCGACGGCAAACGTCGCTGACATGACGAACAGCGCCGACAGCACCCAAACCACACCCCAAAACCCTTTTCTCCTCATAAAATCCGATCTCCTTTCTTCCCGTTGCGTTATGGTTCGTTTCCCATGCAAAGCCATGATTTCCAATCTAAACCCGGTCTTTTACCATGGATGAAGCAACACTGAACTTTTAAAGACGGTGAAGCATAAACAAAATCAGGGGAGCTGTCAAGATGAACGAAGGGTAATCGTGTAAAAAAATGTGGTTCATCCGGTTGATGCGGGTTTCTTTCTGAAGTCAGCAATCAGCAGGAGTCAGGGAAAATTGCTGCTTTCAGATGGCAATGATCACCTCTATCGAGACCCCGATTACTCCTGGGATGAATACATCTACCCTGAAGGGCACAAGCAATCATACCGCATCGCCAGCCCCTGCTTTTCGATGCCAAAAATCTCCCTGCTGCAAAATCTCCCTTGACAAGCAATAATAGCCTCTCTATACTTTGACTTGTCAAAAACAATGTCTTATCAAAAACAAACAAATCAAAAAAATCAAGGGGAACCGCACGACCTATGAGCGGATGAAATTCAACCTCGATTTCAACGCCGGAGGAATTGTGGAAGGGACGTCCATCGCGGAAGTCGGCGCGGAACTGCTCGGACACGACGAGCTGTTCTGCATCACGCGTATATGAACGGATGCCGGGCCATGCCACGAAAGGCCGGCCCGCTAATATGAAATGAACAAAGTGAGGTGTGTCAGATGTTCAAGCTTCATGGTATCTATGCCCCCATCGCGACGCCGTTTGCGGGAGGGGAGATCGCCTATGACAAGTTGGAGAAGAATCTGGATTTCTGGCTGGGCTCCGACCTGGAGGGAATCGTGGTCATGGGCTCCAACGGAGAGTTCGTCCTGCTTTCGCCCCAGGAAAAGGAAGAGCTGATGCGGTTCGTCTGCGCCCGGGCGAAGGGGAAGAAACCGGTGATCGCCGGGACCGGCGCCGAGTCGACGGCGGAGACGATCCGGCTCAACAGGAAGGCCGCCGAAGCGGGGGCCGACGCGGTCCTCGTCGTCACCCCGAACTACTACAAGGGGGAGATGACAGATCCGGTCCTGGCCCGCTTCTACACGGACGTGGCCGACGCCGGCCCGCTGCCGGTAATCCTCTACAACATGCCCCGGAACGCGGGGATCAACATCTCCGCCAAACTCGCCGTGGAGCTGGCAAAACACCCGAACATCATCGGGATCAAGGACAGCGGCGGCAACATCGTCCAGATCGCGGACATGATCAGGAACGCACCGGAGGGCTTCTCCGTATTCGCGGGATCGGCGAGCTACCTCTACACGAGCCTTGCCCTCGGCGCGACAGGGGGCACCCTGGCCCTGGCCAACATCTTCCCGAACGAATGCGCCCGCCTGCAAACGCTCTTCGATGCCGGAAAGATCCGCGAGGCCCGGGATCTGCAGATGAAGCTGATCGACAGCAACAACGCGGTGACGGCCCGCTGGGGCATCCCGGGGCTGAAGGCCGCCATGGAGATGATCGGCCTGTACGGCGGGGATCCCCGCCCGCCTCTGGTTCCCCTGAAGGAGGCGGATCGGGAGGAGCTCCGGAAGGTCCTGACGAAGACGGGTTTTTTCCTGAAGGCATAGCTTGGATTTCCTGACGGGTTCGACAGGGATAATATCATGATAAGGAGGAGTATGGGGAAACCAGGCGGTAAACGGAGAAAACAAACATCAACCTGCGGTCTCTGGAGAAACCGGTCTACTCAACTCAAACGCCCGATAGTTCCGGGTTGCAGCCGACATCCATCACGCTGTCCGTCTTGGAGCGCCTGTTCCGCTACCAAGTCCTCCAGATGCTCCTCCGGGAACGGTGGATTGGCGAGGCGAGGATGATTTCATGGTAGCGATATATAGAAAAAGAACTTTGCAGCCGTTGGCCGAAAGGTTGCGATTGCAGGTGAAATCGATTATCATACAGCGATTTTAAGCTGTAATGAGTTTTTTCCGCGGCAGAGGGAAAAAATCGAACCAACGACAAAGGAGGAAAGCCAATGAAAAGAAAAGAGTGCGGTGTTTTGGGACGGGTTCTGCTTGTATTCATGAGTTTATCTGTTTTTGTCTATACCCTTCCGCCCATCAAAAGCCCTTTTGTTAGAAGACTCAGGATGCCCTGACCTTTTTGATACGGTTCTCCTTTCAGAAGAAGATTTTCAACCTTCAGGCCCAGAAGTTCATTCGGTTTCATCGTCAGCGGATTCCGGTTCAGGATAACCATATCGGCCATTTTTCCCGTCTCGAGACTGCCCCGCTCCTTTTCATCGAAGGTGGTCCAGGCGGCGTTCCAGGTGAAGAGTTTCAGGGCCTCCGGAATTGTGAGGGACTGCTCGGGAATATAATGGTTGCAGGCGGCATAGATACCGAGGATCGGATCCGGCAGCGTGCACGGGGCGTCGGAGCCGCCGCTCAGCACGATCCCCATGTCGGTCATCTTTCTCAGGGGAGAGATTTGCTCGGTCCGCTTCCCCAGGATGCTTTCAAGAAACGCGAGAGGTTCCAGGTCCCACATCAGAAAGGCGGGTTGCAGCGGGATCTGGATGCCGAGCGCGGCGCATTTTTGAAGCCCCTCCTCGGAGGGAAGGCAGGCATGGATGATGCCGTGCCGGTGATCCTGCCGGGGAAAATCCTTCAGGGCCGCCTCTATGGCCATGACTGCCTGTTCGAAGGCCGCGTCGCCGATCGCATGCATTTCGATCTGCAGCCCCTCGCGATTGGCCTGTTTTGTAAATCGGATGACCTCTTCATCGCTGTGATAGAGGATTCCGCGATTTTGGGGATTGTTTGCATACGGCCGCCTCAGCGCCGCATCCTCGCTGCCGAAGCACCCGTCCAGGGCCGTTGCAAAGCATCCCCCCACCCGGGGAAGCTTTCTCTTCCTGATTTTGTCCAGATTCATGGTCTGGAAGAAAAGTCTAGTCTGGAAACCGCTGCCGAGCCCTTTTCCCAGGATCGTCTCCATGGTCACATCCAGATCCAGTGGAAACCCCACGCCGGATGAGGTGTGCATCATCCCGATCCCCTTTTCCGCCATATCATCGACGGCCCGGAGCATGTTCCGGAGGGTCCGAGGGAGAGAAACCTTTTTGGTGATAAAATCGGCCGTTGCAAAAAAGGCCTCCTGGTTCATTTCCCCCGTGTCTTCATGCCAGCCCCGCAAAGTTTTCATTTTGTCCGGCAGCATCGCGATCATTCTGCTGTTCAAGATGCAGGCATGGCCGTCGTATTTGACAATGAAAACCGGCCGGTCCGGGCAGGCTCGGTCGAGCTCTTTCCGGGAGATCATCTTCTTTTCCGCAACGCAGTGGGTTGAAGCCCCGAATCCCATGAGGATCTTGTCGTTGTTCTCCCGTGTGAATTTTTGGATATGCTCACACATCTCCGGCAGGCTCCGCGCAGACCTCACATCGAGGCCGGCGTTGAAGAGGGCATGGGACATAAAGTGCAGGTGGGTATCCCCGAAGCAGGGAAGCAGAGCCCTTTCACCCAGAACCTCCCGGGGCGCACCTTGATACGCCGCGGGAAGCTCATCTCCCGCATAACGAATCCGCCCCTTGTCTTCTACAAGGTATCGGTAAACATGGTTTTCCCGATCACAGGAAATGATTGCGCCTTCATAGGTTTTCATCATGTTTTCCCTCCTTTCAACAGTCGATGTACATCTCCAAAGGCGGACAGTCAGGGCCTCTCTTTCCTTCCGTTCGCGGTTGTCCCGTCACAGCCATTTTTTCCGTCTGAAATAGAGCAGCATGAAGACGGCGATGACAAGCATCACCCCCCAGAGGGCGAAGTATCCCCACGGCCACTCCAGCTCCGGCATGTATTTGAAGTTCATGCCGTAGACCCCGGCAAGGAAGGTCAGCGGCATGAAGATGGTGGCGATGACGGTCAGGACCTTCATGACCTCGTTCATCCGGTTGCTGATGGTGGAAAGGTAGATATCAAGCATTCCCGAAAGCATGTCCCGGTAGGTCTCGATCGTGTCGATCACCTGGACCGTATGGTCGGAGATGTCGCGGAAGTAAAGGACGGACAGCTTCCGGATGAGAGGGGAGTCGGACCGGCTGAGGTTGCCCACCACCTCCCGGAGAGGCCAGACCGCTTTCCGCAGGAGGATCATCTCCCGCTTGAGGATCTGGATCGCCCGGAGGGTCTGCGGCGAGGGACCGCCCATCAGCGTTTCCTCGAGGGTTTCGATCTCCTCGCCGAAATGGTCCAGGATCGAGAAGTAGCCATCCACGATCCCGTCAAGGAGTGCATGGGCGAGATCGTCCGCCCCGCCCTTGCGAAGACGTCCCCGATCGTTTCGGAGCCGCTCCCGGACAGGGTCGAGGAGCTTTCCCTCCTTTTCCTGAAGGGAGATCAAATAGTTGGGGCCGAGGACAATACTCACCTGCTCGGGGACGAGACGGCCGCCTTCGTCCTTATGGAAGCGTTTGAGAACGACGTAGAGGTAATCGCCATGGTCCTCTAACTTCGGCCGCTGGTCGGTGTTAAGGATGTCTTCGAGGATCAGGGGGTGGAGGCCGAAGACGACCCCCATCTGTTCGAGCAGGCGGACGTCCTGGAGGCCGTCGATGTGGACCCAGGTGACGGCCTTGCGGTCCGGGGGCGGCATCAGCCCCTCCAGGGTATGGATCTCCTTTTCTTTGAAATGGGATTCGTCGTATTCGCAGAGGATGATCTTCGCCTTCTCCGCATGTTTCTCACCGATATGGATCAGGGCGCCGGGCGGGAGACCGGTCTTGGCGGATCTTTTCTTTGTGGCTCCAGACATGTCCTTTTTCCTCCGGGATCGAACGGAACTTCCGAGATGGGGACGAACGGGTGCAAAAGCGACGCTAATACTCCGTCAATTTAACATATCAAATGTCATGCCGGACTTGATCCGGCATCCAGTCCAATTCTGGATTCCCGCTTTCGTGGGAATGACGACGTTGAGATATATTATTGCCGGGGTAATAATGTAGCCCATCGTTTCCGGAAAAACAATGAAAAAATCGGCCGCGAAGAGGGCGATGGATGCGATTTTCTCTTGACAAAAGTTTCGGAATTGCGGACTTAATCGCCAGATCATTCGATATCGATTTTCATGCGGCGCCGCGGTGAGCGGTGTTATGGCTATTGGTGTCATGGTGAGCTTGTCGAACTACATGATAGCGGCCGTTTGTCATCACCCTTCGACAAGCTAAGGACAGGCTGAGCTCAGGGCGACATTTATTCCGGAGGTTTCATGAGATACATCCTTGCGGCGACCGAAGACCGGGCTGCGACGGAGGTCATCCGCGCCGCATTCCGCCGACCCTTCCAGGTGGATGCGGCGGCCACCGTCCAGGATTGCCGCGAATTCCTGCGGAAGCGGCGGTATGAATTCACCTTCATCGATCTCGATCTCCTCGACGGACTCGGGGTGGCCCATGGCGATTCCGGCGCAGCCCTCCGGGGGGTAAGGCAGGCCTTCCCCTCGATTGATATCATCGTCATGACCCCGCCGGAGAGGGCGGGTGAGGCGGTCGACGCGGTGAAGGCGGGCGCCGCCAATTACGTGACCTATCCCCTGAACGCCGACGAGATCCGGTATGTGACGGAGAGCCTTCACGAGGGCATCCGGGCGCAGTCGGAGCTCGACTACCTGCGGGACCGCTTCTGGCAGTCCGACTCCCTGGACGTCGTCCAGACCCGGAACCCCGTCATGCGGGCCGTCTTCGACCAGATACGCCTCGTTGCGCCCACAAAGAGCACGGTCCTGTTGGCCGGGGAGACGGGGACGGGGAAGGGGGTTCTGGCGAAACTCATCCACCGCCACAGCAATCGCCGGGGGGTGCAGTTCATCGGCATCCACTGCGGCGCCATCCCCGACACCCTCCTCGAAAGCGAGCTCTTCGGCCACGAGAAGGGGGCCTTTACCGGCGCCATCCGCCGGAAGTTGGGAAAATTCGAACTCGCCCACGGCGGGACCATCTTCCTCGACGAAATCGGCACGATCACCCCTTCCGCGCAGATCAAGCTCCTTCAGGTCCTTCAGGAACGAACCTTTCAGCGGGTCGGGGGGGAGGCCCTCATCGAGACGGACGCACGGATCATCGCCGCCTCCAACCGGGATCTCGGGCAGATGGTGGAGAAGGGTCTTTTCCGGAACGACCTGTACTATCGCTTGAACGTCTTTCCCATCGAGATTCCGCCGCTCCGGGAACGGCGGGAGGACATCCCGCAGCTCGCCGAGATCTTCCTCCGGCAGATGAACCGTTTCAACCACCGGGGGATCCACTATATCCACCCCCAGGTTATGGAGGCGTTTCAGCGCTATTCTTGGCCCGGCAACATCCGCGAACTGGAAAACCTCGTCGAACGGGCCTGTATCCTGGAGACCTCTTCGATCCTGACCCCGGCGAGTTTTCCGGCGGAGCTCTTTTCCGGCGGGACGCTCGCGGCCCCATTATCCGCGGGCGCCGGTCTTACGCTGGCGGAGGCGCGCACAAGGGCCGCTGCGGAGGCGGAGAAAAACTATCTCCGCGAGGTTCTTACCCGGAACGGCGGCCGCATCAACCGGACAGCGGAAGCGGCCGGCGTCACGGTCCGCCAGATCAGCAAACTCATGCGCAAATACGGGATCCGAAAAGAGGCGTTCCGCTGACAGCCTATTGAAAAAGTCTCTTTTGCAGGCTGTTCAAAAATGCCCGAATGCAAGGCCCCCGAAATCCTGAGCCGTGAGGCGTACTTTTTAGTACGTTGAACGGCGAAGGATGAGGGAAACGCAGCAGATGGGCGTTTTTCAAAAGCCTGCAGATCAGCGCCGGGATGGCGCAGACTCCTGCCGTGTCTTGACGACGACCCGGACGACCGGCGTCTTCCCCCCCGCGAACTGGATATCCGGCGGGTACCGCAGAGATGGCGTGAAAGCCCTCTGGACGTCCAATTGCGCCAGGTCGATCGGCTCGGTCAGGATTCGGATCCGCTTGCCGCGGAGCTTGCGGGGGATGAGGATTCTTGCCTCGGCGGGGGTGGCGGTGATCTTCTGGACCGCAATACCCTGCGGCGGGATGTTTTCCGTCAGCACCTCGATGGGGACGGTCATGGAGATGAGGCGCGAGGTGACGACCGTAATCCGCTCGGGGCTGATACCGGCGACCGCGAGATTCGACGGAGTCTTCACCATGGTGCGCGTGAGGGCGACCTCCTGCCTGCCGGGCTGGAGTTGCGCCAGGTCGAGGGAGATCTTGAGATTCTCCGGATGGAGGAGTTGAAAAGCCTGGGCGTGTCCCATGAGCATGACCTTCGCCTCCGTGGCCTTGGGTTCCTCCAAAACCCATTCCGCCGGGACGTTCCGGTATTCGATGGGAACCGTGAAATCCCTCCTGATCGTCTCTCGCTGGTAGCCGAAAATGAACCAGAGTGTGCAGGCCAGCACGATGGCGATCACCTTCTCCCGCTGGTTTTCCTTCAGCCAGCGGATAATCGACCCCGTTTTGGCGAGGGGCGCCCGTCGGGCGAAGAAGGACTCCAATTCGATGCGGAGGGTCGAGGCGTTGGCGATCTCCTGGATACGCTCCCCCTGTGCAAGTGAAATGCTGCCCCGCTCCTCCGAGACTACGATACAGATTGCGTCGGCCCGCTCCGAAAGGCCGAGAGCCGCCGTGTGGCGGAGGCCCAGACTGCCGTGTTGGGCGGCGTTCGCCGAGAGGGGCAGATGGCAGCCGAAGCGCATCACCCGGTTGCCGTCAACGAGGACGGCACCGTCGTGACCGATCGAATGGGGATCGAAGATGCTCTCCAAGAGGGGCTGGCTCAGGATGCCGTCGAGGTTGCTTCCCCCCGTGAGGTGTCGGTCGAGGGGGTCGTGCCCCTGGAGGACGATCAGGGCGCCGATCTTTTTGCGCGCCAGATCGGCGGCGGTCTGGGTAAGGATCTCCGCGCCTTCGTTGAACGCGGCGACCGCGAAGAACCGTTTCCGGAAACGGCCCAGCAGGGCCAGGCGTTCGAAGAAACGCCGGAGGTCCTCCTGAAAGATGACAACGAGGACGAACAGCAGGATCGCGAAGAAGGCCTGGAGGACGACGGTGGTCAGATAGAGCTGGAAAAAGCGGGCGAGGATATAAACGACTCCGAGCAGGGTGATCCCGAGAAAGACGAAGCGGGACGCCCGGTCCTTGAACCAGATCAGGAGCGCCGAGATCATGACCGAGATGATGGCGATGTCCAGGATGTCCTGAATCCGGAAGGTATTGAGCATCGTCAGGGCATTGTCAATCATGGGAACAACTCCTCTTTTCTCCCGCCGGGAGAGGACCGGCCTGCCTGCAGGAAGCGGTTGATAAAAAATCCGAACGAACTTTTTTGATATATAAACAGAAGGTCCGCGATGTGTCAAGAAGATATCGGAAGATATCGGATTTCAAGACATTTCAACAGGGACGGAAAAGACCTTCCAGCCGTCATGGCTGCCGGGAACGGGTTTTCATTTTGTTATTTTGTCGGCGTTCGGCTATAGTGCAGCCTTCCCGGAATCTTGGCGGAATGTTGAAAAGTCTTTTTTGCAGGCTGTTCAAAAATGTCCAGATGCAAGGCCCCCGAAATCCTGAGCCGTGAGGCGTACTTTATAGTACGTTGAACGGCGAAGGATGAGGGAAACGCAGCAGATGGGCGTTTTGGAAGCAGCCCGCCCACAGGGCGGGGCTTCCCGGCAAGGAAGCCATCTGTTTTTCATTGCGCCCCTTATCCCCGCCCACAAGGCGGGGATTGCGGGATGCGCTCCCGGTCAACAGCCTGTTAGCGGCGGAACGGTATCACGGAGGAAGGTCAATGATCGATCAGAGGCGGGAAGAGAAGATCGGCCGGGTTGCAGGGATGATCACGAAGGCGGAAAACGTCGTCGTTTTTACGGGCGCAGGCGTCAGCACGGAATCCGGGATCCCCGACTTCCGCAGCCCTGGCGGCTTCTGGACGAAATTCGATCCGGAGGATTTCACGATCGATAAATACCTGGCGAGCCCGGAGACCCGGCGGAAGCAGTGGCGCTTCCTTCTCTACGGTGATCTGTTCCAGGACGCCCGGCCCAACGCCGCCCATGAGGCGATTGCGGAGTTAGAAAGGCTGGGGCGATTGAACTGCGTCATAACCCAGAACATCGACAACCTCCACCAGAAGGCGGGAAACGATCCCGCAAATGTGTTAGAGCTCCACGGCAACATGCGGTGGATCCGTTGTCTCGACTGCGGGGAGCGCTATCCGCTGGAGGAGATCCTCCAGCAGAACCGGGGATCGGAAGAGGTCCCTGTCTGCGGGCGTTGTGCCGGGATCCTGAAACCCGACGTGATCTTCTTCGGCGAGGCCCTTCCCGAGGAGACCCTGCAGAAGGCGACTTGGCGTGCGAGCCACAGCGATCTTCTGATCGTCGTAGGCTCGTCGCTCGTCGTTTACCCGGCGGCCTATATGCCGCTCTACGCCAAACAGACGGGGGCCGGGCTCGTGATCGTCAACCTGAGTACGACGCCGGCGGACGAGATTGCGGACGTCGTCATCCATGCCTCCGCGGGAGAGGTGATGGGGCAAATCCTGATGGAAGTCAGACAGAGGCTCGCCGGATCATGTGCCTGATTCTGTTCGCCTGGAAAACGCATGAGAATTTTCCGCTCGTCCTTGCGGCGAACCGGGACGAGTTCTATGAGAGACCGTCGGCGCCCGCCGCCTTCTGGGAGGACGCGCCGGATCTGCTTGCGGGCCGGGATCTGCGGGAGGGGGGAACCTGGCTCGGGATCACCCGGGCGGGGAGATTTGCCGCCCTCACCAACTACCGCGATCCGGCGTCCCTGAAAATCGGGGCCCCGTCGCGGGGAATGCTGGTCAGCGATTATCTCCGCGGCCGGGAAATTCCGGAGGCCTATCTCAACCGGATTAAACACGATGCCGATCGTTTCAACGGTTTCAGTCTGCTCGTCGGCGACCCTGCGGGACTATTCTATTTTTCAAATCGGGGCGCACTGCAGCGTCTGATACCCGGAATTTACGGCTTGAGCAACCGCTTTCTCGACACCCCCTGGCCGAAGGTTGAACGGGGGAAAACGGCGCTCCTGGCCCTCCTGAAAGAAAATAAAGGCCTTTCGCCGGAAACGATCTTCGCTCTGCTGACCGACCGGACCCGGCCGCCGGACGACCGTCTGCCCGACACAGGGATTGGGCTTGCATGGGAAAGGATTCTCTCCCCCCTTTTCATCGAGAGCCCGGTGTATGGAACCCGCTCTTCGACGGTTTTGCTCATCGATCGAAGGGGAAGCGTAACCTTTGCCGAGCGGGTGTTCAACGGCGAAGAGGATCCCCGGACGACCCGGTTCACTTTTCGCATTACGGGGAAATAGAGAAACCCGTTTATCAACTTGGAAACCGGATCCCGGAAGCGTGCATTGGAGATTTTTCGGAACGAAAAATGACCAGCGCGCGGAGGGATCATGATTTCCAAGTCTTAAGGGAGCAATATATGGCAGGTCGGGAATATCCGGACCACCCGCGCGTTGGCGTCGGGGCGGTCGTTCTCCGGGAGGGCCTCGTCCTTCTCGTCCGGCGGGGCGTTGCTCCCGCCCGAGGGCTCTGGGCGATCCCGGGCGGCGGTCTCCGGCTCGGAGAAACCCTCCAGGAGGGTGCGGAACGGGAGATCTTCGAGGAGACGGGAATCGTCATACGCGCCGGGGCGCCCGTTTTTACATGCGATTCCTTCGAAAGGGATGGAGAGGGGCGTATCCGTTTCCACTATGTGATCGTCGATATGATTGCGGATTATGTGAGCGGCGACGTGAAGGCGGCCGATGATGCCCTCGATGCTCGTTGGTTTTCACCTGCGGAGATCCGGAACCTCTCCGCAACGAAAACAACCTTGAAATTGTTGAGGCAGATCGGATTCATGCCGCCGGATGCGTCGGGTGATGAGGCTCCGTCCCGTCCCGGCCGGAGATGAGCGCGGTCCGTGGCCGCAGGGTCGCTTGCTTCGACCGGGTCATGATCCAAATTTTTCGGGAGGTGAGCTCATGAAGGTCGTATTTCACGAGGATTTCCGCCCGCCCTATACCTCCGATCCGGCGGCAGAGAGCGGACGGATGGAGGCCGTCGAGCGGGCGATCCGGGATTGGGTGACCTGGGTCCAGGCGGTCCCGGCGACGGAGGAGGAGATCGCCGTTGTTCATACCCGCGCCCACATGGAACGGGTTCGACGAGAGGGGCTCTACGACATCGCCGCCCTTGCCGCGGGCGGGGCGATCCAGACGGCCGCCATCGGCCTCACCGAGCCCTGCTTCGGCCTGATCCGCCCGCCCGGACACCACGCCTCGGCTGCGAGTTCCTGGGGATTCTGCTACTTCAACAACATGGCGGTAGCGATGGAGAAACTTTATCGGGAGAAGAAGATCGGGACGGCCCTCATCCTCGACTTCGACCTCCATTTCGGGGATGGAACGGTGAACATCCTCGAAGGACGGGGATATGTGACGATCCTGAATCCGAATGCGGCAGACCGGAACACCTACCTGAAGGAGGTCCGTCATTTCCTCTTTGCACAGAAGGTTGACATCATCGGCGTTTCCGCCGGGTTTGACCACCATGTGGAGGACTGGGGCGGCCTCTTGACGACGGGCGACTACCGGGAGATGGGGCAGATGGTGCGAGAGGCGGCCGGAAAGAACGGCGGCGGCTGTTTCGGCCTGTTGGAGGGCGGCTATAATCACCGCGTCCTCGGTGCAAACGTGATGGCCTTTCTGGAGGGGATCGGGAGAATCACCGGTTCCTGATCGCCTTCGTCTATCGCGAATCACTTTTACGTTGAACGTCGCTGAGATATACCCGAAAATGGATGGTTCCGTGAAGCGTTTCTTGGCTGACGGCCGGTGGCGGCATCATTCGTCATGTATCCGGATGCGGATCAACTTGAGCGGCTTTGGCGATTACACCGGGAAGAGGATCTGGGAGTGGGGGAAACGGGGTTCGAGGAGCTGCCGGATATCGGCTTGCGCCTGTTCGTTTTCGACGGATTCGACCTCGCTCACGGGGACGCCGTTTTCCGTACGGCGATGTTTCCAGGCGACAACATAGCCGGGGACGTTCAGGAACCGGCACCCCTGGGTGCCGCAACAGGTACTCTCAACAACAGCGATCCCCACAACGACGAGGAGTTCCCTGCCGCGGTGGGCCATCCGCTGTTCTTCAACGATGGTGTAGTGTCCGGCGATGAACCGGACCTCCGTGCCCGGTTCCTGGTGCTGGTATTCCGGCATGGTTCCCTCTTCTACTTCCCGATGCAGAAGTTAGCGAAGATCCGGTCGAGGACCTCCTCCGGCGTTGTCCGGCCGGTGATTTCGCCGAGGGCGTCGAGAGCCTCGCGGACCTCCAGGGCGATGAACTCCGCGGGGAGGCCGCCTGACACGCCGTCGCGGGCGCGGACGAGTCCCGCCGCCGCCTTTTCGAGGGCGGTTTTCTGATGGAGATGCGCGATCATCACCTCCGACGACCCCTCTGACGGCGTCGCAAGGACCAGGTCGCGCAGCGCCGCGGTGAGGCGGTCGATCCCGTCGCCGTATTTCGCGGAGATCCGAACGGCCGGGGGCGTCCCCTCGGGGAGGAGCCCCTTCAGCGATTCCTCTGCGAGGCGCGGAGGAAGGTCGGATTTGTTGAGGACCGGGAGCAGCGGTTTTGCTGTCATTTTTGCGAGGAGCTCCCGGTCTTCCGCCGTAAGGTCCGCGCTCCCGTCAAGGAGGACGAGGACGGCGTCGGCCGTCTCCAGCCGCTGCCAGACGAGGTCGATCCCCTCCTGTTCGATGGCGTTTTCCGGCGGCCGGAGTCCGGCGGTGTCGGTCAAGCGGACGGGGATCCCCCCGAGATCGACGGTCTCCTCGATGAAGTCCCGTGTCGTCCCCGGAATAGAAGTGACTATCGCCCGCTTTTCGCCGAGGAAGCGGTTTAACAGGGAGGACTTCCCGACGTTCGGGCGGCCGGCGATAACGACGCCGATCCCCTCCCGGTAGATACGCCCCTGATGGTACGTTGCGGCGAGGGCGGCGATTCGGTCGATGATGTGCTGGATCGGGAAATGGGAGCTACCGGTCGTCTTCTCGACGCCGTCCTCCTCGGAAAAATCGATGGCGGCCTCGATCCCGGCGAGGAGGTCGATGATTTCACTGCGGATCGCCTCGACCCGTCCGGAGAGTTTCCCTTGCAGGCGGCCGACGGCGGCGGCGAGCCCCGGCCGGGTCTGTGCGGTGATGATATCCAGGACGGCCTCCGCCTGGGACAGGTCGAGACGGTCGTTCAGGAAGGCACGCTTCGTGAATTCCCCCCGTTCGGCCGGACGCGCCCCGGCCCGCAGAACCTCTTCGAGGACGGTCCGGAGGATGAGCGGCCCGCCGTGACAACTGATCTCCAGCGTGTCTTCTCCGGTGTAGGAGCGGGGTCCCTTCAGAAAGGCGATGAGAACCTCGTCGAGGACGGCACCCGTCTCCGGGGAGACGATCTCGCCGTGGTAGAGATGATGGGAAAGGAAGTCAGCAGGAGGCAAGGGACGGAAAAGCCGCCGGGCGATCCCTTCCGCCGCCGGTCCACTGATGCGGATCAGGCCTACCCCTCCGATGCCGGGAGGGGTGGCAATGGCTGCGATGGTATCCCTGAAGGTCATGGGATCAGGGCCTCTCCCCTGTCGGGATGCCGTCAAATGGCAGGCCGTTGAAAAACGCCCATCTGCTTCGTTTCCCTCATCCTTCGCCGTTCAACGTACCCAAAAGTGCGCTTCGCGGCTCAGGATTTCGGGGGCCTTGCATCTGGGCATTTTTGAACAGCCTGCAAAAAATACTTTTTCAACATGCTGTTCGGCGGAATATCCGCCCGCGCCCGGTCCCTGCATTGCGCACCATGGATGATGTGCGCCTGCCGTCAGGCGTCGGTGTGGTCCGGACCGCTCCGGGCAGGCAGGATCAAGATCTTCCGGTATTCGCCTTCGCCGCGGCTCTTCGTGGTCAGGGTCTCTTCGTTCTGCATGGCCATGTGGATGACGCGGCGGTCGTGGGCATTCATGTGGCCGACCGTCACCGGTTTCTTCGTCTTCTTGACCTTTTCGCCGAGCCTCACCGCGAGGGCGACGAGGGATTCCTCGCGCCGCTTGCGGTACTCCTCCGTGTCGATGACGATCATCTTGTGGCCGTTCGCGGTGTGGTGGACCGCCTTGTTCACGATATACTGAATAGCGTCGAGGTTCTGTCCCCGTTTCCCGATGAGCAGGCCGCTGCCGTCTCCCTGGATGTTCAGGATGATCGCCTCCTCCGTTTCCTCCACGGTCACCGGGGACGTGAACTCCATTCGGGTCAGGAGGCCTTCGAGAAGCCGTTTGGCCTTCTCCGCGGCCGGCACGCCGTCGTCAACGGCGGAAAGCGCTGGATGCGGTTTCGCAGCCGCCCTGTGTTCCGCGGATTCCGGCGTCTTCGTTTTTACCAATGGGCGCGTTGCTGCAGGGCGAACAGCCGGGCGCTCTTTCGGGGTCGGTGCGGCAAACTTCGGCCCATTCCCGGCGGCGCTGCTTCCGGCTCCGTTACCTTCCGGCGTCGGTGCGGTAAATTTTTTCATCCGGATCGGGGCCGGCGACTCCTTCCGGGGGGAAACGTCGTCGAACGTCATGTCGATGGAAAAGAGCCCCGCCCGGATCAGGGCCTTCTTCGCCCCGAGACCGAGGAAACCGGGGTTCCCCTCCGCGATGATCTCGATGTTGAGCTTCTCCCGGGGGACCTGAAATTCCCTGCATGCCTTTTCTATGGCTTCATCGATGGTCTTCTCTTCGATTTCGATTTCTTCCATGGCTCAATGCACCTCTATGCCGGTTGTTTGTTGATGTACACCTGCTGGCCGATGCTGATGATGTTGTTGAACAGCCAATAGATTACCAGTCCCGACGGGAAGTTGAGGAACATGAAGGTGAAGATTATGGGCATGAAGAGCATGATCTTAGCCTGCATCGGGTCGGCCCCCGTGGGGGTCATCTTCTGCTGGATGAACATCGTGGCGCCCATGATGATCGGCGTGATGTAGTAGGGATCCTTCGCGGAGAGGTCCTGAATCCACCAGAAGAGGGGGGAGTGACGCAGTTCGATCGCGTAGAGCAACGCCTTGTACAGGCCGAAGAAGACGGGGATCTGCACGATCATCGGCAGGCATCCCCCCATGGGATTGACCTTATGGGCCTTGTAGAGGGCCATCGACTCCTGGCTGAGCCGCGCCTTGTCGTTCTTGTATTTCTCGCGCAGGGCGGCCATCAACGGCTGGAGCTTCTGCATCTCCTTCATCGATTTGTAGCTCTTGTTTCCCAGGGGCCAGAAGATCAGCTTGATCAGGATGGTCAGGATGATGATCGCAATCCCGTAGTTGCCGACATACCCGTAGAGGAACTTGAGGGAAACGAGCAGCGGGATGGCCAGCCACTTGAGCCAGTCGCCGAAATCGATGGCATTTTCCAGACCGATGTTTTGGGTCTTGAGGATGTCGTAATCCTTCGGTCCCAGATAGAGGGTATAGTTGAAGAGGCCGGGCTGGCCGGGCGGGATCGTGTTCTTCGGTCCCTTGAGGCCGACGGCGACCAGGTTGCTGCTGTCCTTCGTCATCCGGAAGCTTGTCAGCGACGGGTTCTGCGGGATCAGCGAGGCGATGAAGTATTTGCTCTCGAAGCCGCCCCAGGAGACGTCGGGACCGAAGGTCTTGTCCGCGTCCATCTTGGCAACCTCGGGGCGGTCGATGCTCTTGGCGATGTAGGAGACCGGACCGTCGTGGCCGTAACTGTCCACGGGCGCGGCGGGATCGACGTACTGGTACCAGGTCAGGCTGCCGTTCTGGTTCAACGGGACGGACCCGAGGTTATGGACCCGAACCTCAAGCTCGAAGCTGAATTTGTCCGGGTGGAAGGTGAATGTCTTTTCGACCTTCATTTCACCCGGATACGACTGGGTGAATGTCAGACGGCGGGATTCCCCGCCCTTAATCATGTCGAGCAGGATGCCGTCCACCTCGTAGAACCCGTCCCCGGGGATATTGACGGTCGAATCGGGGAAGGAGACGGAAAGCGGCCGCGGCATGCCTTCCGAGACATGGACAAGTTCGATGAGCTTCGGACCGCCTGCAGGCTTGGGTTTCCCCTGCCCGATGAGGCGCATGAAGGTATCATAGATGTCCTCGCTGTTGGCAGACTCCGTCTTGTATTGCTTCAACTGAAAGGATTTCAGGGCGGCGCCCCGTGTGGTGAAAACGGCCCGATAGAGGGGGGTTTCCACGACGACGTCCCGCTCCGTTCCGGTCACGGCCGGGGCGGCTGCGACCCGGCCCGTTGTGGTCGTCTGGATGGTTGCCGCGGCTGGTGCTGGTGCTGCGGCTGTTGCCGCAGGGGCCGGAGTTGCCGTCTTCGGGGCGACGGCGGCCTCCTGCCCGGTCGGCGCCGTCGCCGTCTTGACGGGCGGCTTGGCGAAGAAATTCTGATAAACCAGCAATACGATGATCGACAGGACAACGGCGAGAAGGGTTCTCTTGTCCATTCATACCTCCAAAGGGTTTCTTAATGTTTCATTTCACCGGGTCATACCCGCCGGTGTGGAAAGGGTGACAGCGAAGAATCCGCCTCAAGCCCAGAAAGGCCCCCCGGAGAGGGCCGTAACGCCGGACTGCGATGATCGCATATTCGGAGCAGGTCGGGTAAAAACGGCAGCAGGGACCCAGGAAGGGAGAGATGCAGATCTGGTAAACGCGGACCAGCACCACGAAGATATTTTCCAGTATCCGCATGAAAAGATTTTCAGGCATCGGCTTTTTGGATCAGGCGGCTCTCCAGCTCTGTGCAGACGTCTCTGTACATCAGCGGCAATATTCCTCTTTTAGCGATGAACACGATGTCCTGAGAGGCTGGAAGCCTGGATTTGTTCAATCTGAAAAACTCACGCAAAAGGCGCTTGATCCTGTTTCGCTGTACGGCGTTTCCCGCTTTCTTGCTGACCGTCATGCCCAGCCTTCGGATTCCCGCCTGGTTCCGGCATGTGATGATCGTGAAATGCGCCGAGTAACTCCGTACCCCCTGCTGATAAATGCGCAAATAGTCCTGGCGTTTCCGAATGCGCTCATTCTTGCCAAAGGTTTGGGATTCCATGTCGTACCGCCCCTTTCCCGGGGCCTCACCGACCTGCCCTTGGCCCGCCCACGGGTTTACACTGCCAGCCTCTTCCTGCCCTTGGCCCGCCGTCGGCTGAGGACATCCCGGCCGCCTCGGGTGGCCATCCGGACGAGGAAACCATGGGTGCGCTTTCTCTTGGTGTTGCTGAACACGGTCAATGTCTTTTTCATTGTCTCAAACCCCGGTTGAAATTAATAAGTTTTCCCATAAACCATACTGGGAATCGTTTGTCAAGGCAAATATGGCTGCCCGGTTACAGCCGGGTAGGCCTTCTCCGGCCTCATGCACAAAGGCTATGGCCCGTTGCGACCGTCTGCCGGAAACGTTCGCGCAGTTGTCGTGTGACCTCTCCCGGTTTTCCGGCGCCAATGGTCCTTCCGTCGATCCGGATGATAGGCATGATTTCGGCGCCCGTTCCGGTCATAAAGCACTCGTCGGCGTTGTATAGGTCGTATTGCGTCAGGGCCGTCTGGTGTGTCCCGATACGGAGTCCGGCGGCGATTTCCATCACCGTTTGCATGGTGATGCCGTCGAGCGCCCCGTGGTACGGCGCAGGCGCAAAGAGCCCGTTTTTCACGACGATGAAGATGTTGTCCGCGGTGCACTCGGCGACGAACCCCTCGCGGTTGAGCATCACGGCCTCGAGGCATCCCGCCTTTCCGGCCTCGATCTTGGCGAGGATGTTATTGAGATAGTTCAGGGATTTTATGCGCACATCAAAGCAGTCCGAAGGGATGCGCCTCGATGAAGCGGTAATGATCGCTATCCCTTTTTCATAGCACTCCTTGGGATAAAGCTGGATATCGCCGACGATGATGATCACCGTCGGGCTGCCGCACGAGGAGGGATCGATACCCAGCGCGCCTGCTCCCCGCGTAACGATCAGGCGGATATAACCATCCTTTTTTCTGTTTTTCCGCACCGTTTCCAGCACGGCCTCGCCCATCTGGGCCGGGCTCATCGGGATCGCAAGCAGGATCGCCTTTGCGCTCCGGTAGAGCCGCTCAAGATGCGCTTCGAGACGGAACACCTTGCCGCCATAGATCCTCAACCCTTCGAAGATGCCGTCGCCGTAAAGCAGGCCGTGATCGAACACCGACACCGCCGCTTCCGCCTTGTCGCAGTATCTGCCGTTGATGTAGATCTTCATCGCCTCACCCTTCCTGATATATGTCCCTGAGCCTTTCATAACGCTCGCCGTAACGCTCCTTCAGCGGTTTGCCGAACCGCCCGACGATCTTCATGATGTAGACGTCATGCTTGATATAGTCTTCCGCCATCATGACAAAGCCGCCGTTTCGGCTCCAGGCCCCTTCGACCCGGTGCTCTTCCGAGATGGTTCCCATCAGGACCTCCCTCGAGTCCGTGACAACGGTGATCCCCCGTCCCCCCTTTTCCTGATAGAGGGTGTCCTCGATGGGGTGCTGGTACATCCGTCCGAGCGCCAGCTCCGGGGGGCCGAAATGGACGACGACGACCTTGACTTTTCGGTGCAGTGCCTCCGTGATGACGTCCTCCAAAAGCACAAGCTCCTCCTTCCATACGGACAGGAGGAGCGAGACAACGGCGTCATCGATCATGCGTCTGGCCTTGTCGATCAGGTATTCATATTCGCGGATATTCCAAATCTGCGAAAGTTCCCTTTCTCCCCGGGCGGCTGCCAGCCCGACCCGCAAATCATCGATGACCTTCACCGTCCTGCTCTGGTACCGGTCGAGAAACTCGTCGGGTTCCGCCGGCACGTACCGTTTCGTTTTTCCGTCATCGATGATGGTGATGATCCCCTTGGCGGCGAGCTTTTTCAGGACCTCGTAGATCTTGGATGTGGGAACGCCCGAGGCCTTTCCTGCCTCGTAGGCAGAGGCGGGATTTTCCCGGAGGAGCGAAAGGTAGACCTTGGCTTCGTATTCCGTAAATCCCAGATCCAGAAGCCCCGAAAGTTCCTTTTCCATAATCCCCTCCTTTATTAACTACCGTGGTAGTTAGTATAAATAAGGAGTGACACTCCTGTCAAGGATTTTTTTCATCAGGACTTGTTCCCATTCGAGAGCTTTGAATTTCTACCTTATGTTGTCACCCCGGCGAACGCCGGGGTCCAGAAGGTCTTGAAAAGACTGGATACCGGCTTTCGCCGGTATGACGATTTGCCCAATTTCAGGGGTAATTCAAAGCTCTCGATTCAGGATCGAAGATTCTCCGCGGCTTGCTATGGAGATCTTCTTCAATTTTTGACACAGGGACCGGTTTGCCTGTATGATGGTCCTGCATGATGGTCCCGCTGCAAATTCCGCGGGCCTCATCCGGGTTTCTCCCGCATGACGACCGTGGGGAGAATTCCAAGGGAACATCCAACAGGAAGGAGGAGACTGCCCCGTGAAGGAGCCGCCGGAATGGCTGAAGAGCTATCTGTTGAATCGATATAAGAGCAGTTCCTATGCGAACTTCCTGCAGATGCAGATCCTGGAACTGCACGAGGGGGAGATCACGGTCTCCATGCTCGTCCGCCATGAGCTCACCAATCTCAGCCGGATCCTCCACGGCGGCGCCGTCGATTCGCTCCTCGACATGGCGATGAATCTGGTCTGTTTCTCCATGGGCTGGCGCGCCATAAACCTGGGCTTCAACACCAATTTCCTGAGCGGCGCCAGGGAAGGCCAGACCGTGCGGGCCGTCGCCAAGGTGCTCCACAGCGGGAGAAGCACCATGGTGGTGGAAGGCCGGGTCCTCGACGAGCAGGACAAGCTGTTGGCCAAAGGGCGGGGAACTTTTGTGGTCACTGGCCGATTCACGCCGGAGGACCTGGAGGGGGAGGCGCCATCCCCGCCGATCAGGCAGGAGGCGCCGCGGGGAAACCCGCGGGCCGTGACGCCCGAAGCGAAAAGCCTTACGGGCTGGCTCAGAGACCTGCTGCTGCACGTCCACGAGCGCAATTACTTTGCCAAATACCTGGGCATGGAGATTGACGAGATCGGCGAACACAACTGCGTCGTCTCGATGTTCGTCACCCACAGTCACATCAATATCCGGGGCGTTGTCCACGGCGGGGCACTGGTCGCGCTGGCCGACATGTCCATGATGCTGGCCTGCGCCACTCTGGGGAAGCATACCGTCACGCTGGATCTGAACATCAGTTTCATCCGGCGGGTCAGTGAAGGGGATATTATCAAGGCCTATCCCCTGGTGATCCACAAGGGAAAAACGACCATGGTCGTCAGGGCCGGCATCCTCGATGGGGCGGGAAGACTCCTGGCCGAGGCGCGGGGCACCTTCTTCGTCACCGGTGATTATACCCCCGACGAATGGGAATAGCCCCGGAAATCAAGGAAAGCACCACCGCAACCCGCCGCGGCGTCGCCCGGGCCAGCTTGCAGCACGGTTGACCGTAAAATTTTCTTCGTAAAGGATTGCAATAATATAATCGAATGGCTTCTTATCTAAGTTACGAATGGCGCTGAGTTATCTTGATTTGTTTTTTAAGGTGGGCTGGACCGGTTGGCATTGGGTTTGAGTCGCGCATGAGAAGGGGGCTCCATGAAGACCATCGCCCTGCTTACGGACCTGAACCGTCAGGGGATATTGACCGATCAGCAGTTGCATGTCCTTTCGGACCTCCATCTTGAAAGGCGCTTTTCCCTCCATGACGAATTGAGGGCATGCCTCTATGCCGGCGTCCTGTTCATCCTTGCGGGCCTCGGCTTCACGATCAAGGCGTATTTTGCCCAATTGGGCGACATCGCCGTCATCGGCTCCCTCGGCCTCTGCACCCTGGGAGCCTTTTGCTACTGTTTTCTGAAGGGGAAGGCCTATTCAACGGAGGCCGTCGCACCGCCGAACATGATCTTTGACTATCTCCTCTTCTTTGGCTGCACCGTCTATTCCCTGGAAATTGCCTATATCGAGACCCGGTTTCAACCCCTGGCCGACCTGTGGGTCCACGATCTGCTGATCTCATCGGCGCTGTTTTTCTTTTTCGCCTATCGCTTCGACAACCGGCTCGTCCTCTCCCTGGCCCTCTCGACGCTGGCCGCCTGGTTCGGCTTCAAAATGTCGCCGGATTTTTTCCATTTCCAGCAATACCACCGGCTTTACGCGATCGCTTACGCCCTGCTGCTTTTTCTGACGGGGTCCCTCCTGTACCGGCGTTCCATCAAGCGGCACTTTCTCGATATCTACCTGAATTTTACGATCCATTTCCTTTTCCTGGCCCTGATCTCCGGTGTGATCCAATATAAGGTCTTCTCCCTCTATCTTCCGGCACTGGCCATCTGCTGTGCGATTGCCGCCGCCTACGGCCTGCGTGCAAAACGCTTTCTCTATCTCCTCTATGCCATGGTCTATGGGTATGCGGGCTTGGGCATTGTCGTCGCCGATATCTTGAGCGGCGAGGAGGGTCCTCTCTTCATCTATTTCATCTTTTCTTCCATCGGCGTGGTTGGATCACTCTATGTCCTTTCGCGGAAATTCAGGGAAGAATCATGAATCTTTGCCTTTATGCCCCGGAGCAGGAGGAGAACCTCTTCATCAGGAGGCAGGCACGGACCTGGCGTCGTTCGGGCCTGATTGCGGAGGCTCAGCTCCGGGCAATCGATTCCCGCACAGACCCTCAGGTGAAAGAGGCCAATCTCTTCTTCCGTATCCTCTTCGTTGCTTTTACGCTCATCTGTTACAGCGCTGTAATCGGCTTTTACTTTTGGATCGTTGAACCTCGTGACCACAGGGGTGTGGCGCTTTCCCTGCTGTTTTTTGCCTTTGCCGCTTATGGCTTGGCGGAATATCTTGTCAAAGCGAATCACTGGTATCGTCACGGCGTGGAGGAGGCCCTGGCCGTGACGGCGATGGGTCTTTTCTGCACCGGCATGGCCCTGCTTCTGCAAGGCCGCGGATATGATCCATCGCTTGCCGTGAAAGCCGGTATTTTCTGTGCCGTGTCGGCCTGCTGGATTTACCTCAGGTTCGGCTACCTGTACGCCGCCCTGATCGGTTATCTGGCCCTCTGCTCCCTGCCTTTTCATATGAACCTGCCGGCGATGGAGCTGCGGATCAACTTGTTGCTGATCCTGGGAGCGTCGCTTCTGTTGAGCTTCCTGTTTTATGCAAGGCCCGCCGCTGAGGTTTTCAGGGAAAAGAAAAACACCCTCATCCAGGCGGTTCTCTTCGCGGGGCTTTATTGTGCGGTGAATCTGCGCCTGCCAGATATGGGGAGATCATTTTTTGAACCGTCGCCCCTTCAACCTTATGCGGGCTTTCCCCCTGTCCTCTATTGGACATCCTATGTCCTGACGTTTTTCATCCCCGGCGTGGGCCTGTTCCACGGCCTGAAGGCACGCCGGCGCGCCTTCATCATTGCCGGCGCCATGGCCGCAGTGGTGACGTTGTCCACCAACAAGGACTACCTGGGGATGAAGCACTACGCCTGGGACCCTGCCATCCTGGGGGTGGCTCTGGTCCTGGGCGCCCTGGCGGTGATCCGCTGGTTCTCAAGAGGTGAAGGCAAAGCGCGTCACGGAATGACGGCGGAGAATCTTCTGATCCGGGAAAACCACGGGATCGATCTGGATGCCCTGGGGGCAGTCATGGTGCCGGGTTTTATCGACTCCAACCAACCTCCGCCCCAATCGTTGTCGCCTTTTGAAGGTGGTGAATCGGGGGGAGGAGGTGCCGAGAGGCGGTATTGAAGCAGTTCGGGTAAGAGATTAGGCAAAAGAAGACAGTATGTTTATTGGGATACCACCCACCGGCATGAACCCGCAGGAACATTCCTGTGCCTTGACTCCAATCAATTACAGGGTCTACCTTAGATATCGACCTCGGTTCTATCGGACAGGCATCAATTAGTTTATTGAAGTCTTGTTTTTAGGAAATTGCTCTTGTATGGCAGATTTCAACCCGTACTGCGTAGATGCGATAGAAGAAAATAATGACATGTACCAGACCTTGAAAACACCTTCAAAGCAACAAAGGGTCAGGGTTGGATATATCGGAGATTATCAATAGAAAAGCAGAACGCGTGCATTCATGGGCTGCCAGCCAGCACCCGATAAACATCCGGCTGCACTTTCGAAATGTGCATTTCGGTAGCTAATTTTGTTCCCTCTTTAGAGATTAGTTCGCATGCCTCTCTGAGCGATATCTTGTTTGCAGAGGCTATATCTCTCATATCCTGCTCTATCACTTTGCGTAGTTGCGGTTTGAGCATCGCATAAAGCTTATCTTCACTGACGCTTGAGTTTGAAAGTGCGGATCGAGCATTGGCCAGTTCGGTTGTATGCCCACGTTCGAATGCGGAGACAAACATCGCTATGTCTACTCCTTGCTCCCGACAAAACTCGGCACGCTCGCGAGTGTTTACCAGAAAGAAGCCAAAAAAATTTCCAGCGGCAGTTTCGAGACGTTTCCTCTTGTCGGGCTCAGATTTTAGTTTTACGGACGTCTGTTCAACCGCCTCCTTATGCATTGCTTCGGATACTGGCGCGTCGGCATGCTTTTGAACACCTTCCTTTTTAATATTCTCCATCAATTGCTCGATCTTAGCTACGGTAGTATGCTCATGATACAAGTCCATTCCATATCTGACCATGAAAAAGGCAGCGACGAACACCAACAGTGTGAGTATTTTTTTTCTAAAGCCATTCATCTTAGTCACCTCATGGTTCGGCTCTACTCCAGCGTGGTTATCACCTTAAGTGAAAACGTCTTTCTTGGGCATGAAATTTTAAAAAGGTTTGACGATATTCAATCCTTTTTGCCGTAGGTGACGAAAACGTTCGATTAAACTTATAGCCGTTGAGTTAGGCGGTCAGTAATACTGCGAGAGATAGCTATAACGCCTGTTTATACCACTTTGTTCGTAAGTGAAGTTCCTCAGGGATGAGGCTTTTCTGAGGTCCGCTTCGCTGCACTTAGCGATCTGAGCAGGACCCATCGAACCTCCAATAGTCTATGGTGGAGGTCTGTCGCGTGCGTCACAATGTCTTTCATCTTCCGCGTTTTTTCTTTCATGTACGTCTCGTCCTGCAATTCCCCAATGGTGAACAAGCGAGACCTGTGAGCAATATCATTTCTGTGTTGCTTGAATTCCTTGAGGTCATTGTGCAGTGCGGTGTCATCGTTAATCTTTGAGAAGGCATCGATAAGTCCACCAAGGGGAAGCTTTTCAATATCTTCAGACTTAAGTTTGGGAAGGGTTTGCGGTGGGGATTGGAGTCGCGCAATATCCAATGCCGAGATAATACAATGTCTTAGTGTGTCCTCGATGAATTGACACTTCTCTAAAGCATTGCTCAGTTCTCTGTCGTAGTCACTTTCATATTCAAGGGACATGGAAATTGATCCTTGCTTCTTCCTTTAGGGACAAAGGCACGGATTGTTTACACGTTCTATCGACCTAAGCTCCCACCAGAGGGGTCCTCTTTAAGCGCTTGTTATAACTCCTTTATAATTTATTACTATAAATCAATTAAAACAATACCATGCTTAATAAATTACCAATTACAGAAGTAATTACTCCTGGCACCCAAGTGTTTTTTAACATTTCATAAAGTGTGTATATTTTCGATTTGTTCGGCTTGTCTTTTTTTAGCTCCTCGGAAATAGACGCTAATGTATTAAGTAAATTTGTTATATCTTCATTTATTTTCCCATTTGCTTTTTCATTAATAATATCCATATTAAAATTATCCGTTGATATTGATGAATATATTCCACATCCTCCCTGATTTGCAATTCCTATTGCCCCGATTCCACCACCAGTAACATGCGATGAAAAACCCGATATGTTTATTGATAAATTGAATTGATTGGGATTTTCTTTTAATGCAGTTGTTATTGAGTCAATTATTTGTGCTGCCTCTTGAGCTTTCATTTGGATTCCCTCCATTTGTAATATAATAAAAAACCCCACTCTTCTTTTAGAAAATGGGGTGTTTTTAGCCAGTCCATATTTCCCTCCAGCATCTTTTATACGGGATGGAACTATTGCAACTGTATCTTTATATGGTAGGTCGATATCACAATTTTCATTTGAAATCTACAATATTAATGATATTTTTCAGTTTACCATTTTCAGGAAGGACGCCTGCTCCGTCAGTAACTGAAAATCATCGGCCCTCCGCTTCCAGCTTACATCCCGAATTCAGTAATCTGGCGCGATCAGCCAAACCGTTGACTCGTATTTGCTATACGAGATGAGCGTGGTTAATGAAGATCTTTAATCTCCAGCTATTCGTGCTACCAGCCCAAACGTGCGGTCAGGATCAAATTTTTCAAAATCCACGGGACGGAGCACCGGTTTCAGTTCCGTGTTGATCTGGGTCCTGATTATTTCTTCCGCCCCGGCGATAGATCGATTGGGGGATTCCCCGGAACCTTCAATTTTTCGGTAAGAAGCTGCATCTCAAATTTGCCCAATTTGGTTTTTCCTGTTTCACTATATTGTACGTCCCTTACTAAACGGAGGAGTTAAAGGGAAAATGGTAAACATGGAGCCGTCGTCAAGGGAATAGGGAAGAACTCCTCTTCCGATGTTTTGACAGAGGGCCGGGTTATCTGTATGATGCTCCGACACGATGATCCCATTCCGGTGTCGCGGTCCGCGCCCGGGAGGACACCTTCCTCCGGCTTGGGTGCCGGAACCTCACATAAGGAAAGTTTCCGATGATATTTAATCAACTGGTCTGTGCGGACAAAACAAGGTTGACGCCCGAGGGGATTGCGCAGTTGCAGGAGTTTTCCCGGGCCAAGGTCATGTGCTATCCGGACGATCCGGCAACGGAAGGGGAGATCCTCGCGCGTATCGCGGATGCGGACGGCATACTGGTCGGATCGCAGACACAGGTTTCCGCGGCGGTGCTCAGGGCGGCCGTGTGTCTGAAATATGTGGGGATGTGCTGCAGCCTTTACGATCCCGCTTCGGCCAATGTCGATATCCTTGCCGCCCGCGAACTGGGGGTCGAGGTCCGCGGCGTCCGCGATTACGGGGACGAGGGGGTCGCCGAGTTCGTTCTGGCCGAACTCATCTTCCTGTTCAAGGGGCTGGGGTCAGATCGATGGGGGGAGGAGCCTGCGGAACTGAAGGGAAAAACACTCGGGATCATCGGTTTCGGGACAACCGGGCGGATGGTGGCCGAAGCGGCGCGCACCTTCGGCATGGAGGTGCTCTACTACAGCCGGACGCGGAAGCCGGAACAAGAGGCGAAGTCGGTGCGCTACGCGCCGATGATGGAGCTCTTGTCACGGGCGGATGCGGTCACAACGCACCTTCCCCGAAACACCCGCCTCCTGGATGCGCAGGCATTCGCAGCGATGAAGCCCGGTGCGGTCTTCATCAATACGTCGCTGGGGCCGACGTTCGATGTTCCCGCATTCTGCCATTGGATCGGGCAGGGCGGCCGTCATGCCATCTTCGACGCCGACGGCGCGGCGGGCTGTGCGGAGCGCCTCGCGAAGTTTCCCTGGGTGAGGATATTCGACAAATCCTCTGGCTTCACCGCCGAGGCGCGCCTGCGGCTCACTCAAAAGGTCATCGATAACATCCGGTCGTACCTGGAAGGGGCGCCCCGGGTCCGGTAACCGCAACGAAGGGCAGGAGCGTGTGCCTTATCCGATGCCTTTGCCTTGAATCCGCCCACGAGCGCATTCCCTGCGGCTTGCCGCGGGGTAAGCGATTAAAAATGATATTGTTTGTTCCTCTTAAGGATCGAAGATTCTCCGCAGCTTGCTGCGGAGAGCTTCAAACACCGATTCAGCCGGCAGCGGGGACGCGGTCCGTCCGGCCCGTTCCGCGCCCCCGATTCATCCGCAATCAGGAGGTTCTTGCATGCATCAGATCGATGTCCTCTGCATCGGAGCCACGTCCTACGATCTGGTCTTCCAGGTGGATCACCATCCACAATCCGATGAAAAGGCGGTTGCCGGATCTTTCATTCATTGCGGTGGAGGGCCTGCGGCCAATGCCTCTGTAACGGTTTCCCGGATGGGGCTGAAATCGGCTCTTATCGGTTATCTGGGATGGGATCTGTTCGGCCGGCTACATATGGAGGAGTTGCAATCGGCGGGTGTCAACACGGAGCTGGTTGTTCGGGGCGAATACCCGACCCCGGTTTCCAGTGTCTGGGTGAAGCCTTCGGGGGAAAGATCCCTCGTCAATTATCGTTCCGCGGATTCCGTTCTTCATCCTGAAATATTCGATTTTTCGAATATTCATCCGAAAGTGATCCTCTTTGACGGGCATGAACCCGAGCTTTCGATTTCACTGCTGAATGAAGCCCATTCCAGGGGGATCAAAACCGTTCTCGATGCCGGTTCATGGCACAAAGGTACCTCCCAACTGTTCGAGAAAGTCGGTCATCTGGTCTGCTCGGAGCAATTTGCCTATGAATTCACCGGGACATCTTCACCTGCGCTGGCGATGGAAAAATTGATCTCCCATAACGACTGTGTCGTGATCACTCTCGGCAAGGAAGGGCTGATCTGGAGGAATGCAGGCGGGGAGGGACGGATCCCTGCGTTTCCGGTTGCGGTTAAAGACAGCGCCGGAGCCGGGGATGTCTTTCATGGGGCATTTGCCGGCTGTCTTGCGATGGGGAAGGGCTGGAACGATACATTACGCTATTCGAGTGCTGCGGCAGCCCTGAGTTGTACCCGGCTCGGGGCGCGGACCGGAATTCCGGAAGGCGCTGAAGTGGAAAGGTTTCTTGAAAAGCCTTCTCCGAACGAAGACACAACCTAAAGACGGAGACGGTCGCTGAATACGACCGTCCCCGTTAAAGACCACGAACACTCCATCCTCCGGACAGCTCCGGGATATTTACTTCCCTTCTGTCGCCTTCATCTGCCGGAACTTTTCCTGGATCTCCTTTACCTTCGCGGGATTATTCAGCAGATCGTACGCCGTAAGCGCCACGGCCTTGGCGGCCTGAATCGTGACCGGCCACCCCGCCTCAGGCACGGTGTACTTGAGCATCTCGTCCGCATGCAACGCCGTGCCCTTGGGCGCCACCTTGAACATAATGTTGACCGTGGGGTAGGCGTGGCCGATGTTGCCCAGGTCGGACGAGCCCATCGGCGTGCCCTTGACGATCTCATCCTCTTTCACACCCGCCGCCTTGATGTTTTTGACAACCAGGGCGAGGTATTCAGGGACCATGATGGGCGAGAGCAGGGCCGTGCGCGGCGGTTTGTATTCCATCGTTGCACCTTCGGCCATGGCCGCCGCCTTGGCGCAGTTGATCATCTTGGCATAAGCGTCTTCCATGGTTGCCGTATCCAGGGCCCGGGCGGCAAATTCCGCCTCGGCCAGGGCCGGCACCACATTGACCGCCTCGCCACCCTTCTTGATGATGCCGTGGATGCGCACGTCCTGGCGCAGATGCTGGCGCAGGGCATTGATGCCGTTGAAGGTCTGAATGGCAGCATCCAGGGCGTTAATGCCCTGTTCCGGCGCGGCGGCCGCATGGGCAGCCTTTCCTTTAAAGACGAACGTGGCACGCTTCATGGCCAGAAGCGGCTTGTCCACGCTCCAGACATCACCGGGATGGGTGATGAGAACCACGTCTGAGCCGTCGAAGTGCCTGCCCTCCAACAGGGCGATCTTGCCCCCGCCAAGGGAACCGCGCTCTTCATCCGGCGTGCCGATGACCAGCAGGCGGCCCGGCGTGTCCTTCATGAGTTTGGCCAGACCGGCCACGGCCAGGAGCCCTGACGTGGAGATGAGGTTGTGCCCGCAGGAATGGCCGTTGGGCAGGGCATCGTACTCCAGCATGATCGTGATCGTCGGTCCGGGACCCTTTCCGGCCAATTCCGCGCGAAACGCCGTCTTGGCAACACCGCCCTTGACGAGATCGTCGGGCACCTTCAGGTCGCCCTCGACCTTGAATCCGAGCTTGCGGAGTTCCTCCATCAGGAGCTGGGAACTCTTAAACTCCTGCTGCCCCAGCTCCTTGTAATCGAAGATTTTCTGTGAAACCGTCTTGCAGTTTGCTGCCTGCTCGTCGATTGCCGCCAGCAGTTGCTTTTCGTCCGCCACGGCGGTGGCCGCCCACAGAAACGTCAGAATCACCGAAAACAGGACGATTCCCAGACCATTGAATCTTGTTTTACGCATGGTTTCCCTCCCTTTTTAAGGTTATAAATCAGAACAAACCCGGTTCTTCCCGTTCTTTTTTCCCTGGTACATGAGTTGGTCAACCCGGTGAACGAAGGTCTTCACGTCCTCCTGCGGTTTGTACTGCGCAAGTCCGATGCTCACCGTCATATGGACGTCCTGATCCGGCGCCGGGGCGAAACGCTCGCTCTTGAATTCCGTCCGGATCCTTTCCGCTGTGACCGCGCCGGCCGCACTTGTTGTCATGGGCAGGAGGATGGTGAATTCCTCGCCGCCGTAACGGTATGCAGAATCCGACTGGCGCAGACAACCTTTTACGACTCGGCCGAGCCTTGATAAAACCCGATCTCCCTCGACGTGACCGTAGCTGTCGTTGAATATCTTGAAATTGTCAAGATCGAGAAGCAACATGGTCAAAGGCTGTCCGTAGCGGTCCGCCCGATCGATCTCCATTTTGAGCTGATGATAAAAATGGCGGGAATTGTAAAGCTGGGTGAGGCCATCGACAATACTGAGCTCGCGGTATCTGTTTTCACTTTCCCTCAGCGCTTCCTCCATTTGTCTGCGCTTGGTGATGTCGTGGAAGGACCACACCCGGCCGATAACCACGCCCTCCATGATCATCGGAAAGGAAGACCGTTCAAAAACACGGTCGTCCTTGAAGGCCAACGTGTCCGTGTCCACCGTGTCCGAGGCGTAAAGCAACTGCACCTTCTCGAGAAAAGCGGCAGGATCGGACAACTGGCTCATCACGAAATCCAGCAGGGCACGGTCGTCTCCGGCATTCATGAGAGATTGGGGAATATGCCATAAATCGGCAAACCGCCGGTTGGCTTTGATCATCTTGCCCTTGTTGTCCACGGCCAAAATGCCGTCAGCAGTGGATTCGAGGATTGCCTGGAGTTGGGTTTCGCTCCAGCGCAGCGCCTCTTCCGCCCGCTTGCGTTCGGTGATCTCCTCGATCACCCCTAACCTCAGGGTTGGTTTGGCTTCGGAGGGATCGAGCGGAGTCACAAAAACCCTGGCCCATATGACCGTTCCATCTTTTTTCCGATAACGCTTTTCCCAGGAGGATTCCCGGGCGATCCCGGCACTGATCCGCTCGACATGATTGATGTCCGTGCGGAGATCATCCGGGTGGGTGATATCATGGATGGACCCCTGCAGCAGCTCCTCGGCTGAGTAACCCACGATCTCACAGAAGTGACGGTTTACCTTCGCAAAACGGTTTTGGGCGTTCTCGACAATCACCATCCCGACCGCCGCCTGTTCGAAGACCGCCTGCAATTGTTGGTTGCTGATAAGAGACTTCTTTTTCACGGCGGGAGTATATGAAGAAGGATTTTGTGTGTCAAGAGGAGTTTGGCCACAAAATAGCGGTAAATGGTGACCCAAAAAATGAATAAGGAGTTAGCCACTGCTGACCAACCCCTCGATTCAAGTGGTGCCCCTGGGGCGATTCGAACGCCCGGCCTGCGGATTAGGAATCCGTCGCTCTATCCGTCTGAGCTACAGGGGCATATCAAGAAGAAGGCCCCGTCTAACACGCTTTGCAGCGGGTGTCAATATCGGATCTCCCCGCAAGCCATTGGAGAAACCGGTGGTACGATGATGCCGGTTCATGCGCCGGCCTCGTTTTGTTGAGCTCATAACCGGTTGCCCCGGGGTAACCCCAAAAGCGTCCCGCCCATCTGACTAAAGCATGATGCGGGCGTCCGCCACCACGCATCGGCCGGCGGAGCACAGAAGCGGATTGATGTCGATGGACTCGATCCGGCCTTCCAGTTCCATGACGAGGGAAGAGAAGGCCAGCAGGGTTTCCGTGAGCTTCCCCTTATCCACCGGTTCGGCGCCCCGGTATCCTTCGAGCAGCCGGTGGGCCTTCAGACCGCCGATCATGCTCATGGCGTCCTTTTCGAGGAGAGGCGCCATCCTCAGGGCGACATCCCGGTAGATCTCGACGCCGGTGCCTCCCATCCCCAGCAGGATCATGGGACCGAACTGCACGTCGATCTTTGCCCCCAGGATGAGCTCGATTCCTCCGAGCAGCATTTCCTCGACCAGGACGCCGAAAAAACCCTCCAGACCCCGGAGTCGTTCAAAGACCTCCATTAGTCGCCCTTCGTCGCCGATTCCCACGACCACACCCTGCACCTCCGATTTGTGGAGGATGCGGGGGGAGACAACCTTGGCGACCACGGGATACCCGATCTCATGAGCGAAACGGCGCGCCTCCTCCGCGGTCCGGGCGAGCGCAAAACGGGGGACGGCGAATCCCGCGAGCGCGAAGAGCTGCTTGGCATCGGGTTCCAGGACCCAGCCGTCGCTGCGGGCCTTCTCGATAATCCGGAGGATGTCGGGATGGGATTGGTTCATGGCCTGTTCCTCCTCAGGGCCTCAACCATGAGCACCGCCCCTTCGATTGAGGGAGACACGGGGGCGCCGTTGAGTTCAAATCCCTCGATCAGCATGGTGTACTTCTCCACGTGGGGGACATAGGCAACCAATGGTTTGCCGCTCCGGGCCGCGACATTGCTGAGCTTGGCGCCGAGATCGGCGGTGATCCCCGGGATATAGGGAAGCAGCAACGCCAGCACGCAGTCGATCTCCTCCATGGCAAAGAGGGTTTCTGCGGTGGCGACGAAGTCGTCGTCGATCCCGCTTCCGGTGAGGTCGATCGGGTTTGTGAGTGTGGCGATATCCCGGACGCTCGGGCTCAAGCCTTTGCGGAGGCTCTCCCGGGCCTCTTCCGGCAGTTCGGGAACGGTGATTCCGCGGGCGGTACAGGCATCGATGGCCATCGCGCCGTGCCCGCCGCTGACCGTGACGATCCCGACCCTGCCCTCGATCGGCTTTTGGTAGATGCTCAGCGATTCGCAGAAGGAGACGAGTTCCAGTTCGTTTGCCGCCTCCACGATCCCGTACTGGGAAAGGGCCGCGGAAAAGCTGGCGTAGTCTCCCGCGAGCGATGCGGTATGGCTGGAGACGGCCCTGCTCCCGCCCGGGCTTTTGCCGGACTTGAGAACGATGACGGGTTTGCCGCACCTGCCGGCGCTCTGCACGAATGCCCGGCCCTCGTTGGGGCCGAAGCCTTCGATGTAGAAGGCGATCACCCGGGTGGCCGGGTCCTGTGCAAGATAGTCGAGGAGCTCCAGTTCGCCCAAGAGCGCCTTGTTCCCGATGCTGACGGCCTTGGCGAGCCCCACCCCCTCGCTTGCGAACTTGATCAGATGGTCCACGAGGATGCCCCCGCTCTGGCTTACGAAGGAGACGTTCCCGATCACGGGCTTCACCATGCGCTCGCCCGGCAGAAAGAAGGTGTCCACGTGCGAGGGGACGTAGATCCCGAGGCAGTTGGGTCCGACAAAGGGGAACGAAGCCTCCTTTGCGATGGCGACGATCCGGTCCTGCAGGTCCTGCCTGCCGGTCTCCTTGAACCCTCCCGAGATGACGGTTGCGGAGCGGACCTTTGCCCGGATGCACTCGGAAAGGACATCCGGGACAAAATCGGCCCGGACCGCGATCACCGCGAGGTCTATCGGTTCGGGGATCTCCGAGACGCTCCGGTGGATCAGCTGGCCGTTCATGGTTCCGCCGCGGGGGTTGACCCCGTAGACCTTCACCGGGTAACGCAGCAGGTTCTTGGTGAAGATCTCGTTGGCCGGATGGCGGTAGTTGCTCGATGAGACCCCGAAGACCGCCATGGTCCGGGGCTCGAAGAGGGGTTTGAGATCCATGATGCCCTCCCTGTTAAAAAGCGGCTCAGCGACCGTTCGGCGCGAAGAGGGCCTCGACGAACTCCTCGGCCCGGAAGGGACGCAGGTCGTCGATCTGCTCGCCGACGCCGATGTAGCGGAGCGGGATGCTAAGCTCCTTTGCGATCCGGATGACGACGCCCCCCTTCGCTGTCCCGTCTAACTTCGTCAGGATCAGGCCCGTCACACCGATCTCGTCCCGGAACATCCGCGCCTGGGCGATGGCGTTCTGGCCGGTTGTCGCGTCGAGGACGAGAAGGACCTCGTGCGGTGCGCCGGAAAGCTCCCGCGCCATGATCCGCTTCATTTTTTTGAGCTCCTCCATCAGGTTCACCTTCGTGTGGAGGCGGCCGGCCGTGTCGATGATCACCACGCCGGGCCGGCCGGCCTTGGCGGCGCGCATCGCGTCGAAGACGACGGCGGCGGGATCGGCGTTGGCGGCCTGCCGGATCAGCGGGACATTCACCCGTTTTGCCCAGATCTCCAACTGCTCGATGGCCGCTGCCCGGAAGGTGTCGGCGGCGACGAGCGTCACCGCGCGGCCCTCCTCCTTCAGGCTGTGGGCAAGCTTGCCGATGGTCGTTGTCTTCCCCGTGCCGTTCACCCCGACAACCATGACCGTGTGGATCGTGTCGTGCGGGATCGAGAGCGGCGCCTCGTTCCGGAGAAGGATCTCCCGCATTGTCTCCCGGAGGACCTTGCGGAGGATCTCGGGACTGCCGAGCTCCTTGCGCTTCACCCTTTCCTTCAGGGATTCGATCAACTCGCCGGTGAAGGCCGGTCCCACGTCCGCCGCGATGAGCGCCTCTTCCAACTCGTCGAAAAGCGGCTGATCGATCTGCTTGCTGCCGAGAAGGATGTCATCGACATCCGTCAGAAGGAGCTTCCGGGTCTTGGCAAGCCCCGACTTCAGACGGTCGAAGAATCCAATTTTATTATTTTTCTCTTCCATGTATCCGTTCCTGACCGAGATTGCGCCGACGTCCCTCTCAAGTGGGAGGGGCGCCGACCTGAGGAGTTCTATAATGCTATTTGACGGCAAATGTAAAGCGAAACCCCCGCGGCCGTCCGCGGGGGTTTCTGTTGAGAGATGATGCGCTGGACCGCTTTACCCTTGCTGGGTAGGCAGCGGCGGCGACCGGTGATCCTCACCGGAGCCCGTGAACGAAACGGATCGTTATCGGGATCGGATCGATATCACGATGCCGTTCGATGGGTCTAAGGTTCCTTGGTGGTCGTCTTGACCTTGGGGCCTTTTTCAAAAACCTGCCCCTCGGCGAACATGAACACAACGCCGACAAGACAGACCATGCTGCCGACAATCGAACCGATAATTTGGACGTATGTCGGCGGTTGAAAAGCACTGATCAGAGCCAACCCCGTAATCGCAATCACGATTGTAAAGAATCCGCCCAGTTTTTCCAGCATATTTGAACCTCCGTTGCTACGACTTATTTGCAGTGGACGAATGGTCGTCCTTTGTTTTTCCGAAGTGCACGATGGTCCAGAGCATGAGACAGCCCGATGCGCACACGAGAATAAAAACAATCATCACATGCACGGGGAGCTTGGTAAACAACGCCCATAGAATGAAATTGGCAACCACGGAGCCGGTCACGATTAAAAAATGTCGCATCTGTTTCCTCCTGATGCAGGTTAGAACAATTTAATGCGCCCCCGCTCCGGAATCTCGAAGCGGAAGCGGAAGCCTCCGTTATCCGCCGCTATACACCAGCGACGGCACCCACAGACCGATCTGCGGGAACATGTAGAGCAAAAAGATCGCGAGCATCTGGATCACCATGAAAGGCAGCATCCCGATGAAGATCTGGTTGAGTGTCACGTGGGGCGGCGCCACCCCCTTCAGGTAGAAGGCGGCCATCGCCACCGGCGGCGAGAGGAACGCCGTCTGGAGGTTCAGGGCTACGAGCAGACCAAAGAAGAGGGGGTCGATGTTGAAGTTCGCCAGGAGTGGGATGAAGATCGGCATGAAGATGACGATGATCTCGGTCCACTCCAAAGGCCAGCCCAGCAGGAAGATGATCACCTGCGCCAGCAGCATGAACTGGGTCGGCGTCATGTTCATCGACATCACCCAGGTATTGATGATCTCCTGACCGCCGAGGAGGGCGAAGGCCGCCGCGAAGGTGTTCGAGCCGATGAAGAGCCAACAGACCATGGCCGAGGTCTTTGCGGTGAGGTAGACCGACTCCTTGACGACGGTGAAATTGAGCTGTTTGTACGCGGCCGCCAGGACAAAGCCCCCGAAGGACCCCATGGCCGCCGCCTCGGTCGGGGTGGCAAGCCCCATGATAATAGACCCCAAGACCCCGAGGATAATCAGGGCCAGCGGGAAGAACGACCCGAGAAGCATCTTGAAGATCTCGAGACGGGCAAACGTAAAGATCACATAAAAGATCACCAGCCCAACCGCGACGATGCCAAATGTGATCCAGAACGACAACGGGGCGGGATTGCGTGCGGGGGCCGCCGGTGTAACCGGTACAGCAGCAGCGACCTCGGCGGGAGGCGTCTGGGGCGCCGTCGGGGTTGCCGCCACGGCGGGTGCCCCGGGAGCGGTTTCGGCCGGGGGCGTCGCGAGCCCGCCTTCCTCGGCCGGGGGTTCCGCGAGCCCGCCCGCGTCCGCTTCCTGTACTGTGCTATCAGTTCCGGAAATCGATCCTTCGATCAAAGAGCCGCCGCCCATCTCCTGCACACCTGACGTATCCACAAGCGAAGGGGCCGTCGTCCAGAGCCAGATCACCAAAAGAAGGAGCGAGGCCGCCAGCAGAGGAAGTATGGCGATGATCAACTGGTTGAGCAGAGTCTTCATCGGGACGTCGGCGTTCCGCTTCCCCTTGATCGCACCGACCAGCCCGACCATGACGTTGTTGGATTTCTTCGAAATCACTTCCGCGAACCTGGGCAGCTCCACGCGCTGGTCCTCCGCGGAGAGGGGTGGGGCGATGCTGGGTTTCAGCTTTGCGGAGATGATGATGTAGCCTAAGTAAAGACCTGTCAGCATGATGCCGGGCAAAAAGGCCCCGGCGTAGAGCTGGACGACCGAGACACCCGCTGTCGCGCCATAAAGGATAAGGAGGACCGAAGGCGGGATCAGGATGCCGAGGGTTCCCCCGGCGGTCACGACGCCCGCCGAGAGACGGGTGCTGTATCCGGCCTTGAGCATCGCCGGAAAGGCAAGGAGTCCCATCAAGGTGACGCAGGCGCCGATGATCCCGGTCGCGGTGGCGAAGATCGCGCAGGTGATGACCGTGGCGACGGCGAGCGATCCGGGGATCCGGGCGGTCGCCAGGTGGAGGCTCTTGAAGAGCCTGCCGATCAGGTTGGCCCTCTCGACGAGATACCCCATGAAGACGAAGAGTGGGATCGAGATCAGAACGTCGTTGTTCATGACGGCAAAGGCCCGCTGCGCCACAAGGTATAACGTGTGGTCTACCGCCGTACTCGGGTTCTGGCCGTAATAGCAGAAAAAGGCGAACATCACTCCCATCCCCATTAGGGTGAAGGCGGTGGGAAAGCCGAGCATGATCGCGATGACGATCATCGCGAGCATCAGAAGGCCCAGGTGGCCGTTCGTCCACTGTGCAAAGGGGGGCATCATCCAGACCACGCCGATGACGACCAGTGCCATAATCGATATGCCAAACCACGCTTCTTTTTTCATTTGTCGCCCCCTTGTCCGTGCGTCACATACTGATCGAGCTTCGCGATATCCTCATCGGTGACTTGCACGGTCGCCTTCAGTTTCTCGACGTCGACCTCCTCGACGTCCTGGATGCGCGAGGGCCACTGGCCGGTCTTGAGGCACAGGATGCAGCGGATCATCTCGATGATCCCCTGAACGAGGATGAACGCGCCGGCGACGGGGATGATGGTCTTGAACTGGTAGATCGGGGGTCCGTTGGCGGTGATGCCCGAGTGCTCCCAGATCGCCCAGGCATCGAGGGCATAGGTGTATCCGGCCCAGCAGAGGGCGGTCACCCCCGGAAGAAAAAACAAAATGTAAAGCGTCAGGTCGAGGGCCGCCTGCACACGCGGCGGAAAGAAGCCGTAGAGGACATCGCCTCGGACCATGTTGTTCTTCGAAAGGGTATAGGCGCCCGCCATCATGAAGAGCATGCCGTACATCTGGATCATCCCGTCAAAGGCCCAGTCGTGCGGGGCGTCGAGGGCGTAGCGCGAAAACACCTCATAGGTGATCATAAAGGTCAGCGTTACGATGAGCCAGGAAAAGGCCGTACCCACGAAGGTGCTGATCCTGTCGACGGTCAACAGCAATTTTTGCATAACCACCTCTAATCCGGAAATCAGCCACCCGGTTCATACCGGGTGGCTGATTGGAGATACAGTTCAACCCACTATTTCTTTTCGGCCTTGGGTGCTGCCTTCGGGGCCTCGGGGGCGGCCTTCTTCTTGCCGAAGTAATAGTTATAGGCCATGCGGGGGCTGACCACGTAGTCGAGCTTCCATTTCACCGCACGTTCGGCGAATTTCCGCTGCGAAGCGGCGATCTCCTTGAAGAGCGGGTTCTTGGCCGAGTACTCCGCCTCGACCTTGTCGAAGATCTCGAGCTGCTTCATGAGGATCGAATCCGGCGTCTTGTAGAACTTCACCTTGTCCTTGGTCTGGAGTTCGATGTAGTCCTTGGAGTAGCGGTCGATCGATTTCCAGGTGATGTCCGCCGATGCGGCATCAACGGCGTTGTCGATGATCACCTTCATTTTGTCCGGCAGCGCGTCGAATTTGGCCTTGTTGAAGAGGATCTCGAAACACTCGGCGCTCTGGTGGTAGCTCTGGAGCATGCAGACCTTCGAGACATCCGGAAAACCGAGGAGCCGGTCGGAGGAGGCGTTGTTGAATTCCGCCCCGTCGAGGAGGCCGCGGTCCAGGGCGGGGACAATCTCGCCGCCGGGCAGCGCGTTGACCGCCGCACCCATCCCCTTGAACAGGTCGATGGAGATACCCACGGTGCGGAACTTGAGTCCCTTGAAATCGTCTGCCTTGGTGATCGGCTTCTTGAACCAGCCCAGGGGCTGTGTCCACATCGGCCCGTAGGAATAAGATTTGACGCTGACACCGATGGCATCGTAGACCCTCTGGAAAAATTCTTTGCCGCCGCCGTACTTGTGCCAGGAGAGCATCATGTCGGCGTCCATTCCATAGCAGGGGCTCGATCCCCACAGGGACAGCGCGTTGTTCTTGCCGTAGTGGTAAACGAAGACCCCGTGGCCGCCGTCGAGCGTTCCCTTGGAAACGGCATTCAGGAGGTCAAAGGCCGGCACGACGGCGCCGGCGGGCAGCACTTCGATCTTCAGATCCCCGCCCGTCATGTCGTTGACCTTCTTGGCGAAGTCGAGGGCATACTCGTGGAAGATGTCCTTCGTCGGCCAGGTGGACTGCCAGCGCATGGTGACCGGTCCCTGCGCCTTGAGGACCGAGGGGAAGCCCAGGGTTGCGGCCCCGGCCGTCGCCAATGCGGCGCCGGCGAGGAACTTGCGGCGTGATACGCCTGTCTGCTTTGTGTCTTTGCCCAGTTCTTTCTTTGTCATAATTTCCTCCCATGTTTTGATGAATGACGGTCTGAACCAAACCCATCCCACACCGACAACGACGTCATCTCCGGAGCCTCTTTAGGGTTCCGGTTATTCGACAAGAAAGACAAACTTCAACCAAATCATTTTACCAGTTACAAAGATGATACGCTCTGAAAGGTAAAAGATGCTAACACCGGGAGAAATTGCTTGTCAAGAGAAAAACATTCGTCTTTCATCTCATTTACGACAAGAGCCGGTATGAAAACGGCGACGAAATTCGTCTCTTTCCCACCTTCTATTCAGTGATTAGAAAACATCAAGCAGTGATATGCAACGGGGAAGTGAGCAGGCGGCAGGATAACGGTCCAAGCGGTCGAAAGTTCCGGTTGACCGGCAAAAGATGAGGGATCAGAAGTGCAGCGCTTCCCGGAGGAGCTTGAGGTATCTCCGGCTCACCGGAACCAGCCGGCCCGATTTGGTCTTGATGTCGGCAAGCATGTTCTCGCGGAGAATGATTTCATCCACCAGATCGATGTTGACGAGAAACTGCTTGTGGCATCGGACAAGACGTGTTTTGCCTTCAAGAATCTGGAGGGTGAGGTCCGTGTAAAACTCGCCGTTTGGGCAAATCACGTATACGCCGGACTCACCGGATCGGACATACTCGATCTCCGCCGTAGGGATGAGCTTTATTTTGGAGGAATGGGTGCAGGGTATTTTCTGAATATCGGGCCCGGCAAAAACCGGTTTTTCGCCCAGCGCAAATCGTTTTTTGAGTTTCTCCACGGTTTTGGCGAGTCTCTCTTTTTCGACCGGTTTGAGCAGGTAGTCGAGGGCGTTTTCCTCGAAGGCCTTGAGGGCATACTCATCATAGGCGGTGACGAAAACGACGATCGGCATGAGATTCTCATCAATCATGCTCAGCAGCTCAAAACCGTTGATCGCCGGCATCTGGATATCCAGAAACAGCACGTCGGGTCTTTCCCGGTTGATGGCCCGGATCGCTTCCACGGCGTTGGCGCACTTCCCCAAAACAATGAATTCACCGGTTTCCTTGAGCATCGATTCCAGCTCTTCCCGGGAATAAATTTCATCATCCACGATCAGGGCGCGCATCATGACGGCCGGGTCTCCTGAGGAATTTTGATGGTAATCCGCGTCAGTTCATTCGGCACGCAGAATATCGTTATGCCGGAATTGCTGCCGAAACAACCCTTGAGCCGCTTGTCGACGATCTTGATCCCGTGGCCGTCATCCGTTTCTTTCTCCTGAAAGATTCCGGCGTTGTCCTCGATTTCGATGAAGGCCCAGCCATCCCTCCGAAAGGCGCCGATTCTGGTGATCCCCGGCCCCAGGGTGTTGGAAATCCCGTGTTTGAAGGCATTTTCGACCAGCGGCTGCAGCGTGAAGGTGGGGAGGATCATCTTCATCAGGGAGGGATCGATGTCGATCTCGATCGTCAAACGGTCATCGAACCTGGCCTTCTCGATCTGCAGATATGAATTGACCTGGTCGAGTTCCTCCTCCAGTGTGGAAAGATCATTGCCGCGCTTGAGGTTCTTTCGAAAAAAGTTGGAAAGATGAATGAGCAGATCCTTGCACCGTGCCGAATCGATGCGGAGGATGGCGATAATGGTGTTCAGCGCGTTGAATAGGAAGTGCGGGTTGATCTGCGCCTGGAGGAGCTTCAGTTCGGATTGCACCAGCAGATTTTTCTGCATCTCGTAGCGGGAGAGCAGGAGCTGGTTCGACAGAAGCCGCGCGATTCCCTCCCCGAGGGTCTTGTTCATGTTGAGGAAGTTTTTGTTCTTGGGTTCATAGAGATTGATCGTGCCGATCACCTCGTTGTCGATGCACAGGGGAACCACCAGTACGGAATGGAGCGGACAATCATCCGACAGTGGGCATTGGTAGTGCTCGCTTCCCCCATCCACGAAGATGACCTTGTTTTCGCGGATGGCCGCTTTGGTGAACGGCGATACGATAGGACCGCCGGATTTGTGATGGTCCGAACCCTGACCGATATAGGCGAACAGCCTCTCCTTGTCGGTGATGGCTACGGAGCCCACGCCGGTCTCCTTGTGGATGATCTTCGCCAGATCCACCGCCGTTTCGTGGTTGATCCCCCTGGCCAGGATATTCAGCGTCCGTTCCGCAATCTTGAACGCCTTTTCCGAGGAGATGGCGGCAATCCGGTCGAACATGTTTTTCTGGTCCCGGATGATGCTCATGAACAGTGCGGCGCCGGCGGCATTCGAAAGGATCATCGGTACCGCGATGATCTGGACCAGGGTGACCGCATTGGCGTATGGCCGGGACACCAGCAGAATAATGGCCATCTGGACAATTTCCGCAAAGAAGGCGGTGACAAACGCAACCCGTGGATCGAATATGTGCTCCGTTCGATTTCTGCGGACCAGATACAGGTGTATGATCCCGCCGAGGGCCCCTTCGACCGTGGTCGAAAGACCGCAGGAGAACGCGGTGAATCCTCCCAGGAAATATCGATGGACCCCACCGGTGAATCCCACGGCCGTTCCGAGCAGGGGACCCCCGATGATGCCGGCCAGTACCGGACCGATCGCCCTGGTATTGGCGATGGCGTCCTGGACGGGCGTTCCCAGATAGGTGCCCATGATCGACAGGCAGGAGAATACAAGATAGAGATAGATTCGATCGTGCGTACGGATCGAATCCGTGGTCAGGGATTTGAACAGCGGGGATTTGCAGTAGATGTAGGCGACCACCACGAAAACCGACATCGCCTGGATCATACGAAAGAGAATTTCCATGGAGGTTGCGCCGTAAAGCTGACGGCCCGCAGATCGTTGTGGATGTGTGGGTTATTGCCAATGGTCATTTGTATGGATGCCGCTGATCGGCTTCGACGGTAGCATCCGCCATAATTGTTTGTCAATGGAAAAACGGAAACGTCCCGTTTTTTTATTTTCTCTTCGCGAAAAAACTGGTATACGTTTCTCCGTGGTTTTCCGGTAATCTTATCCATTCAAGACAAGAGGAAGAAAAATGAAAAAACAGGTTTTTGTGACTCGGGAGGTCTTTGGGGAGGTCCTGGATTTTTTGGCGCCCCATTTTGAGGTTGCAGCCAATCAGGAAGACAAAGTTCTGACCACGGAAGAGTTGGCTCGGGCGCTCGCCGACAAGGAGGGGGCGCTGACCACACTGACCGAGAGGATCGATTCTGATCTCCTGCTCCGCTGTCCCAAATTGAAGGTGGTCTGCAACATTGCGGTGGGGTACAACAACATCGATCTGGAAGCCTGCAATGCCCACGGGATCATGGCCACCAACACCCCCGGAGTCCTGGACGACACCACCGCCGATTTCGCCTGGGCGCTGATCCTTGCCACCGCCCGCCGGCTGAATGAGGCCGAAGCCTACGTCCGGGAAGGACGATGGGATAAATGGAAGCTGAAGCAGTTTCTCGGCCTTGATGTGCACCATGCCACGCTGGGGATCGTCGGCCTGGGAAGGATCGGTCAGGTGGTGGCCCGCCGCGCGATGGGTTTCGAGATGGAGGTTCTCTACCATGATGTTCATCGGGCCTCGCCGGAGATCGAGACAGCCTGCCGGGCCAGGTATGTGCCCAAGGAGGAGCTCTTCGGCAGCGCGGATATCGTCACGATTCATATACCCTACAGCCGGGAGACCCACCATGCCGTCGGCGCCCCGGAGATCGCCCTCATGAAAAAATCGGCGATCCTCATCCATGCCGCCCGGGGTGGTGTGCTCGACGATGTCGCTCTGGTCGAGGCGCTCCGCAGGGGGGCCATTGCCGGCGCGGGTCTCGATGTCTTCGAAGGGGAGCCGGCCCTTCATCCGGGATTTCTGGAACGGAAGAATGTGGTCCTGTCGCCCCATATTGCCAGTTCTTCCGAGAAAACGCGGTTTAGAATGGCCATGATGGCCGCGGAGAATTGTATAGCCGCGCTATCTTCCGGAAATCCGCCCAACCTTCTGAATCCGGGGGTGAACAAAAAGTGATGGACCAGCCGCTGTATGCCCTAAGTCTGATGGAAGCTTTGCAGGGGATCCGGAAACGGCAATTCACCTCCGAAGCGTACACCGAGGTTCTTCTGGCGAGGATCGCGTCGCTGGATGGAGAAATCCGTGCCTGGACCTGGCTTCGGCCGGCAGAGGCGATCCGGGCCGCCCGCCTTTCCGACCGTCATTTCCAGCCGGGCGCCGTACCCGGCCCGCTTCAGGGGCTGCCCGTCGGCGTGAAGGACATTTATGCCACGGCCGGCGTCCCTACGGAAATGGGTTCTTCCGCCTTTGCCGGCCACATTCCGAACGAGTCGGCCAAGGTGATTGAACGGCTTGAGGCCCGGGGGGCTTTTGTGATGGGCAAGACCGTGACCACCGAATGCGCCTTTTACTCCCCCGGGAAGACCCGCAATCCGTGGAATCCGCTGCACACACCGGGCGGATCGTCCAGCGGCTCGGCCGCGGCCGTTGCGGCCGGTTTTATCCCCGCCGCGCTGGGTACGCAGACCAACGGTTCCATCATCCGGCCCGCCGCTTTTTGCGGGGTTGTGGGTTTTAAACCAACCCAGGGGCCTATTCCCATCGAGGGCGCCCTGACGTTCAGCCACACATTGGATCAAGTGGGCGTCTTCACGCGCCACGTGGAAGATGCGGCCTGGCTGGCAGCCTCCCTGACCGGTGACGGCGCAAAACTCTCTCCTTCGATCTGCACCCGTTCAACGCCCCCCTGCTTGGCGGCCGTAAGAACTCCCGTTTGGGAACAGGCCGAAGCGCACGCCCGGCAGAACTTCAGCGAAAACATCCGCATGCTCAGAGAAGGCGGCGCCCATGTTGAGGAGGTCGATCTACCGGAAATCTTCAACCACGCTCAACGGGTGATCAGAACCATCATGGCCGTCGAGGCCGCCATGAACCTGGAAGACCTGTATCTCAAACAGGCGCCTCTGATCAGCCCGACTCTGAAGGATTTTATCACCGAAGGGCGTGGCGTGGCGGCTTTGGCCTATTTGCAGGCCCTGAAGCTCCGTCTCGCCATGAAGGAAGAACTGGAACGGTTCATGGAAAGATATGACGCCCTCGTTACCCCTCCCACGACGGGAGAGGCGCCGGCGACGCTGGAGCACACGGGTAATCCCTGCTTCTGTTCCATCTGGAGCCTCTGTGGTGTTCCGGCCATTGCGATCCCCGTGGGATTCGGTCCCCGGGGGCTGCCGCTGGGATTGCAGATCGTGGGTCCGACGGGAAAGGATGACCAGGCATTGTCTTCGGCACTTTGGTGTGAAAGGCTGTTTTCTTTGCCCCCCTCCCGCCTTCTGCAACCCGCATGATCGCTGCACGGCCTGCCGCCGACGCGTGGCGTGGGGTCAGTTGAGATTGACGGAAACCAGTGTGGAGACTCCCTGCTTCTGGATCGTGACGCCATAGAGGCTGTCTGCGATTTCCATCGACTTCTTGTTGTGGGTGATCATCAGGATCTGGGATTGCGCTGCGGTATCCTTCACGAGACGATTGAAGAGCGAGATGTTTGAGTCGTCGAGTGCGGCATCCACCTCGTCCAGCAGCACGAAGGGGACGGGACGGTAGAGCAGGATCGAGAAGATGAGCGCGATCGCCGACAGGGATTTTTCGCCGCCGGAGAGGAGCGTGACGCTCTGCGCCCGTTTCCCCGGGATCCGGATTTCGATGTCAACGCCCGTTTCGAGGAGGTCGTTCTCGTCGGTCAGGCTGAGATCCGCCCTGCCGCCGGGGAAGAGGCGGGCGAAGACCTCCTGAAAGCACTTGTTGACCCCCGCGAAGGTCTCGGCGAACCGCTGCCGGGAGACGGTATTGATCCGGGATATCGTCTTTTGGAGTGTCTCCAGGGAGGCGTCCAGGTCGGCGATCTGGCCGGTAAGGAACTCGAAGCGCGTCTTGAGCTCCTCGTGTTCGGAGAGGGCGAGGAGATTGACCTCGCCGAAATTATCGACGGTCTGCCGGTCCCTTGCGAGCTTCGCCGCAAGCTCCGCCAGAGCCTCCTCCTCGAGCGGCTGGAATTCCGGGAGGAGCTCAACGAGGTCCGCGCCGTACTTCTCCAGGATGTTTCCCCGGAGGTTCTCCATCTGCAGGACAATCTCCCGGGCGGCGACCTCCAATTCGGCCCCCTCGCGGAGCTGTGCGTCGAGGATCTTCTTGATCTCCCGGATTTCCGCCTCCTGCGTCCGGAGGAGGGTCTCTTTCTGTTGCTGGGCGTCCCGCTTCCCGGAGAGGGTTCTCTCGATGGTTTCGTATTCGGCGTAGAGGTCTTTTAGAGCCGCCTCCTCGGCGGCGATCAGGGCGGCCTGGGTCTGCGCCTCACGTTCGCAGGCCTCCGCGTCGGCTATCCGGGCGGAGATCTCGCGGGCGTGGTCGCCGAGAGAGGCCTCCAGACGGGCCAGCGTCCTCCGGTCGGCCTCCCATTTTTCCTCGATGGATGCCAGGCGAACCTTCCGCTCGGTGAGGGCGCGCTCCCGCTCCTCCAGATCGGTGCGGAGGGCATCCCCCCGCTCCCGGTCAACGGCCATCGCTCCGTTGAGCGCCGCCTCTCCGGCCTCGATGGCCTTCATCTCCGCCTCGTGCCGCACGATCTTTCCCCGGGCGTCGGCGGCCTCTGCGGCGAGGTTTTCCCGGTTGAAATGGAGCGCCTTGAGCCGCTCTCCGACCTGGTGCAATTCGCCTTCGTACCGTTCGACATCCTTCCTCAGGCCGTTGATCCGGAGTTCCGTGAGGTGGAGTTGGGAACGGAGCCGGAGGAGCTCCTCGTCCCACTGCGCGATCAGGGATGCGGCTTTTTTCCGGCCGTCCTGTTCCTGCTGGAGTTCGGCCTGGAGTTTGGCCACCTCTTCGGTGAGCTCGGCGATTTCGCGCCGGTTGCGCAGAAGGCTCCGGTCGGCGCCGGTGCCGCTCCCGCCCGTCAGGATACCGCTCGGGCTGATGATGTCCCCCTCCGGTGTGACGAAGGTGCCGCAGAATCCGTTCTGCCGCCAGAGGGAGATGCCGCTCCCGAGGTTCGGGATCAGCAGGACGTCGCCCAACAGTTCATTGACGATCGCCCGGCAATCCTCCTGGACCGTAATCCTCTCGATCAGCGGGACCGCCTCCCGGAGATGCTCATGCTCCGCGAGGGACGCGCCGGAGGCATGGGGCCGGACCTCAAGGGGGACGAAACTTCCCCGGCCGAGGGAGGCGCTTTTCAGGTAATCGATCGCCCGGACGCCATCCTTCTGATCCTTCACCACGACGTACTGGAGTTTGTCCCCGAGGACCGCCTCGACGGCCGTCTCGTACTCCCGGGGAACGCGGATATGGTCGGCGACGAGACCCAGGAAGAGCTCGCGGGAGAGACCCCGGCCGCCTGCCCCCCGGCCGCCGGTCATCAGGGACTTGATCCCTTCGTTGCACCCGGCGTAGCTCTCCTCGAATTCCCTAAGCGAGGCGAGGCGTGAAGCCTTCCGGCTGTTCTCTTCGCGGAGTCCGGCAATCCTCTCCTCGGACTCCGTCAGCTCCCCACGGGCGCGTTCCAGCTCGTCGGCGATCTCCTCCCGCCTGACCCCCAGTTCCGCAAAGCCCTCCCCGTCGACGGCCAAGCCGGAACGGAGCTTATCCAGCGTGCGTCCAAGTTCCGCCGACCGCCTTCCGGTCTCCTCGATCTCCCGGACCTCACGCGCCTCGCGCATCCCGAAGTCCTCGACCATCCGGGCGAGTCCGGCGACCGTGTTCTTCAGCTTGGCCTTTTCCGTCACGATGTCGATATACCGGACCTTCTTTTCCTCCAGCGCGATCCGGCAGGTCCGGTCCATCAGCCGGATTTCTTCAACGGCCTGCGCCCCCCCGGCGACTGCTTTCCGGAGCGTCCCGATCTGCTCCTCCGCCTCGGTCGCGGCGGCCCGGAGGGCGGCGATCTCGCCGTCGGTCTCCCCCTCGCGCCGTTTCAGGGCCTCGCCCTCGGCGAGGTCCTTCTCCCGCCGCGCGCTGAGATCGGCGATCTTCCGCCGGGAGAAGTCGGTCCCCTGTTCCTTGATATTGATAGCGTTTTTCGTAGCGTAGAGCTTTTCCTGATGGGTCGAGATCAGCCCTTCGTTTTCGAGGACCTCCGCCTTCAGCTCCTCCAGGGCGGCCTCGAGGCCCTGCATGCGCGTCCTGACCTCCGTCTCGCGTTTTTTGAGTGCGTTCTTTTCCTCTTCCCGGGATGTCCGGCGGGCGGACAGGTCGGAGGCGGCCTGGAGGGCGACGGTCAGTTCGGCCTCTTTGAGGGACTGCTTCAGGGCCTTGTACTGCTCCGCCTTCTTCGCCTGGCGGGAGATCGCGTTGAGCTGCGTCTTCACCTCGCGGAGGATGTCGTTCAGGCGGACCATGTTCTCCCGCGTCGCCTCCATCTTCCGGACGGCGGACTCCTTCCGGCTCTTGTACTTGGAGATGCCGGCCGCCTCCTCGATGAACTGCCGCCGGTCTTCCGGCTTTGCCTCGACAAGGGATGCGACGCTGTTCTGCTCGACAAGGGAGTAGGTCCGGGCGCCGACCCCCGTGCCCATGAAGAATTCCCGGACATCCAGGAGGCGGCACGGGATTTTGTTGATCGTGTATTCGCTCTCCCCATCGCGGAAGAGGCGACGCGTGATCATCATCTCGTTGCACTCCGCGTAACTGCCGGGGAACTGCTGTCCCTCCGCCGTGAGCATCATGGAGACCTCGGCCATCCCGACGGGGGCGGCCTCCTCCGAGCCGTTGAAGATTACGTCGTCCATCTTCTTCCCGCGAAGGGTCTTGACCCGCTGCTCGCCCATGACCCAGCGGATCGCGTCGGCGATGTTGCTCTTGCCGCAGCCGTTCGGGCCGACGATGCCGCTGATTCCGGGGGAGAAATCGACAACGACCTTCTCCCGGAAGGATTTAAAACCGGTAATTTCGAGTTTCTTGAGCCTCATCTTCTTTAATATCCGTTGGATAACACAAGTTGAACGGATTCTAACAGAAGAAAAGGGACTTGTAAAGGGAAAATACAATCCGCTGTGGGGGGAGGGTGGAAGAACCACAACATATGGTGTAAAACTATTTTTCCCAAGGGAGATCGCCGTCTTCGTAGGAGCGGGAGAGGAGCTCTTTCGCCCGTTCCCAGTCGGGGACGGGGACGAGGATCTTCACCTCGCCCAGGCCGTCGACCGTGATCGCATAGATCGTCCCGGCGGCTTCGTAGCGGAGCCGGGTCCGGATGCCGTCACTTGCGAGCCTGCCCGTGATGAGATTCGCCTGCACCATCCCGGCGGCCGTGGCGACCACCTCCCAAAGGTCATCGTTCGTTTCGTCCATAAATTCGTCTCCCGGTTGTTCCAAAAGGGCTGATCAAAAATGGCCGGATGCAAGGCCCCCGAAATCCTGAACCGTGAGGCGTACTTTTAGGGTACGTTGAACGGTGAAGGATGAGGGAAACGCAGCAGACGGGCGTTCTTCATCAGCCCGTCAAAAAATGCCGTCCAGGGGCGTCCCGCAATCAGGGCAGGCCGATCCCTTCAGGTCCAGACGCTCAATGGAAAAGCCGCAACGGCCGATGAGGAGCCGGCCGCAGCCGGCGCAGAGGGTGTTTTCCCCGACATCCCCCGGGATGTTCCCGCTGTAGACGTACTTCAGGCCGGCGGACCGGCCGATCTCCGCGGCCCGGTGAATCGAGGATGCCGGCGTCGGCGGTGTCTCCGTCATCCGGTACTGGGGGTGAAAGCGGCTGATGTGCCAGGGGGTCTCCGACCCGAGGGAGACGATGAAGGTGGCCAGTTCGCCCAGTTCCTCCTCACCATCGTTCCCGCCGGGGATGAGGAGCGTTGTCACCTCGACCCAGATTCCGAGTTCCTTCATCTTTCTCAAACTGTCGAGAACCGGCTGGAGGCGTGCACCGCACTGTTTTTTGTAGAAGTCGTCGCGGAAGGCTTTCAGATCGACGTTCGCCGCGTCCAGCCTCGGGGCGATAAGCTCCAACATGCCGGGGGTCATGTAGCCGTTGGTCACGAAGATATTTTTGAGACCCCTTTCCCTGGCAATTCCAGCAGTTGCGTAGGCAAACTCGAAATAGACGGTCGGTTCCGTGTAGGTATAGGCAATGCTCCGCGACCCGCTCCGCAGGGCCTGCTCCACGACCTCCGCCGGGGTTCTCTCCTTCCCGAGGATCTGTCCCCTTTCTCTCGGCATCTGTGAGATGTCGTGATTTTGGCAGAAGGAGCAGCGGAAGTTGCAGCCCGCCGAGGCGATGGAGAAGGAGCGTGAACCGGGGAGGAGATGGAAGAGGGGTTTCTTTTCGATGGGATCGACATTCTCGGCGATGATCGCCCCGTAGACAAGGCTGTAGAGGGTCCCCTGCCGGTTTTCCCGGACGCCGCAGATGCCGCGTGCACCGGGATCGATCCGGCAGCGGTGGGCGCAGAGGCCGCACCTTACCTGATTTTCCACTTCCTTTTCGTACAGCAGCGCTTCATGGACCATGTTTCATGCCCCCTTTTTCCATTCCCGGACGACGCCGGGCATCGGTCTTCCGCCTTCGGCGGGGAGCTCGACGGGCTCCCGGATGATCTCCTGGATGGTCCGGAAGGTGAAGGTTACGGAGAAGGAGAGGCCGAAGAAGGCGCCGAAAGGGTTGTTCATCACGGGGAGCAGCTCCTCCAGGCCGGTGGCGAAGTCATACCAGCTCCAGGGGAGGAAGATGACGCTGCCCCGCTGGATACGGACCCCCGGGAGCTGCTTCCGGATCATCGCGGAGAGGGAGGCAATGTGGAAGAAACGTGCCTTCCTGCCGGCGGGAGGAGGGAAAAGGTTGGTCAGTTGCCCCTGCGCTCCGCTCAGGGAATAACGATTCATCACCCCGATGAAGACCCGCCCCCGGCAGACGCGGATCGCCTCCGCGACGGCCAGCCCCGGATCGTCGGTAAATTCGAGAGCATGGATCAGCGTGACGATGTCGAATTCGTTGTCGGAGAAGGGGAGATCTTCCGCCGGGCCGATACGGAGCTCGGCGCGGCTTCGGAGCCGCTGGCCGGCCTGGTCGATCAGGAAAGGGGACGGATCGATCCCCGTCACGTCGCACCCCTTGCGCCGGAAGAGGCCAAGATTCTCACCGCTCCCGCACCCGACGTCGAGGAGCCGCTCTCCTGCCCGGGGTGCGGTCAGGTCGAGGATAAGGCTCTTGACCCTCCCGTCGAGATAGCGGCCGGTGGACGTCGCCCGCCGTTCGGCATGGATGGTTTCCTCTTCCGCGGTCATTGGTGTTTCCCCCCCCGTCATCCGGATCGCTGGAAAGCGGTCCGGCATTCCTTCCCTTTTTCCGCTGATGGCCGCAATCCGGTGTCCCTCCGCAATGCCCCGCTTCACCCGCCGATCGCCTGCATCTCCTTCATGCATTTTTTGATGTGACTCTCGTTGCAGGCGATCTCGTGCTGTTTTGGCTTCCGGGAGATCGCCCCCCGGATGAGTTCCTGGATCACCCCGTCGGCGCACCCGGACCGGAGGGCGCCCTTGAGGTCGGTTTCGTCGTCCGACAGCAGGCAGGCCCGGAGATGGCCGTCCGCCGTCAGGCGGAGGCGGTTGCAGGTGCCGCAAAAATGGCGGGAGACGGGACTGATGAAACCGATCTCCCCCGAGCCGCCCGTCAGGCGGTAGATCTGCGCCGGACCGTCGCTCCCGTTTCCCCGGCCGTCGACCGGTTCGAGCCGGCCGACGGTTTCGATCCGCTCCCGGATAATGGCGTTGGAGAGGTAGCGGCCATTGTTCTCGATCCCCGCATGGCCCAGAGGCATCAGTTCAATGAAACGGATCTGGTAGGGATTCTCAAGGGTCAGGCGGGCGAAGTCCAGGATCTCGTCATCGTTAAACCCCTTGATGGCCACGATGTTGATCTTGATCGGGGAGAAACCGGTTTCCCGGACCTTCCGGATTCCCCGGAGAACGGCCCGGATGTCCCCGCCCCGCGTGATCCGGGCGTACTTTTCCGCATCAAGGGAATCAAGGCTGATGTTGATCCGCCGGATCCCGGCAGTGAAGAGATTTTCTGCGCAGCCGTCGAGGAGGATACCGTTCGTCGTCAGGCTGACATCCTTGAGTTCCGCGATCGCGTGCAGCGACGCGATGAACTCCGCGACACCCCGGCGGACCAGGGGCTCACCGCCGGTGATCCGGACCTTCGTGATTCCCAGCCCCGCCGCGATCCGGATGATCCGATGGATCTCCTCATAGCGGAGGATGTCGTCGTGACCGATCCGGGAGAGTCCCTCTTTGGGCATGCAATAGGTGCACCGGAGGTTGCACCGGTCTGTGACGGAAACGCGCAAATAATTTATGTTACGTTCATATTGATCCAACATTGAGAATAGTTACACTCCTTTTCAATCCGGAAAGCTTAGATGTTGTCTTCGAGACTGCCGGTCCTGAAAGGTCCCGGACCGGGACAGATCGGCTATTTTCTAACACAGATCCCGGGTCGTGACAAGCAGATCCCCCGGTCAAATCTTGCTTGACACCCCACGGTTTCTCGATTAAGGATCAGAAGTCGTGCGGTAGTCGGTCGGCCGGATTTGTGCCTGCCTGCGAGGCACCTAAGAATCCGGACAGGAGAAGGTTTATGGATAAGATACCCATTACCAGGGGGGGATTTGAAAAGCTCAAACGGGAACTGGAGGTTCTCAAAACGGTTTCCATACCCCAGAACATCAAGGACATTGAGATCGCCCGAGGACATGGGGATCTTTCGGAAAACGCGGAATATACGGCGGCCAAGGAGAGGCAGTCCTATCTTCACGGGAAGATGCAGGAACTGGAGAACAATCTGGCGATGTCCAATGTGATCGCTCTGAGGAACCTGACCTGTGAAAAGGTGGTCTTCGGCACGACCGTGGCCATCGAGGAGATCAGCACCGGCAAAGGGATCACCTACCAGCTTCTGGGGCCCCTCGAATCGGACCTCGCAAAAAACCGGATTTCGGTCACCTCGCCGATCGGCCGGGCACTGATCGGCAAGTGTGTCGGCGACGAAATCAGCGTCAATACACCGGGCGGGATCCGGGAATTCGAGATCGTCAAGATCACCGTTCAGGAAGAAGATTAGCAGGCTGTTCAAAAACGTCTGGATGCAAGGCCCCCGAAATCCTGAGCCGTGAGGCGTACTTTTGGGTACGTTGAACGGCGAAGGATGAGGGAAACGCAGCAGACGGGCGTTTTTCAACAGCCTTTTAGTTTTTCCCGGCGATGTTGAGCCGTGTCACCGCCCGCATCAGAGCCAGTCGGATCTTTTCGAACTCGGCATCTTCCTTGGGAAGCTTTGCCATTTTTTCTTCGGCCCTCTCCTTGGCGCGGCGCGCCCTTTCGAGGTCGATCATGTCCGATCTTTCCGCGGTTTCCACCAGGACCGTGACCTTGGAGGACGTAACCTCCGCATAGCCGGTGTTTACCGCATAGCGGGTCTTCTTGTGATCCTGGGTGAAGCTGAGTTCTCCGACATCGACCGAACTCAGCAGGGAGGCGTGACCCCGGAGCACGCCGAACTCGCCTTCCGTGCCGGGTATGGTCACCTCTTCGACGACGCCCTTGAAGGTCATCCTCTCGGGTGTCACGATTTCCAGCGTCAATTCATCAGCCATCAGATCCTCCGGCTATTCGGCGAGTTTCTTCGCCTTCTCCACGACCTCGTCAATGCCGCCGACCATGTAGAAGGCCTGTTCGGGAAGGTCGTCATGCTTCCCATCGAGGATCTCCTTGAAGCCCCGGACCGTGTCAGCCACCGTGACGAACTTGCCCTCGGTGCCGGTGAACTGGGCCGCGACAAAGAAGGGCTGGGAGAGGAACCGCTGAATCTTTCTGGCCCGGCTCACGGTCAGTTTGTCCTCCTCGGAGAGCTCGTCCATGCCGAGGATCGCGATGATGTCCTGGAGGTCCTTGTATTTCTGGAGCGTCACCTGAACCTGGCGGGCAACCCGGTAATGTTCGGCGCCCAGGACGTTCGGGTCCAGGATGCGGGAGGTTGAATCCAGGGGATCCACTGCGGGATAGATGCCGAGTTCAGCGATCGGTCGAGAGAGAACGACGGTTCCGTCGAGGTGGGCAAAGGTGGTCGCCGGCGCCGGATCCGTCAGGTCGTCGGCGGGCACGTAGACGCATTGAACAGCCGTAATGGACCCCTTGTTGGTGGAGGTGATGCGTTCTTGAAGTTCCCCGAGGTCGGTGGCCAGGGTCGGCTGATAACCGACGGCGGAGGGCATGCGTCCCAGCAGGGCTGAAACCTCGGAACCCGCCTGCGTGAAACGGAAGATGTTGTCGACGAACAGGAGGACGTCCTGTCCTTCCACGTCGCGGAAGTATTCCGCCGCGGCGAGGGCTGTGAGCGATACGCGGGCCCGGGCGCCCGGCGGTTCGGTCATCTGTCCGTAGATCAGGGCGGCCTGCTTGATGACCCCGGAGGCCTTCATCTCGAGGTAGAGGTCGTTCCCCTCGCGGGTTCGCTCGCCGACGCCCGCAAACACGGAGATTCCGCCGTGGTGCATCGCGATGTTGTGGATCATCTCCATCATGACGACGGTCTTGCCGACGCCGGCGCCGCCGAACATCCCCATCTTGCCGCCCCTCGGGAAAGGGACGAGGAGGTCGATGACCTTGACCCCGGTTTCAAGCACATGGACCGAGGTGTCCTGTTCCAGGAAGGTGGGGGCCTCGCGGTGGATGGGGGCGAAATGTTTCGCCTCGATGGGCCCCAGGCCGTCGACCGGCCGGCCGACCACGTTGAGGATCCTCCCGAGGCATTCGGGGCCTACCGGCACACTGATCGGTCCGCCCATGTCCTTCGCCTTCATCCCGCGCACCAGACCGTCGGTGATGTCCATGGCGATGCAGCGGACGACGTTGTCGCCCATGTGCTGGGCGACCTCGACGATCAGGTTGTCCTCGACGTCGTTGATCGTGGGATTGGTGATGGCGATGGCGTTCATGATGTTCGGGAGTTTTCCCTCCTCGAATGCCACGTCGACGACCGGTCCGATGACCTGTACAAGCCTTCCAATGTTCATAACCGTCTCCTTCAGATGATCGAAGTGGCTTTAAGGTGTGAACCCATCCGCCTCTTGTCTGCTATCCTTTCGCCAGCGCCTCGGTGCCGCCCACGATGTCCATCAGTTCGGCCGTGATCGCCGATTGTCTCACCTTGTTGTATTTGAGGGTCAGGCTCTGGACCAGATCCTCGCAATTCCGGGTTGCGTTGTCCATCGCCGCCATCCGGGCGCCGTTTTCCCCGGCGGAGGTTTCGACCAGCGCCCGATAAATCAGCACATGGACGTACATCGGCAGCAGCTTCTCCAGGAGGGCCTCCTCGGAAGGTTCGTAGATGTAGTCGAGCCGTTTGTCCGGTTCGAACTCCTCCTCGCGTCCGATGGAGGGGAGGGGGAAGAGCCGGACCACGGTGGGTCGTTGAACGGACACGTTGACGAACTCATTGTAGAGCAGGTAGAGTTCATCGTAAGTTTCGCCGATGAACGGCGGGATGACATCCTCGGAAATCTTCACGGCAAGGCTCATGTCGAATTTTCCGAAGATGTCGGCCCGGGCGTCGATGGTCTTCGTCTTCTTCCGGAAGAAGTCCCGCCCCTTCCGGCCGACGGGGATGAGCTCGACCTCTCTGCCCTCGCGCTGCTTCTCTTTGATGAACCGCTCGGTCACCTTGATCAGATTGCTGTTAAAACCCCCGCAAAGCCCCCGGTCGGAGGTCATGCAGATTACTCGAATCCGCTTCGGCTCCCGAACCGCCAGCAGCGGATGGGTCTTGGCATCCACCCGGAGCGCGAGACTGTTAAGCACCTCCATGAACTTCACTGCGTAGGGTCGGAAGTTCTCCATACGCATCTGGGCGGCCTTGAATTTCGAGGCGGCCACCATGTTCATCGCCCGGGTGATTTGCCTGGTTTTCTGAACGGCGGTAATCTTCCGTTTAATATCCTTGAGTGCGGCCATTCAAACCTGCTCCATGGTTTCCCGTATTGTATTCCGCCTGCATGCTACTTAGGCGACATAGACCGAATCAAACGCCGCGAGCACCTCCCGCAGCTTCTTGTCGAGTTCGGGGCCGATGATCTTCTTTTCGTCGATCTCCTTCATGATCTCCGGATATTTGCCCTCGACGAAGGAGAGAAGCTGCGGTTCGTAGTTCTTGATCTTATCCACGGCGTACTTGTCGAGGAAGCCCCGGGTACCCGCATAGAGGATGACGACCTCCTGCGCAAGCGACATGGGTGAAAACTGCGGCTGATTCAGGATTTCCACGAGCCGGATGCCGCGGTCGAGCTGGGCCTGCGTGGCCTTGTCCAGGTCGGAGCCGAACTGGGCGAAGGCGGCCAGTTCGCGGTACTGGGCAAGGTCGAGCTTCAGCGTGCCCGCGACCTGCTTCATTGCCTTGACCTGGGCCGCGCCGCCGACGCGGGAGACGGAGAGCCCCACGTTGATGGCCGGCCGGATGCCCGAGAAGAAGAGGGAGGGTTCCAGGTAGACCTGGCCGTCGGTGATCGAGATCACGTTTGTCGGGATGTAGGCGGAGACGTCGCCGGCCTGCGTCTCGATGATGGGGAGCGCCGTCAGCGATCCGCTGCCGAGCTCCTTGCTGACCCGGGCGGCCCGCTCCAGGAGCCTGGAGTGGTTATAGAAGATGTCGCCGGGGAAGGCCTCCCGTCCCGGGGGACGCCGCAGCAGCAGGGAGATCTGGCGGTAGGCCACGGCCTGCTTGGAGAGATCGTCGTAGATGATCAGCGCGTCCTGGGCCTTGTCCCTGAAGTATTCGCCGATGCTGCAGCCGGCATAGGCGGCGATGTACTGGAGGGTGGCAGGGTCGCTTGCACAGGCGGCCACGACGCAGGTATAGGACATGGCGTCGTGCTTCTTGAGGTTCTCCACCACGTGGGCGACGGTCGATTTCTTCTGGCCGATGGCGACGTAGATGCATTTCACGCCGGTATCCTTCTGGCGGATGATCGCGTCGATGCCGATGGCGGTCTTCCCGATCTGGCGGTCGCCGATGATCAGCTCGCGCTGGCCGCGGCCGATGGGCGTCATCGCGTCGATCGCCTTCAGGCCGGTGTACATCGGCTCGTTGACCGGCTGGCGGTAGACGACGCCTGGGGCGATCATCTCGATCCGGCGGAATTCCGTCGTTTCAATGGGACCCTTGCCATCCAGGGGGGCGCCGGTGGCGTCGATGACGCGGCCGAGGACCGCCTCGCCGACGGGGATCTGCGCGATCTTGCCGGTCCGCTTCACGACATCCCCTTCCTTGATGTGGGTGACTTCGCCCAAGATGGCGACGCCGACGTTGTCCGTCTCCAGGTTGAGGACCATCCCGAGAATTCCCCCGGGGAATTCCAGCAGCTCCATGGCCATGGCATTCTCCACGCCGTAGACACGGGCGATGCCGTCGCCGACGGAGAGGACCGTTCCCGTTTCGCTGATATCCAGTTTCTTCTCATACTCCTTGATCTGTCTGGATATGATCTCGCTGATTTCCTCTGCCCTGATGGTTTCCATGTGCTATAATTCCTCCCCCAAGAGATTCCTTATGTTGTTCAGTTGCGTCCGGATGCTGCCGTCGTAGAGTGTGTCTCCGACCCGGACGACGATGCCTCCGAGCAGGGAGGGATCTTCCATGACGGTCATTTCGACCTCTCTGCCGGTCAGCCCCTCCAGCCCTTTCTGCAGGCGATCGGAGAGCTCGCCGGTGAGCGGAAAGGCCGTCTTCACCGTAACCCGGACCTTCTTCAGGGCGTTGTCCATCAACTCCCTGTAGCAGCCCTCGATGTCGGAGAGGATGCCCATGCGGCGCTTGTCGACCAGCAGTTTCAGAAAATTGGCGGTCAGGGGAGAGACGCGGATCTTCGTAAGTATCGACTCCACGACCGCCTTCTTGTCGGGCTGGGCGAAGATCGGGTTCGCGAGAAACTCGCTCAGGCTTCCGTTTTCCCTGAGAACGGCGGAAAAGCGTCCCAGTTCATGGTAAAATTCCTCGTATCGCTTCTCCCCGCCGGCGATTTCGAAAAAGGCCCGGGCGTAACGTTTTGCGATATTGCTGCTGATCACTTTGTGCTCACCACCTTCTCGATGTAGTCTTTCACCATGACTTCGTGATCGTCCGCCTGGATGTTCTTCCGGAGAAGCTCCCCGGCCATCTGCGTGGAGAGACGGACCGCTTCGATCCTCAGTTCCCGGCTTGCCTTGTTAAAATCCTGCTCCATCCTTGCCCGGGTGTCTTCCTTCATCTTTTCCGCCGTTTTCCGGGCGTCCTCGATGATCCGTTCCTTTTCGGTCAATCCCTGGGCCTGGATCATCCGGGTGATCTCATCGATCTCTCCCGTCGCCTTGTCGAGTTTCGCGGCGTATTCCCGGAACTTGTTCTTCGCCTCCTCGCGGGCGGTCTCGGCATCGGCGAGGGCGGTCCGGATCCCTTCGCGCCGTCCGGTGAAGAAGGCCTTGACCTTTTTGGCCAGGAGCCAGTAGAGGACGCCGGCCAGGATGAGAAAGTTGACCCCCCTCCAGGTGAAATTGAACCAGCTCGGTTCCTCGTTACTGCCCCCGCCGGAGGCGTATGCCGCCGTCAGTGTGAAGAGGAGGACAAATAAGGACAGAGCCCCTATTAATTCAGGATGAATAGGGGCTCTGTCCCTATTTAACACAGATCCACCTCTCATCGGAGACTCCTCCCCAGGATCTTTTCCGCAATTTGAACGGACAGTTGCTGAGAATGATCGGTCAGGATATTTTTGGCGGCGCCGATTTCACCATCCATCCGGGCGTGGAACTGTTCCATCATCCCGGGGATCTCCGCCCGGACCGCATCAATAACGGTCTTGGCCTCTTCGGCGCCCTGCCGGACAATCTCGTTCTTCTGTTCTACGGCTGCCGCCTTGGCCTGGTGAAGCTTCTCCTCGTAGGCGGCCATCTTCTGTTCGACGGTTTCCTGGAGGCGTTTGATTTCGGCGTCGGAATCCACGAACTGCTTTTTCCTTCTGTCAATCATGCCGAGGATCGGTTTGTAGAGCAGGACATTCAGAATAAAGATCAGCAGCAGAAAATTGATGATCTGAATTCCCAGGGTATAATCAAGACTGACCACTGCTAAGTCACCTCAAATGATATCCAACCATGCAAAAAGCCGGGTGTAATGTAAAACATTAACCCGGCTGCCCGTATCCAACCATTTTATTGAAAAAAGTATTCGTTGAGTTTGCCCGGGGAGATCTGTCCGCCCACATCTTTTTTTTTCTGCCCGATCTGTGTTCACCCGACCCTCCCAAAGTGCCGTAATGGGAATGCGGCTTGTTTGAGCAACTCCTCAGATATCAACAAAATGGCAATGGACTGGCAACAAACTCTGAAAACAACGACCTGACACGGCAAGTTCTGTTGGCGATAGACGCTGGAGATTTCCCCTTTCTGCTCCAGAGGATTCACGGAACGTTTTCGATCCGGCCATCAGCGGTTGGAAGGTAAACAGCGGTCAGTATCTGACCACTGGTCACCATCGCCATGGTGCAGTCTGTATCTTATTTCCTTATCCACTGTCAAGAGAAAAGAGAAACAGACCCCATTATTTTTATTCTGCCGGAATAACGGTAAAATATGAATGATTATTATAACATGTAATTTAGTTGGCGGTGGGATGCCGATCCGGGTCTTCAGGAGCGCCCGGACTGGTCCGAGGGATCAGGCCGCCTCATCCCTTTTCACCGCACGCCGTCTGCTCAAGAGGGAGGGTATGGACCTCGGCTTCGCTGCGCGACATGTGACAGGTCCCTTCGAAGAAGGCCCCCTCCTCGACGGAAAAGACGGGCGTGTTCAGGTCGCCCAACACCTTGCCGGTCGAGTAGATCCGGATTTGCCTCCTGACGTCGATCTGTCCGCGCACGTCGCCGCTGATCATGACGGCGTCCGCGCGGATATCGGCCTCGATCTCTGCGCCTTCGCCGATCACCAGCGTGCCGCTACCGAAGATAGCGCCCTTGAAATCGCCGTCGATCCGCACCGAACCGTCGAACATCAGCTTGCCGGTGAATTCGGCGCCTTTTCCCAGAAAGGCCCTGACCTCTTCGTCATCACTTTTCTTTTTCCCCAGCATGGCATTACTCCTTTCGGATCGCTTGTCACGATGATTGCAAAATAAACCTGCGAACGCCGGTATATTACGACGCAGGTGCTTTCTTATCCCTTCGTCTTTATCTTGAGACTCTTTGACTTGGCTTCCTGAACACCGGCAGATCGGCTGGATTCGGAGGGCAGGGCTTCCGCCTGAATTCCCGCCTCCTCGATGGCGGCATTGACCGCAATCGTCAGATAGGAGATCGCATCCGCAAGGGAACAGTTCTTCGTCGCTTCCAGCCCCAGGGCGATCTTCTGCTGATTATAGAGGCTATAGTAGGTCAGCGATCCTCTCTGCTCCTGATGCCGCGACCGCTTGACTGCGGTATTGGTGTTGTTGACCGCGAAATGGTAATGTCCGTCAGGGATTTTCCGGTTGGCCCGGTGGACGACCCGCTTGGCGTAATTTCCCAACTCTAACTTCTGTCCGTCCGGCAGGTGAAACGTGGCCGTATCGATGACATTGGACTGTCCCCATTTGGAGGGATTTCTCTTGCGGGATATCCAGCGTGGATTGTAGAAATCGTATCCCTGATGAAGATTCAGGACGTAGTCCGACTGCCGGATCAGTTGTTTGGCCAGATTCACGACTTTGGCATCGGGGTTGGAATTGTTTGGAGGCAGGTTGAAAAGGCGGTTCATATCGCCGCCGAGACCGCACCGCTTTCCCGTATGGACGGCCGCTCCGTTCAAACGCGGGACAATGATCAGGTTCCCCTTTTTCAGCTTGACGTCTGCGTACCTCTCCGCCGTCAGGTACCCGCCCGCTTCATCCCCATGGATCCCCGCAATGATGAGCAGCGTCGGTCCCGGCTCTTTTCCCAGGACATGGTGGACGGTGAGTTCCTGTCTTGTCTCCTGGAAGTACGCCTTGGCTTGAGATTCCGGGGGGGCCAGGTTCTTTTCAGCAGTCAGACCATCGAACCTGAAGCAGAGAACAACCGCTACGACTAAAAGGCAGACTCGCCGAAAATTGTCCATCCCGCTTGTCCCTTTTTCAGATAGAATAACTTCTTTGACTGGCTCTCGAAATTGTTGGAACTGTATTTTTGAACGAACCGCACGACGGCGACCTGTCCCTCCCGTTCCTGCGGCATGATGATGGCCATTTGTTCCACCTTCACACGGATGAACTTCTTGCCGACGTTGACCCGCTCCTTGTGACGCCTGAAGGCGGCAAAATCCATCCCGTCACTGTTGATGAAATCCTTTGAATAATAACTCAGGTATTTCCCGGTGTCGCCGCTCTCCCACCCCTTCCGCCAGCCATCCATGAAATTACGGATCTCCTGAAGCGATTCCTTGCGGCTGCTCTCTTTGACGAAGGTTACCGTATCCACGATCGAAACGGGGGTGCCGCTGGGTTTGAGCAGAGTCTTGAGCTCCTTTATGTTGTCATTGGAAACGGCGATGCAGCCTTTCGTATTCACGAGATCTCCCGCACCGATGACCTTGCCGGGAACGTGTCCGTGGATCCAGATCCCTGCGCCGTTCTTGCTGTCTTTCCGATCCAGAAAATTGGGATAATTCAGGACAAAGGCCCCTTCCCCATAGATCTCGGGCAAGGCGCTCCCGGGTGTATAGCGCAGGGTAAAATAGCTCCCCTTGGGGGTTGCAAAATCCCCGGCCTTTTTCTTGTCCTCGCCATTGGCCCCGATGATGCATGGATACGATTTGACGAGGATGAACCGGTCATCCTGGAATTTGAACAGATGCAGGAGCTTACTTTCCTTCTCGCCGATCAGCGCGTACTCGCCGGCCACCGCCCAGACCAGGGGCACCGGCGTTTCACCGGCCGGTATCTTAAACTCCGCTTTTTTGACCGGTACGGCAGGCGCCTTTGGTTCGGCAACCGGTTTCGCCTGCGGTGCGGTGGGCGTCTTCTGTTCAACAACCGGCGGTTTCACCGGTTCGCCCTTGGATTCGGCAACCGTTTTCACCGGTTGGGGTTTCGGATCGGTTACGGTTTTTGCAGGTGGTGCGACAGGCGCCGGCGGCAAAACGGTTGCTATCTGACGTCTGGCATCCGCAAGATGAACAAAGGCCTTCTGCATATCCGTCCTGCCAAGCGAATCCTGGAGGAGGACAAGACTCTTGCCGGTCTCTTGGAGAATCAGCATGGCCCTTCCGCTGTTTTTCGTCTCTTTGATCAAAAAGGCCAGGAGGATGAGATTGAGAATGACGAGGAGGGCGATCAGCCCTATCCCCACCTTGATATAAAAATTGCTTGATGTATCTCTATAATTTTTCGGTAATTTCAGGTTATGAGTCTGCATGCGTTTGGCTCATATCGATTTGTATCCATGTACGTGCGGCGGTCCCGCTCGCAGTATCTTGGCAGCTCTCCATCGGATCTATTCCCATAATATCGGGATCCGGTCAAGCGGAAATCTTTCCACTTCTCCATGACCGCCTCATCCCTTATCCTTGGCTGCGGTCTTCTCCAGAGGGAGGGTATGGACCTCGGCTTCGCTGCGCGTCATATGGCAGGTTCCTTCGAAAAAGGCCCCCTCCTCGACGGAAAAGACGGGCGTGTTCAGGTCGCCCAACACCTTGCCGGTCGAGTAGATCCGGATTTGCCTCTTGACGTCGATCTGTCCGCGCACGTCGCCGCTGATCATGACGGCGTCCACGCGGATATCGGCCTCGATCTCTGCGCCTTCGCCGATCACCAGCGTGCCGCTACCGAAGATAGCGCCCTTGAAATCGCCGTCGATCCGCACCGAACCGTCGAACATCAGCTTGCCGGTGAATTCGGCGCCTTTTCCCAGAAAGGCCCTGACCTCTTCGTCATCACTTTTCTTTTTCCCCAGCATGGCATTACTCCTTTCGGATCGCTTGTCACGATGATTGCAAAATAAACCTGCGAACGCTGATATTCATCAGCAGACCGACGGCCGTCATCAAGACCACCATCGACGAACCGCCATAGCTGAGAAATGGCAGCGGAATTCCTACGACGGGAAGGATTCCCAGGACCATTCCGATGTTGATGAACGCCTCCCAGAAGATCAGCATGGTGATTCCGAGGGCGATCAGCGCCCCGATGTAGTCCTTGGAGTGGGTCATGATCTTTAACCCCCACAGGATCAGGAAAAGAAACATGATGAGCAGGATGATTCCTCCCAGGAAACCCCACTCCTCCGCAAAAACGGAAAAGACGAAATCGGTCTGCTGCTCGGGTAGAAACTTCAGCTGGGTCTGGGAACCTTTCAGAAATCCCTTTCCGAAGAGTCCCCCCGAACCAACGGCGATCATCGACTGGATGATGTGGTAGCCCGATCCCAGCGGATCCCGTTCGGGACTGAAGAAGGTCAGAATCCGTTCCCTCTGGTAGTCTCTGAGAAAATACCAGCCGATGGGGGTCAGGATGAGGCCCCCGGCGGCGGCGATCAACAGCGATTTCCAGTCCAGGCCGACGAAGAACACGATGGAGAGGAAAAGGATGAAGAGGATCAGCCCCGTTCCCAGATCGGGTTGCTTGAGAATGAACAGGAACGGGATGATGACGATTAAAAAAGGGATGAACAGCTCGTTCAGATGATAGCCCCGGCCGATCTGGTGATGGTCGAAGTATTTGGCCAGCGCCAGGATAATCGTCAGTTTGACCGGTTCCGACGGCTGGAAGGTGAAACCGCCGATGGCGATCCACCGCTGAGACCCTCGCGTCGCATAACCGGCCATATAGACCACGAGGAGAAGAATAATGGAGATGGCGTAGAGAATGTAGGCATGGCGGCTCAGAAAGCGGTAATCGATGAAGAAGGCGAAGGCCATCCCTGCGATGCCGATCAGGATCCACTGGATCTGCTTGATGTAGAGCGGCGTCTGGCGGGGGTCGGTGAGACTGAACCCGGTACTGTAGATGTTCACCAGGCCGATGCCACTGATGATCAGGACCAGGATGAAGAGGGTCCAGTCGAAGTTCAGAATGAGACGGCGGTCCAGTTTGATCATGGCAATGGCGTCTCCCGGAAATTCGCGACGGCCCCCTGCGCCTTGGCCGGCTGCTCGGTTTGCATCATTTTCTTCCGGGAAAAGTAGGCGTCGATCACCTTCCGGGCCACCGGGGCCGCCGCCGAACCGCCGTGGCCGGCGTTCTCCAGGATGACCGACACTACAATCTCCGGATTTCCATAGGGCGCGTAGCAGACGAAGAGGGCATGGTCCCGGAAACTGGCCGACACACGCTTCGCTTTGCGCATCTTTTCGTCCTGCGGGAGCCCAATCACCTGGGCGGTGCCCGTCTTTCCGCAAACGTCCTGTTCCTGTCTCTTCAGGATATACCCGGTTCCTCCCTTCTCGTTGACCACCCCCCACAGCGCCCGGTTGATGATCTCGATGTTCTGGGGGCGGACCGGCAGGACGCCCTGTTTTTCCGGATGAAATACCTTTACGACATGTCCGTCCAAAGATTCAAGTTGTTTTACGAGCCGGGGCCGGTAAAGGGTGCCGCCGTTGGCCAGGGTCGCATAGGCATTGGCAAGCTGGAGCGGGGTCACAAGGTTGAACCCCTGTCCGATGGCGAGAGAGATGGTTTCGCCCATCTGCCAGGATTGTCGGAGGCGGGAAAGCTTCCACTGTTTCGTAGGGATCAGACCGCCCTTCTCCCGCGGGAGGTCGATCCCCAGAGGGGCGCCGAGGCCGAAGGCCCGTGCGTAGGCGGCGATCCGGTCCACGCCGAGCAGCTTCCCCAGGTTGTAGAAATAGACATCGCAGGACTCCACGATGGCGCGATGGAGATTGACATGTCCGTGACCCTTCGCCTGCCAGCAGCGGAAGATTCGGTTGCCCAACTCGAAGGTGCCGTTGCAGTAGAAGTTGGTCTCCGGGGTGATCAGCCCCTCTTCGAGGGCGGCCGCGGCAACAACGATCTTATAGGTCGATCCCGGAGGATACTGTCCCGAGATCGAGCGGTTCTCCATGGGATACCTGGGGTCGTTGGAGAGGGTTTCCCAGTCGTCGCCGGAAATTCCCCCGTTGAAGAGGTTCGGGTCGAAAGAGGGTGAGCTGACCAGGGCGAGTACCGCCCCGTTGCGGGGGTCCAGGACCGCCACCGCGCCCCCCCGGTTGCCTATGGCCGACCATGCCGTTTCCTGGAGTTCCGAATCGATGGTCAGGACGACATTGTCGCCCGTCGTCGCCGGTATCCGGCCGAGGGAGCGGATCGCTTTGCCGGCAACGTTGACCTCCACCTGTTCGGCGCCGCTTTTCCCCCGGAGGTGAGAATCCAGAAATTTCTCGATGCCGAACTTGCCGATAATATCGCCCGTTGTGATCTTGTCGGTAGTGTTTCGATCCAGCTCTTCCCGGCTCACTTCTCCGGTAAAACCGATAATCTGCGCGGTCATCTCCCCGTTCAGGTACTTCCGGACGGGTGTGACCTCTGTCATCACACCGGGAAGATCGAGGGCATGGGTCTCCACCAGGGCAAGCTTTTCCATACTGATGTTCCGTTCGAGAAGAACGGGCACGAAGGGCTTCACGCGGCCCGGAAGGGACGAAAGAGAGGGAAACGTCAGGGAACGTCCGGTGTAGAGCTCCTCGATCTTTTCGATGACATTCCGGACATCCTTTGTCCGGTTGGGGACGAAGACGATGTCGAAGGAGGGCTGGTTGTCCGCGAGAATCCGCCGGTTCCCGTCCATGATCAGACCGCGAATCGGTTTGATCTTCCGCAGACGGACACTGTTGTTTTCAGACCTCTGCCGCAGCTCCCCCCCCTTGATCACCTGCAGGTACCACAGCCTCATCACGAGAAGCGACAGTGCCACCGCAACGATGACGAGCAGCAGCTTGAATTTACGCTTGAACTGACCCGGATCATATCCGTTGAGCCGGTTACCGATCTTCTGCATGCAGAAAAACCTCGAAACTCTGGAACAGTCTGAAGAAGAGGGGACTCAGGATACCCACCACAACGGCCTGCGGGATGAAAATCCTCGGGATTACATAGAGGATGTCGGCGCCGAAAACGAACCGGTAGAGGAAAACGATCACCAGGCCCTCCAGAAGCGTGCAGAGAGCTGTAAAGGATGCAATCAGGGCCGGCTTTTTCGCGTAAACCCTCCCCTCGACGATCATGGAGAGGTAAAAGATAAGGATGTACAGAAACATGTATAACCCGAATATCGCGCTGGTCAGACAATCCAGAAAGAAACCGAGGAGGAGTGACAGGATGCCCCCGCGGAGGGCGTCGAGATGGAACCCGGCATAGATGACAACGATGAGTGAGATCTCCATGCCGATCCAGCCGAGGGAAAAGAGATCCAGGATCGTGATCTGAACGATCACCAGCAGAAGGAGTAAGACAGGGAGAAGGAGGTAATAAATCATGGTTTCGGGCCTGCATCCGTGATCAGGACCAGGACCTCCTCTACCTTGCCGAAATCGACGACGGGCGCCACGTCGACCTTCTGAAAGAGGCCTTCCCCCTTGCGGGAGGCGCCGGTCACGACGCCGATCAGCAGCCCCTTGGGAAACACCCCGGCGAGGCCGGAGGAGAGAACCACATCGCCCACCTGAACCTCCTCCGCCCGGGAGATATATTTCAGGTTGCATCCCGACGGGCCTGCGCCCTGCAGGATCCCCTGGGCTCGGTTCCGCTGGATCATGGCGTCGATATTGCTGTTTTCATCGATGAGGAGCAGGACCTGCGAGGCATGCCAGGCGGTTTCGATGATCCGTCCCACAACCCCCTGTTCGGACAGAACCGGAAGCCCCACCTGCAATCCGTCGGCGGTTCCCTTGTTGATCAGGATCGTTTTGAACAGGGAGGTACGGCTGCGGTCCACCACCCTCGCGGCAACGGTCCGGCCCGGCAGGCCTTCAGAGAGGTTGAGGAGCTTTTGGAGACGCATCCCTTCGATGTGTCCCTCGCGGTAGCGGTTGAGCTGATCGCTGAGGGCGGCGTTCTGCTTCCGCAGTCGTCTGTTTTCATCCTCCATGCCGATGAGGAAGATGTAGCGCTTCCAGGCGTCGTGCAGGCCGTTGAGCAAGACGTTGACGGCATCTTCGACGGGGGCGGCCGCCTCCAGGACCATCTTCCTCAGGAAACCGGTTTCGGAGAGTCGGGCTGCGCTGTAGGAGAGAACGGCCAGCGAGAGAACCAGCAGAACCGCCGCCACGATGAGGGATTGGTATTTTCTGGGGACCAACATGCTTCAGCCAACCGCCTATCATCGCCCTTCCGGTTATCAGCCTGTTGAAAAGTCGCTGATCCAGGCTGTTCAAAAACGTCCGGATGCAAGGCCCCCGAAATCCTGAGCCTTGAGGCGTACTTTTGGGTACGTTGAACGGCGAAGGATGAGGGAAACGCCGCAGATGGGCGTTTTTCAACAGCCTGCTATACCTGGAAGGTCACCTCTTTCAGCACATCCAACTGGTCAAGGGCGATTCCGGCTCCCCTGGCGACGGTGGAAAGAGGGTCGTCCGCGATCGTGATCGGAAGACCCGTTTCCGCCCGGATCAGCAAATCGATGTTCCTGAGCAGCGCCCCGCCTCCGGTGAGGACGATCCCCCGGTCGACGATGTCCCCGGCCAGTTCGGGAGGCGCATTCTCCAAGGCGTCCTTGATTGCGTCCACGATGAGGCTGATCGGTTCCATAATTGCCTCCCGGATCTCATCGGAATTGATCTCCACGATCTTCGGGATGCCGGAGATCAGATCCCTCCCCCTGACTTCCATCTTGCGGATCTCCCGGTTGGAATCGGGGTAAGCGTTGCCGAGCTCCGTCTTGATGTTCTCTCCCGACCTCTCTCCGATGAGGAGGCTGTACTTCCGCTTCATATACTGGACGATCTCGTCGTCTATCTTATCCCCGGCTACGCGGACGGATTTCGAATAAACGATCCCGGCGAGAGAGATCACCGCCACCTCCGTCGTTCCCCCGCCGATGTCCACGACCATAGAACTGATGGGCTCGGTAATCGGGAGCCCGGCGCCGATCGCCGCCGCCATCGGTTCCTCGATCAGGTAAATCTCCCTTGCCCCGGCTGATTCCACCGTTTCCCGGACGGCGCGCCTCTCCACCTGGGTGATCCCGGAGGGGATGGAGACGATGATCCGGGGTCGGACCAGGGCACGACGGTTGTGGACACTCAAGATGAAGTGCCGCAGCATCGCCTCCGTGATGTCGAAATCGGCGATCACGCCGTCCCGCATGGGCCGGATGGCGACGATATTGCCCGGTGTCCGTCCGAGCATCTTCTTGGCTTCTATGCCAACGGCCAGGACCTTTTTTTCTCCCTTGGAGTTCTTATGGACGGCGACGACGGAGGGTTCATTCAACACGATCCCTTTGCCTCTGACATATACGAGGGTGTTGGCCGTCCCCAGATCGATGGCCAGGTCGTTGGAAAACTTTCCCAAAATAAAATCGAAAAGCAAGTTCGTTTCCTCCTAATGATCTTTGAAAATTGCATTCACTATCGAAAGGATACTTTCGACCAATTGGATTCCTATATCGTATTTTTCAGCCCTTATCAATCCATTTTTCTAAAAAGTCATTGCATTTTGGGGATGACTATATTAGTAAGCCAAGCGTAAGTTTAAATCAAAAACGGGGGACGTGTGATGCTGCTCAACCTCATGCGGAAGCATGCCAGAAATTGGCTCATGAAGATCATCCTGGGAATTATCGTTGTCGTCTTTGTCTTTTATTTCGGCTCGATGGGCGGGAAGCAGATGACGGAGCGGATCGCCATGATCGACGGCAAGCCGATCGTCTATGCCGATTTTCAGCGGGAGTACCAGAATCTGCTGGATATGTATCGCCAGCGCTTCGGCCAGAACCTGACGGAGGAGATGCTCAAGGCGATGAACCTCAAGCAGCAGGCGCTGGACAATCTGATCAACCAGGCAATTGTGCTGAAGAAGGCGGAGGAGATGAACATCCGGGTGACCGTTGAAGACGTCAAGGCCGCCATTCTCTCCTATCCGGCTTTTCAGCGGGACGGCGTTTTTAACGAACGGATTTATGAGCAGACCCTCCGGACCAACAAGATGTCGCCGGATGAGTTCGAGAATCTCCAAAATAAGATGCTGATCACCGTCAAGGTGGAGAACCTCATCCAGGATGGCGTAAAGGTATCCGATCTGGAGATCCATGACTTCTACCTGATGCAGAAAGAGATGATTAATCTCGACTTTGTTCAAATTTCTCCCCAGGGTTTTGTTGCGGGAGTCAAGCCGGCCCAGGCCGATCTGGAGGCGTTTTTGAAGGCCCGGGAAGGGCAGTTCCGCAATCCCGAGCAGGTGCAGGTCAAGTATCTGACATTCATGGCCAGGGATTATGCCACGACCGCAAAGATCTCCGACGCGGAGATCAACGATTACTACGACAGGAACAAGTCCCAGTGGAAGAAGGGGGACAAGGTGCAGCCCCTTGCCGAGGTCCGGGACAGGATTGTTGACGAGTTGGGCCAGATCGGCGGAATGTATGCGGCCGCGGATGAGGCCAAGAAGGCCCATGACACCATCTACCAGGAGGAAAACTTTGAAGCCTATGCCGCGCAGAAAAAGCTGACGGTCCGCACGTCCCCGCTTTTTAGGATCAGCGATGCGCCGCCGGAATTCAAGCCGATCGCGGATTTCGCCAAGATCGTCTCGCGTCTGGAGAAAAAGGAGATCAGCCGCGTGCTCCAGGGGGAGAAGGGCTATTATATCGTTCAGGTTGCCGCGCGGAAGGCGCCCTATTTGCCCGCCCTGAAGGAGATCGAGGCCGAGGTGGAAAAGCAGTATCGGGATACGGAGGCGAAGCGACTGGCGAAGAAGGGGGCGGATGACCTCCTTGCCCGTTTGAAGAAAGGCGAGGGACTGGAAAGCGTGGCCAGGGAGAAAGGACTGAAGGTTATGGAAACGGGACTTTTCAAGCCTGGAGGCCCCGTTCCGAAACTGGGAAACTCCCCGGAGCTGACGGAGGCGCTCTTCCAGATCTCCGAGAAGAAACCCTATCCGGAACAGACCTATCTGGTGGACGGGAATTATGTGATCCTCCGGTTCAAGCAGAGGGGAAGCGTGGACAATTCGGAGTTCGCGGCCCTGAAAAATACGATTGCGATGAACCTGTTACGGTCGAAGAAAACAGAGGCGGTCAAGTCCTGGATCGAGGGGAGCAAGGCCGCCCTGGTCAAGGAGGGACGGCTCGTATTCACGCGGGACTTCAAGGATCTGTAGAAAACGGCAGAAACCGGCAGGGATGCAAAAGGGGTTGATCGTTACCGGTCAGCCCCTTTTGCGTGCGGCGCCATTCAATTAAAGAAGACAATAAACGATCGCGAGCGCTTGCAGGGCAACCGAATACAAAACGTTAAAGAAGCTATGACGAATAATTGTGAGATAGGATCGCATGAGTATTTTTAGATTCTTGATCGACGCGGCATCCAATCCAACAGATGGCTGACCATTTGGCTCCATGTGCGGAAAGTTTCCCGGTCGGGGATCCAGAGCCTTTGGGGACTTCCTTGGTTGGCCCGTGCAAATGCGATCCAGACCCACAACAACGAGGATAAGCGCGAAAGCGACAAGGCCAAGGCCGCACCGACACCGCCCCACAGGGGAATCAACCACCAGGCCAGCAGACCCCCGAGCACGGCGCCCAGCCACACCGTGATCGAGGAGGTGTTATGCCGGTTTTGCGAAAGGAAGTAATTGGACATCACCGTGACTCCCGTGGTGGCCCATGCACCCGGGATCATGATCCATGCCAGCAGGCCCACACCGGTAAAATCACGTCCAAAGACCGGACCAGCAAGTACACTCGCCGCGAAAGCGGCGATGATGGCAATCAACAGGGAACCCGGATGGGTCAGTCGCAGGACCCGACCTGCACGTACGGCGACTTCCGGTCCCGGCAACCCGGCCCATCTGGGCAGGACGAACGAGGCGAGCATCATCGGGATCACGCCGGCGGTCTCGATGAAAATGGTCGCCACGGAAAACACGCCGACCTGCGCAGGGGTTCCTCGTGCGGAAAAAACCAACAGGACGATCTGTGCGAACAACATGGATCCCATGCTGGTGGCGGTTGATTTCAACATGTACTGCAAAAAAGGGGGCCACTGGAAACGGCTCTCTCCTGTCACCGTAATTTGAGACGCTTTTCTCCTCGAAAAGGAGAGTCCTATCACGGCTGCCAAGACCGGTATGATCACCATGCTGATGGCCACCATGGGCACGCTCAGCGAACCATACACCCACCAGATGCTGATGATTACGATCGGGTAACAAAAGGCGGTGAAAATGGACAGCCAATTGACCATCGACAGATGACGGAGTCCGGCGAGGAGGGCCGTGGAGAGGTTGCCCAGTAATTGGCCGGCAAACAAGAGTACAAGCAATACCAGGAAAATTTCGGAGAGGTCGATCCTTTGTCGGAAAAACATGACGCCCGTTGCAGCCAGCAATGTGGCGACGAGCACGTAGGGTCCTGTTGCGGAAAGAAGGCGGCGGGCGTGAAAAGGCCGGATGCCCAGTTCATAAACCGTTGCCATGTAAGCGCCGCCCGAAAAAAGCGAGGCCAGCAACCCGCTCCATGCGATGAGGATCGTGAGGAACCCTTTGCCCTCGGCTCCCAGCGAGCGGGCGATGAGGATGTTGGCGGCGAATCCGCCCAGCAACCCGGCTGCCCGGGCAATGAGCGCCTCGTAGGTCAGGCGCGCGAATTGGCGGGAAGCATCCGGCGGATTCATGATTGCCTTTCGCCGTGGCGGAGCTGGCTCTGAAAAATTTTCTCCAGAGCGTCAACACACCGATCCGGGCTGCACAAATCGAGCGTTTTTTGCCGGCCCTGCCGGCCCCATTCCCGGCGGGTTTCCGGTGGTATATTGGCCAGTTGCAAAATGGCGTCGGCCAGTGCGGCTGGATTGCGGGGAGGGACAAGAATCCCGGTCTCGCCATTCTGAACCACATCCGGAAGTCCGCCCACGCGGGAGGCTACAACAGGTTTTTCCATCAACAAGGGTTCGACGGCCCCGCCGAGATTTTCCGTTATCGATGGAACTACGGGAATATCTGTGGCGGCCAGAATGCGGGCGACATCCTTGCGGAAGCCGGTAAAAATTATGTGATTACCAACGTCGAGTTTCGCCGCCATGCGCCGTAGAGACACCGGGTAGGACGCTCCAAATTCCGGAATGAGTACATCTCCCACGATCAGAAAATAGGCATCCGGACGTTGCCGGAGTACCTTGGGGACGGCCTGGATGAGAATTTCGTGTCCCTTGATGCTTCCGCCGAGCAGGTGACGCGGGGGTCTCAGAATGCCGGAGGCGGAAAGCGGGGGATACATATAGGCAATCAATGAGATCACGAGCGCGTCAAGGGGGATGCCCAACTCATCACGTATGGGTCTTCCGTCCAGAGTCGGGTCGAAAGGAGAGGTGTCGACGGGATAATGAACACAGAAGGCTTTGTGACGGGTAAGCAGGCGCTTGCGGTAATGTTCTTCGACCCATCGGCATCCGCCGATCAAGGCTGTATCCATCCAGGCGGTGGCATTGTCAATCTGCCGGAAAAGAAAATACTCGAGCGGGGCGGGCCCCGGCCATTGGGTGGCCCGCACTGGAACACACGCGCGCCACGCCGCCAGGCGAGCCCAAAGCGCGCCCGGGAACAAGTGCATGTGTGCCACATCCGCCCTGAATTCCCGCAACCACTGGGCCACATCGCGTGTATAGGATTCAATATCCCGTATGCGCCGATGGCGTTTGGGCAGAGGACGAAAGTGGATCGGGATTCCCATGGCGCGAGCCCTGTCCGCCAAGGGTCCTTCTCCGGGCAATACAAGGGCTACTTCGTGGCCGCGGGCTTTGAACCCGGCAAGAAGGGGGTCCATCCATCTCCCGGCGTAAGCGTGTCCGACCATTTCGGCGATACGCATCGGCACACTCATGGATTTGTCCCGCTCCTGTTCTCATGCCCGTACCGGGTCAATGCCCTTTCCTGGATTTCCAGAAGATGATGTTGGGTTGGGTAGACGCCGAAGGCATAGGGCGGTTCAACCAGTTGGTTCTCCCATTTTTTCATGACATCTGCCGTGTTCCCGATCACGCGCGCCGGCACTCCGCCGACCACGGCGCCGGCCGGCACATCACTGGTTACCACCGCTCCCGCTCCCACGATCACGTCGTCGCCGACGGTAACGCCCGGCATGATGACGGAGTTATAGCCCAGGAAACAGCGATCCCCGATTTTGACCGGCGCAAAGCGGTTCTTGCCGGTATGGATGACACTCGACGCGTCGTGTGTCAGGATCATGGCGGTGGGCGCCAGCACGCAATCCTGTCCAAGGGTGATCAGGCGCGGGGCCATGCTGTCCAGATTCTGACGCGTGTAATACGTGTTCGGGCCGATGTGAAGACCTTCGTAAAGTTTGTCGTTGGTTGCAGGAAGAAATTCCAGCCACTGCAACGCTCGTTTGATTGTTTTTTTCAGCCAATTCATTTTTATTGTGTTCACATGCCAATGAATTTATTGGATACGGGGTCGTTGTCCTATCTGCCAGATCACAGTTACTATGGGGGAATATTCCTATGAAATCAAGGAATAAATCGACGCCGTCGCGCCTCATGCCCCCTCAAGCGGTCACCTCTTGTCACGGGGCCCAAAAACTCCTGACTAAAAATGACTCGAAAAAATTCCAGAAGCGAGATCTGTAATTAAGTGTATCGGTGTTGCCATCTACTGCTGTTAATTTTTTTATGTCATTGCCTGGCTCTATGACTCTACTCTCACCAATAAACAGTCATATTCAATTATTCTGTATGAATCCTGAGATATCGGAAACATTCCGGCGACTCCAAAGCCTGCTCTTTCGTAGGTACAGATATTTTCTGTCCAATGAGGCATTCCTTCGTATATGGAAATCAGAGACACTTCAGACTGAAGCGCTACCACATGCTTCAGTTTACTTCCCAAGCCCTTGAAAACTTCAATGTCATATCCTTGCGTGTCCATTTTGAGAAAAATATGTTTGCTCCCAAAATCTGGGGCAATTTCTTGCAGTAGATTGTCCAGCCTACGGACAGAAACAACTTCTTCTTTCGTTCCCAGAGCATCATCACCAAAACGCTGCGCACAGTAGTCGTTTGCTTTTAACAGGGAACTAAACACTGTTTCGTTTGAAACATGAATCGTTTGAGTTGATTCCTGGTTCCCTAATGCCACTTTGTAAACATGCCAATTTGGATCAGAAGCAGCGGCTGCGGCTAATTTTTCAAAAACGGATGAGACAGGCTCGAATGAAAGAATTTCTCCACGATAAAAGGACCTCAGCTCTTGCGCAAACGACCCTTCGTTTGCGCCAACATCTATTACGAGATCAATTCCAAATTTATCAATTATCGAACTTATTTGGGCACTACGTGAAAACCAAGTATCGGTAAAAATGAAAGATTTGTCTCCAAACCGCGCAATTTCGTAACCGGTAATCTTTCCAAGCAAATTTTTTACTCGCTTCCTGAAGGCACCCATAGTATTACCCTTCTAAATTCTTGATTCTATGATATCTTTATTTAGTACTTTTCTTACAAAATGCCAAACAAATATCTATGTCAATCAAAATTAAACTTTCTCCAAATCATGTGGAACAACTTATTAATTGGACATGTTGACAACAAATCATGATTATTACGGAATTTGCATTATATGAAAAATTATCTGATCTAAAAACAGATGACATTTGTTTATGAAAGCTCCCGCAGAATACCCCGTCCTGTAGACGGGGGTCAATGCAGAGGGGGGGGGGAGGGGGGATGCAATCCCACTCCCTCAGCCACACGGCCTCATCTTACTTTGGCTCCGCCACCCCCCTCCGGGGAACGCCTATGATGGTGGGTATTTCAAGAAAAATGGGGACAAAATGACGGGACAAAGAAAAATGGGTTAACCGGTCATCGGTTAACCCATTGATATTCTTGGTGGAGCTGGCGAGGATCGAACTCGCGGCCTCTTGAATGCCATTCAAGCGCTCTCCCAGCTGAGCTACAACCCCACACGTTTTTGGCTTTCGCGGAAGAAAGGAGGAACTAACACAGGATTTCGCGGCTTGTCAATACATTTTTCTTGACTTTTTGATGCCCTCCTCTTAATAATCGGCGCCGTGCCGGAGTGGTGAAACTGGTAGACGCAGGGGACTCAAAATCCCCCGGGCGCAAGCCCATCTCGGTTCGATTCCGAGCTTCGGCACCAAATTAACAAGTAAGGGGGTTAGGCATTAAAGGTCGAACCCCTTTTCTTTTCGATTTTGGCGACTGTGCCTGAAGCTGTGCCCATTTTGCCCGTAAATACGTTTCTGTCTTCCGTTCTGGATTCGCTGTAATCATGGATGTTGTTTCCTTGATTGATGCGTGTTATGCGGACCACACATGACGCAGCAGGTGAGCAATTGAAACAGAATATGGTGCGAATAAATATTGGTTGTGGTCCAAAGCCCACCAAGGGTTGGAAAAATTTCGACAATTACTTGATCGTTCGCTTATCCAAGTTTCCCCTACTGCCAACACTCCTAAAGCGGGTCGGCCTGATTGACAAATCACAGGTTGCTTTCTTTCAGTTTGCCCGCAAACACTCAATTGAATATGGAGACGCAACAAAGGGTCTTCCTATCCCAACAGGCAGCGTTGATGTCCTTTACAGTTCACATATGCTGGAACACCTTGACCAGAAAGAGGTGGCTTTATTTCTAAAGGAGGCCAGAAGAATTCTCCGCTCAGGGGGAATTATCAGGATTACCGTTCCCGACTTACGCATGCAGGTTCAGCAATACATCGAGTCGAATGATGCCGATGCTTTCATCTTGGCCACGAATCTTACCCAACCACGCCCCAGGACAATCGCACAGCGCTTAAGGATACTATTGGTGGGCACGAGACATCATCAGTGGATGTATGATGGAATGTCTCTGTTTCGTCTTTTGGAGGACCATGGCTTCATTGACTCAAAGATACTGAAGGCAGGCGAATCCACAATTGACAATCCGCAGGATCTCGACCTGAACGAGAGAGATTCCGAGTCTGTGTATATTGAAGCGAAGAACCCATAGTGAGGTCGGGCCTAACATTTGTAAGGCGTACTTCCGGGCGGTGAGCTTGGTCGTTAAGCAATGTTGAGTTGGAGGCAATTACCTGTCTGTTATCACCCCTCTGAGGAATACTGAAGCGCTGGATAGCGTGATAATCTGCCACAAACAAGAAGAGATTGGACGATGATAGAGGATATATCTACAAGAATTTCACTGTCATTTGTTGTGCCAACCATTTTACCGGATGCCGGGCGCATCCAAGTACTGTTAGATAGCTTATGCGGCTTTGAGTCTGAGCATTTGGAAGTCGTGTTGGTCAATCAATCCGGCATACGCTTGGGTCTGCAACTAAGAGAACCCCTCGGTGTCCAGTTGGTTGAACGTTTGACCGATGCTCGCATTCCGGCCGCTAATGCAAGGAATTATGGCGCTTCAGTAGCTTCCGGAGAGTATTTGTTTTTCATGGATGATGATGCCTCTCTTTTCTCAGGGCAAGATGCCCTGGCGAAACTTTGCTCTGACGGATTTTGGGGCTCAGATGTTTGGGTACCACATCTGGGTCAGGTGGTAAATGGAAGCTATATTTCCCATTGGCCGGCGGGTGTAAAGAAATTGACTCGTCGAAATTTTCCGCGCGTGATCCACGAATGGAATCTAATCATCAGGAGGAATATCTTTTCCGGTTTAGGGGGGTTCCCATCAAATATCGGTGCGGGTTCGCCAAATGCTGCTCAATCTGGGGAGGCGTTTGTGCTGGGTGCTAAAATAGTCGGAGCCGGGTTAGCGGTTAAACTGTGCCCAGATATTCGAGTTGCTCATCCTTCTTTATACAAATCGAAGCCGTCCATCGTAGTATTGGGTTATTCTTATGGCGCTGGTTATGCAACTGGCCTGGGGATTAAATCATTTGATCTGTGGGTGAAGGCATACTGGATCGTTCGGGCGATCTCGGCTCCTCTATTCGACATTTATCTCCGACCAGAGTCTGAGTTCATTCCAAGTCTGGATGCCGTCGACAAGCGAAGATTGAGGTTGGCATTAGGCCGCTGTCGGATGGTTGGCTTTTGGGACGCATTGGCAGAGCGTCCACCGAGATCATTAGATTGGTTGAATGAGCAGTCTATGCAACTTGTCTGATCCAACCATTGAACAGATGAAAACGATTTTTGGTTCTCGGTAAATGTAATAGCATTCCATCATCATCCATAATTGTGCAGTCAGCATGATCTGCCAATAATAATAAAAAATCGATTTCATGTAATTCAGAGAGCGGAGCTGTATCAAAAGGCCGTTGGGCATAATCAGTATTCACAGTGTCGCCGTTCGTTGAGGGGATGATCAGATATGGATTTTCAGCTTGACTGGTTATGCCTGTACTTTCAGATTATCCTGCTTCTCGCTATTTCTATACGTGAGATTTTCCGCAAGCGGGGAAGGAATCTATATGCCATTTTGATTCCTCTGACTTTGTTGATTTTGGTTCAAGGACAAACATGGTGGATGCTGAATATCTTTGAAGAAAATGATTTTACGGAAATCGATCATTTATATCAACCTATCAGCATAGAGGGACTCCGCCTGGCCAATCGATATGCCTGTCTGTGTATTGTAAGCTTGGGAATAACATATGCTTTTTTTTCTTTACGTAAAAAAAGTATGCCTCGTGAAATTGCAGAATCGTTTCATACCCGTTTTCGGCCGGCAGTGTATCACGTCTTCATTGCTATACTGACCGTATCCTTTGGACTGATCATCATCCAGATCGCCGGAGGCTTCATCGCTGCCGTCTCCAATCCGGGGATGACATTGGTTCATGGATTGGTTTTTTTCCTGATGCTGTTATGGTTGGGGAAACTTCCCGTTTTGGACAATATGGCCATCGGCAGGAGAAACACCTGGTTGGATGTGACTCTTTTTATCTTCGTTCTATTTTTGTTTTTGATCAACTCACGAACGCTGGTTTCTGTTATATTGCTGCAACTCATCTTATTGTTCAATTATTGTCGAAGAGAAATCCAGAGGAAAACACTGCTGGAGTCCAGCCTCATTTTTTTTCTGATTTTTTTCGTCTTTGGCATTTATCGTCATTATATGTCCCAATATGGCATGATTCAACAGGATCTCTTTTTGGGTTTTATCGTCGATATATTTTCTGTAAAGAATCTCTTCGATTGGTTTTATCGTTTCAATGTCGAGGGCTTCGCTGGGTTGGCCGGTTTGCTGACCTATGAAACCAATCAAGGTGGAATAGACCACGATTTCGGGCTATCCAACATCTCAGTGCTGTTCCAGTTCATCCCTTCTTCATTGCGCTACAGTGAAAATCTGCCTTTTAAAGAGATGAAGGATTTCTTCTCTTCCTTGTATCCATATGTAGGGTATCCATATGCCACTGGTTCGGTGGTTCCTTCAGGTATGGAAAATGCGTACGCCCATTTTGGACTGCCGGGACTGCTCGGCCTCGGTGTTCTTTTGGGTTTCTTGATGCAATGGCTGCATGACCGAATGTCACAGCCAAAGGCGGATCGATTGATGGTGGCCATAGTATCGGTGCATGCCCTGCTAATCGTCCACGGGTCGTTTTATGTGGTCATTTTTTTCGTGTTGTCAGAACTCATTATTCTATTCCTGTATCGTTTCTTGATCAGAATCCCTAAAATACTATCCGTTCATTCCCACAGGCATGCCTGATGATGGTCTATATCGTGCGCGGCTGTGGCCAGCGAATGATTTTGTCTTCCGGGGCCGGACTGGTCGAAATCATTGTAATGAACATGGGTTGGTTTGGCAAATCATCATAAAAGAGAATCCCATATTGCCGGATAGATAATTTGAGAAGTTTATCTTAGGAAAAAGGTCACGCATCGCAATAACATCTGAACTTAGCCGCGCACAATAGGGCATCTGTATATGATGTTTAATTCCTTCGTGTTTCCGTTATTTTTGCTCGTCGTCTGGACTTGTTACGTGTGTCTGACACGTCGGGCACAAAACGTTCTCCTTCTGGTTTCCAGTTATGTCTTCTATGGTTGGTGGGACTGGCGTTTCCTGTCTTTGTTGGCACTATCCACAGTTTGTAATTACTTTTGTGCACTGTTCATTGAGCGAGATAATCGAAAAAAGAACATCTATCTCATCATAAGTCTTTGCGTGAACCTGGGGATGCTATGCTTTTTCAAGTACTTCCACTTCTTCACGGATTCATTCGTCGATTTTCTTTCCATTTTCGGTTTTTATCCCACCTTCGGAACACTGAACATTATCCTGCCAGTGGGCATCAGCTTCTACACGTTCCAGACGATTGCATACATGGCCGACGTTTATCGTGGGCGCCAGAAGGCAACCCACGATTACCTCGCCTTCTCCATTTATGTGTCATACTTTCCACAACTCCTGGCTGGTCCGATCTCACGATCAACGCAATTACTCCCGCAGATCCAAAACGACAGAACGGTTACACATGATCAGATCTATTCGGGATGCCAGTTAATATTTATGGGATACTTCAAAAAGATTGTCATTGCGGATGGACTTGTCGCTCCGATTGGCATCTGTTTCGAAGCGCCACATGTGATGCTCGGAGGAGTGGCCCTCTATATCGGGCTTTGGCTGCTTGCCCTTCAAATCTACTGTGATTTTTCCGGCTATACAGATATTGCTCGAGGTGTTAGCCGCCTGTTTGGAATTGAACTGCTCCTTAACTTCCGGCAGCCTTACTTGGCACCGAATATCACGGAATTTTGGCGACGATGGCATATTTCCCTGTCAACATGGTTGAGAGACTACATATACATTCCCTTGGGTGGTAACCGAAGAGGAGCAACCCGATCGAACATTAACCTGATGACCACAATGCTGTTGGGAGGCCTTTGGCATGGTGCATCATGGACTTATGTAATCTGGGGCGGACTTCACGGAGTGTATCTTGTCATTCACAGACTGATTTTGCAGGGAAAGAAACGGGAGCATTTGATGGGCCATACAATCATGAGTCAGCTTTCTTACGCAATGTTTGTGTTCCTGACGTTCAATCTGGTTTGTGTCGCATGGCTTCTTTTCCGAGCGCAATCATTTTCCGCCGTATTGAATTACCTGAGATGGATGTGCATCCCCATTCTTGGCAAAATCGATCATGTCGGTTTCTACCTGGTAGTTTATGGAGGGATGTGTATATTGATTGATATCATGTGTTTCGCTCAGAATAGTGATGTTCCTTTTCCCGGTAAGCGGCCGTCTAACTATGTTCGTGGGGTGGTTTATGCCATCATGCTGTTCATGATTCTGTTCATTGGTGATACGATTGCGCTGCCTTTCATCTATTTTCAGTTTTAATACTCTCAAGGGCAGATTCTTTCCCACAAAAGCGGCCGTCATGTGCGTGATCCTTTTGGTCCCACTGGCGGGTGCCTTTGTATATACAACTGATTCCGTGATCTCAGTTAGTGGTGACTTGCATACATACCTGACGGACTATCGAGATGGGAAGTATGATAATGTGGGCAGCATAATATTGATCGGAGGATCTTCACTCAACGGGCTCGGGATACGCGAAGAGTCTCTGGAGACGCTACTGGGACGAGAAGTCGTTAAGGTCCCGATGGCAGGGGGAACTCCTTGGGAACAGTATATGATACTGAGGCGCTATCCAGAAGAATTTCATAAGGTTGACATCTTAATCCTTGACTTGGATCCCCGACATTGGATATACGTTAAAGACAATCCGAATCCTTATGTCAGGCAATCGAGATTCTGCCGGTTGGCAACATGGGCAGATATCTCCGATTTCTCGTTCTTCGATATCATGCGTGTTTATCTGTTTTCGTATCGTAAAAATATCAAAGAACTACTTGATATTTTTGGAAATATGCATCGTGCTCGCATGGACTCGATATGGGATAATGATGCGTTTGAAAATATCAAAGATAACCTTGCACAAGATAGAAAGGCCAGAGCGACGATCGATCTGCCAAAGGCAAATGAGCTTCATCTCGATGCGCGGGCGCAGAAATTCGCAATGAGATTAGTAGAGTTCTGTAAAGAACATCATATCTTGCTTGTTTTCAACATTCCCCATTACCGCCCGGATTATGCAAAGCAGATTCAGTACATGTATGAATGGCCACCATTTGTGGCCTTCATGGCGAAACTTGAAGCCAATGAGAATGTTGCCATTGTTCGCTCGCCAGCAAGCTTCCGTGACATGGGATACGATGTGGATGACGATTTGTACTTCTTGGACTATGGACACATGAGCCGGGAAGGGGCACAGATGTATACAAACTGGCTAGCGCACCGACTGCAGGTTATCGCCAAAACTAATCATCCCTCTGCCAGTAAGTGAGGCGGTAAGAAATTGAATTGGCACGCAGAGAGCTTTGAACAGTGTTTGATTTTCAAGGAAATTCATGAACACTCAAAACCATAACCGGTTGAATCGTGCAAAGGTCTCCTCTGACAAAATTTTGAAAAATTCAAACGTCTCAAAATGGAAATTGGCACAAATAAGTGAAGCGAGATATTTTGAACAAGAATATCTGAAGAATGATTGCTTTTATCTTGATATGGAAAGATCTGAATACTTAGCAAAAAACATAATAGAAAATGTATTAATTATTGATGGTAGTAAAAATAGAGATTTGAAAGTGATAGAAATAGGCTGTGGACCGATTGGATTAATATGGGGATTCAAGTATTCAGATCTTTACGGTATTGACCCCCTCCATGATTTATATTGTAAAAATTCTGATGTTCTCAGACTACGAAAAGAGAAACATGTAAAATATTCAAAGGCTCAGGGTGAAAAGATCAATTATCCTGATAAATCTTTTGATCTTACAATTTGTCATAATGTTTTAGATCATGTTGAAAATGATGAAGCTATGATTAATGAAATTATTCGCATAACAAAAGATGATGGTATCATATACTTTAATGTTAATTATCATAGTAAAATATATAAGTTTATTAAAATAATTTTAAGTAGAATTGGAATATATTTTGAGAAGCATCATCCGATTTGTTTTACAAAATCTGAATTGTTAAATATTCCAGTATTCTTTCCACTAGTCATGAAACATTATTCAGTGGATGTTTTTAGATTAGATTTGTCTTCTCCCTCGAAACTAATTAAATCTTTAATTAGAAAAATTGCCGGTAAAGGGTACGTCAGTATTTATCTTAAAAAACTTTGATGTAGAAAAAGAATGCTCAACCTGGACACACATTTTTTAGCCGGAGTAAGATATGCATATAGGTATTGATGCCCGTTTGGCCATTACTAATGATCGGGGGCATGGTAAGTACATTCGTGGTCTCATCAATGGTCTTTTAAGTATAGACAAGCAAAACGAATATTTTCTTTATGTAGATACGCAAGACACTTTGATGCGCTTGCCGTGTCATGCAAATTCGCATATAATTGTGGTGGAGTCGTGTAATTATGTCTACTGGGAACAAATTCCTTTTCCTCGCCAATTAAGGGAAAACAAGATTGATCTTGTTTTTCTCTCTAACCATACAGCACCCTGGTTTTGCCCGTTTCCCAGCGTGGTCACCATTCACGATGTGCTCTATATGGATCCTATTTCCCTACGTCAACCAGTGCGGCAGATTGTGGGGCGTTTGTATAAGCGATTATGTGCGCCGCGTTCGGCACGATATGCGCAAAATGTCTTGACCGATTCGGAATATTCACGGCAGCAGATTATAAAAAGGATAGGCATCCCTGCGGCCAAGGTAAATGTAATATACGCAAGTATCGAACCAGTTTTTCAACAGCCCAAGATTGGCGATGACGCCTCAGCTTTTCTACAAAAGCATGGATTGGTTTCTGGGGAATATATGCTCTGTCTTGGGGCGAGCGATCCGCGCAAGAACACCCTGACAATTTTGAAAGTTCATCAGTACCTGAGATCAGAAGGTTTAGCTAACATTACACTTGCAATTAGCGGAATGCCGCGAAACGAATTCAATCGCTTGGTATCGGGGACCCCAAATTTATCAAATCTGGAAAAATTAGCTCTTACAGAATTTGTTACAAACGAAGAGCTGACAATCTTATATCAGAATGCAGCGGTTTTCTTATATATCTCATCAGGTGAAGGATTTGGTCTCCCCGTGTTGGAAGCGATGGCTTGTGGTACACCAGTCATTGCTTCCAATAACACATCGGTGCCAGAAATAGCCGGCAATGCAGCCAAACTTGTCGATCCTTTCGCTGTTGCTGAGATTGCCCAAGCAGTTTGTCAGTTTTTGACCGATACACATTTGAGATTAGAATATGTGGAGCGTGGATTGAATCGCGTCAAGGAATTCGCTTGGGAGACTGTTGCGCGGCGAGTGATTAAAGTATTTGAATCAGCTATTTGAAACAAGAGCATTGATGAAAGCAACTCCAAAAGTTCCTCATGGTTTTATAATTTTCGTTTTGCGTGGCAGTGGATATTTGGAGGTTAGATGTCAAAGGTAAAGGTTGTTGTGCGTTCAGTACGACAAAAATCCCCACAGTCAGTAGTGCAAGAGATGTTCGATTCTCTCGGATGGCACTCTTTTGTTCCGCCGCATTCAAGCGTTGTAATCAAACTTAACCTCAATACTGCAGATCCAACCAAAATCGCAAGCGCAAACACTTCACCTGAATTGGTTAAAGCTGTGTGCAAGGTTCTACAGTCGCGCACTCGGAATATAACTCTTGTTGAAGCGCATGCATATCGCCACAGCGCGGATGAAGCCTTTAATGTGTGTGGTATTTATAATCTTGCGCAACATATTGGTGTTCGTGTCGTCAACTTGTCAGAGCAGCCAACTCGTGACGTAGGCATTAACACGATAGGCCAGTTGCCCGAGATCTTGCTTGATGCCGATGTTTTTATCACCATGCCTGTAGTGAAAACCCATGCTTTAACCTATTTTACGGGATCGCTAAAGAATCAATGGGGTTGTGTGCCACGTTTTGACCGTATTGCATTGCACTGGGCATTGGATGAAATGATTGTCGAACTTCAACGCACTCTGAAGCCCAAGTTATGTATTATGGACGGCATCATTGGAGTCGAAGGGCGTGGACCTACAAACGGGAAGCCAAGAGAACTGGGGATTATTCTGGGAAGTACGGATGCGGTTGCGTTGGACGCAACAGCGATGCGCTTTGTCGGATTGGATCCACAGAAAGCCCGTCATGTGCTGCTGGCATCTAAGGCAGGATTAGGAGAGATTGACGAGTCGAGTATTCAGATAGACTCAGATATCGTACCAGATTGGCCACCGTTCGAACCAGCGAAACTTGATTGGGCTGTGGCATGGATGAATCGTTGGAGCAAGTACGCATGGTTTCGTCATTACCTTTTAGAAATAGACGTGGTATTCCAAATTGGCAAGCGTTTAGTTGCCGTTTTACGTAATATTGGTGTTGTCCGATGAAACCGCTGTTATCAAATCATAATTTGAGAGCTTTGAACAACGGTTGATTTTGGTATGGGATGGATTTTCACCAAGAAAATTTGAAGGGCTACGTCATTCTCACGGTTCCGAACAAGCTGCAGCCCGACGGCCCATGGCTGTTCAAGAAGATGATGAGGGTAGGGTATACGCAGAAGGAGTTCACGCCTGGCGAGATACGGGGCCTGTTTGAGACGAACGGACTTTCCGTGGAAGAGACGTTCGGCCTGGACTGCTTCTATTTTGCGCCCACCATGCTCCTGACGTTCCTGGGGAAGGGAAGGGGGGGTGCGGCCGCTGACAGCGCACCCGGGAGTAAAACGTTGTGCACGCCCGGGCTGCTTGCAAGGGCAAACAACAAATGGCTGCGCATCGTATACAAGGTCAACAGAAATGTCAGGCTGCCCGCATCGGCGTCACTGCTGTACGGGCTGGTCGGCAGGAAGAGGTAGTTCTATGCGTATTGCACTGGTGACCCCGCCGGGTTATATAGTAGAGGAATGTTGCATCGGGAAAAACGAGACAGTGACGCTTCCTAGCCAGGCCATACTGGCGACCGCATACCTCCGCGGCAAGGGCTGGGACGCGACCTTCCTGGACGCGCAGACGGGTAGCGCCGAATTCAAGGGCTTTGACGTCGTCGTCCTCTGGGTGTCGCTCATCGACGGCTTTTACCACAACCTCAAGCTGCTGCAGAAGGTAAAAAACGAAGGCGCAAGAACAGTCATGGTGATGAACGACCCGTACAAGGGGCTCAGCCTTGAAGCGATGGAAAGAAATCCGTTCATAGACGCGGCGATTGAGCTTCACGAGAGGGAACTATCGCTCCAGAGGCTGCTTGCCTACTGGGATAGGGGTGAGATGATACCGGGCGCCTCAGGCGTCATTTATAGGAAAGGGGGGAAGATTATTGACACCGGCCTGATGCCGTTTGGGAAGGACCTTCTTCACCTGACATCCGCGGCCAGCATCATCAGCGGACTGGACCTGAAGAGGTACAATTATGCGTTCATCACTGCCGGAAGGGGGTGCCCGTTCCAATGCACCTTCTGCTCGTACCGGCAGACCGGCACGAGGAAGCGGAGCATAGACGACGTGGTGTCCGAGCTGCAGGCCGTTGAGGGAAAGATAGCCGGCATCACGCTTCTCGACCTGGACATGCTCGCGGACAGGGGATGGACTGAGAGGCTGTGCGACGAGATAATCAGGAGGGGCGTGAAGGTTCAGTGGACCACTGATGCCCGCGTCGGCCAGTGCGCCCCGGATGTCCTTCGGAAACTTAAACAGGCGGAATGCAGGAGCCTCGTCCTCGGCTTAGAGACGTATTCCGACCGGGGCCTTGCGAAGATGAAGAAGGGATCCACGATATCCGAGATAAACGTTGCGATAGAGAACTGCAAGGGGGCCGGGATAACGCCGTATTTTACGATTATGGTTGGGCTGCCCTGGGACTCGGAGGAGTCCCTGATCGGAATTGCGCGCTTCCTGGACAGCTTCCACTCCGCGTTCGGCTTGACGTTCGTACGCCCGATAGTCGGAACCCCGCTGTACGAGGAGTACAAGCGCGCCGGCCTACTGAAGAGGGACCTTGGGCTTGATGATTACATAGGCTGCTGCGACGCGCCCATCGCCGACACGCTGCACCTGGACAGGGCGAGCCTTGTGCACTGGATGAAGCGCCTGAGGCGAAAGGAGCTGACGTTCCAGCGCATAAAAATAGCTCTGGGCAAGGGCGGGCTCCGGCCGCGGCACATCAAAACCGCGTTAAAAATGCTGATAGGGCGCAGATAGGCCGCGCATTATTTCTTGTGCGCGTCCACTTTCCCGCTAAGCATGTCCGACACCCGGTACGCAATCTCGATGTTCCTCATCCCCTCAACCCCATCGATGGAAGGCTTTTTCCCGGATGAGGCGTGCTCTATGAAATGCGACAGCTCAACCTTCAGGAGCTCCTTCTTGTCCACCTGCACCTTCTCGATGAGGTTCTCGTACCTGTAGCTGACGCTGCCTTCGGTGACGCTGCTGCCAAGGCTCGGCCGAGTGTAAATGTCAAGCGTCTGGTCCATGTATTCGGGAATTACATCGCTTTGATACAATTAGAATTCTCCATTATCTGCTGGAGAAAAATCAAAAGAGCCAACGTTATTTACGGATAGAGAGCTTTGCAGAACTCCGATTTCCCCCTCCAGGCCATTTTATCGAAGACCCCTTTGCGGGAGTTTCCGACGAGGAGACCGCCCCGAGTTTTTCGGTTGAGTGATTCGTATAAAAAGTGCATGAGA
>Ga0247841_10000609_pt1 | contig 90424 bp, 76 predicted proteins | sample LaCruzMarch2015__2_FD_192410 | JGI IMG/M metagenome (GOLD analysis project Ga0247841, IMG submission 192410) | Freshwater microbial communities from meromictic Lake La Cruz, Castile-La Mancha, Spain - LaCruzMarch2015_18m | ecosystem: Environmental > Aquatic > Freshwater > Lake | place: Spain...
CGGTGATTGTTCCGTATCCCCGAAGGGAAATCCCTTTAGGTACTTTAAAATCAATTAGCAGACAATCTGGAATCAACATCAGTAAATTCCTCAATCAATAAAAATCCATCACGTTTTTCCTTCACGCGTCACGCGTCACGAAAAAAGGGGCTCCATCGCTGCAGCCCCCTTTGCTTATGAAAAGCGGATGGTCCCTAACTAAAGGGTGATGGAAAGCTCGGCTGTATGGCCGGGGGTGTCGGTGGCTATGGCGGTGATAACAACACCGGTCCGATCGGGCACGGCGACGGTGGCGGTGAAGTCGTAGTTGCCGGTGGTGAGGTTGAACTCACACGGACCCGCCTCGATCAGCTCACCAGCTGTATCCACGATTTTCAGGATCACCCCGGTCAGTTCGAAATTGTCGTAGGCCGAAACCGCGATCTTTTCGCCGGGGTTGCCCTGATAGCGCGTTGCATCGATCAGGTCGACCGAGGGCGGCCGCAGGTAATCGGTCATCGCCATGGTGTAAGCCGACATGCCGTCGCGCGCCCTGGCAGCATAGGCCGCGCGCCGTTCAGCATCTTCCATGGCGGATTTCGCATAGCGCGAAGCATACGAAAATTCGCGCCGCACCCTGGCCTGATTTACCGTGGGGGTCGTTGTGATCCTCTTTTTCGGAATGACCATCACGGTCTTCCCGTTGCGGTTTCGTGCAACCATCAGGTTCCCGAAAATCCCGCTGTAAGTTTTGATTAAATCATCTGTTGTTGACATAATTTTAAGAATTAAAGGTGAATAAATGCGATCCGGGCCGGGGATCTGGAGAATATTTGATCAAATGTTTCTTGGGTGACAATGTAACAAGGTGACAAGGTGAAAAGTAATGAAGTAATGGAGTAATGGAGTAATGAAGTAAAAAATTCGTCATTCGTCATTCGTCACTCGTTAAATTTCTTCCACGCCATTGCAACAACCACCATCCCAATCACTCCCCACAGTATTTTGCAGAGCAATCCTCCTCCTTCTTTCACAAGCTTTATCTTCTCCACCGGAACGCGTAGCTCGCGAATGATGGTGTCGGCTTTGCATTGACCTGTTACGTGGATGGTGTCGTTGATCCTGACCAGCTTTATTTCGAGCCGGTCGCGGGAGATGGTTACTGTATCGGTAAGACGAATGATTGATAGTGCAGTATCCGCCATAACCAGAGGCCGGATAATGGTGTCACGGATAAGCAGGGTGTCCGCCAGTTTCAACTCAGGATGATGCGCAATCAGACGCTGGAGGCGGTGCTGGGGGGAGCACGAAAGAAGTAAAAAAGTAATGAAGTAATGGAGTAATGAAGTAATGAAAGATTGTGTTTTCATAGGGTTATAATTTTTACGGATGTTTTTAATCGTAAATTTTTTGTCACGCGTCACGTAAATTGCTTCAGCCGGTTCTTCCATCCCTTCAAAAACTTTCCCTGCGTTGGGTCGTTCGCAACGATCTGCTGTATAAACAGCATCCTTCGTTCAAACACATGCCGGTGAAATTCGACGGGATTTGCCTGGTTTACGGCGGAGAGGGTTTTGGGGCCGGCATATCCGTCGGGTTTTACTCCCAGGATCTGCTGGGGAAGGATGATGCCCCATTTGCCGCTGCACCAGAGCCAGTCGACCAGGATCTCGGCCACGGGCTGACTCTCAATTTCATCGGCCCGCCACCGGCTCCAGTAAAAACACCGCACCACCTTTTTCACATCGTTGTGCGTCAGCAGAAGCAGATCCTCCGGATCCACATCCCCGTCGTCATCCTTATCATACCCCACCCGCCTCCACGTCGAAAGCGTCACCCCCCTGTTCGTCAATCCACCCCGATCAACGGGATCATTTGAATAGCCCCCCTCGAGGAGGAGAAGTTTTTCTGCATATTTTTCGAAAAGTGCCATTTTGCGATATACGATTTACGAATGACGAGTGACGAATGACGAATGACGAATTTTTTACTTCATTACTCCATTACTCCATTACTTCATTACTTTTTAACAAGCTATCCGGTGCCAGTATCAATCCTACTATCGTTGGCAAAAGGGCGAGCATCTCTCCCCCCGTAATGATCCGTAACGACAGGAGCACAATGGATACGATGAGCAGGATTACGCCCAGCAGGGAGGTTCTCCAGTTTTTAACCACGCGTGTTTTCATAACTGTTCCTCCTTTCGTACCCTATGGTTTTTAAGCCAGTCGTCGATGTCGCTCTGCTGGTAGTATATTCTGCCACCGAACTTACTGTAAGGGAGGAAGCCGCGGTCACGATACCGACAGAGTGTGCGTTTTGTAATGTGCAATTGGGTGCAGATCTCCTGTTGATCGAGCCAACCTGGATTTTTGGGCTTCAGCTCGTTCAACCGCGCTTCGATGGCTTGCAGTCGCTTCCTGATATCGGCGAGCGACACTTTAATGGGATGAGGATGTGTTTCCATGATAGGAGGTTTTAAGGTTGATGCATACAAAATTAGTGCACCAAAAGGGGGTGCGGTAGTTGTAAAGGTTGTACAACCCTTTGATAAATCCTGGTTAAGTGAAGAGAATGAGCAGGTTAGACTATTTTATGTCGTAATAGGCCTGCGAAGCTTCCAACATTTGTCTCAGAATTTCACGGATCAGATCCATGATTTCGGGGGTAACGGTATCGAAATGGTTCTTCAGGCTCCGCGGACTGATATCCTTTTGCCTGACTGTGGAGAAGAGGTCGGGAACCATCTCACAGAACAGTTTCTTGTTGTCGATTGCAAAGGCATTGATGTCATAGAACAGCCTGGCCAGGCCACCCAGCATCATTACGCTGCACCTGAGGGTGATTTTTTCGTTGGCGGGTTTTAGATCGGGGGGAAGGTCGAGCACTGGCAGGAAGGTAGCATGGCAATGCAGCCAGTGCAATTCATCCAGGAGCCCGTCGCCGATGAGCCGCCATACACTGGCATACCGGGAGGTGAGCCTGAGCAGGATTTTTTGCGTATATACATCCGGCCGGGGGCCCTCACCGGGATCGAATACCGGATGATGGAAGCCCCACCTGATTTGCAGGCTGCCAGTATTGTTCCCCGGGTTGTCATCCAACTCAAGCGGGGAGGTGACGGAGGCGTAGCTCCGGCAACGCAGGATCACCTGGCGGATGAACATCCGCCGGGCCTGTACGTCCAGGTCAGGCAGGTCATCCGAAAGCCGTTCCAGCAGGCCGGCCTTTAAATTGTGCAGGTAATCGGTAAAGGCAGTCACCGAATTGCATCCATTCACCCCGGTAAGCCTGGGGGAGTCGTTTTCCAGGCCGTTGTTGCCGGTTGACGAAGTGCTGAAGCTGATCACGATCTTCGAGGCAGCATTCAATTCGCTGAACATCTGGTTCAGCATGTGCGGAAAAAGCTCAAGATTTTTCATAAAGTTTAAATTTTTAATTGTGGAACATTAAAACATAATATTACTATGACTACCTCGTCACCATAACAAGACAAGACGAAGTCAAAAATGGTTGCAACCTGTTTTAAATTTTTTTTCACCCTGTCACCCTGCTACCCATACTTATGTAGAACCTGAGTCATACAGACAGTGAAGAGACGTCATACAGATCAGGAACCTTTGAAGAATAACAAAGTGATGGAGTAATGGAGTAATGAAGTAATGGAGTAAAAAAATTTATGTCACGTGTCTCGCGTCACGATTTTGATCATGGGTTGATCAGGGCATGGTCAGGGCCTCATGAGGGCATGTTCGTCCTTTTATCAGGCGGTCTTGAGGCGATGTTCGATTCACCCTGTTACCTTGTTACCTTGTTACCCTGTTACCTATTTACCGCCACCTTTTTGTCCCATTTCCCAAATATTGATAAAAAAAGTTTGAAAAGTTAAATAATCGAGTAATTTTGTTGCTCGAAAGTACGTGACACAAGAAGCGTGACACGTGACGCGTGACGCGTGACAAAAAGGCCAACTGCATGCTTGAATCGCTTATTACTTCAAAGACCAGGATTAAATTGTTGTTGAAATTTTTTCTCAACAGTACGACTACCTCTTACTTACGCGATTTAGCAACGGAGTTTGGGGAGTCGACCAACGCCATCCGGCTGGAGCTCAACCACCTCGAAGATGCCGGATTGCTCTATTCCAAAACAGAGGGCAATAAAAAATTATTTCAGGCCAACCGGTACCATCCGCTCTTCAGCGACATTCACCGTCTTTTACTCAAACACACCGGCATCGACCATGTAGTGGAGAATGTGGTGACCAACCTGGGCGGACTCCACAGCGCCTATGTGACCGGGAGCTTTGCCCGGGGGCACGACAACCCCGTGATCGAGCTGCTGCTGGTAGGGAGTGACATTGACCAGGACTACCTCAGTCAGCTGGTTGACAAGGCCGAAAGAATCATCAGCCGTAACATCCGGTATAATATCATTACCTGCGAAGAGATCACCACTTTGCAGAAGGAGAACCCGGAGGTACTGCTGCTCTGGAAACAAACCGATATTCAGCGACAATAGGCTGAAGATCAAGATATAAAAAGTGCCCTTATCAGCTTACCAAATGTGAGTGAAAGGGCGAAGCTATAAGAAGTAACAAGGTGACAAGGTGACAAGGTGAAACGTAAAAAAGATATTACCCTGTTACCCTGTTACCCTGTTACCTTGTTACCAAAAAGTTAACCAATGATAGGCTTCACATACACCATCCAAACCAAGCTGCTCTTCTGCTTTGGCATTGCCTTTATGATCACCTATTTCCTGGTTCCGACGGTTGTGGAGATTGCCCGGGCCAAGTCGCTCACGGCCGAGCCCAATGGCCGGTCGTCGCATTCAACCAGTGTTCCCACACTGGGCGGACTTGCCATCTTTACGGGGGTGGCCATCTCCTCCCTCATCTTTTTCAGCTTCACCACCTTTCCGAAGTTCCAGTTTACCGTGGCCGGGTTGTTCATTGTCTTTTTTGCCGGGTTCAAAGATGACCTGGTTGGCATTACCCCCTTTAAAAAACTCCTGGCCCAGTTGGCTGCCTGCTTTATCATCATTGTGTTTGGCAATATCCGCATAACGAACCTTCATGAGTTCCTGGGGGTTGGTGAAATTCCGATCAATATTGGGGTACTGATCACCGTTGTTACCATTGTGGGGATCACCAACTGCTATAACCTGATGGATGGCATCGACGGGCTCACAGCCAGCCTGGGAATCCTGGCATCTGCCACCTTTGGCGCATGGTTTTACCTGATCGGGGAGTACAACTGGGCCATGCTGGCGGTGAGCCTTATGGGAGCCCTGCTGGCCTTCTTTATCTTCAATGTGTTTGGTAAAAAGAATAAGATCTTCATGGGCGATACGGGTTCGCTGGTATTGGGGTATATTATTGCGGTGATGGCCATCGAGTTCAATGAATTCAACATCACCCTCACGGGTCCCTATGCCATTCATGCCGCACCGGCCGTATCCATCGGCATCATCATGATCCCCTTTTTCGATACCCTCCGGGTGTTTTTTACAAGGATTTTGCAGAATAGGCACCCATTCACCCCGGACAAGAGCCATTTACACCACTACCTCCTCGATCTGGGATTATCGCACATCATGGCCACATTGGTTATCATCGGGATGAGCATCATCATCATTATTGCGTCTTTTTTATTTCAAACCATGACCACAGCCTGGCTGCTGATTATCTTGTTAGCCATTGCTGCAGTTCTTTCCTATATACCTATAACGATAGTCGAGGTGAAAAGAAGGAAGAAAGAGGTGACAAGGTAACAGGGTAAAAAGTGACAAAGTAATGGAGTAATGAAGTAATGAAGAAAAATTGTGACACGTGACGCGTCACGCGTGACAAAGCAAAAAACATTTTATGGAAACAAACGACCAAAACTTTCAGCGGGTTGCCGATGACGAAATTGATTTGGCTGATCTTTTAAGGCAGATATGGGCGGGGCGATGGATTATTCTGATTACCACGGTTGTGTTTTTCATCATGGCAGTACTTTATCTGCTTTATAATAACTATTCCGGTGTTAAAGAATATGAATCACAGGCAACCCTTTTTGTAGAGTCGCCCTCACCTGACTCATTGATTACCGTTATAAAAAGCCCGCTCTTTATTTCTGAAGTGCTGAAAATCAAGCTTACAGGGTTGAAATCTGGATCTGCCCTCTCTGTGGCGGAGGTTCTTGACCAGCAAACAAAACCACCCCAGGGAACACTGGCGGGATTAACTGGCCGTATCAATGCAACTAAGGGAAATGCAGGAATCCTGGTTATCACTGTGAAGATGCAGGATCAATCCGTTACAACTCAACTCACCGACAGTGTTGTTAACAAGCTCACCCAGTTTCTGTTGGAAACACAGGTAGATAGGGCTGAAAAGAGCAAACTGATCTTGGCTGAGGATTCTGCGAAAAATTTTCAACAGCTTTCAGACAGCTTTTCAAGAAATCTTCGATTTCTATCTAAAAGTTCTGTGAAGAATCTTCAATTTCTAACTGAAAGTTATCAAAGCGCTGAGTCAAAATATCTCCAGGCCCAGCAAGCATTATCTGATTTTTATAAACATAATTCAAGTGGTCCGGTAGCCATTGATACCCTCGAGGTAAAACGGCTCAATGCGGATATTAAAATGAAATTTAATCTGTACGACAAGCTTTATCAACAGCTTGAACAGGCAAAAATAGAAGCAAAAAAGCAATTGGAACAAGGGAGAATCGACGGAGAGAAAAGACTTGTTCAAACAAAAGTTGACCTGACCAACCAAATAGAACAGGTTACTACTGATGCGGTAAAAAAAGTTCCTGTGATCAAATTATTAGAACCTGCTACGGATGCTAATCCAGTGAATGTCATAAAAACAAAAAAAGTAATATTGCTGATGGTGTTCTTTGGAATCATCATTGGCGTTGGAATTGTGTTTGGGAAGAAGTTTTGGGAGAAGAACTTTAAAGAAAAGGTAACAGGGTAACAAGGTGACAAGGTAACAGGGTAAAAAAGAAGAAAAACTCAATGAGTAAAGTAGCGCTTATTTCAGGGATTACGGGGCAGGATGGTAGTTATCTGACGGAATTGTTATTGGAGAAGGGGTATATTGTTCATGGGATTATCCGTCGTTCTAGTTCCTTCAATACCTTCAGAATAGATCATCTTTATACGAATCAGGACATTTATGATAAAACGCTTTTCCTGCATTATGGTGATTTAGCCGATTCAAGTAACTTAAACCGGATTGTCGAGCGAACCCAACCCGATGAAATTTATAACCTGGGTGCACAAACGCATGTGCAGGTATCTTTCGAAGTGCCGGAATATACGGCAGAAGTGGATGGGATAGGAACACTCCGGTTCCTGGATGCAATCAGGGAGAACAAGATTAAAACCAAATTTTACCAGGCCAGTACCTCAGAATTATATGGCTTGGTGCAGGAGATTCCACAAACAGAAAAAACCCCCTTTTATCCCAGGAGCCCTTATGCGGTCGCTAAATTATTTGCATACTGGATGACAAAAAATTATCGTGAAGCCTATGGCCTCTTTGCCTGTAACGGGATTCTATTTAACCATGAATCCGAGAGGAGGGGAAAAACATTTGTTACACGGAAAATTTCGATGGCGGTATCGAATATCATCCTGGGATTACAGGGAAAGTTGCTTCTGGGAAACCTTGATTCCAAAAGAGATTGGGGTTATACTCCCGAATATGTTGAAGGCATGTGGAGAATTTTACAAACTGAAAAACCGGACGATTTTGTTCTGGCAACGAATGAAACGCACACAGTAAGGGAATTTGTCGAGGAATCTTTCAAACTCTTCCAGGAAGAGATCAACTGGGAAGGCATCGGAATCAAGGAGGTTGGCCGATTAAAGTCGAACGGAAAAATTGTGGTTGAAATAGATCCAAGGTATTTCCGACCCACCGAAGTCGATCTGCTGATCGGTGACTATTCCAAGGCAAAAAAGATTCTTGGGTGGGAACCAAAAGTAACATTTAAGGAACTGGTAAAAATTATGGTCACTTCTGATTTTGAGAAGATAAAGAATAAACGGGACAATTGCTAAAATACTATGATCGCAAAACTCAAAACGCAAAATGAGGAACGCATAAGTTCTTTAAGTCCCTCCGGCGAATCCTTTCCCCTCCCCGGGAAAGCTGATTACAACAAGGAATTCAACCGCATCGAAGCACTCGTTGCCAAAGCTCGTAAAGAAAAGAAAGAGATCGTGGTAGTGATGGGCCTCGGTTTTGTGGGCGCTGTGATGGCAGCCATTGTAGCCGATACCAAGGATGCCAAAGGAAAGAAATCCAAATTTGTTATCGGTTGCCAACGCCCGTCACCTCGTTCTTACTGGAAAATCCCTCTGATAAACCGGGGTGAATCACCCGTGAAAGCAGAAGACCCCGAGGTAGATGTCTTAATCAAACGTTGTGTCCTTATAGACAAAACCTTTGTAGCCACATATAACAGCGATTGCCTTCAGTTTGCCGACTGTGTGGTAGTGGATGTACAGTGCGACTTTGCCAAGAAGGAACTTGGGAATATGAAGAGTGGAGAAGCCGACATGGCTGCCCTGGAAGATACCATGCGCGTTATTGGTGAAAAGATTCAAGCGGGATGCCTGGTTCTTATTGAAACAACCGTGGCCCCTGGTACCACCGAATTCGTAGCCTGGCCCATCCTCAAAAAAGCCTTTGCCAACCGTGGCATTAAAGAAATTCCATTGCTTGCACATAGCTTCGAACGGGTGATGCCCGGAAAACAATATGTGGCCAGTATCCGCGATTTCTGGCGAGTATGTTCGGGGTGTGACCCTATCGCACGGGCCAGGGTCGAAAAGTTCCTTCACGAGGTGCTCAATACCAAAGATTTTCCGCTCACGGTGATGGATCGCCCCATCGAATCGGAAACGACCAAGATTGTAGAAAATTCCTATCGGGCCACAATTCTTGCCTACCTCAATGAATGGAGCCTCTTTGCCGAACGCAATGGGGTTGATCTCATCAAGGTGATCAACGCCATTAAAATGCGCCCGACCCACAGCAACATGATCTTCCCGGGACCCGGTATCGGTGGTTATTGCCTCCCCAAGGATGGCGGATTGGGTTACTGGGCCTATGAGCATATCCTTGGATTTGAAGATGGTGACAAGATATTCAAGATCACCACCACGGCCATCGATATCAACGATACCAGGGCCCTGCATGTAGCAGAGCTTACGCGAGATGCGTTACGCAACATGGGTCGTTACATCGCCGGCTCGAAGGTGTTGCTATGCGGGGCTAGTTATCGCCAGGATGTGGGCGACACCCGTTACAGCGGGAGCGAGCTGGTAGTTCGTAAACTCACAGAAATGAGCGCTGAGATCCGCATCCACGACCCCTATGTTGATCACTGGTACGAGTTGGAAGAGCAGGACACCTACCCATCACCCGGAAGTTCATGGAAGCGTTTCTTCCGCAATCAGGAGGGTTTAAAACAGGTGGTAGTAGAAAAAGATTTGCAAGCATCAATTAAAGGAGCTGAGGCCGTTATTCTCGCAGTACCACACAAGCAATACCTCGATTTGAACCCGGAAGACATAGTAACCTGGGCTGGAGGTCCAATCGCCGTCATCGACGCTTTTGGTATTCTGAACGATAACCAGATCAGGCACTACTTTGAACTCGGATGTGAAGTGAAAGCGTTAGGCAGAGGACATTTGGCAAGATTAAAACGAGAGATTAGGGAAAAGTAGTTTCAAAATAAAGCATTAAGCTATTATTTTCCCATTAATTCCTTGTATTGAGCTCATTCAATGATTTTTATTTGGTGAAAGGAAAAACCCATTCGACGGCTGATGGTTTAAATAGCTATCTATTTAAGATTGAAACAATTAGTTAATCAAGCTAAATTGTGATTAATTACCATGAATTCTGATATTCATAAACGAAGTATTAAGATTTAAACACAAACTAATAACCTTATAATATCTTCTCAATGCTCAATGAAAAATCTATATTAATTACTGGGGGAACAGGCTCTTTTGGGAAAAAATTCACTGAAATAATCCTAAATAAATATCCCGACTTAAAACGACTGGTTATTTATTCCCGTGATGAGCTGAAGCAATATGAAATGTCGCTTGATTATCCTAAAGATAAATATCCGCAGATACGTTTTTTTATAGGGGATGTTCGAGATGGGCAAAGGTTAAAGCGCGCATGTGAGGGAATTGATGTAATTATTCATACTGCTGCACTAAAACAGGTTCCCGCAGCTGAATACAACCCCGAGGAATTTATTAAAACTAACATTGGCGGAGCTCAAAATGTAATTGATGCATCATTAGCGAATGAAGTAAAAGTAGTCGTTGCATTGTCAACGGATAAAGCTTGTGCACCTATCAATCTTTATGGTGCTACCAAGTTGGTTTCTGATAAATTGTTTGTCGCCGCCAATAACATCAAAGGGAAACGTAATCTGCGGTTTTCAGTCGTCAGGTATGGAAATGTAATGGGTTCAAGGGGTTCTGTAATACCGTTTTTTCTAAATATAGCCAAAAAGGGGATACTCCCAATAACACATTTTGAAATGACTCGTTTTAATATTTCTCTTGAAGATGGGGTTGAAATGGTTCTTTGGGCCATTGATAATGCACTTGGAGGCGAGATTTTTGTACCAAAAATACCATCTTATCGGATTGAAACCATTGCAAAAGCCATTGCTCCCAATGCTAAATTGGTGGAAGTTGGTATCCGTGCAGGTGAAAAATTACACGAGGAAATGATATCCGAAAGCGATTCTTATAACACCATTGAATTTGACAAATATTTTGCAATTTTGCCAACTGTTGTTTTAATTCAGGATTATTTAAATCATTTCAAAGCCTGGAAGTTAACCAAGGGTTTCAGATATAATTCGGGTGAGAACAAACAGTGGATTGAGATTGAAGAAATGCGAGAATTAATAAAAAAACATATTAATCCCGGGTTCCAACCTTTATTATGAAACGAATCCCCTACGGGCGACAAAATATCACAGAAGAAGACATCCTTGCGGTTGTTGATGTTCTTAAATCAGATTTTCTGACGCAAGGACCTAAAATTTCTGAATTTGAAGCGGCATTTGCCAGTTATATTGGTTGCAAATATGCCATAGCAGTCGCAAATGGAACAGCTGCGCTGCATTTAAGCACAATGGCTTTAAATGTTATGCCTGGTCAAAAGGTGATTACCACACCTATAACCTTCGCAGCCTCTGCAAATTGCGTCCGCTATTGTGGTGGTGATGTGGTCTTCGCTGATATTGACTCAGGTACCTATTTACTAGATATTGAGAAAGTAAGGGAATTATTGGCGGGGTCTCCTAAAGGGACTTATAGTGGATTAATAACAGTGGATTTCACCGGAGGGGTTGTTAATCTTGAGAAATTCAAAAGACTGGCCGATGAATACGGTTTATGGATTATTGAAGATGCCTGTCACGCACCGGGTGGTTTTTTTATTGATAGTAAAGGAAATCGACAAAATTGTGGTAACGGCAATTTTGCTGATCTTGCCGTTTTCTCCTTTCATCCTGTTAAGCATATTGCCTGTGGTGAGGGTGGAATGATAACCACCAATAACAAATCTCTTTATGAAAAACTGATAAATCTGCGCACACATGGAATTCAGCAGAATCCCGTCCTGAAACAACACGACCATGGAGTATGGTATTATGAGATGCAGGAATTGGGCTATAATTATCGATTAACCGACATTCAGGCAGCTCTTGGTCTGAGTCAGTTGAAGAGAGCAAATGCTGGTCTTGCAATAAGAAGAAAGATTGCATCAGTTTATAATAAGTCATTTATAGGGAAACCATATATTAAGGGGCAATCCGGCATAGTAAAAGGACATGCATACCATTTATACGTTATTGAAGTCACAAATCGCAACGGATTAATTAACTACTTAAGAGACAAACATATTTTCTCTCAGGTTCATTATATTCCTGTTCACCTGATGCCCTATTATCGACAGTTTGGCTGGAGGAATGGTGATTTGCCTCATGCCGAATATTATTATAATCTTTGTCTAAGTTTACCTATTTACCCAACACTTCAAATGGAGGATCAACAATTTGTAGTAAAAACAATCAATGAGTTTTATGAGTAAAATAGCTATTATCCCTGCACGTGGTGGCAGCAAACGTATCCCTGGTAAAAATATAAAAGATTTTCTTGGAAAGCCAATTATTGCCTATTCTATTGAGATCGCTTTGCAAAGTTGCTTATTTGATGAAGTAATGGTATCTACAGATGATAGACAAATAGGGGAGGTTGCTATTAAATATGGCGCTAAGGTTCCTTTTTACAGAAGTCTAAACAATTCAGATGATTATACTGGTACTGGGGATGTAGTATTTGAGGTACTCAATGAATATCAAAAAATTGGAATAGAATTTGAAAAAGGATGTTGTATTTATGCCACAGCGCCTTTATTAACAACAAGGCGGTTGAAGGAAAGTTATGATTTATTTTGTAATAATCAATTTGACACAGTATTCTCAATAGTTAAATTTAGTTCTCCAATTTGGAGATCATATAAGATAGAGGTAGATACAAGTATTTCGATGATTTTTCCTGAGATTGTAACGAAAAGATCTCAAGATTTAAGTCCTTCATATCATGATGCAGGACAATTTTATTGGTTTTATTCTTCCAAATTATTAAAATTAAACAACAAGAACATATTCGGAATTAAAAAAGGAGCTATTGTATTAAATGAATTAGAAGCGCAAGATATTGACACTTTTGAAGATTGGAAGATGGCTGAGTTAAAAGTAAAGTTACTGAAAGGTTTATAGAAATAATTATCATGAAAAGAATTGAATGCATTACTTTGAAATTTTGACAATATTTGTAGTATATAAAAATCGTGTTGAGGATGTAAGAATAAATTAGGGTAATGCCCCTGTCAGAGCATTTACTATACTAAACGGAGGACGAAAATAATGGTTAAGAAATTTATAGAAGTTAACCTTGATAAAAGGGTTTGTGATGTTTGTGGCTCGCAAAATTTGGAATCACTATGGGAATATAAAAAGAATGTTTGTATAAACGGATCTCACAATGGTTATATCTTCAAGGTAAATAATGTAATCTGTGAATGCTGTGGTTTTTGCTTTGTTTCACCATGCTTTAATGAGGAAATTTTAACTGATTATTATGCTACATCTATTAGGCCACCAAAGGATCAACCTTTAGACTATGATATAGGTTTTAGAATGGACATTATCAATCGGTGGGCCCCCCCCCCCACAGGGAAAAGGATCGAAGAATAAGTTAAATTTTATTGAAATTGGACCAAGTACTTTTGGGGAATTCCAAGAAAAAGTTAATGATACCTTTAAATATACTGCAATCGAACCAAGTGGACTTTTCGGGAGTGAATGGAGAAAAATTCAAGATTTTACAGAAGCTAATTTAGCCGAAATAGTTTCACATTATTTTGTGTTAGAACATGTTTCTAATCCTACGAAGTTTCTTATAGAATGTAACAGATTGCTAAAAATTAATGGGATTATGATCCTAGAAGTCCCAAATATTGCAAATTATCCAAGCAATCCCGTTGCCTTGAATTTATATGAACATCAAAGCCACTTTTCTTTAAAATCGCTAGAGTACTTGGCGAATAAAGCGGGTTTTATAAAGGTTGAATGCAACGACAAATCTTCAAGATCGTTTGGTATGACAATGGTTTTCAAAAAAACAAATACAATCCCCAATCCTAAAAATCCATTATTACAGCAATTACCTGGTGAATACAATAGCAATAAGCAAATTTTTAGACTTGGTTTACTTAAAGTCAATCAATTTTTTGAGTATTTCTTACAAGCAAAAAGATTTATTGAAAGCACAGGAGGTGAAGCAGTCTTATTGTGGGGGGCTAACCAAAACCTTTTAGATTTTCTCTCTTATGAGTTTTCAAATTCCGATCTTCCTGATAATCTTGTTGTTATCGACTCGGATTCGCAAAAAAATAATTTGCTTATAGACTTTGATAATCGTTTTACCAAAAAAGTTTTCATACCATCTGAGTGCATCGAAACTATAAAGAAATCAAGCAAGTTAGTTTGCTTTACAAGAAGGCATCAACACGCAATCCTTGATTCCATTTACAACCTAACAGGCAAAAGATATAAAAAGGAAGACATCTTAATCATAGATATAAATCCATAAACATAGATTTTCATTGCGCCATGAGCAGTCTGTGAAAAAGGAAAAATTGTTCATTTAGTATACATTCCTGGGAACCTGTGGGAGAAATAATGTTGAGCCGTTTACCTGGCTTAAGAATGTGCTGACCATGATACCCGATTGGTCCAACCAACGACTGGATGAATTACTACCGGTAAAATCTCTTTCCAAAATCTGAGTTGAAACTAAATCGATTTGCTTAACTTTGAAGACATGCACCAGACCGGAGGCTTACAAATTTTGGGCAAATATGATGAGGTCTAAATTTGGAAATTTTAATTTTGGGTCTTATAAAGTTGTGAATTTTGTAAATTCCACAGATAAACAGATAAAATTAATATTACAATTAAGAAACAACAATGATATAAGAAAATGGATGTTTACCCAGACAGCCATTTCTGAAAATGAACATAGACGATTTATTAACAAACTTAAAAATGATTTTAAAAACATCTATTTTAGTGTTTTTACTACGAATGAAGAATTATTAGGAGTCATATATTTACAAAATATAGATCTTGAAAGTGAATCTGCCTATTTAGGAATCTATTCAAATATAGAATGCAATATTTCCAACAAAGGAGATGTGCTTATGAGCATTATAAAATTCATAGCATATACAAGTTTGAAGTTAAATACTCTTAAGCTTGAAGTTTTTTCAAATAATGAGAGAGCAATAAAATTTTATAAAAAACAAAATTTCATTCAACAGAATACTTTGACAAAAACGGCTCTGATTAATAACCAATTGAATAACATTGAAGTTTTTGTGTTGACAAATATAAACCTGCATGGTAAATAGTGCTCTTGAAAAAGTAAACAGAAATAAACTCTGAAAATATTTAAAATGCAAAAAGTCAGCCTAAATGATTTTGAGATAGGAGGTGATAAAACATTTATTATTGCTGATATTGGATCAAATCACAAACAAGATCTAGAATTAGCAAAGGATTCTATTTCTGCTGCCATTGAAGCAGGTGCTAATGCAGTTAAATTTCAGTCTATTCAACTTAATGAATTGTATTTGAAGCCTGATATAAAAACGACAACATTTATTAAGCAACTTGAATTCCCTGAAGCCTGGCACTTTATATTAAAAGACTATTGTGACAAGCAAAATATTATTTTTTTTTCGTCTCCGACCTATATGAAAGCGGTTGATTTATTAGAAGAGATAAACGTCTCTTTATATAAGTTGGCTTCAGCACAAATTGGCACCTTTCCTCAAATAGTAGAAAAAGTTGCAAGCCTGCAAAAACCCACAATATTTTCAACTGGAATCGCAGCCTATGATGAAATTATAAAAACTGTTGCTATCTTCAAAAAATATAAGAATGATAAATTTATTATATTGCATTGTAACAGCATTTACCCCACTCCAGCAGAAGAGACTAATCTGCAACTGATGAATACCTATAAACAAATGTTTGGAAATCCTGTCGGATTTTCTGATCATACAGAGGGAACACACATTGCCTGCGCTGCAGTCGCTATGGGTGCAAAAGTGATAGAAAAGCACTTTGTTTTAAACCGAAATTTAAAAACTCCTGATAGCACCTTATTTGCATCGGATCCGTATGAATTTAAAAGTTTAGTAATTAAAATCAGAGAGATTGAGCAAGCATGTCATTTGTTTTATGACAGACTGCAAATTCTACCAGATGAATTAAATTTCAAGGAGGACATATCATATAGGGTGGTTGCAAAGGAAAATATAAATATTAATGAAATTCTAAAAGAACAGCACCTTCAATACCTAAGGGCCCCTGATGGGATAAATTGCAAAGACACTCATTCCATATTAGGGAAAGCAGCACAGCGAAAGATTCAAACAGGAGAAATAATTAAATATGAGGACATTAAATAAGAAAAAAATCTTAGTGATTGGTTCAGGATGGGAGCAATTTACTTTGATTGAAACCATTAAAAAAGCAGGTCACTATATTATTGCCACTCACCCATCAATAAATGCGGATGGTTTCAAAGTTTCAGATCAATATTACGTCAAAGATAGTCGGGATATCGCAGGACACATGGCAATTGCGGAAACTCAAAAAATAGACGGGATAATAACTGATAATTGTGATTACTCATTATACACTGCTTCAATTATTGCTGAAAAACTTAGTTTACCAAGCAGTTCAATACAATCTGCTATTTATAGTAATGATAAATATGCTCAACGAACCTGTTTAAAGCGTTTTAAAATTAAACAACCAAATTTTGTGAGGGTGCAAACACTTGATGAACTTTTCATAGCTATAGAAAGAATTGGTTATCCATCAATATTAAAACCTATTGATAGTAGGGGATCGTTTGGAGTTAACATCATCAAGAATTTTTCAGAATTGCATAATGCATTTTTTGATGCCATCACAAATTCCCCGTCAAGAACTTTAATATTTGAAGAGTATATAAGTGGTACTCTTGTCACTGTTGATGGATTTTGTTTTAGCAATGGACACAAGTCATTAACTGTTGCATCTCGTAAATTTGAAAGTGGTTCAAAACCTATAACAAAGGAAATAATATATCCCGCCATATTCGAAAACTCAATCAATGAACAATTGATGCAAAACAATCAACAGGTTGTTACAGCTTTAAATTATAAATATGGCCATACTCACGGAGAATACATTCTAACAGAAAACAATGAAATATATCTTGTAGAATCTACTAATCGTGGTGGCGGAGTATTTACTTCTTCTGTAATTGTCCCCTTACTAACTAATATCCAGCTTAATGAAATATTAATTAATCAGTCATTGGGGATCGACAATTTTGAAATTGAAGATCTTTCCGTAAATTTCATGAAACAAGCTATAATGCTGACATTCTTAGATTATGAAGTTGGAAAGGTTATCGAAAGTATTAATATTGATGAGATGAGAAGTAAACATTATACTGTAAGATTTAGATCAAAATATGGCAAAAATGACATGGTCGAGTCAATTGAAAACGGAGCTGGAAGGCATTCTATGCTAGTGTTAAAAGGCCAAGGTAGTGATGAGTTAAAGAACAATTATGGCGAGTTTATGAGAGACTTTAAAATTGTGTATTATCAATAAAAAATGTAATGATTAATATCATAGAAAACACCTTACGTGATGGCTCGTATGCGATAGATTTTCAATTTAGTGAAATTCAAACGTACGAAATAACGAAAGGATTATATACTCTTGGCTTTAATTTCATTGAGGTTGGCCATGGGTTGGGATTAGGTGCATGGAATAACCCTAAAATTGGAATATCAAGAGAAAACGATGAGACCTATATTAAATCAGCTAAAAAGGCTGCTCCAAATGCTAAGATAGGTGTGTTTTTTATCCCAGGGATTGGATCCACAGATGATATTGATAAAGCTATTGAGAATGGCTTAGACCTCATAAGAATAGGCAGTAATATTGATACTTTTAGAAGCACGTTACAATTTGCAGAATATGCAAAGAAAAAGGGATTAATAGTAGCTGTAAACTTAATGAAGAGTTATGGCGTAAAAGCTTATGAGTTTACAACAATAGCCAAAGAGATTGACTCATGGAATGTTGTCGATATAATTTATTTAGTTGACTCAGCAGGATGTATGATGCCGGATCAGGTTTTTGAATATATTGACAGAACTCGTGAAAGAGTTGCCACTCCAATGGGATTTCATGGACATAATAACATGTCACTTGCCATTGCAAATGCTCTCCAGGCAATAAATGCAGGAGCAACGTATATTGATACTACAATCAGGGGTATGGGTAGAAGTGCGGGTAATGCTCAAACTGAGATTTTTATCTACATTCTCCAAAAAATGGGATTAAGTCCTATTAACACAGAAATTTACAAGTTTTACGAATTCGCTAATCAATTTATTGTTCCAATAATGCAATATATTCAGGGGTTTTCTGATGAAGAAATTCATATAGGCATCAGTAAGTTTCATACCAGTTATATGCCGTTGGCCGAAAAAGTTAGTAAAGAATTTAACGTAAATATATTACGACTAATTAGAATGGTTTCAGATATCAACTGTATTAATCCATCGGAGGCTTTATTCAGATACAATGCGGAAAAACTAAAAAATCAATGAAAGGTTCTTTGAATGGCATTTCAAATTTAATGATAGAAAGATATTCCAAAAGATATAAAGAGTTGGGATATAATATAAAAACATTGGGATGGGGAAGTATAGAACAACAAAAGCACCGTTTTAAGCAAGCAATCGATCAAATATGTTTTACTGAAGGAAAAACCATTCTTGATATAGGATGTGGATTTGGCGATTTTAGTGCGTTATTAATTGAAGAAAAAAAGAGTTTTAAAAGCTATACAGGTTGGGATATTAATCCCGATTTGATTAAAGAGGCTAGAAATATCTGGAAAAATAAATCTAATCAAATAGAATTTGAAGTAATTAATATTGGGGAAAATATCGCTACGAATAATAAGTTCGATATCGGAATTATGTTTGGTGTTTTAAATTTAAATTTAAAACGAAAGTACGATAATTATGAATATTCTAAATTGTTTATAAAGAATGCATTTTCTGTAGTAAAAGATGTTTTAGTAGTTGATTTTTTAAGTACATATTTTGTTTCAGATTATCCTCAGGAGGATTTTGTTTTTTATCATGATCCTATTAAAATGCTTGAATTTGCATTAACGCTCACCTCGAATGTAGTGCTAAACCATAGTTACTCACCTATCCCACAAAAAGAATTTATGCTTTTTTTATATAAGTAAATATAATGTTACAGATATTCGATTTTAATATTCACTTGCCATCTATCCAACATGATGATGTAAATGTAGTTATACACCAAGACTTAAACTTAGATGTAAATGAAATTCAAACAGGATTCAAAATGCATCAACACTTATTTAAAAAGTGTGTAGGTGTCAATTTTTTATTATTCAACACGAATTTGTTTCTTGATGATGTTAATCCTTTCTTCGAATCTGTTAAAAATGTGACGAGAAATGCTAAGTATACTGCCCTGGTTGACTTCAGAGATAATAATGTATTTGCATATATTGACAAAGTTAAACAATACGGTGTTCATGCTATTATGTTCAGTTCTTACTTACAGCAAATCTCCGAATCGGATTTTTTAAAGGTGATTAATGTATGTAAATATGCGGAGGAAAAAAAACTGATAATCTGTATTGACGGAAGTTATGGCACATCTAAAATGTACGCATTTGACAATATGAAACTCGCTTGTACAATTGCTGATATCATAACAATTGCACCAATTGTTATAATTCATAGTGGTGGGTGTAGATTAATTGAGGCAATGCTTCTAGCAGAGGATAAAAAAAATGTATGGCTCGATACATCATTTTCATTACCTTATTATCTTGAATCATCAATTGAAGCAGATTTTGCCTATGTACTAAAAAAAATGAGCGTGGAACGAATTGTTTTTGGAAGTGACCATCCTTATCTTCAATATGACGAAGCCATTAGTAAACACTTAACATTTTTTGCAAAATATAATTTTAGTCCTTTCCAAATAGAAAAAGTAATGGGTTTAAATGCACTTCAACTATATGATGGTAGGTGACGTGTTAATTCTTACAGAGGCTGGTCAGAAAATTGGATTTGGACACTACTCCCGATGCTCAGCATTAAGTAAAGCTTTATTATTAGAGGGTATGATCGTACAAATGATGATATATCTGAATCATGCTGATTTGGAAGATGTTAATGTAATCGAAACAAATTGGTTGGCAGACATTGAATCAATTCTTACAAATAACAAATTTAGCACTGTGATTGTTGATTCTTATTTAGCTGATATTAATTTGTACATTAAATTGCAAAAATATTTTAAACATGTGGTTGCTATTGACGACAACAATCGCATGACGTACCCTTGCCAATTATTAATCAATCCAAATGTGTTCTTTAGTGAAATGAATTATTCCAATCAATTGGCAAAATGTTTTGGTGGGAAAGAGTATGTTATTCTTCGACCTGAATTCAGAAATCAAAAACCTGCTGCAATTAATAAAATAAGGGCTGAAGAAATATTAATTACAATTGGAGGCAGCGATTTCAGAAAGATTTTGCCTATTGTCATACGATCTTGTATAGAAACGGACTATCTTTCAATAAATGTTATAGACCCTGAGGGTCTTACTCGAAACATCGAAAATAAATATGTAAATATTTTGCCGGCTCAGGATGCTAAATCTATGGTCCAGCTTATGCAGAAAGCAGATATTATTATTTCTGGTTGCGGTCAAACATTACATGAATTGGCTTCTTTAGGAAAGGCTACAATTGGGATTTGTATTGATGTTGATCAGGAAGCAAACCAAGAATACTATTTGAAGGAAGGTTTTTTACAATCTAAAATACAATGGAATGATAAAGACATAAAAGATAAAATCAAAAATGAATTAGAATACAATAAGTCACTTGATCGCCGAAATTCGATAGTAACGTTCGCGCCATCTTTAATCAACAAAAATGGTATTTTGAATATTGTTTCTATTATAAAAAATCTATCATGATAGACATAAAAAAGAAAAAGATCATGATTGTTGTCGCCCATCCCGATGATGAGGTGCTCGGACTAGGTGCAACTATGCATTTATTAATAAGCAGGTATCAAGTTCAAACGCATGTCATAATATTAGGTGAAGGGATTACTTCCCGCTCTGAAAATCGGAATTTAAAAAAGTGGAAGAATGCACTCTCTATTCACCGTGAGAATATAAAAACAGCACAGGAAGCAATTGCCTATCATGGTTGTAGTATTTTCGACTTTCCAGATAATCGGTTTGATACAGTCGCGCTTCTTGATATAATTAAAGTTATTGAGAAAGAAAAACAATCTTTTAAACCAGATATAATTTTTACTCATCATTGTGGCGATTTAAATATAGATCATCAACGCACTTTTGAGGCTGTAATTACGGCTTGCAGGCCAATAAAACACGAAACTGTTAAAACAATTATTACATTCGAAACACCTTCAAGTACAGAATGGCGCGCTTCAACAGATCCACGGCACTTTATTCCAAATTTATTTATTGAAGTTTTTAGCGAAAATATTGAGGCCAAGATAAAAGGAATGGAGGAATATGAATTTGAAAAGCGTGTATTTCCTCATCCGAGATCTCCAGAGGCACTACGAATCCAAGCTCAAAGGTGGGGAGTCGCCATGGGTTGCAGCTATGCAGAGGCTTTTTGTTTGGTGAGGGAGTTGCAATTTTAAAAAAAGCAATAAACGTAAACCAGATTGTAACAATAAAATACACATGACCGATTTTTAACATCCCAATTTTGGGACTACAACAGACCACAATAAAATTGACAGACAAATCATATTCCTCCAACTATCTAAAAATATATTTTTGGAAAGTATTAGGTATAGTTACTGGGATGTTATCAATGCTGATAGTGATTCCAAGAATCTCTTCACAGCCAGAAATCTATGGGATATATGCAGTCTGCATGTCGTTTACTATTTTCTTTACATATGCAGATATCGGTTTCCTTGGTGCCGGCCAGAAATATGCGGCTGAATCTTTTGGGAGAAATGATAGGGATGGTGAAATACGGGTTCTTGGTTTCGTCCTACTTATACTTTCTCTTTTTGCATTTTTATTTTTTATTATTATTTTTACACTATCCATCTACCCCGAACTGATCATCAAATCATTATCCTCTGTCAATAGACCAATAGCTTCAGGATTGCTCCAAATACTGGCGTGCTCATCATTTTTGATAGTAATACAAAGGTTCAGCCAGATAGTTTTTTCCATTCGGATTGAAGAATACATATATCAAAGGATTGATCTTTTCTTCACCCTTTTGAAGATTAGTTCAGTATTCTTCTTCTTTACTACTACCCACTATAATTTAATTGGATATTTCCTTTTTTTTCAGGGTATGAGTTTTTGTTCAGCCTTATTATCTACATATATTATTAGAAAAAAGTACAGGTATGATTTTGTGCTGTTAATTCGCTCATTTAGGTTAACTAATGCGCAATTCATGAAAACTAAAAATCTGGCTTTTAGTTCGTTTAGTATTACCATTTCATGGATTCTTTATTATGAGCTCGATTCAATTATTATAAGCAAAGTATTAGGAGCTGTTTCTGTAGGAATATATGCCATTGGACTGACCTTACTTAGTTTTACCCGTACTTTATATTCAACAATTTATGGACCTTTTCTATCCCGGTTTAACCATTTTATTGGACAAAATAACGAAGTAGCTTTAATGAATTCCTTTGACAAAATAGTTCGGCTGACCATACCTCTATGTATATTTCCTCCCCTTGCCATGGTGTTATTAATGAGACCTATGATAATCTCATGGGTTGGGTTGAATTACGAAAACTCTGTAGTTATTGCCCAATTACTTATTTCAGGTGTATTTTGGTATTTCATCACTTATCCTGTTTCTTTTATGATAATCGCCAAGGAAAAAATCAATCTGTTATATATTAATGCTATTATCTTACCAGTTATTTTTTATACTGGAATACTGTTAATGTTCCATTCACTCGGTTTGGTAGCTTTCTCTTTTTCAAAGTTTATGATTTTTTCGTTCAACGGAATTTTCATGATTTATGTGTACATCAATATAATGCATGGTAACATAAGATATTTTTTAAACGAGTATATCCTTCCTATCATCATACCCGGTATTTTTTTTCTTGTAATTTTTTTCTTTCTAAAACCCATTTGGATAAATTACATTCCATCCGATAAACAGTCGTTAGTAAAAATCATTTTAGTTGGAGTGCTTACATCAACAAGTTCAATTGTTCTTTATTACATTGCAAATAAATATACCAGGCATTTCATTTTGTTGATCTTAAAAAAGATTAAGCAAAATGTTCTTGGAAGGATTTCAATTTAATCCATTGCAAGACTTGTTTAAACGATTATTGGTTTACACTTGAACCAATTTCGAGAATTGTTCAAAATCAAAATTTCTAACAGTTGTTTAATCACATAGTTAAACAGTTTGCCTAAAGTGGATGTGTATCTTTTTTGATGGAAGCAAATGATATCTGAAATACCTCGATATTTGATTACCACCGCTGACGAACGTACATGGAAATTTGATTGTCCGGTATTGTTTTTGGGAGAGTGGTGTAGATTGTACGAGCGTAAACACATCTGGGAGAGCATGGATGCCATTGTTGCGAAGCCATATGGACTTGGTCTTGCACACAAGGATGCTGATTATGCCCAAGCTCGTGCAATCGAGGATAGAATTTTCCCAAAGTTATACGAGGTCCTGAACCAACATCATGGAACACAGTACGGTCAAAGATTTTGGAAGGTTGTATTAGGCCACTGGCTTCGTCGCTATGTTGATGTAATCTTTAATCGGATCAGAACTTTAGAACAGTGCCTTGTGGAATATCAAATCGATGGGACAGCCGCTTTTACTGATGAGTATTATTCACTAGCCACAGTGGATTCATATTCAGCAATTTGGGCATTTAGCGACGATCGATGGAACAATAAAATTTATTCCCGTATTTTGAATCAGCTTGATGTGAGGAACTTTCAGGTGGATAGGATTCCTGGTGACACTTCTGAAGGTTATTCCTGGCAAGCAATGATAACTGAACCACACTGGGGAAAGCAAATTTTAAAGTGTGGCTATGAAGATGCAAAGAAATTGATAAGATTGTTTGCAAGATATAATGAAGCCTTTATTTTAAACACCTATCTGCCTACAAATGAAGAAATAAAACTTCAGTTTTCATTGAGGCAAGTACCACAATTGTGGACTTCCCCAATGCAATTGATAACAAATAAGGTGAATCATGATCTTCGGCATCGCTTATCTAAACATATCATTGGAACATATAGCCATACAGTTGAAGGAATATTGATTTCAATGATTTTTGAGATTTTGCCCCTTTGTTATTTAGAAAACTTTGAAATCCTGATGAAAAAGATTAGGCAATTGCCTTGGCCAGAAAAACCTAAATTCATTTTTACCGGAAATAATTTTGATACTGACGAGGTGTTTAAACTTTGGACGGCAGTGAAAATAGAAACTGGGACTCCATATATAGTTGGGCAACATGGAAATAATTATGGCACTTATCGCTATATGTTTCCTTCAGTTGAAGAAGCCACTGCTGATAAATTCTTGACATGGGGGTGGACAGATGGGTTAATTCAACACACACCTTCATTTATATTTAGAACCTCAGGTCGCAGAGTCAAGAAATACAATTCCAAGGGTGGATTATTGTTGATTGAACTTCCAATGCCTCATAGGATCACAGTTTGGGATAATATTTATGAGTTTGTAGATTATTTTGAAGATCAACAAAGGTTTATTATAAATCTCCAAAAGCTTCCTCGTAAACGATTAACTATAAGGTTGCATAGCAGTTATCGAAATACCAAATGGGGTGAGGAATTAAGATGGCGTACGTTTGATGAAAATTTAAAAATAGAAACAGGTAGGCTTAATATAAAAAAAATGGTCGCCCAAAGCCGACTGGTCATCCATAGCTATGACTCAACAGGCTTATTGGAAACACTGTCCCTAAACATTCCGACGCTGGCTTTTTGGCAGAATGGTTTTGAACATTTGAGGGAAAGTGCCAAACCATATTATAAGTTACTTATGAATGTGGGTATTATTCACTTAAGCCCTGAATCAACTGCGAGAAAAGTCAATGAGGTGTGGGATGATGTAGCTGGTTGGTGGGAGCAGGTCGAAGTGCAAAAGGCCCGACAGACGTTCTGTGATAGATATGCAAAATTTAGTCAAAATCCAATAGTCGATCTAAAAAAAGTCCTTCTTCAAAATGAAATTCCATGAATAAATTAGCTCCCAACATATCTTTGAAAATTCTTGATCTTGGTTGTGGCAAGAAAAAACGACCAGGAGCAATTGGCGTTGACTATTCTGTTCGCCATAATGCAGATGTAATTCATGATTTGAATTCCTTTCCCTATCCGTTTGAGGAAAATGAATTTGATGAAATTTACATGGACAATGTCCTGGAACATCTGGATGATCCATTACGGGTTATGGAGGAGGTACATCGAATATGTAAACCCTCTGGCCTTGTTAAAATTATTGTACCATATTTCCGATCTGTATGGGCATTTATTGACCCAACGCATAAGCACTTTTTTACTGTGGACTCTTTCGCCTATTATGACCCTAATCATTTTATAAACAAGAAATATGATTATGTCGAAACGCGATTTAAAGTTGAACGGATAGTTTTTAACGAAACATTAACACATCGTTGGGTAAAAACAATCTTCATTGCTTTAGCTAACAAATGGCCACATAGATATGAATATTATCTGAGTCACCTTTTTCCGCTTGATGATATTTCTTACTATTTAAAAAAATGTTAATGGAGAAAATGAGCTACTACAGGAACAGTCTATACTGAAACCGTGTATAAATTATCAATCTGCATTCCAACTTACAACCGTGCTTCTCATTTGCAAAATTGCTTGCACTCCATAATTTCAAGTATTTCGGTTTATGAAGAAAGTATCCAGGTTTGTGTATCAGATAATTGTTCCTCTGATGACACGGAAAATATTGTTCGTCGAGCCCAAGAGAAAATCACAATCAAATATCAAAAAAACTCAAGCAATCTGGGCATTCCTAGGAATTTTCTCAAAGTTGTAGAAATGGCTGAAGGTGAATTTGTATGGATGATTGGAGATGATGATCTGTTGCTTCCATGTGCAATCAAGGAACTCCTTAATATTATTGATGAAAATAAGGGGGTTGATTTTTTTTACATTAATGCATTCCATTTATCTACAAAGATCGTTTTTTCATATTCTCAGCCATTTGACACTGTGAATTTACCAACCATCATGGAGTCCTTTTCGACCTATAAACATGGTGGTGCGATGAAGTTTATGGATTTGATTAATCCTAAGGTTTCATTTGATTTTTTAGGTGGGATGTTTCTTTCGGTTTTTAGGAGGAAGAATTGGAATTTGAATGCTGATGTTCTTGATCAAAAAGCAATAACTGACTTGCGGACTTTCTCTCACTTTGACAACACCTTTCCACATGTGAAGATTTTTTCGAAAGCATTCGCAAATTCAAAAGCATTTTTTGTACCCAAACCATTGAGTGTATGCTTATATGGAGCTCGCGAATGGGCACCCATGCAGCCATTGGTTATGAGTGTAAGATTGGTTGAAGCCTTAGAAAATTATAGAAGAAACGGTTTGCCCTATTTTAATTACCTGTATTGCAAAAATTACGCACTTAACAACTTCATTCCTGATTTAGGATCAATGCTATTTTATAGAAACACTGGATTGGAATACATAAACCCCTTAAGGTTAGTCATTTATAACTGTCTTTTTCCAAATTTTTATCTTTCACTTTTTTATTTTTTTATTAGAAAAACAAAATTGCTTTTCAAACAAATAATTTCAAAGTTTTAACAAAGCAAATATTATTTTTAATTTTTCAAAATCCCTGAAATTAATTTTATGAACAAAAAACTACAGGAAATCAAGAACTGCGAAGTATGTGGAAATTCTCAACTTGTATCTGTATTGGATTTAGGTCTTCATCCAATGTGTGACGATCTTGTTAAATTGGGCGACACGCGCATATGTAATGAATATCCGATCGAAATATTATTTTGCAAAAATTGCAATACTGCTCATCAACGTTTTCAGGTTCCAAAACAAGATTTATTCCCTAATACATATCATTACCGGGCCCGATTTACAACCGACGTTCTTAATGGAATGATAAACCTGGTTGAATCATGTGAAACACATTATGGCAATTTATCAGGGAAGAAAGTTCTGGACATAGGATGCAATGATGGCAGTTTATTGAGTTTCTTTAGAGAAAAAGGTGCGATCACAATAGGCATTGAACCAACAGATGCATATCTGGATGCAAAACAAAAAGGACATATGGTTTTCAATGATTTTCTTTCTGAAAAACTTGCTAATTTGGTTGTTGAATCTCAGGGAAAACCAGACTTTATAACATTCACCAATGTTTTTGCACACATCGAAAACCTTCCTGAAGTAATTGGTTCACTTAAAATACTTATCGGTCCTTTTACTGTTATTGTGATTGAAAATCATTATTTGGGGGCAGTACTTGATGGCAATCAATTTGATACTTTTTATCATGAACATCCCCGAACATATAGTTTCATGTCATTTATTCACATTGCACGGTCGCTGGGTCTTCAAATACAGGATGTTGAATTTCCATCCCGTTATGGTGGCAACATTAGGGTCTTACTGTCAAACGCAACTAGTTTAAAGAGAGTTCAAAATTCAACTTTAGTCGATTTAAACAGAAAGGAAAGTCAGTTTTTCGAAAATTTTATTTTATTGAGAAGTAATATATTGACCTGGAAGGAAAATAAAAGGAAAGCCCTGGGAGAGTTGTACAAGAAATACGGGAAACTCCAGGCTAAGGCATTTCCGGGCCGTTCAGCTATTTTGGTTAAGTTGCTGGGACTTAATGAAGATTTCATTTCTGCGGTATATGAGAAGCCTGGATCAATGAAGGTAGGATATTATTTGCCGGGGACACGTATTCCAATTCGATCTGATTTGGATTTATGTGATAAAACACAACCATTGATAAATATGGCCTGGCATATTTCGGAAGAGATACATAAATACATGAAAAAGAATGGTTACGAGGGACAAATTATTGATATTTTGACGGAAGAGGATTTCGAATCTGTAAAATGCAACACGTAATGTAGAATTTCAATGCAACACATAGAAATTTATAGTGATAGTAAATCAATTAATTATCCCGACTCTATTTATATTATAGGGGGTGGCCGCTGGGCTAAGGTACTTATAGAAGTAATTTGTGGTTTTATTCCACCATCTGTAGAAATTTCCATGCACACATTGCACAATTCATCAAATGTATCAACTTGGGTTTCAGAAAATTGTTTTGCGCAGAAAGTATATGTTTTTGCAGAATTACCTAAATTTGATCCATTAAAGGCAAATGTTGTTATTGTCGCCAATGCTTCACGCGATCATTATAAGACTGCTATGTGGGCTATTTCAGCCAAAGTACCCGTTCTGGTTGAAAAACCACTGGCACTTACTTTGGATGATTGCTTACAGCTTAAACAATTATCCAAACATTTAGATATACCACTTGCAGTTTCTCAAATATTTCTTTTTACTCGTTATCTTGAAACCTTTACAAAAGTCGTTAACAAATCAGGCAATATTCAAACAATCAAAGTTTTTTGGAGTGATCCGAAAAAAGAGATTCGATACGGCGAGTGTAAAAAATTTGACCCTGGCCTACCTATTTATATCGATCTACTTCCACATGTTTTGTCCATTATTGGTTCTTTTCTGCCTTTCCAGTCGGTCCAGTTAAATCAACTTGATTATCAGAGAGCTGGTGCGCTTCTTAAACTTGATATCCGCGTAAATGAAGTCCCTTGTCAGATTTATTTAGAACGTAATGGAAGCCAGCGACAGCGTTTAGTAAAAGTCAACACAGACAAGAATTTGGTTCAATTGGACTTTTCTAAAGAACCTGGTTCTATTATATCTTTCGGTAAGGTAACAAATGGAGATCCTGAATGGGAAATTAAAGAAAAACCAATAGAAAGAATGTTGAAATCTTTTTTCAGCATGGTGTCAAATAAAAAATTTGACAATAGTCTTCAGCTGGAATCTACTATAACAGCAAGCATTATTATTGATCAAATCTCAAATTTGTATTCTTCCGCACAAAAGACTTGTTTAATAGAGACCCTTTCTGCAAAAGAGAATGTCACAGAAGATTTATTTTACCTATTGAATGAAATATTTCAATATGATGGCGGTTCCACTGCTAAATGCAATGATGAACAAATTGCATTCATTAGAAATGAGTTTAATGGGGTCAATGCTCTGGGTCTATTAGAAGCACTGAGGAATGTGCAGAATCATGTTAGTTTCATAACAAATATTGCTAAAGCATCTGATTCACCAAAAAACCTCTTGGAATTAAACCAGGAGCTAAACAATCATGAACCATGAAAGTAGTAATTCTTGCCGGCGGGTTTGGTACTCGTATTAGGGATGTCGCCGATGATATTCCAAAACCAATGATTCCAATTGGGCCGTTTCCAATCATTTGGCATATCATGAAGACCTATTCACACTTCGGCCATAACGACTTCATTATATGTCTTGGTCACAAAGGGCAGATTATCAAGAATTTTTTTCTTAATTATGAGGCACATACACGTGACTTTACAATAAGCCTTGGTAGTAGTGACATAACTTTTCACAACTTACATGATGAGGCTGATTGGAATGTAACACTGGCCGACACCGGGATTCAATCAATGACAGGCGCACGGATATCACGAATTAAAAAATATGTTAAAGAGGAAAATTTCATGTTGACCTATGGAGATGGTGTTAGTGATGTAGATATTAATGAATTGCTTGCTTTTCACAACGCGCATGGAAAAATTTTAACAGTAACTGGTGTGCGGCCACCTGGCCGTTTTGGTGAAATGGTCAGTGACACTGATGGTAGTGTTGAGGCGTTTAATGAAAAACCACAGGCTACTTCCGGGCGTATTTCCGGGGGTTTTTTTGTTGCAAGCCCTGGCATTTTCGATTACTTGGATAATCAGGAAGATCTTGTCTTTGAGCAAGGACCTATCCGTAAATTAGTCGCAAATAAGCAACTAATGATGTATAAGCACAATGGGTTTTGGCAACCGATGGATACCAGTCGCGAATATATCTTGCTTAATTCACTCTATGAGAAAGGAATTGCTCCATGGGTAAAATGGTAATGCCTGAAGTTTTAGCTTCTTTTAAAGACAAGAGGGTTTTTATTACGGGGCATACTGGTTTTAAAGGGTCGTGGTTGACTTTTTTGCTTAAAGAGTTGGGAGCAGAGGTAATGGGCTTTGCATTGCCTCCATTGCCAGGTCGAAGTCACTTTGAGTTGCTTGACCTGGAATCCAAAATTCATCATGTTGCGGGTGATATCCGTAATGGAGAAGTACTATGTAATACGTTGCGATCTTTCAGACCTGAATACGTTTTTCATCTGGCCGCCCAGGCGCTGGTTAAAAAATCATATATTGATCCTGTCGATACCTTTAGTACAAATATTATGGGGTCGGTGAACTTGTTGGATGCAGTAAGGCTTTGTGATTCTGTAAAGTCATTGGTATACATTACATCTGATAAATGTTATGAAAATTTGGAGTGGGAATGGGGTTATCGTGAAAATGACCGGCTTGGGGGTTATGATCCATATAGTGCGTCCAAAAGCGCTGCAGAAATTGTTTTTTCTGCTTACTCATGTTCTTATTTTAGCAAACGTTCCGATTTAGGGACAGCAACAGCCAGAGCGGGAAATGTAATTGGAGGAGGTGATTGGGCTGCTGACAGGATCATTCCGGATTGTATCCGTGCGATCGAGATAAATAAGCCAATCATATTGAGAAATCCCAAGTCAACCCGCCCATGGCAACATGTCCTGGAACCACTTTCAGGATATGTACTTCTTGCGAATAAGCTTTATAATGAGCCAGAAAAATATTCAGGATCCTGGAATTTTGGCCCTTCAACTTCCGAGGTTCGAACTGTTCATGAAGTAGCTTCGGCGATCATTCAACACTTTGAACGTGGGAGGATAGAAAAATTGACTACCCAGGAACACTTTCATGAAGCCAAATTGCTTCAACTCAATTGCGACAAAGCACATCATCTTTTGGAATGGTATCCCAGGTGGCATGTTGATGAAACAATTGCCGCTACTGCTGAATGGTATAAGACCGTTGTAAATGGAGGTGATGCTGAAACAATCACACGCAGGCAGCTATATAATTATTTTAAAGAACTTAAATATGATTGACGGAGTAATAATAACCCCTTTACGCCAGTTTTTCGATGAGCGGGGTAAAGTCATGCATATGTTGAGGGAAGATTCTCCTGTGTTTTCAAGGTTTGGAGAGATCTATTTTTCATGTACTAATCCCGGAGCAATTAAAGCCTGGCACTTGCATAAATTTATGACACTCAATTATGCTGTTATTTTTGGTGAAATTAAATGTGTGCTTTTTGACGACCGTCCCGGAAGTAAAACACGAGGCTGTGTGGATGAGTATTTTTTATCACCCGAGAATTATAGCCTCATCACTGTACCGCCGCTCATTTGGAATGGATTTAAAGGGATCGGCCAAAAGGTTTCCATTGTTGCTAATTGTGCCACGATACCTCACGATCCTGATGAAATCGAACGTAAGCCCCCATTTGACCCTGCGATCCCATACGATTGGAAAATTCAACACAAGTAACGGATTATATGAAGATTGTAATTACTGGTGGCAATGGGTATCTTGGAGCAAGACTCAGCATGTTTCTTGCAGAACAGGGATTTGAAATAATTCCGTTGTGTTATCCTGAAATACCACCTGACTTAAACTGGACAAATATTATGTATAAAGTCCTAAAGGGAAATATAACAGATAAAAATACTATTAATGAAATTGTTTCCGTCAATCCAGATGTAATTATTCATTTAATTTCCTTTGATCATCATGAATCAGAAAAAAATCCCCAAGAGGTAGCACTTGTAAACGTATTACCAACATGGAATCTCTTAAATGCTTGTAGTGATTTAAACCTCAAAAAATTTATCTATTTCTCAACGATCCATGTATACGGGAATAGCCTGAACGGTTACATATATGAAAACCAAATTCCATCCCCATTAAATGCCTATGGGTTAACACACTATTTATCAGAAGAGATAGGAAATTATTACAATAGAAAAACCTCGATAGATTGTATCAATATTCGCCTTTCCAACAGTTATGGAGAACCTGTTTTTCCTGATGCCAATTGTTGGACATTAATCGTTAATGATCTTTGCAGGACGGCATATTTACATCAAGAAATTCGTTTAAAATCTGAAGGGTCAGCGTTACGTGACTTTATACATTATTCCGATATATGCAATGGAGTTCACACATTACTTACAGATAGGTCACCTTTAGCTGAAAAAAAAAGAACAATGCATTTCAGTTCTGGCAAATCAATTTCAATGTTGGAGGTTGCAAAAACAGTCAGAGATGTTTACAATCAAAAATTTGGCAGGTTACTACCGTTATTTATAAACGGAAATGAATTGTGGGTAAATGAAGAGTTACCAAGTAATCAACATGTAAATGTTAGCAATGAATTGGCAAAGTCCTATGAAATAAATTTCTCAAAAGAATTATTAGAAGGAATATTGGATTTATTTAATTATCTGGAGAGGAATATATGCCGGAAGTAAGTGTTATTGTTACTACATACAATAGAAAAGAATATTTGAAGGAAGCAATTGATTCCATATTATATCAAACCTATAAGGATTTCGAATTAATTGTTGTCGATAATTATTCTAATTATGATTTTATTTCATTCATCACTGGTTTTAATGATAATAGGATACGTTTCTTTCAAAATCATAATAATGGAATAATTGCAGCTAATAGAAATGTCGGTATCAAAAATGCGATTGGAAAATTTCTATCTTTTTGTGATGATGATGATATTTGGTTGCCTACAAAATTGGAAGTTCAGGTAAGAAATTTGAATGTTTATAATTCAAACTTTAGTTTCTCAAACATATTTATATTTAATGACTATGGCTTTGAAAAAAAGACAAACTATAAAAATATTAATAATATTAACCAATTTCTGCTAAAAAGCCAAATCACTCTTTCAAGTGTTACCATTAGAAATAATAAAGAAATATTGTTTAATGAAGACAATAATATTGTCGGATTAGAAGACTACGAATTATGGTTAAGATTAATTCAGGATGATCCAAATATTGACTTCATTTGTACCCCACTCGTTAAAAATCGGATTAATGATTCATCTAATAGTCGACAATCTAAATCAAATTATGAGTTAACAACAATAAAATTTAGATTGTCATTGTTGCTTTCTAGAAATAGATATTCAACATATTCTAAGATTATAATATTTTATAGAATTATTCTTAATTGTATTAGATATTATGCATTTGTAATATTGAGAAAATAAACTCAGTAATACCGAACACTTATAAATTGCTTACACAAAGACTTTGATTTCAATTTATCAAAATAGAGATTATTATGAATAGTAGGAAGCTAATTTTTGTTTGTGATTCACAAGATTATCATGCAATGGATTGGTTTCATATAGTGAAAAATTTATCTCCTAACCATGAGATCATAGTGGTTACAGATATAGTAAATGCCTGTAATGAAGTTAGTTTAATATCCGAAGATGATAAGATAATCCAATTATTTAATATTCAGAGTTTGTTATTTGCAAAAAAATCCAAATTTGGAGATTTCTGGCGTAACTTTATTAAATTGATAGTAACACCAATTCAAATTTATGGATTAAGAAAGTTAGCAAAAAAATATCCTCAAACAATTTTTCATGCCCATTCAATGTATTATATTTTTTTATGTTGGGCAGCTAAACTCAAATTTATTGCAACCCCAATGGGTAGTGATGTTTTAGTTCGCCCGGGCGAGTCTAAGTTCTATAAGTATTTAACTATAAGGTCTTTAAAAGCTGCAAAAGTAATAACAGTAGATTCGGTTAACTTACATAATAAAGTTTATGAGCTTTGTAGAAGTGATTCTAGTATTGTGCAAAATGGAATTAATGTGGAAGAAATAGCTACTTTTGTTTCAAAAGAGATTGAGCGCAATTTGATAGTTTCCATTCGAGGTCTATATCCAAACTATCAAATTTTAGAATTACTTTTAAGACGAAATGCTAGTCAAAATGAAAACCACTTGACTTTTGTTTATCCTTTCTATGAAGAAAATTACCGGGAGGAAGTAAGAAAGCATTTTATTATTGGCGATAATGATGTTGGTAGATTATCAAAAACGGAGCTATATGAAATTTTGGGGAAAACATTATTGGTTGTTTCGATACCAATTAGCGATTCATCCCCAAGAAGTGTTTATGAAGCAATTTTTTGTGGATGCTGTGTTGCAGTTACTTATTCAGGTTGGATTGACATTTTACCTCAATGCATGACTCAGAGGATAATCATTGTTGACTTAAATGATAAAGATTGGTTTGATAATGCAGTTGAAAAAGCAAAAATAATTACCAAAGAAAAGTTTGTTCCATCTGAGGACGCCATACGCTCATTTGATCAAAAAGAATCGATGAAGAATGTTTGCAGGGAAATTTATAAAATGAATCAGTAGTGTCCGGTTGTTTATTTTTTAAAAGCTTGTAACTATCAATAATTCAATATATAAACACTCGTTCTTTGATTTTTTGATTTGAAATTACCTCGACCTTTGCGGAAATCCTCCGCAGATGAATGTTGGTAAATCAGTTTTTGCGCAATTGATGTCATTGGTTCCCTGGTATGAGTTTAGTAAATGCGTTGACAAATACGATGGTGACTATAAGGTTCAAAAGTTTACGACCCGGCAGCAGTTCCTTGTGATGTGTCTGGCACAATTGACCCGCCGTGAAAGCCTCCGTGATATCGAATCCTGTTTGAATGCCATTCCGGAGAAGCTTTATCATGCGGGTATTCGGCAGCAGGTTAAAAAATCCACCCTGGCCGATGCCAATGAAATTAGAGATTACCGGATGTTTGCCGAGTTTGCCCAGGTTCTTATCTCTACTGCCCGTGAACTCTATCAAACTGAGAATGATTTTAAGCTTGAACTGGAGAACATTGCCTATGCCTTGGACAGCACTACGATTGACCTATGCCTGACTTTGTTTCCATGGGCAAGGTTCCGAAAGCGCAAGGGAGCTGTTAAAGCGCATATCCTGCTTGATTTTCGTGGTTCTATTCCGACATTTATTGAAATCACAGATGGCCTTTTTCACGATGTCAACATCCTTGATCAACTGATACTGGAACCCGGGGCCTTTTATGTGATGGACAGAGCCTACATTGATTTTCTAAGACTCTACCGCTTCAACAAATGTGCTGCATTTTTTGTTACAAGAGGGAAAAGCAATTTACGGTTTAAGAGGATCAGTGCTGCAGCGGTTGATAAAGCAACTGGTCTCAGATGCGACCAAACCATCCGCCTTACTGGATTTTACTCAGAACAACACTATCCAGATACAGTAAGGCGTGTACGCTTCTATGATGAAGAACAGAAACGGACCTTCGTCTTTCTAACCAATAACTTTGATGTACCGGCATTGACTATTGCACAACTTTTCAAAGAACGATGGAAGATCGAGTTATTCTTCAAATGGATCAAACAACACTTGAAGATCAAAGCATTCTATGGCAACTCCGAAAACGCAGTATATGCCCAGATCTGGATTGCTGTGTGCTCGTATTTGCTCCTCGCCATAGCAAAGAAGCGCTGGCAACTGGAAGAATCATTATATACGATATCGCAGGTCATGGAATTTTGTATTTTCGATAAAACACCTATAAATGAGCTATTTAACGATAACAACAAGTTCTATTTTAACACACAAAAAGATAATCAACTGAATTTGTTCAATTTATAACCGGACAGTACTGAAAATGAATGTATGAATAGAAAAACGACACGAAAGTTTTTAGTTACAGGAGGATGTGGATTTATTGGTAGTCATCTCGTTGATAAATTGATTTCACAGGGCCATTCCGTAATTATAATTGATGACTTGAGCACAGGTTATTTGACAAACATCAAACCTCATATTAAAAAAGTAGTTCTTTATCAGGAAAAAGTTGAAAACTTTAATTTTTATAAATTGGAGAAAGTAGATTGTGTATTTCATTTAGCGGCACAAGCCAGTGTCCCATTATCAATTCAAAATTTCTTTCTAAGCTCTTCGTCAAATATGCTTAGTACATTTAAAGTTATAGAATATTGTACTAAAAAAACCATTCCGTTAGTATATGCATCCTCATCAGCCGTGTATGGTAATCTGTCTTTTGGTGATGAAACGGGAGAAATACAATTGTTGAGTCCATATGCTGCAGATAAATATTCTATGGAAATGTATTTGGCTGCAGGTTTTGAACTAAATAAACTTCCTAGCTTTGGATTGCGTTTTTTTAATGTCTATGGACCAAGGCAGGATGCAAGTAGTCCCTATTCTGGTGTTATATCATTATTTATTAGTCAATTATTACATGGAAAACCAATATTTGTAAATGGAGGATTTCAGACAAGAGATTTTATTTTCGTTAAGGATGTTGTAAATTGTTTGTATAAAGCATATCATTATTTAATAGAAAATATAGACGCCAAAGTAGCTAATGTGTTAACTGGTAAATCTATTTCAATTAATACTCTGTATGAAAGCATTTCTAATTTGATGAATATTAAACAAAAATGTATTTATAGAGAGCTGCCAGCTGGTGATCCAATTAATTCTTCAGGATCAACAGCATTACTCGAATCGTTACTTTCAATTCAGCCATCCACATTTATTAATATTGAAACTGGACTTCTCGAAACAATTGCCTTTGAGAGAACAAAGCTTTAGTTCCTCTTGGTTAAACCAATTCTTGTCTCAATCTAAATTTATTGCTTTGTAAATATATAAGGATAAATATACTTCAATGACAAATTAACTCTTTTACTAAAATCTTACTAATATGAATGAATCTAAGCCCAAAATACATGATTATGCCATCGTCGGTGGGGGTGTTATTGGTATTTTTATCTCAGAAATACTTACCAGGGAAGGTTTTTCAGTTGTTTTAATTGAGAAGAATGAAAAATTAGCATCAGAAACAACAAGAGATTTTCATGAATGGATCCATATGGGGTCGTTATATACGCTTATTCCAGATAATTTAATGACATTGAAATTTTTGTTAGGATCCATTGATGATTTATTAGAATACTACGGATGTTATCCTGGCATGAATCTAAATCCAACTTCACATGGAATGCAAATTAATAATATTGAAAATGGTTGGTTTAATGAAAATTTCATTCATTTTAAATTTAGAATTGGAAATCGAAAATATACCTTTCCATGGTTATTTGGAATTGCACGAGCTATTTTTTTAATTGATAGAATAAAGGAACATGATTGGTTGAGGAAAAGGGCTGGAATTCTGGACCCTTTTAAATTGAAAATTCAGGAAATATTTAAATTAATTAGTATTTTATTAAAACATAAGGATAAATTTTATGATTATAAAACACCTGATTTTACAACCAACTCAAGAAAGTTGTTAAACGATATTTTATTATCGGCTGTAAAAAATAAGTTAGTTGTCTCCACTGGGAATGAATTTATTTCATATGAGAAAACAGGAGAAGAATTTATTATAACATGTAAAAGAGAATCTTTTATTGCTAAAAGTGTTGTTTTTACAAATGGAGAAAATCTCTCAAAACAAGTTAGTTCAAAGTTGAAAGTTTCTTATGCTCCTATGGCTGTGATTAAAAATGTATTACCACACTCTAATTCGTTTGTTGAATTGGATTACTATCCTAAAAATTGCATAAACATACTCACTAAAGATAATGGAATCGCATTGATTGGAGGTATTTCTTTTTCAAATATCGATCAGTGTGAAAAATATATTAATGAAGTATTTGAAAAGCACAAATTATACAATCCGGAATTGGAGCTTTTATATAAATATATTGGAAAAAAAAGTGAGATAGTGCTGAATGAAAAAGACGACAGGAATTATTTGTACCATATTATTGATATAGATGAAAATGTATGGGGAATTATACCTGGCAAATTTTCACTTTCCTATAGTATTGCTCCTGAATTCTATAGACGGGTTTATAATAAAAACCCTTCTCGAATAAGTCCTAATGCCACATCTAATAATGTACAGTCTGATCTATTGTCAAATACTGTTTGGTTTGACGTGTCAAAAAACAATAATCAAAAAAAATAAATACAGCTATGGGAATGATAAAAATACCAACAGCCGCAATTGCAAAGTTTGAACAAAATTATCCGGATATTTTTGCCAGTGGAATTCTGGCCGAGGGTGATTGGAATAAGAAACTATCATCATTTGTAAAGACCTATGCAAAAGCTAAGTTTGCTTTACCATTTTCCGCGAATGGAGCTGGTTTGCTGGCAATTTTAATGTTATTGAAAAAGTATCGGGGATTTAAAAAGGTATTTATTCAATCAAATACAATGTATGGGGTAAAGACAATTGCAATTACGAGTGGCCTTGATTTTATAGGTTGCGTTCCTTGTAGTTTTCCATATTTAATGCCAACTGCAAAGCAATTGGAACAGTTTATAACCTCTATTAAAGATCCCAAAAAGTCGATTTTTTTAATGTCACATATTGGAGGTATTGTTAATCCTGAAATTAACCGAATCGCTCAAATTTGTAAAGAAAGCGGAATCGCTCTTATTGAAGATTGCGCGCATAGTTATGGGGCTACTCTTGATGACATTCATACTGGTACATTCGGATTGGCGGGTGTTTATTCTCTTTATTCAACTAAAGCCATTCCTGCAGGAGAAGGAGGAATAGCAGTTTCAAATGATGAAGAACTTGGATATCTATTGTCAAAATTTCAAATTTACGATCGGTTCGATCAAAAACAGGAAATAGGAGTTAATTTCAGAATATCTGAGTTACAGGCATTATTTTCATTATGTATGTGTGAACAGTCAGAATTAATAATTGACAATAAAGCACTAATTGCGGATAGATATATTCATGCATGTAAAACCGCAGATATTGAATTTATAGATCCTTTTAGCAACGGACAGCGAGGAAATAACTATAAATTTACAATCATTGCAAAAAAAGATGCTAAAAAGGAATTTAGTAACATTACCAATAGGACCAGTCCGGTGTATGATTATAGCCTTGGTCTGGATCCATTTAATATACATTTAAATCATGTTTGTTTACCTATCTGGTTTGAATTAGAAGAATCGATAATTGAAAAAACAGTTGCACAAGTAATGGCTGTACCTCGATAAGAGTTTATGAAAAACAGAGAAGAATGGCAAAAAACCAAATATTCAAAATTTTGGTCAAACCAGGTAAAAAAATATGGTTTTGATCCTTATTGTCAAGGATTATACAATTTAATTTTATCAAATAAACCATCAAGTGTTTATGAACTTGCAATTGGGACAGGTTGGCCATTTGCAAAAAACTTTTTCGATCTTGGTATTTCTGTCTCAGGATCTGATATTTCATCTCTATTAGTTAGTGAAATAAAGATGACACACCCAAAGATTAATGTAACAGTATCTTCATATCAGGACATCATAAAAGAACAAAATGTGGACTATGATATTATTTATTGTTTTAGATCATCATGGTATTTCCCAAATATTCTACAAGCCGTCGAGAAAATGTTCATGATTGTAAAACCAGGCGGCTTGGTTATATTTGACATAATGAACGACGATTCAAAGTTTATTAAGTATATAAAATTGAAACATCGTATTTTAATACCAATTACTCTTCTGAAAAACATTTTGAAAGTAACGTTAAATCAGTTATTTAAATCAAATTATTTAGTTCAAAATATTTGGTGCCAGGATGAAATACCTGTTTCTCTGGTAACCATCGAAAACTACTTAAAGAATATTTGTAGTTATTACAATAAATATTCGATGAATCAGATTGAAACTAATCTTAACGAAGAGTATAATTCTGATTGGAAAAATGATAGTAAAATAACGTTTGTTTGCAAGTCTTTTGTTTGATAACCCAATCTTAAAAAAAGTATTATTAGTCTTTTATGCTTAAGAATAAATATCAAGTTTGTACTAATTGTGTTATGGACACAACCGATTCAAAAATATTTTTTGATGAAAACGGAATATGTGATCATTGTAACACCTTTTACAAGAAAATACTTCCAAATTGGCATACCGATAACCAGGGTGAAAAAACTCTAAAAGAAATTTTACATAATATTAAAAGGGAAGGCAAAGGAAAAGAATTTGATTGCATTATGGGGATGAGTGGTGGAATAGACAGTTCTTATCTGACCTATGTTGTGAAAGAAAAATACGGATTACGACCGCTGGTTTTTCATGTGGATGCAGGATGGAACTCTCAGATTGCCGTTAACAATATCGAAAAACTTGTAGATGGGCTGGGCCTGGATCTTTATACCCATGTGATCGATTGGGAGGAAATGAAGGATTTGCAATTGGCTTATTTTAAATCAGGAGTACCCCATATTGATGTTCCTCAGGATCATGCATTTTTTGCCACAATGTATAATTTTGCCTCTCAGCATAAAATAAAGTACATTTTAACAGGTGGTAATTATTCGACCGAGTGTGTCAGGAATCCGATTGAATGGATGTATTATCAATCAGATTCTATTCAATTAAAAGACATTCATAAAAAATTCGGAAAAATTCCCTTAGGTACTTTTCCAACAACAAGCATCCTTTGGCATAAGTTTTATCTGCCATTTGTTAAAGGAATAAAAGTAATCAGACCCTTAGATTATGTACCCTATCATAAAGAGGATGCGATGCAGTTACTCATTGAAAAATTTGGCTGGCAAAAATATCCTCAAAAGCATTTTGAATCAAGATTTACAAGGTTCTATGAATCCTATTGGTTACCCAACAAATTTGGTTATGACACCCGAAAAGTACAATATTCTAGTTTGATATTAACAAAACAAATGACTCGGGAAGAAGCGATCCGGAAACTATCGAAGCCCTCCTATGATGAAGAAACCATTAAGCAGGATTTTGAGTATGTTGCAACAAAATTGGGGATAACTGTTGATAAGTTGCAGGAATATTTTGATGCACCAAATAAATCATTCTTGGATTATAAATCACAATCTGATATCTATTTATGGGGTGCTAAAATAATGAGATTATTGGGACTGGAAAAAGGGGGAAAAAGATGATTGCAATTGTTGATTATGGGTTGGGCAATATAAGAGCATTTGCAAATGTCTATAAAAGGCTTGACATACCATTTTCCATTGCAAAAAATGCAGAGACCCTGAACCAGGCTTCAAAGATTATTTTACCTGGTGTTGGAGCCTTTGATCATGCCATGGAGATGCTGCAGCAATCTGGGATGCGCGAATTACTTGATGAGATGGTTCTGCAACGAACAATCCCTGTCCTTGGAATTTGTGTCGGCATGCAAATGCTCGCTATTTCCAGCGAGGAAGGAAGGAGGCCAGGTCTAGGCTGGATTGACGGAGTTGTAAAAAGGTTTAATCCTACCGGGTTTGCACATAAAACCATCCTGCCACATATGGGATGGAACACTGTTAAACCGATACGTGATAATCCCATCCTTCTTAACCTAAACAAAGAATCACGGTTCTATTTCTTACATTCTTATTATATGCAATGCAATAATGAAGAAAACAGTATCGCAGAGACAGAATATGGTTGTCAATTCACATGCGTTGTTAATTCAGGGAGCATTTATGGTATACAATGTCACCCGGAAAAAAGCCATCAGAATGGCATAAGGCTCCTTAAGAATTTTGCAAATTTATAGCTATGTTGTTTCCCAGGATCATCCCTTGTTTATTGGTAAAAAATAAAGGACTTGTTAAAACAATTAAATTTAAAAATCCAAAGTATGTTGGCGACCCGATCAATGCAGTAAAAATCTTTAACGAAAAAGAGGTTGATGAACTCATAGTACTTGATATTGATGCAACTTTAGAAAACAGAGAGCCAGACTATAAAATGATTGAAAATCTGGCGGTCGAGTGCAGGATGCCGCTTTGTTATGGAGGAGGTATTAAAACGGTTGAACAGGCAAAAAAAATATTTGGGTTGGGAGTTGAGAAAATTGCCATAAGTTCAGCAGCAATAGAAAATCCACATATTGTTACCCAGTTGGCGGAACAAGTTGGAACGCAAAGTGTTATTGTGGTTTTAGATGTACAAAAACGATTTTTTAGTGAAAAGTACGATATTTGGATAAACAATGGCAAAAAAAATACAAAAATAGATCCTATAGAATTTACCCAACAACTGGAGCAAATTGGAGCTGGAGAAATTGTCATTAATTCAATCGACAATGATGGTATGATGAAAGGATATGATTTTGAATTGATTGATAGAATTCATCAGAGATTAAATATTCCAATGTCAGTACTTGGAGGAGCAGGTTCCATGGAGGATATTGGTAGGTTAATATCCAGGTATGGTATTATTGGAGCTGCCGCGGGGAGCTTATTTGTATTTAAAGGTATATATCGGGCTGTATTGATAAACTATCCAAATCATAATGAGAAAAATGATTTGATTCAAAAATATTATAACCCTATCTGAAAATAATAACCAAAACATTAATTGAGAAAAAAGGCCATTCTTTTCGGGAATTCATGTTCTACTGGCATTTCGAGCATTTCTCAAAATAGAATTTTTAGTTCTACAGGACTTTATATGGAAAGACCTAAAATAAATATTAATAAGGATTTAAAGTTATATGCTAAGAATTCAATCTTTGTATTATTAATTTTTTGGACAATTATTTTATTTCAACTTACTGTAATTAAAAACATATGGGGAATTGAGAGTTTATCTAGAATCTTTAACCTTAGTATGACACTTATATTAACCATTTATGCTTTTAACGCAATTTCAACACAAGGTTACAATAGAAATGTATGGTATTTTCATATTTTCCCAGGTTTACTAATTTTCTTTGGACTTTTAATAAATATCGTTTTGAATGTTATTGAAAATCCAACTGTTTTTGGTTATTTTTCTTACTTAATTCCATGGGTTGCTTTTCTCAGTATACCAGCATTAATTAAAACTAATAGTATGAATAGTGAGGTATTATGGAGATACTTCTATTATTTCATGCTTATAACGAATATATTAGGTATATTCGAATATTTCTTTGTTTTTTCTGGTATAATTAATTTCAAAATATTAGAAATTCCCAATGGTATTTTTCTTAATGGCTGGTTTTCCATTTTACACATGTTATCAAATGGAACTCCGCATTATCGTTATTATGGATGCTTTGGTGAGTCAGGAGATTTAGCGATGTGGTTATTACCTGCAATTTCTTATTCTTTTTTTTACAAAAAAATATTGGGATTGTTGGTTTTTTTACTTGGATGTTATTTAACTGATTCTTTAGGAGGATTTATTAGTTTGTCAATCCTTATAATGATATTTGCCTTTATTAGTTTGAATAAAAGGATAAAAAATATTATCTTTTCTTTTATTTTTATAACCATTATCCTATTAGCATTAGGGCTAAAGTTTGGAACATCCCTTCAGTCAAAATTCGAAGAAAAGGGAGATTCTAGGATCATACGAGTTGACAATTTTCTAAATACCATGAACAATTTTTCTGATATTATTATAAATAATCCGATTGGATTCCATTTGTATGAAAAGACTGAATCAATGAAAACCAATAACTTTTTCTATGGTAGCAACTTTACCTTAGGCAATATGTTACAAATTGGTGGTATTAGTGCTTTCCTGGGTTATACAATATATTTGATTTTATCAATTAGTATTGCATTATTATCTATTTTGAGAAGGAAATTATCTCTTGAGGAAAAAGTAGTTTTCTCCTCGTTGATTGTTTTGCTGCCATTTATTTTTCAGAGAATGACAGCTTGGGATAGTGCATTATACGCTCTTTTATTTGCGCCTTCCATAATTAGGATATTAATGAAAAATAATCAAATTAATTTTAATGAGACAACTCATCCAATCTTTTAAAACCGGTGAATTAGGGCTGTTCGAAGTCCCGGCGCCTTCATGCCAGGGTAATGGTATCATCATCAAAACTAAATCCTCTTTACTCTCAGCCGGAACTGAAAAAATGCTTGTCGATATCGCAAAAAAATCGCTAATCGGTAAGGCCCAATCCCGGCCCGACCTGGTTAAACAGGTTTTACAGAAAATGAAACAGGAGGGGATAAAGAACACACTTGAAAAGGTACTCACCAAACTAGATACACCAATACCCCTGGGATATAGTTGTGCCGGGACTGTGATGGAAATAGGGAATAATATTTCAGGATTTGCAGTAGGGGATAGGGTTGCTTGCGGTGGTGCCGGGTTTGCCAACCACAGTGAATATAATTTTATTCCTAAAAACCTTTTTGTAAAGATTCCTGATACAGTTGAAGATATAGAAGCTTCATTTGTTACAGTAGGAGCCATTGCACTTCAGGGTATACGACAAACCAATCCGACTTTAGGTGAAAATATTGTTGTCATAGGATTAGGCCTATTGGGTCAACTGACAGTTCAGTTGCTCAAAGCCAATGGATGCCGTGTACTTGGGGTGGACCTTGATCAATTTAAACTAGACCTTGCCCTCAAACTGGGAGCCGATCGGGTTTGCCATTCATCAGATATCCGCCTTTCGGCGGCTGACTTTACCAATGGGAATGGGGCCGATGCGGTTATTATAGCAGCCTCGGCAAAGTCCGATCAGCTTGTTCTAGATGCGGGGGAGATCTCCCGCATGAAAGGGCGTGTTGTTATTGTTGGCCTGGTGGGCATGAACATCCCCCGCGATATCTATTACAAAAAAGAACTCGAGGTCAAACTCTCCATGGCTTACGGTCCCGGACGGTACGACCCGCAATACGAAGAACATGGTATTGATTACCCCTTTCCTTATGTTCGCTGGACAGAACAACGGAATTTCGGCGCTTTTCTTCAACTAGTTGAACAAGGGAAGGTGACTCCTAAAGAATTGATAACTCACACGTTCGATTTTAATAATGCCCTGAAGGCATATGATCTTATTGGTGGAGAATCTAAAGAAAATTACCTCGGAATTGTATTAAAATACAATAAGGATGAACAAGATAAAAATCCATTTCGGGTAATTGATCTATCTCTAAATACACCCATTAAAACCGGAGAAATAGGTCTAGGAATTATTGGAGCGGGCAACTTCGCTTCAGCAATCACCCTCCCAAATCTCAAGAAGAACAAAGCCTTCAACTTCACAGGCCTGTGCGATGCTTCAACTGTTATTGCCCATGCTACGGGGAAAAAATATAAGTTCCGGTTTATTACATCCGATCCCGGCGAACTGTTGAAATCACCTGAAGTCAATACGGTCATCATCAACACCCGCCATAACACCCATGCAGGATTAGTTATCAAGTCCCTTCAAAATAACAAACACACCTTTGTCGAAAAACCCCTTTGTATCAACGAAGAAGAACTCGAACAAATAAGGGAAGAATATATGTCACGCGTCACGCGTCACGCGTCACCTGTGCTTATGGTTGGTTTCAACCGCCGCTTTTCTCCATTGATCCAAAATATGAAAAAGGCCCTTCGGGATGAGCCGATAGCACTCAACTATAGAATAAACGCGGGTGTTGTTCCCTTGAATTCCTGGATCCAGGATCCTCTCATAGGGGGAGGCCGCATTATTGGAGAGGTGTGTCATTTTATCGATACATGCTCGTTCCTCACAGGAGGACTGATAAAAAGTGTAATGGCTTCGGTCGTGAGGAAAAATGACCAATCCATTCCCGACGAGGATAATGTGAGCATCCTGCTAACATACAATAACGGTTCCACGGCAACGCTTTCTTATGTCGCTTATGGGAATAAATCGATTCCCAAGGAGTATATTGAACTATTTGCCAACGGAATCGCCATGCAGATGATCGATTTCCGCAAACTTACCATCTTTAAAGGTTCCAGGAAGCAGAAATTCAGCAGCGCCAATCAGGATAAAGGCTTCCAGGCCGAGTTCAATGCTTTTGCGGAAGCAATCAAAACCGGCAAACCGGCCATTCCTTTCGAGTCACTTTACAATACAACCCTGGCCACGTTTAAAATACGGGAGGCCATCAAATCGCAAAATGTTGTTTACCTGTAATGCTGAAATTGTTACTTTATTATAATACACTTCGCCATCTGAAGCCCATACAGATATACTATCGGATCTGTTATTTCGCACGCAACAAAATCATTAAACCAAAGCTTACTCACCCGTCAGGAAAAAACCTTTATTCATATTCCTTTCTCAAATTCATTCAGGGAATCGCTCCCTTGGAATCCTATTACAATGGCTCATTTTCTTTCCTCAATCAAACGGCAAAACATTTCTCCCTTCTCACTGGGGAAGGGGATCAGGGGGTGAAGCAGGACTGGAATTTTCCAGATTTCGGCAAACTCTGGACTTACAACCTTAACTATTTTGATTACCTTCAGCAGCCCTCACTTACACGGGAAAAAGGGATTGAACTCATCCATAATTTTATTCACCAAAGTGAGTCTCATACCACAGGATTGGATCCCTATCCAACCTCTCTCAGGATCATAAACTGGATAAAATTTATTTCACGACATTCTATAAATGACCCTTTGATTATTGAATCTTTGCACGATCAATGCAAACTGCTTTTAAAAAATATTGAATACCATCTGTTGGGCAATCATATACTGGAAAATGGATTCGCCCTGTTTTCTGCCGGACTTTTTTATAATGAAACCGGTTTTTATGAAAAAGGCCGACAAATCCTGGTTACTCAATTGAATGAGCAGATCCTGGATGATGGCGGGCACTTTGAACTCAGTCCGATGTATCATGCAATTATACTAAACCGGTTGCTCGACCTTATTAACATACTTCAGAATAACCCAGGTACAGATCAGGAATTGCTTCCTTTCATTCAAGAGAAGGCATCACGCATGATTTTATGGATCAGCGAAATGACATTTTCTTCCGGCGATATTCCGCTTTTCAATGATGCAGCAAGGAATATAGCTCCTGATACGAAGCAATTGCTTGATTATGCTGACAGACTGGACATTACGTCAAAGTCTGAAAACTATAAACTTTCGGCATCAGGATATAGAAAATACGCCTCAAATTGCTTTGAAATGATCATTGATGCCGGCATTGTTGGTCCCCGGTATATTCCCGGCCATGCACATGCTGATATGCTGAATTTTGAATTGTATATTAACGGAAAACCATACATCGTTGACACCGGTACTTCGACATATCTTCAGGGTGCAATCAGATCATATGAACGGTCCACTTCTGCTCATAATTCTGTCACTATTGGTTCAACCGATCAAAGCGAAATGTGGGGCAGCCATCGGGTTGCCCGGATGGCAGAATGCCTGATTTTATCTGATGATCCAAAGGAACTTTGGGCAACAGTTACAGGTTTTCCACCTTTGAATGCAACACATCGCAGAACCTTAAGATTTCAGGAAGATCATATAGAGATAGAGGATGTAATCAGTAATACCAAAAACCTTAAGGGCTTTGCCTATTTTCATTTTTCCCCAGGAGTGAGAGTCGATCTAATAGATAACCATGCAACCACCAGTTATGGAACTCTATATTTTGAGTCAGCAGATTCAATAGAAGTTGGTGAATTCAATTATGCCCCTGAATTTAATAAAACCATCCCTGCTACCTTGCTTAAGGTATGTTTTTCAAGGAGCCTGAAAACTAAAATCCTGCTGAATAATTGAGCTTGAAAATACTTTATCTGACATTTTATTTTGAACCAGATTTGTGTGCCGGTTCCTTCAGAAATACACCATTGGCAAAGGAATTGGCCAGGAGACTGGGTAACGGGGGAGAGGTACATGTAATCACCACCTACCCAAACCGGTACAGCAGTTTTAAACAAGAGGCTGACATTTTTGAAAATCAGGAAAACTTGTTTGTTCACAGAATAAAAATGCCGCCCCATAAAAGCGGGATTGTTGATCAGGCTCGTTCATTCGCTACCTTTTTCAGGAGAGCCATCAAAATAGCACGGGGTCAGCAATATGATATTGTGTTTGCCTCCTCGTCACGATTGTTCACTGCTTTCCTTGGTAAAGTAATTTCAAGATCTCAAAAAGTCCCCTTATATCTGGATATCAGAGATATTTTCTCAGATACCATTGCGGAGGTGGTCAGAAATAAAATGTTCAGGTCGGCCGGGTTACCGTTTATCAGGCTTATTGAGCATTATACCTTTTCCAGGGCCAACCATATCAATCTGATTTCAAAAGGATTTAAACGCTATTTCGAAAAATATAAAAAACCGCATTATTCCTTTTTCACCAACGGGATTGATCCCGAATTTTTAGTTGATAATAAACCAGATTCCATCAAAGAATCGAATTTCAGAAACATCGTTTATGCTGGCAATATAGGCTCAGGGCAGGGTCTGGAAAAAATTCTCCCTCCTTTGGTGAAGGCGCTTTATTCGGCATATCATTTTACGATAATCGGTGATGGTGGAACAAAGCAATTATTAGAAAAAGCATTAAAGCAGGATAGTCAGTCAGATAAAGTTTCATTTCTTCCTCCCATGAAACGCGACGATCTTATCAGAATTTACAAAACTGCCGATTTTTTATTTCTTCACCTGAATGATTACCGGGCATTTGAAAAGGTTTTACCATCAAAAATATTTGATTATGGGGCATTTGATGTGCCCATCATTGCGGGAGTATCTGGTTTTGCCAGAAGTTTTATCCAGGAGCATTTGCCAAATTCCATTGTTTTTGAGCCCAACAACCCGGATGACCTTATCCTGAAACTTAAAGAATATAGTTATCAGCTTTTCCACAGGCAAAAGTTTATTGATGAGTTTAACCGCGAGGCTATCAACAGTCAAATGGCGGAATCGATCTTGGCCTATGCAAAAAATTAAAATAATCTCCGTGGTTGGAGCCCGTCCGAACTTTATGAAAATTGCCCCTTTCATCAAGGCAATTGAAACATATAATTCGTCGCACCACAATTCTGATTTTATAGTTGAACACATTCTCGTACATACAGGTCAGCATTATGATGTGCGCATGTCTGAATCCTTTTTTTCAGCTTTAGGTATCCCTGATCCTGATATAAACCTTGAAGTGGGCTCGGGAAGCCACGCGGAGCAAGTTGGCCATACCATGATGGCATTTGAAAAGGTGTTGAAAGAACATATACCCGTTTGGGTTGTGGTAGTCGGTGATGTAAACGCAACTCTGGCCTGTTCGGTTACCGCAAAGAAGGAATGTATCAAGGTTTGTCACATTGAAGCAGGCCTTCGTTCAGGTGATTTGTCGATGCCGGAAGAGATCAACAGGCTGGTTACCGATCGTCTATCTGATATGCTGTTAACACCGGATCAGATTTCATCCGAAAACTTAAGAAAAGAGGGTACTCCGGAGGAGAAGATCCGGTTTGTTGGTAACATCATGATCGATACCTTAGAGTCCAACCGGGAAAAAGCGGCCTCACTTGACTTGGAACAGATTCTGAACGCGAACAAGTCTGAGGGGGCAAACTTTAAATCGCACCTCCCGGATCGGCATTCGGATGCAAACATCACAGAAAACTCAATGTCAAATATTAATGACCCTTCAGAGAAGAGTTATATAGCCATCACCCTCCACCGGCCTTCGAATGTGGATAAAAAGGAAGTTCTGGAACCATTGGTAGATTTTCTGCTTCAAGAGGTTTCAAAGGAGTTCAAACTTGTTTGGACAGTCCATCCCCGTACCCGAAAGCAACTCAAAACATTTGGACTTTGGGAAAAAATTGTAGAAAACAAAAATGTTATATTGCTTGAACCCCTAGGTTACCACGAAATGCTTAGATTAACAATGGGTGCAAGGCTAATGATGACAGACTCCGGTGGACTGCAGGAGGAGTGTTGTGTGCTGGGTATCCCATGCCTTACCATGCGTTGGAATACCGAACGCCCGATAACACTCATGGAGCATGGAGGAGCCAGTATCCTGGTTGGAAATGATATTTCGTTAATTCGCAATGCTTATCATAGCGCCATTTCTCAAAAAACCAAGCCATCTAGACCGGCTCTGTGGGATGGCCATACGGCTGAAAGGTGTTTAGAAGAAATTTTGAAGGCAACATCCCCAAAACCCTTATGAAACTGGTTATCACGGGCATCAATGGTTTTATTGGCAGGAACCTGCAGACTTTTTTTGCGCAGACGGATTATAAACTCATCGGTATCGAAAAATCAGATAATTTTTCAAAATCGAATATAAAACAATTTGGCTGGGAGGAGTTGGATAAAATAAAAGAAGCAGATTGCATCATTCACCTGGCTGGTTTGGCCCACGATACAAACAACAATAAACTCGAAGAGGAATACTACCAGGTGAATACCGAACTTACAAAAACAATCTTCAGCTTTTTCCTGACCTCCTCTGCCAAAACATTCATCTTTTTCAGTACGGTCAAGGCAGCAGCCGATTTTTCAGAAACCCCTTTGGATGAAACAGTCATTCCGAAACCAACCAGTATCTATGGCAAATCGAAACTCAAAGCGGAAGAATACATCCTGAATAACTTGCCCAACGATGGACGTAATGTGTACATTCTCCGCCCCTGCATGATCCATGGCCCAAATGCCAAAGGCAACCTGGTTTCATTATTTAAATATATTAAGAAAGGGCTTCCTTATCCCTTCGGAAAACTCTCTAATACCCGTTCATACCTTTCAATAAACAATCTGAATTTTATCCTTCAAAAGGTTATCGAAAGCAATGATTCGTCACTTGTCACTCGTCACTCGTCACTCGTCACTCCTCCATCCGGCATCTACCACCTTTCCGACGACCAGCCCCTGTCCACAACCAGAATTGTAGAACTGATGGGAGAGACCATTGGTAGAAAGCCATTCATAATAAACCTTCCCAGACGGATGTTTGTAAAACCTGGTCAAATGGGGACTGCCTTGCATCTGCCGGTTAACAATGAAACCATAAGGAAACTAACCGGGAATTTCCTGGTATCAAATGAAAAAATCAAATACGCCTTGAACATCAGGAACCTCCCCGTATCTGCGGAAGAGGGTATGAGATATACATTGGAAAACATAAAAACGTGACAGGTGACGCGTGATGCGTGACAAAAAATATTGTATATGAGAATTCCAAATATTGACTCCTTTATAAAAACATTTATTACCAAAAGAAATGAAAGTTTCTTCAGGAAGGATATGAATGATAATAGAAACCTTTTATCAGCTGAAATTAAGGGAAAATCAATGCTGGTGATAGGTGGGGCAGGGACCATTGGGTCTGCCTTTATCCGGGAGGCATTGAAGTTTAATCCTTCAAGGCTCTATGTTTTTGATATCAATGAGAATGGGTTGACTGAGTTGACCCGTGATCTGCGAAGCACAATCGACTTAATCGTTCCCGCTGATTTTAAAACCTATCCTATTAACTTTGGCGATCCGATCTTTGAGAAGATATTTGATGTTGAAGGCCCGTTCGATATCGTGGCCAATTTCGCCGCCCACAAGCACGTACGCAGCGAGAAAGACCAATATTCTGTTTCGGCCCTGATTGATAACAATGTACTGAAAGCGGAGCGCTTATTGCAACAATTAGAAAAGAATCCTCCCGGTCACTTTTTCTGCGTATCCACCGATAAGGCCGCCAACCCGGTGAACATCATGGGGGCAAGCAAAAAGGTAATGGAGGAGCTGATCCTATCCTATGCTGCCAGTTTCCCCATTACCACCGCCCGGTTTGCCAATGTTGCCTTCTCCAATGGTAGTTTGTTGGATGGCTTCATCTTCAGATTGATGAAGCAACAGCCCCTCTCCATTCCAACCGATATTCGCAGGTTCTTTGTATCACCCGAGGAGGCTGGCCAGATATGCCTTCTGGCTTGTATGCTTGGCAAAAGCGGGGAGATCTTTTTCCCGAAATTCAACCCCGACGAGATGGTCTCCTTTTATAACATATCCATTGATTTTATAAAATCCATGGGATTTGAGATGCAGGAATGCCAGACAGAAAATGAAGCTAAACAGCTGGCAGCCCAACTGAATGAACATTCAACACAATTCCCAGTTCACTGCTTTAAGTCTGATACCTCCGGCGAAAAAACATATGAAGAGTTTTTTACCGATCAGGAACAGCTGAATCTTACCCGTTTTACCTCATTGGGAGTTATTGAAAATGCCTCCTCGAAAGATCGGTCAGAGGTTAACCAGTTCATTCTAAAGCTTAGAACCATCATTCAAAAGGAATCTCTTTCCAAGGTAGAAATTGTAACAGTATTAAGTGAATTCCTGCCTGATTTTCATCATATAGAAACGGGGAGGAATTTGGATCAGAAAATGTAAAAAAAAGTGACAATGTAACAGGGTGACAAGGTAACAGGGTAATAAATGATTTTCTTTTAATCAACATGTTTTTTGTTATGAAACGAATTTTTGACTTTATATTCAGTTTAATTTTGATTATTCTTCTTTCTCCTTTGTTGGTTCCCATTGGTATTATTCTGCTGCTTACTGGGGAGCATTATATTTTTTTTAAACACAAGAGGATGGGGAAAGGGGGAAAACAATTTGAACTGATCAAGTTCTCTACGATGCTGGTGGATAGTCCAAACTTGGGAAGTGGTGATTTTACGGTAAACAATGATCCGAGGGTATTACCGGTTGGTAAATATTTACGGATTACAAAAATCAATGAGCTCCCACAACTTCTGAATATTTTGAAGGGGGATATGTCATTCGTCGGTCCACGGCCGCTGGCCCCGAAAATTTTCAACAATTATACACCGGAAGATCAATTATTTATTCTGAAAATGAAACCCGGTTTGACGGGTATTGGATCGATCGTATTTCGGAACGAGGATGCCATTACAGCGCAGAGTAAACTGAGTTGGGCAGATTGTTTGAAGTTAGAGATCATGCCCTATAAAGCCCGTCTGGAAGAGTGGTACTTTAACCATAAAAACTTTTTCATCGATCTCATCATCATTTTTCTTACGGCATGGGTAGTTATTTTCCCCGATAGCGAATTGACGTATAGGGTTTTTAAGGATTTGCCGGAGAAACCAGCCTATTTTTCGTGACACGTGACGCGTGACGCGTGACAAAAAAAATAATTATGAAGCACAAACCATCTAAATACTCAGGCAAAGCACCGGCCAGAAAACCTTTGCCTTCAAAGCCGGCGAAGCCTGTGAAGCCAAAGCTCAACCTGATTTATGCGTTGATTTTGTTGGGATATGGGTTTATTACAGTTTTAACGCCTAACTTAAATACGCTGGATTCTTTGGGGCCTAAATTTTACACCCTGGCCATATTGAACCTTGTTGCATACCTGATCATCCTAACCGGCAACCAGGTGAAGCCGCAGCAGGATTTTCACTCCTCTTTCTTTCGCACATGGATCGGGGTAATTTACACCCTGTTCCTTCTCGTTTCTTTGCTCTCCTTTTTCAAGGCATTCAACATCTATGAATCGATCATCAACTTTTCGAAATTATTTACCATTTTCTCAGCCGCTTATATTGTTTCAATCATACTTCGCCAGGACAAACGCTACCTGTATTTGATCTCTATTTCGCTTGCATTTCTGCTCATTTTCGACTGTGGGACTGTCTTCTATCATATTTTCCTCAATAAAATGGTTGGTAAGTCTATAAATATCGATGAAATAAAATCTGTTTATTCAAATAAGAACATTCTGTCATCAGCTATTTTTGTAAAGATCTCTTTCGTGCTCTGGCTATTGACATTCGGCAAAGGCTGGATGAAGGTGCTGGGTGGATTTACCCTGGTAATCGCACTGGTGGCGATCCTCTTTATGAATACCCGTACCTTCTTTGTAGGCTCCATCTTCCTGGCGTTGGCTTATGGTGTATTTATGATGATCAGGTTCTACAAAAAAAATGAAAAACGCAGGATCATTTTCGGGGCAATCTATTTATCAGCCGCAGTGATCATGGTTTTTCTGACATTTTCCTTAGCGTTGAAATACTTGAACCCGGATTCAACCCAAAATGGTTACGCTGTGTTCATTGAAAGATTGAAATCCTTATCAAATCAAAAGGAAGGGCTCAGGGCACAGGCATGGCAGCATTCGTCAAAACTGATCAAAGAAAATCCACTCCTTGGTATTGGCACAGGGAACTGGAAGGTGGAGGTGCTGAAATACGAAACTCCTACCACCGGGGCTTACATCTACATGTATAAGAATCACAACGATTTCATTGAAACAACAGCAGATACTGGGATATTTGGAGGATTATTGTTTCTTGGTATTTTCATCTTTGTGTTCGCCAACTTTATAAAGGCATTTTTTAAAGCTAAAAAAGAAGAGGAGGATACGTACAAATGGTTGTTCCTTCCGGCATTTGGTCTGTTTTGCTACTTTTTCGATGCGATGTTCAACTTCCCCTCCGACCGCCCTGAAATCGTCTCCTTCTTTGCAATCTTCGTCGGCGCCGGAATTGCATTCTCACCTCCATCTCTTTTCGTCACTCGTCACGCGTCACGTGTCACGTCTTCCGTCACGCGTCACGTGTCACGCAAGTTGTCACGTGTCACGTTGATAGCGACGTTCATCGCCTTAATACTGGGGTCAATCTATATTTTTTATCTTAACTTCAAGTCTCTAAAGCTCCAGCGTATTGCCAAACAGGAGCTAAACGCAGGTTTACTGACCAGTAGTTCGGACCTGTTTTTAAACGGATTTCCGGTAATTCCCGACATAAATATAGAAGGGGAACCAATAGCTGTTACGAAAGCCCGTTACCTGATCAATGAAGGTAAGTACCAGCAGGCCATCGATCTGCTGAAAAAAGATAAATCAAGCCCCTATGATACACGCCAGGAATTTTTCACCGCCATGGCCTTCTTAAAGATGGGACAAACCGATAGTGCATTGGTTTATACCCAGATAGTTTACAAACAAAAGCCCTATTTCTCGGGGAATGTCAGCGTGATGGCCAGCGCATATGAAGCGAAGGGGAATTTCGTCGAAGCATTGAAGGTGCTGGAAGACCATGTGCAATTCAACAATAAAAACAGTCAATCCGTTTCAGAAATCATCGATAAACAACGAGCCAACCTCGCCCCCAGGGTCAAAATCCAGCAGTTCCAGGAAATATTTAACAATGCCATGGCGTCATTTAACCGGAAAGAATTTAGTAATGGCATTAAATATTTTACCCAGTTTATTGATAAGGAACCGGGGGTAGCTCAGGCGTTTGAATACAGGGCCTTCTGTCATTTCTACCTCAATAATTATCAATTATGTCTGACTGATATCAATCGTGCCATTGCCCTCGACCCGGCAAAACCCAGCTATTTAAATTTAAGGGGTGTAACCGAGCAAATTCTTGGGAATAAATCTGCTGCCTGTGCCGATTTCCAGACAGCCATCAACATGGGGGATAAGGATGCGGTCAACAATTTTAACAAGTACTGCAAATGATCAAGAAAGTACTTCTTCTGTTGGGGGATATCCTTTTTCTGCACCTGGCATTGTTGATCACGGTCATCATTCGTTATCCTGACGAAGATGCATGGGTGAATTTGCTAAAACACTGGCCCGATTTTTCTATCCTGTTTGTTATCTGGATTTTTATCTTCTACATTACCAAAATGTATAATTTGAAAATCAAAGCCAGCGACATGAAATTTGTGAGGGCCTCCCTGAATGCGATCCTGATCAGCAGCGTATTGTCGGTCATATACTTTTACCTTATCGTTCAACCCACCATAACCCCCAAGACAAACCTGGCAATTTTTGTAGCAGTGTATACTATCCTGTTTTTTCTGTGGCGACTGTTTTATCAGGCCATCATCCTCAAGGTTATTCCACAGGTAAATCTTGCCATCATCGGCTCAAATCATTACACGGATAACCTGTTGCTGGAGTTAAAAAAGAATCAGGGCAGTGTTTATAGTCCGGTATCAATTTTCAGGAATCCGGAAAAATTGGATAACCTCACCGAAAGCATTTTGCAAAACAAGATCAAAGCCATCGTGGTGTGTAACGATTTTGGTGACAGTGACCGGATGGAATCCGCGTTGTTCAGTTGCCTGCCTTTTAAGGTCGATTTTTTCAATTATCCCGATTTTTATGAGTTGATTACCGGGAAAATACCAATCGAAGCCATCGGGCAAAACTGGTTCCTTGAAAACCTGAAAGAGGGTCAGAAAAACAATTATCAAAGGGTAAAACGTTTAATGGATATCTTACTGGCCTCTGTTATTTTAGTTTCAACCCTGCCCTTTTGGGTGTTCATTGGGGCTGTAATCAAATTAACGAGTCGTGGCCCGGTATTTTTCAGGCAGGAACGCATGGGGAAAAATGAAAAGAAATTTGTGATGATCAAATTTCGCACCATGGCAACCCTTAACAATAATGGTGCTCCAACTGAAAAAAAGGACAGCCGGATAACAAAGGCGGGTCTGTTTTTACGTAAAACCCGTCTCGATGAGATACCCCAGGTGCTTAATATACTGAAGGGGGATATGAGTTTTATTGGTCCCCGACCCGAGCGTCCTGAGATTATTGTCGAACTGGAGCGCCACATCCCTTTCTACAAAACACGTTTATTAATTGAACCCGGGCTTACCGGATGGGATCAGATCTCGGGCAGCTATCACTCCCCATCTGTAGTTGATACCATGGAAAAACTCCAGCATGACCTCTATTACCTGAAGCACCGCTCGGTATCACTCGATTTGTCGATCGTTTTAAAAACCATTGCAACCATGCTTTTTCATGAAGGACGATAGGAAATTTAAATACATATCAGATTTTATCATGGATTTATATCCGGGAAAGGAAATCATCCCGTTACATGAACCAACTTTTTCTGGAAATGAATTAAATTATCTTCAGGAATGTTTGGAAACCACCTACGTTTCAAGCGTTGGCCCTTTCGTTGATCGGTTTGAACGAATGATCGAAGAATATACCGGCACAAAAAAGGCGATTGTTTGTGTCAGTGGAACAAATGCACTTCATATCGCACTGATCTTATCTGGTGTTGAAAGAGAGGATGAAGTTATCACCCAGCCATTGACTTTTATTGCAACGGCAAATGCAATAAGTTACTGCAATGCAAATCCTGTGTTTATCGATGTAAACAGGAGAACATTGGGACTTGACCCGGGTAAACTCGAAGATTTTCTGATAAAGAACACCTCTTATTCAAATGGGCAATGTATCAATAAGATCACGGGTAAAAAAATTAAAGCCTGCATCCCGATGCATACGTTTGGTCATCCGGCAGAGATCGAATCAATCAAAGCGGTATGTGATCGTTTTGAAATAGCCCTGATTGAAGATGCGGCCGAAAGCCTTGGATCAAGATACAAAAACAGGCATACGGGTACTTTCGGACAATTCGGGATCCTTAGCTTCAATGGCAATAAAACCATTACTACCGGAGGAGGAGGGATGATACTGACAAATGACCTTGTACTGGCTGAAAGGGCAAAGCATTTGACAACCCAGGCAAAATCTCCTCATCCCTGGGAATATATTCATGATGAAATCGGGTACAACTATCGCATGCCCAATTTAAATGCCGCATTGGGATGTGCCCAGATGGAAAATCTGAGCACCTACATTCAAAAAAAGAGAATAGTTGCCGGCATGTATAAAAAATTCTTCGAGGCGTTGGATACAAGCTTTTTCTCTGAGCCCCCTGATTCTTTTTCAAATTATTGGTTAAATGCCATATTTTTAAAAGACAGAGGTGAGAGAGATGCTTTTTTAGATTATTCAAATAGTCAGGGTATTCGTACCAGACCGGCATGGAGATTGATGAATAAACTCCCCATGTTTCAAAATTGTTTAACGGGCGATCTCTCCAATGCCAGCCTGATCGGGGATACCCTGGTCAACCTTCCCAGTTCCGTTCCAAATGAAAAGTAAGTCCTTGATCCTTATTGGTGGCGGCGGCCATTGCAAGTCCTGCATCGATGTAATTGAAGCATCCGGTCAGTTTGCCATTCAGGGCATACTGGATATCGAATCAAAGTTGGGAGATCAGATACTGGGTTATACTGTGATAGGAACAGATAAAGACATTTCCAAGTGGGTTAAAGAGAAAGTCAGTTTTTTAATAACGGTCGGGGATATCGGTAATCCATCCAAACGAATAGAATTGTTTGATCTGGTCATTTCAGAAGGTGGAATATTACCCGTAATAATTTCTCCGAATGCTTACGTTTCAAGATCTTCAAACATAGGAATTGGTACAATTGTTATGCATCACGTTATGGTTAATGCGGGTGCAGTGATTGGAAAAAATTGCATCATTAATACGAAAGCTTTAATTGAGCATGATACCCATATCGGGGATCACTGTCATATATCTACAGGTTCTATCGTGAATGGGGGCACCGTGATCGGGGCCAGAAGTTTTTTTGGAAGCGGGGCAGTCAGTAAGCAATACATCATCCTTCCTGAGGATAGTTTCATCAAGGCAAACAGCATCGTGAAATGAAACAAAGCGTGACAATCATTGCCGAAGCAGGGGTTAATCATAACGGCTCGATTGAAACGGCCAGAAAACTCGTTGATGTTGCAGCTGAAGCAGGTGCTGATTTTATAAAATTCCAGACCTTTAAAGCTGATAAACTGGTAAGTAAAGCTGCCAGAAAAGCAGCATATCAGGTTAAAAATACAATGGACAGCGATGATTCTCAATATACCATGCTGAAAAAACTTGAATTGTCCGATTCCATGCACGTTGAATTAATCAGATATTCATCTCAAAAAGGCATTCAGTTCCTCTCAACAGCTTTTGATGAAGAGAGTATTGATTATCTCGACCAGCTGGGGCTGTCGTTATTCAAAATCCCCTCGGGGGAGATCACCAATAAACCTTACCTCCGGCATATTGCAGGCAAAGGCAAACCCGTGATCATGAGTACGGGTATGGCCGACTTGAAGGAGGTTCAGGAAGCTTTGGATATTTTAACCCGGTTTGGTTTAAACCTAGATCAAATCACCGTTTTGCATTGCACCACAGAGTATCCTGCACCTATGAAAGAAGTGAATTTAAGGGCAATGACTACCATGGCCGGGGCATTGAAGGTTAAAGTGGGCTACAGCGACCATACGGAAGGCATTGAAATTTCACTGGCTGCTGTTGCGATGGGAGCTGTTTTAATTGAAAAGCATTTCACTCTTGACAAAAACATGGATGGTCCCGATCATCAAGCTTCACTCGAACCGGAAAAGTTAAAAAAGCTGGTGAAATCAATCAGGAACATCGAACGGGCCATGGGTAATGGAATAAAAACGCCATCTCCCGGTGAGATCAAGAATAAGGAAGCAGCAAGAAAAAGTATTGTTGCGCTCAAAACGATTAAATCAGGGGAGCTCTTTTCATCAGAAAACATTTCGGTAAAACGTCCCGGAAACGGACTTTCTCCCATGCTGTGGGATGATGTAATCGGAAAGGTTTCAAAAAAAAATTACCACCCGGATGAACTGATTGAACTATGAGAAAAATTTGTGTCGTTACCGGAAGCAGGGCTGAATACGGTTTGGTCAGCAGATTAATGGGGTTAATAAAGGGAGATTCTTCATTAACCTTACAAATCATTGCAACCAATATGCATTTATCTCCTGAATTTGGGAATACCTATAAAGAAATTGAAAAGGATGGATTCAGAATTGATAAAAGAGTGGAAATGCTACTCTCATCAGATACTGCAAATGCAACAACAAAATCGGTCGGGTTGGCAACCATTGGTTTTGCCGATGCGTATGAGGATTTAAAACCTGATTTGCTGCTGGTTGTCGGCGATCGATATGAAATTTTGGCTGCGGTTACTGCAGCCCTGTTTTATAGAATCCCGGTAGTTCATTTGCATGGCGGCGAAATTACGGAAGGCGCGTATGATGATGCCATTCGGCATGCCATTACCAAAATGAGCCATCTTCACTTTACCGCCACCGAGGTATACAGAAACAGGGTAATCCAATTAGGTGAAGAACCAGCCAGGGTATTTAATGCAGGCGCCATCGGCCTCGATAATATAAAGTACCTTCAGCTGATGCAAAAGTCTGAGCTTGAAAAAAGTCTCGATTTTAATTTTGGAGAAAAGTCAGTATTGGTTACCTTCCACCCGGTAACACTGGAAAACAACACGGGAGAGGAGCAAACGCACAATTTACTTCAGGCGTTAGAATCAATGGCCTCCCTGCAAATACTGATTACTTTACCTAATTCTGATACAAACGGACGAATTATCATGCAATTGATCAATCGATTTGTTGACAAAAACAAAAACAGGTCCAGGGCATTTGCCTCACTGGGACAAATCAGATACCTGTCTGCACTGCAATTTGTTGATGCCGTGGTTGGGAATTCATCAAGTGGTATTATTGAAGCGCCCTCCTTTGGGATACCAACATTAAATATTGGAGAAAGACAACATGGCCGTATAAAAGCGGAAAGCATTATCGATTGCGAACCAACCGTGATTGACATCAGGAAGAAGCTTACCCATGTCCTGTCGGCCGAATTCAGGAAAAAATGTAAAAATATTAAGAACCCATATTATAAAGAGGATACTGCTGAAATTATATTGAAGACAATAAAGGTAACTGCCATCAATGGATTAACGCAAAAGAAATTTTACAATTTATAACATGCACATATTTTCAAATCTTCTGATTTCTTCAAAACTCCCCTTGAGAAACGGACTGGTTGCCATAAACAAACTCAAGGATAATATCCTTTGTTTATTTGTTCTGGATGATGAAGATCGGTTGGCAGGAACCCTTACAAACGGAGATATCAGAAGGGCTTTAATCCGGGGAGTCGAATTAAATGATCCGATCGGGTTCGCAATGAACAAGGATTTTACTTCAGTTTCTTTACAGGAAGCTTCTCCATCGCAGATAAGAAAGTTTCGTGCAAAGGGAATAAAAATACTTCCTTGCCTGGATGAAGAGGGAAGAATAATCAAAATATACAATCTATTATCAAAACAGTCGGTTTTACCCATTCATGCGATTCTTATGGCTGGAGGTAAAGGCGAGAGGTTAAGGCCACTCACTGAAAAAATTCCCAAGCCATTGCTGAAAGTAGGTGATAAAACGATCATCGATCACAACATTGATCGGTTGATACAATATGGGATTGAACACATTCATGTAACAATCAACTATCTGGCCGATCAGATTGAAACTCATTTTCAAAATGAAAGGAACGGCGTAAGGGTAAACTGTTTACGTGAGCCCAAATTCCTTGGAACCATGGGGGCCGTGAAAATGATTCCGCTCCTTCATCATGATACCATCCTTGTCATGAATTGCGATCTTTTTACCAATATTGATTTTGAGGAATTCTATTTACACTTCATTGAAAACAGGGCCGATTTTTCTGTGGCGGCCATTCCCTATTCTGTTTCGGTGCCATACGGCATTTTTGAACTGGAAAAGGAGAAGGTCATTGGGTTACGCGAAAAACCAACCTACAACTATTATGCGAACGGGGGCATCTATTTAATTAAACGCAACCTTTTAGATCTGATCCCTGAAGACACCTATTTTGATGCAACTGATTTGATTGAGAAGCTTATTGAAAAAGGGCTCAATGTAGTTCGGTTCCCAATCATAGGGTACTGGATCGATATCGGCAAACATGATGATTTTAACAAAGCCAATGATCTTATTAAATATATTCGATAAATAAATATTGGTGAAAAATAATGTTCTTTGGTTAATCCCGGCCAGGTCGGGTTCAAAAGGAATTCCTGATAAAAATATCAGGAAATTAAATGGAATACCATTGCTGGCCTACAGAATTAAAACAGCAATCTCGATCTCAGATCCACAGAATGTCTGGATTTCAACTGATTCGCCAGAATATGGCAAAATTGCAATGTCGTACGGAGCCCGGATGCCTTTTTTAAGACCTGATGATCTTGCTTCCGATCATGCATCTTCAATGGATGTTGTCCTTCATGCAATGGAATACGCTAAAAATCTTGGCCAAAAGTTTGAGTTTATCGGGTTGCTGGAACCAACCTCTCCGTTTGTTTATTATCAGGATATTCTAAAAGCAATAAAAAAATTGCAGACGAATAAGGAAGCAACGTCAGTTGTTGCGGTAAGAGAATCAAAACCAAATTCCTTTTTTGTACAGGAGGAGGCTGAATATTTAAATATTCTCGGAGATCGGATCAGAAGAGCCGCTTCATTGGGAAGGCAATTTTTTAAAAGGGAGATCACTCCTTCGGGTGGATTTTATATTTCGAAATGGGATGACTTTTTCATTGAAAAAACCTTTTATACGAGTAAAACATTACCCTATGAGTTAAATGAGGGTTCATCATTGGAAATTGACGAAATGATGGATTGGCATTGGGCTGAATTTCTTCTGAAAGATAAAATAATCGACATTCATAAAATATATAAATAACATTAAAAATTCATGGAAAGTGCCAAGATGAATTACAGCGAACGATTGAACAAAGTTATCCCTGGCGGAGCACATACCTATAGCAGGGGCGATGATCAGTACCCCTTAAATGCGCCCCAGATTTTGAAACGGGGAGAGGGTGCATTTGTCTATTCACCGGAAGGTGAAAAGTATCTTGATTACGGAATGGCGCTGCGTGCGGTAACATTGGGTTATGGGCAAAAAGAGGTGGCTGAGGCCGCAGTAAATGAAATTTATAACGGCAATAACCTGACCCGGGCCTCGTTGATTGAACTCCAGGCAGCAGAACTGCTTGTGGATCTTATTCCATCTGTCGACATGGTCAAATTTGCCAAGAATGGTTCGAACGTAACGACGGCCGCAGTCAAAATAGCGAGGGCCTGTACAGGCAGAAAGTATATTGTGAGATGCATGGAACATCCGTTTTTTTCATTTGACGATTGGTTTATTGGTGATACTCCTTTAAAAAAGGGAATTCCGGAGGAGTTTTATAAGCTCACATTAAATTTCGGTTATAATGATATTTCGTCATTGGCATTGCTGTTTGATCAGTATCCCGGGCAAATTGCCGGAGTTATTTTAGAACCAGCCACTTCAGTTCATCCGGTGGATGGATTTTTATCAAAGGTCAAACAGCTTTGCCAGAACAACGGAGCGTTGTTTATCCTGGATGAAATGATCACAGGTTTTCGCTGGCACCTGCAGGGTGCCCAGGTTTATTATGATATCGAACCCGACCTGTGTACCTTTGGTAAAGGAATGGCCAATGGTTTTTCTGTTTGTGCCCTGGCCGGGAAAAGGGAATTCATGAAAATTGGAGGCATCAAAGAGGAAGGGGCTGAGCGGGTCTTTTTAACATCTACCACCCATGGAGCTGAAATGTGCGGGTTAGGCGCTTTTGTGAGAACCATTCAGTTTTATAAAGAGCATGAGGTGATTGAGCACCTGTGGAATTATGGGACAAAGCTAATTGATGGCATGAATAGTATTGCAAAGGAAGTTGGCATTGAGGATTTTTTTGAGGCCAATGGAATCGCTTGTTCCCCCGGTTATACTACAAAAGATAAGCAAGGCAACAGTTCACTCCCTTTTCGTACACTGTTCTCTCAGGAAATGATTAAAAACGGTGTTTTAATGCCCTGGATAGCGATTTCTTATGCCCATCAGGCAGACGAGTTGAATTTCACCTTACATGCCGTAAAGAAGGCCCTGCAGGTTTATTCGAGGGCCCTTGACGAGGGAGTGGAAAACTATCTGATCGGATCGGCCATAAAACCTGTTTTCAGACCATTTAACTGACACATTGATTTTTGATCCCCTGTAAAATTTTAACCAATGCTGAAAAATAAAATTATAGTCATTACAGGCGGGGCCGGTCTTCTTGGACGGGAATTTTCAAAATCGGTTCTGTTGAACCATGGAACAGCAGTCGTTGCAGATCTTGATAAAGAAGAAGGACATCATACCATCAATCAGTTAAAATCACTGATCCCGGATGGGACTGTCGAATTCCATTTTTCGGATATTAATAACAAGCAGTCAATCATAAACCTGATTGAAACACTTCATAATAAATATGGTAAAATAGATGCTCTGGTGAATAATGCCTATCCCCGGAATAAAAACTACGGGCGAAAATTTGAAGATGTAACCTACGAAGATTTTTGTGAGAACCTGAATATTAATTTAGGTGGATATTTCCTTACCTCTCAGCAGTTTTTAAAATATTTTAACAATCAGGGATTTGGCAATATCATCAACATTTCATCCATTTACGGGGTGATTGCTCCGCGGTTTGAAATATACAACGATACCTCAATGACGATGCCGGTTGAATATGCAGCAATCAAATCGGCATTAATTCATTTGACGAAATACATGGCAAAGTATTACAGAGGGAAAAATATTCGCATAAATTCAATAAGCCTTGGAGGGTTATTTGACGATCAGCCGGCATCATTTCTCGAGGGATACAAATCCTATTGTTTGAATAAAGGCATGCTCAATAAGACTGATGTCAATGGAACGCTTATCTATCTATTATCAGATCAATCGGCATTCGTAAACGGACAGAATATAGTAGTTGATGACGGATTCACCCTATGATTGACAGCATAGTTTATATAAATTATCAGCCGCTTACAGAAAAAGTCAAAAGAGATTTCTACTTCGACCTTGTTGTTGAGAGGGGGTATTTCATTGAGTATTGGGATTTGACCAATATTTATTTCCCGAATATTCTTCAGGATCATCTTTCAGAAGAATGCATCATCAGGTTCAATAGTTATGCTGAAATTGAAAATGCAATAGCGGGTAAGCAAAATGACCGGTCCCTATATGTATTAATGGTTTCTTATGAAAGTCGTGTTTTAAAGCTTTTTTCACTTCTGACAAAATATCATTGCAAAACCTCTTTTTTTGCACGGGGGGCCATTCCTTCCCAGGCCGGGAATATCAAATCAATGATGATCAAAATATCCAAAGCCCTCCGTCCAACGCTTCTTTTTTCGTTTTTTGAAAACAAGTATGCAAGTATTCAAAAAAAGCAGGGTAAAATTAAATATCATGATTTTATTTTTAATGCGGGAGAATTTGGTTTTCAGTTCATCGGATATGGTTATCAAATTGACAGGGCCAAAGCGACCATCATTCCTCTGAATTCTTTCGATTACGACAGATACATATCCGCCTCCGGTTGCAGCAATCTCTTAGAACATCGATATTGCCTTTTCCTGGATGAATATTTACCTTTTCATCCTGATTTCCATCTCCTGGGAATCGAAACGATTGAACCAACCAGTTATTACAAAGAACTGAACAGATGCTTTGATTTAATAGAAAAAAAATACAATGTTGAAGTAGTCATTGCCGCTCATCCTAAAGCGGAAAAATATAGAACCAATAATTATTTTAATGGCAGAAGAATATTTTTTGATAAAACAGCAGAACTTACAAAATATGCAGAGTTCACTTTAGCTCATGCTTCCACTTCGATAAGCTTTACAGTGCTCGAAAAAAAACCAATTTATTTTCTATTTTGTGATCAAATAAAATCAAAAATGCCAACCATTTTTCATCTTATTTTATCTTTTTCTGCCAGTCTTGAAGGTGCTTTGGTCAACATGAGTGATCTTTATTCAGAAATGACTCCCCTGAACCCGGTCAATCACGCAAAATATATTGATTACAAATACAAATATCTGACATCAAAAGATAGTGAACGACGAATTTCGGCAGATATTTTTTGTGATTTTATTTCTAAATTATAACGTGATACAGAAGTCGTTTTCAAAAAAATATTTAAAAATCTATTTTTGGGCAGGAATTTCAATGGTATTGAATTTCTTGTCTTTGTTTATAGTGGTTCCATTTCTTACAAAGGAGCCAACGATCTATGGCATCTATACTGTATGTATATCGTTTTCTATTTTTCTGACATATGCTGATTTAGGATTTGTAGGTGCCGGTCAGAAATATGCTGCTGAGCATTATGCACGCAAGGAGCTAAAGGAAGAAATTAAGATTATCGGCTTTACCATTTTCATTCTTTTTTTATTTCTGTTGTTGCTTTCACTCCTGTTTTTGTATTTTAGTTTTTATCCTGAAACCATCATAAAAAGTATTGTTCCCGGTCACGAGACAACGGTTGCCTCCTCTTTATTTTTGATCCTTTTTCTTTTTACCCCGGTGACACTGTTACAGCGGCTTTTGCAAATGATTTATGGAATCCGGATCGAAGACTATATCGTTCAACGGATCAATATCTTTGCAAGCCTGATTAAAATACTTTCAGTACTCTGGTTTTTTAAACAGGGTCAATACAATATCGTCGGATATTTTTTATTTACGCAGCTGGTCAACCTGGTTACAGCATTCATTGCATTGTTGATTGCAAGAAGCCGTTACAAATATGATTTCAAAGAATTGCTGCGTTCGCTTAGATTCAATCATTCTGTTTTTTCCAAAACAAAAAATCTTGCATTTACCAGTCTTTACATAACCATTGCCTGGATACTCTATTATGAACTTGATACCCTGGTTATCGGAAAGTTTATCGGAGCCGAACAGGTTGCGATATATGCAATTGGTCTAACCATTCTATCCTTTTTCAGAAGTATATTGGGAATCATGTTTTCCCCTTTTAGTGCAAGATTTAATCATTTTATCGGCGTCAATGATTTAGATGGACTTAAGAATTTTTATTTTTCAGTCATCACGGTTCTTACCCCCCTGATTGTTTTGCCGATCACAGCCATAGCGATGTTATCGAAACAAATCGTTTTATCCTGGGTTGGTGCCGGATACCAGGAATCCATTGTAATAACTGAATTATTGGTTCTCTGTAATATATTCGCTTTTATAACCTACCCCACAGGAATGCTCTTAATGGTCCAGGAACGTTTGAAAAAATTATATTTTGTCAATACATTGATACCCGTAATATACTGGACAGGAATTTTTATGTTTTATAGATTTTTAGGTTTGGAAGCATTCGCCCTGTTTAAATTTATTGCATTTGGCATTTCAGCCATTGTCTATTATATCGTGATGGTTAAATTCATGGATGTTAATTTTAAAAAAGCATGGCAAAGCATATTTCAACCGGTCATTATTCCGGTTTTGTTTATATTGACGGCAACCTATTTTCTTCGGGATTCATTGCCGATGGAAAAATCCAAATATAATATTTTAGTTGTGGCCATATGTGGAGGATGTATTATTTTATTTTCTATTTTAATTCAATATGCCTTGTCTAAAAGCTGGAGATTTCAACTAAAAGCAATTTATAATTCCATAAAAAAAAGTCAATTATTATAAAAAAAACTATTCTTATATCACACCCGGGATTTGCGAATTTCGGATACTATTTCAAAAAGCAAAGTTCTGAAGATATTATTTTGCACCGGAACTTTGATTTGAATAGTGCGGTATTTCGATTTTTCAGATTAATGCATTTAATTCCTTTATTGGAATATTTAAATACACAGACCCTGCTTTGGAAATATCACCATTACCACTGTAGTCGTATTATCATCATGAAAGGATGCACCATTAAATTTGATGATGGGAATTTAAGCAAAATAGGATTTACCATATATCTTTGGGACTCAATTAGGAATATCTATCATGGAGATCGGTATATTCAACTTAATGACAGGGTATTAACCTTTGATGTGCATGATGCAAATCATTATCACTTTCAATATCTCCCGTTATTCCATTTCAGAGGGCTCTTCAATGAAGCAAAGAGTTTAAATAGTGACAAGGATGCAATTTCATTATATGGAAATTACTCAAGGGATCGTTTAAGAATTACCAATAAAATAGTTAATGGTAACAACAAAGGAATTAATTTTCGATATCACATATCCATAGCTTTATTTACATTTTTAAAGGAATTAATTCTTGGAAATCAATCAATCCTGTTATTATGGAAGTATACTACTTTTACAAAATTAAATAAGAAAAAGATTGACCTGATACTTTCTGCTTCAACTGTGACTTTGGATGTAGCTAATCCTAAGCAGTCTGGAATGACCCTGCGCACATTTGAAGCGCTTTCTCATTCGGTTAAACTGATAACAAACAATCAAACTACTGTCCGTTTTTGCAGTGATCAGGGAATTCCGGTTAGATTTTCAAAGTTTGAAAACGGAATCGATATCGATGACCTTGTTACCTTCTTGGATGAAAAATATTTTATCTCTGCCGTGTTTATCAATCAGTATTGCATAGAAAACTTTATTAAAAACATATTGAATCATCAACTTAGGGAAAAAAATAATGAGTAAGATACTTATCACAGGGGGGGCAGGATTTATTGGGTCAAACCTTGCAATAAAATTGTTGGACAAGGGTCATCATGTGAGGGTTCTGGATAATTTATCTCCGCAGATACACGGAGATAATCCTGATACCACATCACCATTGTATGCATCGATCAGAGACAAGGTTGAATTCATTAAAGGCACCGTTACCAGTCGGGAAGATTGGGTGAGGGTGATCAAAGATCAGGACATAATCGTTCACTTTGCTGCTGAGACTGGTACAGGTCAGTCCATGTACCAGGTTCACCGGTATGTCGATGTTAATGTTGGAGGGACAGCGCTCATGCTGGATGTATTGGCAAATGAATACCATGGAGTAAAAAAGATAGTATTGGCTTCATCCAGGGCTGTTTATGGGGAAGGCCCCTATTTATGCGCAGAGCATGGAGTGGTTTATCCGGAAATACGCAAAGAACAAGAGATGGCTATCGGGGAATTTGATTGTAAGTGTCCGGTTTGCGCTAAAAAAGTTAAATTGTTACCGACCAAAGAGGAGGATATCAGCCGGCCAACATCAGTTTACGGGATCACCAAATTAAATCAGGAGCAAATGGTCATGCTTGTAGGCCGGTCTATAGGTATCCCCGTTGTGGTTTTTCGATATCAAAACGTTTATGGTCCGGGACAATCCTTATCAAATCCCTACACAGGGATCTTATCCATTTTTAGTACGCAGATAAAAAACGGAAACGACATCAATATTTTTGAGGATGGCCAGGAAAGCAGGGACTTCGTCTATATCGATGATGTTATTCAGGCAACGGTATCGGGTATAGAGATGAAAGAGGCAAATTTTCAAATATTTAATGTCGGGACTGGCGTACCGATAAGTGTTTTGACTATTGCAAACAATTTAAAGCAAAACTATGGATCGAACATCAGAATTGTCAATTCCAAAGATTATCGTGTGGGAGACATCAGGCATAATTATGCTGATTTATCAAAAACGTCAGCGGTTTTGAGGTACAAACCCCGGGTGACAATTAAAGATGGTTTATATAAATTTTGCCTATGGGTCGACAAGCAGGCTGTTCAGAACGATATGTTTCAGGATTCAATTGATGAGATGAAAAGAAAAGGTGTTTTTAAATCAATTAAACCAGGCAATGTCTGAAAAATGAAGAAACAATATATTATTTTATTATTGTTCTACTGGGTTTTTCATTTTATAGTACCCTGGATTTACTTTCGATTTTATGGATTTGTGAATTTGTATTCCACCGTTCAGGGGTACGAAGGTATGATCATTAATACCATCGCTATTCTTGGAACTGTTTTGGTAATCGCATTTTTACCATCCACAAAAAAAACAATAAAACCTGAGTGGGAACATGCCGACAGCTTTTTTTTGATCGCTTTATTCATCACCCTGGTGAAATTCATTATTGGGGGAGGATTTCAAGGTGCATTATCAGGAGCGTCGCAGGGTTCTTTTATATCTTATTTATCTCAATTCTTTAATTTAAATACAGCTTTTATTTTAATGTTTTGTTTGCAAAAGAACATCAGGCATGTTTATTTATTACTGGCGTCTTTCATTCTTGTGGCAACATTTACAGGGAGCAGGTCATCAGTCGTGTTTTTATTAATTGTGGCCATATTTTTACCTGTATTTTATAATTACGCATTAATAAAGAAGAAATTAATTCGAATAATTATTTTCATTGCCCTCATCTCTCCGGTAATATTTCTTTACGGCACTTCGCTGAGGGGAAATTTCGACAGGGATAAACTTGTTAAACTTATTTTTGGAAGAATTTCCATGATCGAACTATCCATGATACCGCTTCAGGGAAAAGCTGATGGAACGATGAGAAATGACATATTTGATGAAAAATATTCAGCAACCAATCAGTTTCAGCAAGTTTTAAACACCGTCTCTCCCATCGACCCTTATAAATATGACATTGCACCAAACCAGTACTTCCGGCAAATATTTCTTCGTGCTTCAGAGAAATATGTCAGAAATTCATACATGTCAATGAACTTTACACTCCCTGTTTATTTCGTGATGAAAACCAATCTGTTTCTGGGATGTTTGATGACCATTTTATTGCTTTCTTTAATTTACTATTTATGGCATAGATTTTCATCAAATATTTATATATTTATCTCCATCATATGCTCCTTATATAATCTTTTATACTTCTTCGACTGGATAATCATTGCTCAAATTGTTTTCACAACCTGCCTGACCATACTTGCATTGAAAATGTATAATCACTTTGCAAATTCAATAGGTTACACTTTGACAAGATATTCTCGGCTACAGATTCCCGAACTGATAGATCATGGGAAAACATTTTGATCTCATTTTTATTTCGACATTTTGCGACTTAACCAACATTGGCAGGTTATTGGCGTCCTCGGCAAATAATAATCACAATATATTTTTAGGTATTGTTCTGGTTGCCCAGAGAAATCTGGAGTTAGACATAATTCCGTTTATATCAGACTGTACTCAGGTTTATGTTGTTCAGAATGATAAAATGCTGGGTCTTTCAGAAGCCCGAAATGTGGCCCTCCAATTTATATTTGAAAATAATCTTGTGTCTGATTACATTATGTTCCCGGATGATGACAGCACCTATGATTCGGAATTTTTTAATCATTTCTTAACGAAAGTCACCGGAAATACATTAATTGATGTATATGCGACCGGATCTCATCAACTTTTTCGACCGTTGAAATACCAGCAAGATGACGTATTGTCGGTTAAGCAGTATGATGCTGCCAATTCGGTTAACATGATCGTTGATTTTTCTCTTGTAAAGGCAGTGGGTTTATTCGATGAAAAAATGGGTGTCGGATCAGCCCACGGTGCAGGTGAGGATGGCGACTATTTTATTCGATGCTGTAAAGCAAGCGGAAAGGGGTTCCGGTATGAAAAAGCACTTTGGAATTATCATCCCCTGGGTGACAATAAATATAAATTAATGACTTTAGATCAATTAATCAATCGTTACAAAAATTATGGGCGGGGTGTTATTTACATGTTGTGTAAGCATAAATTGTATCGTTCTGCTTTAAATTGCATTTTGTCTGCCTTTATCGGAGGGATTATTGCTTTTGTACAACTCGATTTCAAGTTGGGAATTGCCCGGTTTTATGCTTTTTTTACAAGAGTTTCAATGTTTACCAAACTCATATTTATGCACAATGATTACTGCTAGTATTGTAACGTATCACACCTCAGAAGTTGAATTGGTAAAGCTGGCAGGGTGTCTGGTAAATAGTTCTGTTACAAAAATATACATCATTGATAATTCAGATCTGCCTGACTTAAGTCGGATCACAGGCTATTCAAAAAAAATTGAATATTTTCATGGTCATGGCAACATTGGATATGGGGCTGGGCATAATATTGCAATACGTCTTGCAATTAAATCGGAATCGATCTATCATATTGTTGCAAATTCAGATATCATACTAGAGGAGGGAACAATAGAGAGGTTGGCTGATTATATGAACAAAAATCCATCTGTTGGGATGGTCCAGCCAAAGGTGATCTTTCCCAATGGGGAGTTGCAATATTTATGTAAATTAATTCCATCTCCATTTGATCTCATCTCCAAGAGATTTTTTCCTTACAGGAATTCAAGGCGATCCGATAGGTTTCAGCTTAAATTTACCGGGTACGATAAGTTCATGAATGTTCCATACCTGTCCGGATGCTTTATGTTTTTTAGGGTTTCTGCATTACAAAAAACTGGACTTTTTGATGAGCGTTTTTTCATGTATCCCGAAGACATTGATATAACTAGACGAATGCATGAACATTATGAAACGATGTTTAACCCGACTATTTCTATTGTTCATGCCCATGCGGCTGCTTCATACGAAAACAAGAAGATGTTGATTATACATATTGTTAACATGATAAAATACTTTAATAAATGGGGTTGGATATTTGATTCAAAACGACGAAAAATAAATCGGGAAGTATTGTTGAATTTAGGATATTGTGAAAATAAATAGCGATTGATTATGCTTTTTACCTCTGTTACTTTTGGATTTTTCTTGATTTTTGTTTTTACTTTATATTGGTTTGTTTTTAACAGGAACATAAAGTACCAAAATATTTTTTTGCTGTGCTGTAGTTATTTGTTTTATGGTTGGTGGGACTATCGGTTTTTAATTCTACTTTTTTTCATATCTTTTTCAAATTATTTAATTGCCATCCAATTAAAGAAAACCGAAAAGGGTACATTAATAAAAGGGCTGTTTATCCTTGGCCTGATTATTAATATCGGCGTTTTAGTCATTTTTAAATATTTCAACTTTTTTATTGATGGATTTATAAATGTTGTATCGCTTTTCGGCATCACATTAAATCTAAGAAATCTTAATATTATAATGCCTGTTGGAATTAGCTTTTATATATTTCTCTGTATAAGCTATCTTGTGGATGTAAAACAAAAAAAAATCCAGCCTGCAAAAAATTTTGTTGATACTTTGTTAGCCTTCAGTTTTTTTCCTATTATCCTCGCAGGCCCCATACAAAGACCAATTGGTTTATTGCCACAGATACAAAGCGTCCGGACATTTCAATATGAAAAGGCCAAAGATGGATTGAAACAAATTCTCTGGGGCGTTTTTATGAAGATAGTCATTGCTGATAATTGTGCTGTTTCTGTTGACACTATTTTTTCAAATTCTATAAATTACTCCGGAAGTACATTGATTTTAGGGATCATTCTTTATGCCATTCAGATCTATGCTGATTTTGCTGGGTACTCCAATATTGCAATCGGAGTTGGTAAGTTAATCGGTTTCGAAATCATGCAAAATTTCAATTATCCATATTTTTCTAGAGATATCAGGGAATTTTGGAAGAAATGGAATATGTCGCTTACATCCTGGTTCAGAGATTACGTTTTCCTGCCAATTGCATATTCAATATCCAGGAAAATCAAAACAGACAGATTCTGTTTAATCAAGACCGAATTTATTATCTATACTGTCGGGATAACTGTGACCTGGATACTTACAGGACTTTGGCATGGGGCAAACTATACCTTTATTCTTTGGGGTCTCATTCATGGTTTTTTCTTAATTATGAATCATCTGATTTCAAAGCCAAGAAAGAGATTATTAAAGCGTTTACATATTTCTGGTGATGGCAAGATCCTGGTGATCGCCGATTTTCTTCTTACAACAGGTATCATTCTTTTTTCCTGGATTTTCTTCAGAGCTGATAATGTAGGGAATGCCTTAACCTACATTTCGGGGATTTTCTCTTCTTCATTTTTTTCAATCCCTTCTTTTTTGGGAATGAAAACATTTTTTATTACCGTGCCTTTTATAATGATTTTTTTTATTCTTGAATGGACAGGACGCAATTGGGAATACGCTATTGCTGAAATAGGATCCAATTGGTATAAGCCCGTCAGATGGATAATGTATTACTGTATAATAGCAACCATTATTTGGTTTTCCGGGAAAGAACAGCAATTTATTTATTTTCAGTTTTAGCATGAAACGATTTATCATAAATAGCATTCTATTTTCTTTCCTGTTTATCCTTATTACAGAAGGGACTTGTCGCCTGTTTCTGGTTAATTATATGCCCAGTGAAGTTAATCTCAATAAATCATTAAGTAATTTTGAATCTCAAAGCAACAATATAGAAATATTATTTCTCGGACATTCTTATCCATATTATGGAATTAATCCCGATTGTGTCGATACATTAATCAAATATAAAAGCCATAATTTTGCTTTTGCCAATGAACAAATAAGATCTACTTTTTATAAAATTACGAGCTATCTTAATCAGGATAAGTTAAACAAATTGAAATTGGTTGTGATTAATTTAAGTCAATCAAGTTTATTTGGACAAACAAGCACGTTAAGTACCTCGTACGCGTATGGCCGGTATTACGATTTTTTTGACATTGGGCGTCATAATGCTGATTTTTTACTTCCATCGATATACAGTCTGTCAGCTCTATACCGGGTTAAAATGGAAAAAGAAGCGGTTGTTAAAAATATTTGGCACGGTTATCATGAAAATGAAATAATTCTGAAAAATGGATATTCAAGACGAGATTATATTTTATCCGATGAAACCTTCAAAAACGAAACGAATACATTTATTCAATGGGAAACCGAAAAGGACTTTACGCTCAACTATACCAGTATAAATTATTTAAAACGTTTATTAGCCGAATTGAAAGACAGGAATATAAAAGTAATCTTTATCATCATGCCCACGCCGGTTCTGTTTTTATCAGATGCGGATATTGCAAAGGCTCAATCATTGAAGAAGGATATAGATTTCAAGGAACATAAGACTGTGAGGATCATTAAAGGATTGTTCCCTGACATACCAGTTTATAATTATTTTGATGATGCAAATGGATTGTCTTTGAATATGTTTTCAGACAGAGGGCACTTTAATGATAAGGGAGCGAAATGTTTTTCTGCAAAGCTTGCTTACGATTTGGAACAATACCTGAGTAAAACCGGGAACAAAATCAAGAATTAAACAACTTCGAAAAACACTTAATTATTCTTTTACTATGACGACAATAAGCAATAATCCTGAAAGCACAAATTTCGACAAAATTGATATTTTTATGATCTTTATCAAATCGATATTGTTTGTAAAAAATCATTCAAAAACATTATTAATAACACTTGGTATTGTATTAATCGTCGGACTGGGGTTATTTTTACTTCCTAAGAAAAATTATTTCCGTGCATATCTGGTTGCCGATACAAGTTTATCGGATGAGGATGTTTTTGAAGTTGTAAAATCAATAAAATATTCCGTCATGCAAAAAGAGTTTTCTGCAATTGAACATAAACTGCAATTACCAAAAGAAGACTCTTCCAGGTTAAGTGACATTAATATTGACAATGTTTTAATTGCGGCTGATTGGAATTCCAGGGGAGAGGCGATGACCCTGGTTAAAAGCACGCTATTTAAGATCACGATCGATTTTAAGGGAACAGCCAGATTTCAGAATGCTAAGGAACAGGTTCCTTTCCTTGATACAATTCAAAAGGGCATAGTCGATTATATCAATAATAATCCCTATATTAAGGAGCGTCAAAAATATTCAAAAATTGCAATCAGCAATATGATACTGGAAATCGAAAATCAGTTGAAAAAGCTCGATACGCTTCAAAAAAGTGTCATTGATCAAAAACCCCAACGAGGACAGGTTGTGGTTGAAAACGCCAATAAGCAATCATTTTCTTCTGATATTCTCACATTATTGGAAAGGAAACTCCGCCTGGAAGAATCCTATCAATTAGATAAGCCCATTATGATTGTGGAGGATTTTAACTGTACTTCAGTAGTGGAATCAAGAATTTCCACATTATCGATTACTTTGATTTGTTTTGGAATTTTTATTATTGGATTGCTTTTTGCTGTATTTCAAGAAATGAAACCGATGATACTTTATGAAACCAATAAACGAAGTATTAAGATCATTTAAAACAACGTTCAATACCTTTTTCTAGTGAAACAAAAACCAATCAAGACAGTTGTAAAGAAGCAAATGAATCCCATACCGGCAAGGAACAAAATCAACCTGGCATTTGTGTTGATTTTGTTGGGTTATGCTTTTATTTCTGTATTAACACCGAATATGAATGCCCTCGATTCAAACGGGCCAAAATTTTTGACGCTCTCTGTACTGAACCTTTTTGCATATCTGATTATCCTGATTGATTATCAATTAAAACATCAGAAGGACATCCACGGGTCTTTCTTTCGCACCTGGCCTGGTATAATAGTTTGCTTGTTCTTACTTATTTCCATACTATCTTTTTTCAAGGCCTTTAATATCTATGAATCGATCATTAATTTTTCGAAACTTTTCACTGTTTTCTCTGCTGCATACATCGTTTCATATATTCTTCGCAAAGACACCAGGTACCTATATGTAATCGCAATCTCATTGACCCTTCTACTGATTATTGACAGTTTCACAGTTTATTATTTTCTATTGACCAAAATAAGGGTTGGTGTGGATAAAGAGGTGGAAGAGATCAAATCGATGTATTCTAATAAAAATATTTTGTCAGCCGCTATTTTTGTAAAAATATCCTTCGCCCTATGGCTTTTGACTTTTAGTAAAACATGGATAAAAGGATTAGGTGGTTTCGCACTTTTTGTTGCGTTTGTGGCTACACTTTTTATGAGTACCCGATCATTTTATGTGGGAATTATTTTTTTAATAATGGCCTATGTTCTTTTCATGTACATCAGGTATTATCGAGAAAATAAAAAACAAAGAATTGTTGTCCTTACCGTTTCATTATTCGGAGCTATAATCCTTGGTGTTTTCTTGTTTTCAGCAGGATTAAAATACATATTTCCTCAATCATCAAAAAGTAAGTATTCGGTTGATATTGTCTCCAGATTGAAGTCTATTTCGCCAAAGGAGGTTGCAGGAGGAGGTCAAAGGCTTGAAACCTGGGAAAGATCTTTTAAGCTGATAAAATCAAATCCATTGCTTGGCGTAGGATTAGGAAATTGGAAAGTTGAAGTTTTAAAGTACGAAACACCTTTAACAGGGGCCTACAAATACATGTATAAAAACCACAACGACTTCATCGAGATCGCCGCCGAAACAGGAATTTTGGGTGGCATATTATTCATTTGCATATTCCTTTTAATTTATTGGAATTTTCTAAAGGCCTTCTTTAAAGCAAAAAAGGGTGAGGAGCTATCATACACCTGGCTGTTCCTCCCGGCGTTCGGTTTGTTTTGCTACAGTTTCGATGCATTTTTCAACTTTCCCTCCGACCGGCCTGAAATAATATCTCTTTTTGCAATCTTCGTCGGCGCCGGAGTCGCCTACTCCCCAGAATCCATTTTTGTCTCACGTAATGCGTCACGCGTCACGAATTCTTTTTCCCCCGTCACGCGTCACGCGTCACGCATCACGTTGATAGTGGCCTTCCTCGCCCTTATGATTGGGTCGATCTACATCTTCTACCTCAACTTTGAATCACTCAAATTGCAACTTCTGGCTCAAAACGAATTAAGATCAGGCGTTTTCTCCAGCAAATCGGATGTTTTTCTGAACGGATTCCCGACAATACCGAACATTAGTGTTGAAGGGGATCCCATTGCTGTGGCTAAAGCCAGGTATCTCATTGTTGAGCAAAAATACCAGCAGGCTATTGATCTTTTAAAGAAAGATAAATCCAGTCCTTACGACACCAGGCAGGAGTATTTGATAGCCATGGCTTACCTCAACTCAAACCAACCCGACAGCGCCCTGGTTTATACGGATAAAGTTTACAAATTGAAGCCTTATTTCTCGGAGAATATCAGTTTAATGAGCAACGCTTACAACGCTAAAGGCAATGTTGCAGCGGCCATAAAAGTTTTAGAGGATCATATAAAGCTAAATACAAAAGACTCGATGCCCATTGCGGAAATTATTTACAAGCAGCAGGCAAGCCTGATCCCGGCAGAAAAAATCAAAAAATTTCAAAAAACGTTTGACGATGGTTTCGCGGCTTTTAATCGTAATGATTTCAATCTGGCCATTAAGTATTTTACGGTGATCATTGAAAATGAACCCAGTATCGTCGATCCGTTCGAATACAGGGCTTTTTGTTATTTCAATTTGAAAAAATACACCCAAAGCCTGGCTGATGTGGAAAGGGCAATCGCCATCAACCAAGCAAAAGCGAGCTACTATAACTTAAGAGGCGCTGCAAAACACATGATGGGAGATGATCCGGCCGCCTGCATCGATTTTCAGAAGGCGATCGACATGGGGGATAAGGATGCCATTCAGAATGTGGAAAAATTTTGTAAGAAAAAGTGACAGGGTAACAGGGTAACAAGGTAACAAGGTAAAACGTTTTTGTCACGCGTCACGCGTCACGTGTCACGTCTTAGCTGACAATGATCCCTTTAGTGATTGCAACTTTCACAAGCTGAGCGGTGTTTCTCAGCTTGAGTTTTTTAAGGATGTTGGTCTTATGGCGTTCGACGGTTTTGTCACTGATAAATAATTTCTCAGCGATCTCTTTGGTATAGAGCCCGTCGGCCAGGAGTTGAATGATTTCAATTTCCCGCGATGTTAGGGAGGTGTAATCTGCATTTTCGTCCGAATCGGCAGCATTGGAGTATTCGCGCAACAGGATCCTGGAGATTTCCTCCGAAATATAGATATCCCCGTTATAGACCATCTCGATGGCCTTGCCCAGCTCCATTTTGGTGGCGTTTTTGGAGACGAATCCCTTGGCGCCGCTCTTGAACATTTTTTTTATGTAGACCGGGTGATCGTACATGGAGAGGGCGATCACCTTCACCCAGGGCATTTTCGCATCGATGATCTTGGTGGCCTCGATCCCGTTCATCTTGGGCATATTGATGTCCATCAGGATCACATCGGGCTTGTCCTTTTCTAGCAGGGTCAGCAGGTCTGTGCCATTCAGGGCTGTTCCGATCACCTCGATGTTTTGCAGCGAATTCAGCAATATCATGAGGGAATGCAGGATAATGGCCTGGTCTTCGGCGATCATCAGCTTTATCGTTTTTACCGGAGAATTCATAATACGACCCTTACATTTTTTTTTAACTATTTTTTTTGGAAAACGAATTTTTTTTTTACTTTTGCCAAAAATCCTGGCAATTCTTGTTTGTAAATGTAATCCATACGTTCACAGAAAGATTTGACAGGTGTTATTATGTTACGAAAATACGAGAAAACCGTCATGTTGATGGGGCCTCTCTCAAAAACATGGAAATTAATTGAAATATTTACATGATAACCCCAATGTTTACAATATATTCGCCTTCTTTTCAGGTGTAAAAAGATGACTGATTATTCAACTCATTGCATGTTAGTACTTTATGATTTGCGACTAAAAACTCTATATATTTTCCCTCATATGAACGAAATAAAAACCAAATAAAAATTCTATGAAAGCAATTTACGATTTTCAAAAAATTGGATTTAAGCTGAAGGCATTATTTGTGATAGTGATTCTTTTGGCTTCATTTAGTCAGTTACAGGCGCAAACCATTACAGCAACGAACAGTTCGCCTGTATGTGTCAGTGCCACACTGTCATTGGACGGGGCCGGTGCACCTGCTACTGGTACAAACACATGGGTGTGGTTGGGAGCCGGCGGAACATGGTCCTCCTCCTCTACTACGGCTCCGGGTACTACGACTTTTAGTGTCTCAACGCCCTTTGATGGAACCGTAGTTCAAGCGGGAGTTTATACCTTGACTGTTTCAAACACCCTGGGAGGTACCTATACTGCAACTACCACAGTTGTATCCTCTGCAGCAACGGCGGTCGCGAGTCCATTATTTCTATGTACCACGGGTGAAATTACTCTAACAGGAGGCCCGTCTCCCAATAGTGGTTATCCATTGGGATATACCTGGACACAGATTTCTGGTCCTGGGGTTACAACCTATGGTAGTGCAATCGCACAAACAACTACTGCCACAGTTTCCGATGCGGGTACATATTCATATCAAGTTTCCGTTGTTAACGCGGCGACCAGCTGCACATTTACAGCCACAACCGCAGACATTGTAGTGGGGACGTTTACTGCTACTGCTACTGCAAGTGCCACTTCGATTGGAAATTGCCAAACGCTCACCTTAACTGGAACTCCTGCTCAAATAGGTACATGTTACACTTATAGTTGGGTAGGAACTGGTGGCACTATTACTAACGCAAATCAACGAATTGCTACGGTTGACGGATTCGATGCAGCGGGTGGTACTTATAGTTATACTTTAACAGTTACAGGAGATATAGTAAGTATTGCAACAACAGCAAATGTAACCGTCGCTCCAGCTATAACAGCAACAGCAACCTCGGATGTTACGACGATTTGTCAAACCGGAACGTTGCAGCTTACGGCAACACCTTCCACTGGTGGTTACACCTATTCATGGGCAGGAACCCCTGGCAGTACGATTTCAAATCCAGCGATTTCAAACCCGACGGTAACTTTTGCTGGACCCGGAACATATTCTTATACGGTAACAGTAAGTAAAGACGGATGCTCACTTACTAAATCCACATCTGATATAACAGTAGGTGCATCCTATTCAGTAACTGCAACGCCAGATGTTACAACAATTTGTCAGACCGGAACGCTGCAACTTACCGCAACACCTTCCAGCGGTGGTTACACCTATTTATGGACTGGTACTGGTGGTACAATATCCTCTACCACTATTTATAACCCGACTGTTACTTATGGTGGTCCAGGAACCTATTCGTATACTGTGACCGTAAGCAAAGATGGATGTGCAATTTCATCCAACACAGCGGCAGTGACCGTTGGCGCATCGTTTACAGCCACAGCAACGTCAGACGTTTCAACGATTTGTCAAACCGGAACGCTGCAACTTACTGCTACACCTTCCAGCGGTTACGCCTATTTGTGGTCAGGAACCCCGGGCAGTACAATATCAAATTCAGCGATTTCAAACCCGACGGTAACTTTTACTACCGCAGGAACAAAATCATATACTGTGACGCTTAGTAAGGATGGATGTACAACTACGGCTAACACAACCAACGTGACAGTCGGTGCATCGTTTACAGCCACAGCAACATCCGATGTTTCAACGATCTGTCAAACCGGGACCCTGCAACTTACCGCCAATCCAACCAGTAGTTATACCTATTCATGGGTAGGATCTGCGGGCAGTGCAATATCGGATGCAACCATTTATAACCCGACGGTAACATTTACTACGGCCGGAACAAAATCATACACGGTAACACTGACCAAAGATGGATGTTCAACCTCTTCAACTACAGCTCTTGTAACTGTGGGTGCATCGTTTACAGCTACTGCCACCTCAAACGTTTCAACGATTTGTCAAACCGGGACCCTGCAGCTTACTGCTAATCCAACCAGTGGCTATACCTATTCATGGGTTGGCGATGGTGGTGTCTTATCATCTTCAACAATTTATAATCCTACAGTTACCTATGCTGGTCCGGGAACCTATTCCTATACAGTGACCTTAACGAAAGATGGATGTTCAGCTACTTCAACCACACCACTTGTAACTGTGGGTGCTTCATTTACAGCAACTGCAACCGTAAGCGCCACATCTATTTGTCAAAATGAGACGCTCCAGCTTACCGGCGGACCCGGATCAGGTGGACCTGGTTATACCTATGCATGGACAGGAACTGGCGGGACTTTATCAGCCAGCAACATTTATAATCCAACTGTTACATATGCTGTAGGTTTAGCAGGACCCTTTTCATATACAGTGACTGTAACAAAAGATGGGTGTTCATACTCTGCTACAACAGTGGATGTTACCGTGAAACCGGCTCCAGTTGTAAGCGCATCGTATTCACCTGTACCTCTTTGCGCAGGAAATACACTAACATTAACTGCTTTGCCTGCTGGTCAAACGACCTATTCCTGGGTGTCAACCACGCCGTTTGTGAATGTTGGTCCAAACAACGTTATCACAATCAATAATGTGTCTACTGCCAATTCAGGAACTTATACCGTTACCGTTTTAGCGGCAAATGGCTGTTCAAACTCAGCTGGTATGGTAGTAACTGTAATTCCCGCTGTTGGTAATCCTTCAAACCCCGCCGGAACTACAGCACTTTGCCAGGGAGCAAGTCCAACTGACTATACCACATTTGCAAGTGATGCAACATCTTACACATGGACCGTATCGGGAAGTGGAAATACCATTACCACAGGTACCACCACAGGAACTGTGACATGGGCCTCAGGTTTTAGTGGTTCAGCAACAGTTTCGGTTTATGCTACAGGTTGCGGAACATCAACCACTGCATCAACAACGGTTACAGTTACCCCGACGGCCAGCGTTGCTTCAGTAACGGGAACAACACCATTATGTATTGGTGCTTCAGCCACCTATACGGCTACTTCCGTAGTTCTTGGTGGTGGGACAGCTTATTGGAGTAGCAGCAATCCATCGGTAGCTTCAGTTATTACAGATGGTACAGTAACGGGTGAATCAGCTGGAACCAGTATCATTACTTACACTATTACTGGAGGCTGCGGCGGAACAAAGACAGCCACACAGTCAATAACAATCACACCCAATGCAAGCGTTGCTTCAGTAACAGGAACAACACCACTATGTATTGGTGCTTCTGCAACCTATACGGCTACCTCAGTTGATTTAGGCGGCGGCACAGCTGCATGGAGCAGCAGTGACCCAACGAAGGCTACAGTCAGTGCAACGGGTATTGTAACCGGTGTTTCTGCAGGATCAAGCAACATTACCTATACCATTACAGGAGGTTGCAGCGGAACAAAAAGTGCAACACAGTCTGTGACTATAAATCCGAATGTGGGTACACCCACAGCACCCTCCGGATTGATATCAATCTGCAAGGGAACAGCTTCAGGTACCTACACAACGACTGCAACAGGTTCACCGCTCAGTTATGCCTGGACCCTGACGCCGTCTTCAGCAGGATCAATAGCAGGTACTGGTACAACAGGAACTGTAACATGGAATCCTTCTTTCAGCGGTTCAGCCAGTATTGTAGTGTCTGCAACCAATAGCTGCAGCACCGCAACGTCAACCGTTACGACAGTTGCTGTTAACCCTGGGCCAACAGTTACTGCCGACTATTCACCTAAACCACTTTGTGCTGGCAATACACTATCGTTAATAGCCACACCTGATGGACAGGTTCAATATGCATGGACTGCTACCAACGGTTTCTCAAATACAGGACCCAATTCAATCATCACGCTCAACAATGTTTCTCCGGCTAACAATGGTACTTATACCGTTACGGTGCAGGATATCAATGGTTGTACAAATTCAGCATCCGTGGTTATCGTCGTTTCTGAAACAGTTGGTACGCCATCAGCAATTACAGGCACTGCTCCTACCTGCCAGATTGTAAACAATACGACAACGAGTACCTTTAATACATCGGCAACATTTGCTACAGGGTACAACTGGAGCCTGAGCAACCCAGCCGCCGGTACTATTTCGGCTACAACTACTACAGGAACCACCCTTATGACCTGGGCCAACGGTTTCTCAGGTAGTGTTACTGTGTCTGTAGAGGCAACCGGATGTAACGGTCCTTCTGCTGTAGTTAGCAGACCTATAACTATTAACCCGCTTCCTGGTACATCATCAGCTCCTTCAGGCCCGGCTACCCTTTGTCAGGGTGCTACGCCAACATCCTATACTACCTCTGCAACCAATGCTACAAGTTACAACTGGACTGTTTCGGGTAGCGGCAATGCAATCACTACGGGTACTGCAACAGGCACTGTTACATGGGCAACTGGTTTCTTTGGTCCGGCAGATATCACGGTAAGTGCTACCAATGCTTGCGGAACATCAGGTGTTGTAACGACTACGGTGACTATTACTCCGACTGTTGGAGTACCTTCTGCACCTTCCGGATTGACAACCATCTGCCAGGGAACGGCATCAGGTACGTATACTACGACTGCAACCAATGCTATTAGTTATACTTGGCTTCTGACGCCATCTTCTGCAGGTTCAATAGCTGGTACAGATAAAACAGGAACTGTTACATGGAGTCCGACTTTTAGTGGCAGTGCCTATATCTCAGTAATCGGTATTGGTTGTGGTACACAGACATCCTCAATTACGACTGTTACCGTTACCCCTACTGCTGGTACACCTTCTGCTCCGTCAGGCATTACTTCACGCTGCCAGGGTTCAGGTACTGATACCTTCACCACCTCTGCTACCAACGCAACCAGCTATACATGGTCTATATCGGGAGCGGGTAACCTTATCAGCGGAACCTCAACAACTGGAACCGTTACATGGGGTTCAACATTCAACGGTACAGCGATCATAAGCGTATATGCCAACGGTTGCGGGACATCTGCTACGGCAACATCTGCAGTGACGGTTACACCGGCTCCGGATGTCACAGCAACAAGCAATTCACCGGTATGCGTGGGCGGCATTCTTATACTTACGGCTTCCTCAACGGCACCTAATACCAACTATGCCTGGGTAGGACCTTCAAGCTTTATTTATTCCGGTCCGAATACAGAGATCACCTTCTCTCCGATGGCTTCTGCAAATGCAGGAACATATACTCTTACAGTGACTGCTCCTGGTTATTGTTCCGTGATCAAAACTGTTGTGGTAGCTCTTGCTCCTGCTACTGTTGCAGGAACCGTTACATCAACTCAGACAATTTGCTACAATACTACCCCTGCAAATCTGACCTTGAATGGCAGCGTAGGCAGTGTATTGTACTGGCAGAAGTCAGCTGATGCTGCCTTTACCTCACCTGTACAGATCAATGTACAATCGACGACGTTACTTGGTACTGAAATCGGACCGCTGACCTCAAGCTATTATTTCAGGGCTGTGGTACAAAGTGGAACCTGTGCGGCATTGAATTCTACATCTGTGCTGATTACAGTTGATCCATTCGTTGCAGCTCCGACGGTTACTTTGACTCAGCCAACATGTACACTGGCAACAGGGACCATCACCATCACTGCTCCCACAGGAACAGGAATGACCTATAGTATTGGTGGAACCTATACTGCAACAACCGTATTTAGCGGATTGTCTGCCGGGAGCTACAATGTTACAGCGAAGAGCGCTGCCGGATGTATTTCTGCTGCAACCGCTGTGACAATCAACGCCCAGCCGGCAACACCAGCTGCTCCATCAGTTACGCTGACGCAGCCGACATGTAGCCTTGCTACAGGATCAATTCTTGTTACGGCTCCAACCGGAACAGGTATGACCTACAGTATTGGCAGTACCTATACTGTGACTGCGTTGTTCAGCGGGTTAGTGCCGGGGACATACACGGTGACTGCAAAGAACGCTGACGGATGTATTTCTTCCGGAACAGTCGTTACCATCAATGCTCAACCTGCAACCCCGGCAACGCCGACGGTTACACTTACACAGCCTACATGCGCCCTTGGAACAGGTACAATTACTGTAACTGCTCCGACGGGAGCCACCTTGTTGTACAGTATTGGAGGCACCTATACAGCAACCACGGTATTCAGTGGTTTGGCTCCGGGTACCTACACCGTTACTGCTAAATATACTACAAGCGATTGTATCTCAGTAGGATTGAGTGTTACCATCAATGCACAACCTGTTACTCCTGCCGCACCTGTTGTTACAGTTGAAAACCTGTGTGGTAATTCAGTGCTGACAGCTGCTGGTGTAACCGGTGCCACCTATTTGTGGAGCACAGGCGCAACTACAGCCTCGATCACTGTTACTTTGGCTGGTACCTATACGGTTACTCAGAAGCTGGGTGATTGTACAAGTGCTGCCGGTTCAGGTGTTGCAGCGCCGAAGACAATTCCGGCTGCACCTGTAATTTCGAAGGTGAATTATTGCGGATCTACGGTGTTGACCGCCAGTGCATATACCGGAACGCTCCTGTGGAGCACCGGCGCATCAACGGCCTCCATCACGGTGTTTGAAAACAACACCTACTCGGTAACCCAGACATTGTTGGGTTGTACCAGCCCTGCAACTAGTACCGTCGTAACAATCGACAACTGCGGAACCATTGCAGGTTATGTACAATACGACAACACTTACTTAACCGGTATGAATGGTGTGACTGTAACATTGAAGAATCCTTCAGGCAGCACCATCGGTACCACGGTGACCACCTTTGATGGTGTGGGTACAGCAGGATATTACCTCTTTACTGGTATAACTCCGGGTACCTATTCGATCACTGCAGGATACTCTGGTGCATGGCTAGGAAACAATGCGACAGATGCGTTAATCGTCAATCTGAATACGATCGGATCATGGCCATTAACAGGTCTGAGAGCCGTTGTTGCTGATGTCAATGCTGATGGACTCATCACTGGTTTGGATGCCCTTATGATCAAGGACCGTGTGGTTGGTTATACCAGCACATACCCTGCAGGCAACTGGAAGTTCACAAGTGCCACAGTTACCTTGGGTACAACGGCAACTGCCAACCTCCTTGCACTGTGTACCGGTGATGTCAACGGTTCAGACGTGCCTGGTTCAGGGAAGAGTGCTTCACTCATTGCAGCTGTTGATGGCGAGGTTATGACTGTATCTGTCAACCAAACCTTTACCTACGAGATCAAGAGCAATGTATTGGCTGACCTCGGCGCTATGACCCTCTTCATGAATTACGACCCGACCCGCTTCTCAATCGACAAGGTGAATAGTTCACTGGTTGGATTAAGGTACCGGATTGCCGACGGTTTCATCGCCATCGCATGGTCGAATACCAAACCACTCAACGTGAAGATGGATGAAACGATCCTGTCTCTGAACATGACGGCGAAGGATATTATGCCGGAACCTGAACAGATCTTCGCGATTACAGAGGGCAGTGAATTTGCTGATCCTTTGGCGAACAGAATCGATGGTTTCGACCTGGTTATGTCGAAAGTAAAAACCGCCTCCAATGTCCTTGAATTCAGTATGGTTAACTACCCGAACCCATTCAAGAACGTGACTGAGATCGTCTATACCATCCCGGTTGACGGTAAGGTTAAGTTGGTATTGACCAATATGTTTGGACAACAGATCAGAACCCTCGTGAATGAACAGCAGGGTGCCGGAATCTACAAAGTGAAGGTTAACTCCGCTGACGGATATCTGGAACCTGGTCTCTACCTCTACAGCATTGATGTTGAAGGTATCAATTCAACCTTCAAGAAAACCAACAAGATGCTGTTTACCCGGTAAAACGGACACATGACAAGAAGGCAACGATTCAGGTTGCCTTCTTGTCATTTTATTGATTAGTTAAAACATTTCAAATCACACCAGAGCGAAAAAACATTGATGAACAGAAATAGATACATATTACTGGTTCTGTTCTTTTTAAGCACCTCCTTGTATGCACAGAATTTCCCTGTTTCAATCAATATGGTGAAGGGGTGTGCAGGCGAGGAGGTGTTGCTCGGTGTTGTTGCCACAAACCTGTATAACATTGGCTCGATCACATTGTATGTCAATGTCGATACAAACAAATTGACCTTTTTGTCATTGGAAAACAGGGATGCTCAGCTTAATGAGCTTTATTATAATTTTATCGAAAACCCGCCCAAAGTTGCCGTTGTCTGGAATGAGGTTGTTGCCGGCAATTTTCCACAAACAAAATTATTTGATCTGAAATTTAAAATTAAGGAAACAGGGACTGCGGTCTCTTTTGCCAGTGGTTGTGAAGTGGCCACCTCATCGTATAAGATACTTGGAATTGATTGGATAAACGGAGGTGTCGATTCTGCGAATCCGCTTATAACCACACAACCAAAAAATGTTACAACCGGGGCTGACAAGGATGCGATTTTTTCTATAATATCTCCGGATGCATCCGGATATCAATGGGAGGAGAGCAGGGATGGTTTAGCCTGGCAGGAAATTCAGAATGGAGTTAGTTACAATGGTGTAATATCATACCAGCTTGTGATTAAAGGTACTCCGATTACGCTCAACAATAATAAATACCGTTGCATATTGAGAAATGGGGATTGTCGTACGATTTCTGAGACAGCTACACTGCATGTCGAATCCTCCTCCTCAGTCAATGAACTATTACATGATAATAACGTTCAGCTTCAGATTCATCCGAATCCTGCAGTTGATTTTACAAATATAGATTATTCAATACCCGGTGATGGAAATGTGCATATCCGAATTTATAGCCTGATCGGAAAACAAATGATGGAAATCATCAATTCGTACGAGTATCCGGGTCAACACGATATAACTGTATCTACAGTGGGTTTACCCAAGGGACTTTACATTTGCCAATTGGACTTTTCAGATGAAAATGGAAGCAGGTCGATTGGCCGGAAAATGTTAAAAAACTAATGGATCAGAAGATTCACCTGAATGACATATAATAAATCAATCATATAATTTTATATCCATGAACTATGAAAAATAAATTTACACTATTACTGATCTTCATGGTCCTGTTTGGAACGAGCGTGTTTAGTCAAACGGCCTCGCTACCCACAGTGACTGCCAGCCCGGGTGAACAAATTTCGCTTCCCTTGTCGGTAACTGGCTTTACCAAAATAGGATCGATCATGTTTAAAATTCAGATCGATCCGACAGTGCTTACCTATGGTAACTTAACCGGTGGACCAGCTGGAATGGTGGGGGGTGTTATAGGCAATACACTGACCCTTACATGGAATGCTTCACCTCCGGTTGATTTTCCGGATGGTGTTCTTGTGAATATCAATTTCAATTACAACGGACCGGCAGCTACAACGGATTTGACATTTCTTTCTTCTTCAGAAATCATCCGGAATGACCCTCCGGGGAATTATGTGGTGATTGTGCCTACCTATACATCTGGGCATGTAAGTCCCTTTCAGCTGAACACTGCCAAAGCATCATTCATTAACCAAAGTTGCCTTGTTACTGGTGGAGCGGTTTCTGTTCCAATAAAGTATGAAGGTTTTGGTAGCACGGTGGGTGCCATCACACAAAAGATTCAATATGACGTTACTAAATTGACCTTTACAGGAATTACCGGTACCGGTAATCTGAGTACGGCATCAGCCGGAGCCAGCGGTGGCATCGTCACCATTTTTTGGGAAAATTTATTGGGAGCGGGTATTAACTATCCGTCCAACCAGATTTCACTCAATTTCACCTACATTGGTTCTTCAAGTACAACGTTGTCCTTTTATCCCGGATGTGTTATTGCAACGAATTTAGTTGTCAATGTCCCCGTGACCTATACTATAGATGGTACGGCTAACTTGAATCCAATTCCTACCCCGGTTATAACTGCTGGTGGTCCAACTACATTTTGTACAGGTGGATCGGTTGTATTAACCGCTCCGGCCGGGTATACCTATTTATGGTCAACAGCCGCAACCACACGCTCAATTACGGTAACGGCAGCTGGTAGTTATACTGTTACCGTATCTGATGGAACCTGCACGGCGACAAGCGCAGCTACCACAGTCACGGTAGTTGCTCCTCCAACCGCCACCATCACAGCCGGTGGCCCAACCACATTCTGCACGGGTGGATCTGTCGTTCTGACAGCACCTGCGGGTACAGGTTACACTTATCTCTGGTCAACAGCCGCCACAACACAATCGATCACCGCCACCACTGGAGGCAACTATACTGTAACAGTATCCAACGGAACCTGTGCGGTTACAAGTGCCGCGACTACGGTCACAGTTGTTGCTCCTCCAACTGCCACGATCACTGCAGGTGGGCCAACTACTTTCTGCGCCGGAGGTTCTGTCGTATTATCTGCCAATACAGGAACAGGATATACCTATCTCTGGTCAACAGCAGCAACCACACAGTCCATTACTGTAACTGCTGGCGGCAATTACACCGTAACCGTCTCCAATGCCGGATGTTCAGTCACCAGTGCAGCGACCACAGTAACAGTTAATGCATTACCGACAGCTACAATCACCGCTGGTGGACCAACCACTTTCTGTACAGGTGGTTCTGTTGTGTTAAGCGCTCCAACCGGAACGGGTTATACCTATCTCTGGTCAACAGCAGCCACAACACAAACAATTACCGTGACTGCCGGCGGTACATTTACCGTGACAGTATCCAACGGCACATGTTCCAATACCAGTGAGCAAACGACCGTCACAGTTTTAGCACCCCCGACAGCAACCATTACCGCCGGCGGACCGACAACCTTCTGCGCAGGCGGATCTGTAGTATTAAGCGCACCTACGGGCACAGGGTTAACCTATCTCTGGTCTACGGGAGCAACAACACAAGCCATTACCGTTACCAGTGGGGGTACCTATACTGTCACCGTATTCAATGCAGGATGCTCCGCAACCAGTTCACCGACAACGGTAACTGTTAACCCCCTGCCATCAACGACCATTACCGCAAGCGGACCTACCACATTCTGTTCTGGTGGTTCTGTCGTATTGACTGCACCTTCTGGAACAGGTTATACCTATCTCTGGTCAACAGCAGCAACTACACAATCAATTACTGTAACTGCAGCCGGTTCTTATACTGTGACAGTATCCAATGCATTCTGTTCAGCGACCAGTGCCCCGACAACGGTCACTGTGACCACTGTTACCGCTACGATAACACCGGGTGGCCCAACCACATTCTGTACCGGTAACTCCGTGGTTCTTACAGCATCCACAGGTACAAGTTACCTCTGGTCAACAGCCGCAACCACACGCTCAATTACGGTAACGGCAGCTGGTAGTTATACTGTTACCGTATCTGATGGAACCTGCACGGCGACAAGCGCAGCTACCACAGTCACGGTAGTTGCTCCTCCAA
>Ga0247841_10000610_pt1 | contig 90389 bp, 91 predicted proteins | sample LaCruzMarch2015__2_FD_192410 | JGI IMG/M metagenome (GOLD analysis project Ga0247841, IMG submission 192410) | Freshwater microbial communities from meromictic Lake La Cruz, Castile-La Mancha, Spain - LaCruzMarch2015_18m | ecosystem: Environmental > Aquatic > Freshwater > Lake | place: Spain...
GCCACAGCAGTGACCGTTTTGACTTTTTGAATAATTTCTTGAAGTTTTGTTTCCTTTAACGACATATATTGCGAATCAAAAGAGTTCATTGTTAAAGTGTAAACTCTTTTGCTGCAATGTTAACAACACTAAAAAACACTCGGTTTCCCGAGTGTTTTTTGTCTTGATTTCTTAGTATTCTCTCATGCTTATCTGCGCGTCGATCTTCTTGATCAGGTCGAGAACAACTGAAACAACGATTAGAAGCGCAGTACCGCCAATAGCGAGAGACTGGATACCGGTAGCGCTTTTCATTGCAAGCGGCAAAACAGCGATGATTGCAAGGAACGTTGCTCCGATAACCGTTACACGGGTAACGATCTTTGAAATATACTCTTCGGTGGCCGTTCCCGGGCGAACGCCGGGGATGAACGCCCCGTTCTTCTGAAGATTCGTTGCGACAGATTCCGGCTCAAAAGTAATGGCGGTATAGAAGAATGTGAAGACAAAGACGAGGACAAAGTAAGAAATTGAATACGCCCAGGTATTATTGAGGAACCAAAGCATACCGCCGGCGATCTTGAGAGCGATGGCTGAGGTGGTCAAAGAAAGCAATTTTGCGATAATCTGCGGGAATACTAACAAAGAAAGCGCGAAGATTATCGGCATGACGCCTGCCTGATTGATACGTATCGGAAGATAGGTCGAAACACCTCCGTACTGCTTGCCTCCCCTCATTTGCTTAGCATAGGTGATCGGTATCGGACGTTCCGCCTCAGTTGCATATACGACACCGGTAACGATCGCGACAGCGGCGACAACGAAAGCAAGAACGGTCGGAATCATCACCGGATCAATGAACGGAAACGATGAGGTTCCGTAGGTGGCAAAGAATTGCGCGATTGCCCCCGGAAGCGAAACAACGATACCGGCAAAGATAAGGAGAGAAGTTCCGTTTCCAACCCCGAATTCAGACATAAGCTCGCCAACCCACATGAGAAGCATCGCTCCCCCAATGATGGCTATAATGTTTGAGACGAAATCAAAAGTGGAAAGATGCGCCAATATTTGCTGTGACTCAAGAAGTTTTAAAAGCCCGAAGCCCTGAAGTGCCGCGAGAGGAATGGTAAGCATGCGGCCATACTGAACGAATTTCTTACGGCCGATCTCTCCCTCGTCGTGATACAGCGCCTTAAGCCGAGGCGACATAACTGTCAAAAGTTGCAAAATAATGGTCGCAGTGATGTAAGGTCCGAGGCCGAGCATAACGATTGAGAGTTGAGAAAGACCGCCTCCGGAAAAGATGTTAAGGAACCCCAAGAACTGAAAATCAGAGAGAAGCGTTTTAAGCCTGGTCGCGTCAACACCCGGAATCGGAATACTCGAAAGAAGACGGAACACCGCAAACCCGAAAACAACGAACAATATCCTGTTTCGAAGGATCTTGTCGTTCACTATCATTTCGACTTTGTCTAAGAATTTTTTAAACATAGATAAGTAAATTCAGACTTCAAACAACAAATGTCAAACCGGATCCAAAATCAAAGGACTTGCTTCTTGCCATTTGGTTTTTGGTCTTGGTTTGACATTTGATGCTAAAGTTTTGTATTTTAAGATGTTTTTCCTCCGGCCTTTTCGATCTTCGCTTTTGCCGAAGCGGAAACGGTACAACCCGTAAACGTGAACTTTTTCGTAACTTCTCCGTTCCCTAATACTTTTACTTCCGGGGTAACTCCTTTTTGTTTGCGAACAAGTCTCTTTTCAACGAGAAGGACGGGTGTAATAACGGTTCCGGTATCAAATACTGCTTCCAAAGCACCGATGTTTACCACAGCCGGTTTCATTTTTGAAGAAATGACCGACTTTGCGCGATTTTTTCCGTATCCGCGTTTTTTCGGAAGTTTCTTGATGATATCGCGAAGCTCCGGACGTTTTTTGTGTCCGGCGCGAGCATTTTGGCCTTTGGTACCGCGGCCAGATGTCTTTCCGTGCACTCCTCCTCTGCCGATCCTTCTCGGGCTCTTATTCGGATGCACTCTTTTAATTTCGTGAATTTGCATGATATTTTCTTAATGCTGATTTACTTAACGACCGCCGCACTTTCAGGAGCCGGTGTCTCAGGAACAATGAACGGTTTGCGAGGAGCCTGAAGCATCGAAAGAGCTTTGATAGCAGCTTGCGCATTGTTCAATTTGTTCTTCGTTCCGGAAAGCAATTTGGTGGTAACATTCGTGATCCCCGCAAAGTCGAGAACGGGACGAACCGAGCTTCCTGCCACAAGACCACGTCCGGGAGCCGGCATCAAAACAACGCGAGCACTCGAATACTTGGCCTTTGTTTCATGGGGGATCGAACCTGTTTCAGTCCTACGAACAAAGATCATGTGTTTCTTTGCAGCGTTTACCGCCTTTTCGATCGCGAGTGCCGTATCACCAGCCTTACCAAGACCTACTCCGACCTTCCCTTTCTTGTCTCCGACAACAACGCAAACGCTGAAGCTGAAACGGCGACCGCCCGCGACAACACGAGCCACACGTCTAATATCGATTATTTTCTGAGCGAATTCAGAACGCGGCTTATCAAAACCCCTTCTTCCTCCGTCACGGCGAGGTCCGCCTTGCCTTCCACCCATTCCCGGTCTCCCTCCGGGGCCGCGTTGACCGCCTGGGCCTCCCGGTCTTGGGCCGCGATTAAAACCACCGCGCGGTCCTCCGTGTCCTTGACCCGCTCCACCCCCCTGATGATTATTATAGGTTTTTTGATCCATATTTTTAAAATTAGAAGTTGAGTCCGCCTTCGCGCGCACCATCAGCTGCAGCTTTAACTCTTCCCGCGTACAGATATCCGCCACGATCGAAGACTACTTTCGATATTTTCATCTCTTTAGCTTTCTTCGCGACCTCCAATCCGACCGATTTCGAACTTTCGATCTTTCCCGCGGTTTTAGCATTGCTTCCTTTTTCCTTCTTTGTTGAGATATCGGAAGCGGATACCAGTGTTTTCCCGGTCTCGTCGTTTATAATCTGCGTATAGATATATTTACCCGAACGGAAAATCGAAAGGCGCGGCCTCTCGGATGTACCGAGGACTTTCGCACGAATGCGGCGGTGTCGTCTTTCTCTTTTTTGTGATTTTATCGCTTTCATGTTTTTATTCAGTATTTAGAGTTTAGGCGGTTTTCTTTCCTTCCTTCCTTTTAATAACTTCTCCTTCATACCGCATACCCTTTCCTTTGTACGGCTCAGGTTTCTTTTGCGCACGCACGAACGCCGCGAAGGAACCGACATTTTCCTTGTTGATCCCTGAAATAGTGATCAAGTTCTTTTCGGCGGTTACCTTGAGATCTGCTGGAATCGCGATCTTGACCGGATGCGAGAAACCGAGGGCAAGGTTTAAGTTCTTTCCTTCAACAGCTGATTTGAATCCGACCCCCTCGAGAATGAGTTTCTTTACAAAAGGTTCATTGACACCCTTGATCATATTCTTGATATGAGCGGCAACGGTCCCCCAAAGAGCATTGGCGAAGATCGATTCGTTTACCGGAGTGACAGTAACAATATTACCTTCTATGGTAACAGTTACTTCTTTCGCAAAGCTGCGCGAAAGTTCACCCAAAGGCCCCTTCACAACGATAGAGTCGCCTTTTTTCGAGACCTCGGTCTTTGCCGGTATGGTTATTGGTGTTTTTCCTATTCTTGACATATATTTACCAGATTTTAAACAGCGCTTCGCCGCCTATTTTCATTTTCTTCGCTTCTTCTCCGGTCATGATCCCTTTCGACGTCGAAAGCATGAGCGTTCCGTAACCGTGGCGAACCGGTTTGATATCGTCAACTCCGTAATATACTCGGCGAGAAGACTTCGAGAGTCTCTCTGCACCGGTAACACGAGGCGTGCCGTTACCATACAAAAGTCCGATCTCCATAAGGCGAACGATCTTTTTCCCTTTTTTTGTTATAGCTCTCACATATCCGCTCTTCAAAAGCGCGGAAGCTACCGCAAAACGGAGCTTTGAATACGGAAGTGTAATGGCGTCCTTGTGGACGGCCCCGGCATTCCGTATCTGTGCGAGCATATCTGCGATTGGATCTATTACCATGATGATTTTCTTACACCCGGTATCTTGCCGTCATTGGCAAGTTCGCGGAAGCAAATTCTGCAAAGATTAAAATCTCTCATAAACGCATGCTTGCGACCGCAACGAAAACAGCGTCGCACGATGCGAGTCGAAAACTTTGGCTTTTTTTGTGATCTGACTACTACTGATGTCTTTGCCATAACAAATGATTAATAATTCTAAACTAAATTGGTATAAAAAATGCAGGGTAAGAACCCTTACGCCCGCTTTTATGAGTTCGCGTCGCCGCGGATACCTCAAAAACGAGAGTAGTTGAATACTAGCAAAAGAGCGGATAGTTGTCAAACGAACACAAGATCCATGAAAACGGACGAAATTGGAATCGAAAAAGGCCCGCCGTAGCGGACCTTGTGGAAAAAGAACGATTAGACGATCTTGAGGTCGTAACCGACCACTCGGAGCGTCCCCTTCGGGGCAATCGGCAACGGTTCGCCGACCTTTTCGCCCCTCTCATTAACCCGACGCGCAAGGATGGGATTACCCATCGCGTCAGATATCGGGGTACGAGCCTCGAAATTAATCGAAGCGCGATGGGTCCCCGGGATCTTGGCTGTGTTCAGGGTCGCCCGAACGCGCCAGAAGGCCTCGGTCGCCATCTTATCGAAAGCGGCGATGATAGTCTTCCGGAACTCGGGGTCGAGATCACCGGCGCGATCTTGATCGCGCGAAAATATGAAACGGACTGCGGGGTACGTCCCGCCACGCTTCACATTAATGCGCATCTGGTAGGAACCATCCACCAGATACCATCCCGCGTTCTCAAGGTCCCGACGAAGGTACCGCAGGTCGATCGCCGGAATCTTGTCGATGACAAGTTCGCCAGCGACCTGGTCCGTTCCCTTTCGCCAGTCTCGCGCCGCTTGAGTCTCGTTCTCACGACGAAGCAGCCCGGCTGGGACCGCCTCGACACTGGAGCAAGAGAATTGAGCGAGCACGGCATACGTGCTCAGCCCGAGAAGTTTCGGTGTGGACACGTCTGCTCTCCTAATAGTTTCAAAGGAGTCTTAAAACTGAATATAGTATATCACTACTGGTACATTTTGTCAAGTATTTCAGTGGCGATTATACGCCTTTACTGAGCCGTTTTATTCATTCCTATCTTAATAAAAAAAGGCCCGCGCGAGGCGGGCCCTTGTTACACATAACGTGCGCGAATCTGACCATGAGGGGCCAGCAAGAATTTAGGAGATCACCAGGTCGAGATCGACGACACGGAGCGTCCCTGCTGGGATGATCGGTGTCGGTTCACTGGAACCGATAAGAATTTCGGTTATGGGGTTGCCGGCGTTGTCGTGGCGTGGTTTCCGAACCTCGAGGTTGATCGAGGCGTGGTGGGTATCCCGAACTTTCCCGGGGTTCAAATAAGCGCGAACCCGCCAGAAAGATCCCTTTGTCAACTGATCAAAGTCGGAGTAAAGGGTCTCCCTCCAGTCGTCATCCATACTATCGACGCGGCGACGATCCCGAGAAAAAATGAAGCGAACTGCCGGGTAGTATTCCCCGGGTTCTCTTGGGTTTATCCTCATTTGGTAACTTCCGTCTACCAAGTAGAATCCAGTTGTTTCCATTTCCTCTCTTAGGGTCTCGACCGAGATCTCAGGGGTCGGGGCGAGAATCTGTATTCCAGGAGCATGGGTCTCCTTCCGATCCTTGCGCCCATTTGGAGTTTCGTCATCCCTCCGAGGAAGACCCGACGGGACCACATTTGGGTTCCTAAATGACGCCTGGATGAGCACACTAAGAGTGCTCTCGCCAAAAAACTTCGGTCTTGGTGCAACCACAGAGCACCCTCCTAACCTTTAAGGTTATTTTTTTGAAATTTAAAATCTACATACAGAATAGCACTTCTGACACATTTTGTCAAACATTACCACAAGTTCCGGGGTTAATCCTACCACAAAACGCATTTCGCGGGCAACCCGCACAAAAAACCGCCCAAAAGAGCGGTTTTTTGTTTAAAAATTATCTTGAGTTACCAACTGAAGTGGGCGAAGGCCTTGTTGGATTCTGCCATCTTGTGAGTGTTGTCTTTCTTCTTAATCGCCTCTCCTTCGTTCTTGCTCGCGGCAATGAGCTCATCCGCAAGACGGAGCGCCATCGGCTGCCCTTTTTTCGAGCGAGCCGCGAGGAGTATCCAGCGCATCGCGAGCGATTGGCGGCGTTCCGCGCGAACCTCTCTCGGAACTTGATAGTTCGCACCCCCGATACGACGAGAACGGACTTCCATAACCGGACCAGCGTTCTTCATGGCCAATTCGAAGATTTCGAGGGGATTTTCGATACCCTTTCCTTTCATGGCGTCAAATGCGGCATACACGACCTTGCGCGCGGTCTCCTTCTTGCCATCGTACATGAGGCAATTCACGAATTTCTCAAGCTTAACTGATTCGTAAGAGAGATCCGGCTTTATAGTTCTTTTGATCTTTATCCTTCTTCTCATGATGATAGATTATTTTTTAGCTGCTGCTGCTTTCGGTCTCTTGGCTCCGTAACGACTGCGGCCTTGTTTGCGACCCTCGACTCCGGAGGCATCAAGCACGCCACGAACAATGTGATATCGTACACCGGTAAGGTCTTTCACACGACCTCCGCGAAGTACAACAACAGAGTGTTCCTGTAAATTGTGCTTCATTCCCGGGATGTAGGCGGTAACCTCCATGCCATTCGTCAAACGGACTCTTGCGATCTTGCGCAATGCTGAGTTCGGTTTCTTCGGCGTTGTCGTCGTAACACGGGTGCAAACGCCTCGTTTGAACGGCGAGAATGAATAGATCGGCCGGTTCTTGAGCGTATTAAAACTCTTTCCGAGCGCGACGGTTTTCCGTTTTTTTACAACGGTCCTTCTTGGTTTTCTTACCAGTTGTCGTATTGTTGGCATATGTAGCTGCTATCCTACTATATCCTGCGTCGAAAAGCAAGTGTTTGGGGTCTCACCCTATATTCCTGTGATCAGGCGAAAAAGATATCTTGCCACAGGTGAGAGGATATCACTCATGAGAAAGATAAAAACGGCAATAAAAACCAACCAATAACGCTCGATGAACTCCTGAATATAGCGCAAATGGTACGGAAGAACAGAAAAAAGAAGCCGCGAACCATCAAGAGGGGGGATTGGAACGAGGTTGAATAATGCGAGCACAATATTAACATAGACGATAAGCGTCAGAATATCTGTCGCCGGGGACGGCAATGAAAAAACAAAAAAACGAAGCACGAGGCCAAAAACAACAGCAAGCACGATGTTCGAAAGAGGCCCCGCTGCGGCAACCTTCGCCTCGCCCCATTTATGGTCGCGTAAATTATAGGGATTATAGGGAACGGGCTTCGCCCAGCCAAAAACGAACCCGCCGGAAAAATAGAAGAGTACAGGCACCAAGAATGACCCCATTAAATCGAGGTGTTTAAAGGGGTTTAAGGTGAGCCTCCCCGCCCTTCGGGCGGTCGAATCTCCCAGGATATTCGCCGTAAAACCGTGAGAAACCTCGTGAACGACCACGGACATAACGAGTACGGCGAGTGAAAATATGAAATTTATCTCTTGCATAATGTAGAATTTATGATAACATACAGGGACCGAAATTAAAACCAATAATTAATCACCATGGCAAAGGAATGTATAGTCTGTAATAAAGGAACGATCGTCGGCGGAGGATACTCCAATCGTGTTCGTGCCACCAAATTTAATCCAACAGGAAAGAAGCGGAAATATCCGAACCTTCAGTGGGCAACCCTTCCCACAGGCGGCCGTGTCAAGATGTGCACCCGCTGTATGAAAGCCGGAAAGCACCTGACGATGAAGAAAGACAAATAATAAACACCCAAGATCAACCCCGACCATTCCGCCGGGGTTGTTTTTTTGGAGAGATGATATTTTGTTAGCGAATTGATCCTGAAACAAGAAAGGTAAGAGAGATGGTATATTATTACGGCGACCAATTGTTCCGTCCCCAACACGAAGCCCTAAACTCTTTAACATGCCTGCGAAGAAAGATCGAAGATTCTATCCGTTCACGGGACGGAAACTACCAAGCATGGCAGGAAGAAGCGACAAAAACCATACCACTAGCAATGACCTACCGGGAAGGGCGTCGCACAACAGACACTGGAAACATCCGTGAGATAATACGGATCTGTGAGCTTTTGAACCTGGATGCGATTGTTGATCGCGTCCGGGCCCTCGAAAGATTGGCGCACAAACAGATCGTCAAGGACGAGCTGCAAGACCTGAAGTATCGCGTACAAAACACACTCACCAACAGATTCAACCACGGAAAAGCCCTTGGCAGAAAAGTGAAGGGTTTCGCCAAACATCTCTGGCTGGCCTGTTTCGCGTAGTCATCACCCAAGGAGCGCCATCGGCGCTCCTTTTTTTAACAGGGCTTGCGCACATGGACGAGACACGAAGCCGAAATCGAGAAACAGAGCAAGGCGTTTGTATGGATACGACGACGCGAGTATCACAGATTTTGGCGAGCAGGTCGCCAGGTGTGTAAGTCCTGTAATTTCGGAAAAGAAGGCTCTGTACGGCCACGCGGCGATTTTGGTTGATTTTTTGTTTTAAGTATGGTATAATTTCCGTAGGCAAAATAGAGGAAAAGAGAAAATGAAAACCAAAAAAGAGATTCTCGTCCATGCGGACAAGGCGGCCGACAAGGCTTACGCCCTCCTCGACCAGATGGTCGCCGAACACAGAATCGACGACGAAAATCTTCTCCGCGTGTACGAAGCCGCGGATAAAGAAGTCGTTCGGCTTCTTGAAGAGGCCGAGCAATGCAAAGAGTAACGCAACCAAACCGATGCACCAGAGGGCTGCACCGGTTTTTTCTTTTCAAAAAGACAAAAAATGATACTCTATAGCAAGAACCGCTGAAGAGGGCCCCGTCATGAGCACTATCAGATCTTTTGTGAAAAAAATTGCGGAGCCGATCCAAAACCTGGAAGTAATCCGCACGTGGGGTTGGCACCCGCTGCCAAAGACAAGGCTCAAAAAATACAAAACGCATTACCGTCGGGCAAAGAAAGCACTTGACGACGGACAGCCGAGCGCTGCCTATATTGAAATACAGGTTGGACGCGCGCTCTATCGCGAACATGCGAACAACGAATGCGAAAAGAAACTTTTAGATAAGATCGCAAAGCATCTGGAACCGCATTGATCGCGGTTCTTTTTTTATAAAATCGAAAGACTCGCCCCGTCAGTTTTAAACACAATACTTCCCTCTTCATCCGTTCGGATAACTTTCACGTTGTCTTTCACCGCAAGATCAAGCGTTTCTTTGTTTGGGTGTCCGTATTTATTATCCGCGCCAACAGAAACAACCCCAAACTTCGGACTGACGGCCGCGAGAAATTCCGGGGATGTTGAGGTCTTTGATCCATGATGTCCGAATTTTAAGACATTCGACTGAAGTTCTGCGCCGTATTTTTTTACGAGTTTGATCTCTTCTCCTTGCGGGAGATCGCCAGTAAAAAGAAAAGTCTCGTTTCCATAGGTAAGTTTTACGACGATCGATGATAAATTCGCATCCGCCCCGGGAGGAAGGACTCTGTCGGGATATAATAATTGAAGCGAAGTATTTTTATCAAGGCGGATTATCTCTCCCCCGCGCGCCAGGAATTTTTGCGCGCCGTCTTCTTCCGCAGCAATTTCCGTCGCTTCATATACACCGTTCTCAGATCGAGAACCGGATGCGAAGAATGCGCCGACCTTATAGCGTTTAAATATTTCCGGCAATCCACCGATATGATCTTGATCGGGATGCGTTGCGATAACCACATCCATGTATCGGTCGAAAAAAGACATTTCTTTGCCTAATGCCGCGAGGGCTTTCCCGTCAGTATTTCCACCATCGATAAGCACTTGGTTTCCGTTCGGCGCTTCAATAAATATCGCATCCCCTTGCCCCACGTCCAAAAAAGCGACAGTGAGAATGTTGTGCGGGATGAAAAATGAACGATAGAGGACAACGGAACAAGAGAGCAGGAGAACAACGAGAATAACGAACTGCATTTTCCAGACTGAAAGTTTCATAAATGAATGATATGCTTTTTTAGAGTAAAAGAAAAACCGCGTCCGAAGACGCGGGTTGAGAAGGAAATCCACCGACTCGCAACGGGTTGTTGTTACACACCCGCGAGAACGAGAGAAGGTCTCTGGCGATACGGCAGGTAGTCAAGGAAGAAGTATTCCCAATGCCACCGATCTATATCCCTGAACAGGCCTAGAATACAGACCCGATCACAATCCTCCCTGCTATACATAAGTCTCGTGCCAAGCAATTCAAAATCGTGAATTCCGTTTCTATAGAGATACTCCAATGTTTTCTGCCCCTCCTCTTGGTAGAGCATAAGTCCGATTTGTGCGTCTGCCAGAACATGCCCGGCGGCGATATGCCGACGATATTTTTCTTCACCCGTAATCGCTTCTTCACCGGGTTTAAGACAGGTTTCGAACGATACCGTATCGAGATCAATTTCTGTCAGCCGCAAGGCTCGTTGGTCTTCCGACACAACGCTAGAATCCCTCAAGAGGAATGGAGTAGGGTCGAATCGTTTGTCGCGATTGACAACAAATCTATACCCCCGCAGCGGCAGAAGAAGGCTGCCGAACCTGCTTGTTGCTTTTGTTGCCATGGTTTGTTTATCTCCTTTCTTTAAGGCGAACAGGGTTCAAAGTTTGTGAAACTGTGTGCTATACTATCACATTGTAGTATTTTTGTCAAGCTCGTATTTTTACGAGACACATATCAATATCGCATCCCCTTGCCCCACGTCCAAAAAAGCGACAGTGAGAATGTTGTGCGGGATGAAAAATGAACGATAGAGGACAACGGAACAAGAGAGCAGGAGAACAACGAGAATAACGAACTGCATTTTCCAGACTGAAAGTTTCATAAATGAATGATATGCTTTTTTGAGACAAAAGAAAGACGGTGGACGGATTAAAAATGGACAACGATTACTTTTTGTATTATAAAAATCTTTTTTTCTTTACTTCTCACTTAAAATACTTAAAGATGGAAGTAGGAAGCCAAAAGTTTCGAACATTGAAAAGCGGAGGAGAGATTTATGGCAACACCGAAAAGAAAAAACTCCACCATAAGAAGTTCAAAAGACGCAGAAGAACAATCCGGAATTGAGAGATTTCTGCGTTCATTAGACCAATCGCTCAGTTCCTCCGATTCCGAGGGAATGAGACCCACAGTTGGCGGCCGTATAGGGTCGCTGTCAGGAGGAAATATGAATCAACCCGACAACAGAAGCGGTGGCGGTCAGTACCAAGGAAAAGCCGGCACGATGATTCGCGGTGGAACGGGAGTTACCTACGACGACATCGGCGGGATGGATCAGACCATCGAGGAGTTGGACCTTCTCCTGAACGGCGCGAAGAGATACCCGAAAATTTGGGCGCGCCTCGGAAAAAAGGAAACCGGGCACATTCTGCTCGTCGGTCCTCCGGGGACAGGCAAGACCACGCTCGCGCTTGCGCTCGCCACCCACATGGGGCGAGGTGTTGTCCTCGTCAAAGGTGCCGAGATCAAGGGGTCCCAGCAAGGCGAATCCGAGAATAACTTGAACAACGCCTATCGGCGAGCGGTCGCGGAAAAATGCATTCTGCTGATCGATGAAGTCGACGGTATCGGCGGAAAACGCGACGGCATGGTGAACACCTCCGACCGCGGTATTGTGAGCACATTGCTCGCTGTTCTCGACAGCGCGGGGAAGAACGATGGTGTCATCGTCATCGGAACGACCAATAAACCGAATATGCTGGACGACGCCCTTCGGCGCGAAGGACGATTCTCTCTGGAGGTTCAGGTACTGCCGCCGGACGAAAAGGGGCGCGAACAGATCTTCCGGATCCATACTCGCGGAATGCCTCTTGCGATCAACGTGGACATCGCCGAGCTTGCCAAGAACGCACACGGTTTTACCGGTGCTGATATCGCCGGCGTGAGCCGAAAGCTGAGCCAGAAGGTCTTTCTGAATGCGGTTCGGCTGATCAAAGCTGGCGCCTCGGAAGAACAGATCCTTCCAACCTTGATCATCACTCGTGAAGAATTCTTGGACGCCATTAAGAACATGGTCCCATCACTGCTTCGCGACGGATACGCGGAAGTCGCGTCCGTACAATGGGAAGATATCGGCGGACTCGAGTCGGTCAAGCAAGAACTCAAACGAGTTGTCGGTTGGCCTCTGCTCTACCCCGATGTTATTGAAAGGATGAAACTTCGGCAGCCAAAAGGAATGATCATGTACGGAGCGCCCGGTTGCGGCAAAACAATGCTTGCCAAGGCCATCGCAACGTACGCGAAGTCGAACTTCCTTCTCATCAACGGCCCCGCCATCCTGAGCATGTGGGTGGGTGGCAGTGAGGAAGCCGTTCGCGCGTTCTTCAACAAAGCACGGCTTGCGAAACCCTGCATTATCTTCTGCGACGAGATCGATGCGATCGCGCCAAAACGCGGACAGTCCGGCGGACAGAATGTCGTCGGCGACCGCGTTCTCAGCCAATTCCTGACGGAAATGGACGGCGCCTCGAACTCCGATGGGGTGTTCGTTATCGGTGCGACAAACCGCCCCGACATGATCGACCCCGCCCTTCTGCGTCCCGGTCGGCTCGACCTCCAGGTTGAGATCCCGCTTCCGGACGAAAAGGCGCGCGAAGAGATCATGAAGATCCACCTGCGCGACGCGCCCGTCGATCTGAAAAAGATCGGCATGTCGCAGCTTGTGAAAGGAATGGAAGGAAGGAGCGGTTCGGAGATCGAGTGGCTCTGCACCAGCGCGAAGATCATCGCCGTGCAGCGACTGATCGACACCGGCTTCAAGGGAAAGGAGGAGATCCTCCCTGAGGACTTCGCTCTCGCACTTGAAAAGATCCTCGAACGGAAGTACTAATCGTCTCTTTTCCGTTGAGACAAAAACCGCCCGGCGCATTGCGTCGGGCGTTTCTCTTTACCAAACCTCGATCGTCAATTCGTCCGTCCCCTCGAGACTTTCAAGAACGGAAACGACATCATGATCGCGTCCGATAAAGAGAATCCCTTTTCCGTCCGGGGGAAGAGTGTCGCGGATCCGGCGAGCGATAAACTCGTCGCGTAGGCTCACGAGCTCGTCGGTGCGATCCATTGTTTCGGCGAACACAAGCGAACGAACTTCGGGAGAAGCAGACGAAATCCTCTTGTGAATGTCGACCTGTTCAACGACAAGGGCCATATCCTCCGTTCCCTGAAGAACGGCGCCCTTATCGATGAGTTCACGGATCAACAAGTAGTTCGGGCTCTTGGGGCGATTCTGACCGTCGACCACCAAGTATCCCGCCAACTGTTCTGGGGTGAGGTTTGCCGGATAGCTGTCCTGATAGACAAACACCCCGACCAGATCTCCCGCGTTGTCCAACACTTGAGAGCGGACCTTCTCCCAGTATTCGCGGATAGATTGCTGTCCGCGCTCATACTTCTCCAAACCGAGCTGGGCGATAGCTGAAGCCTTGGCCTGCTCGGAAAGAGACCCGTAGTCCTCGATCGCATGAACGATTGGAATCACAATAAGTGTACGCATGGCGCACCCCCTTTTTTAAGTTATGACTGATTTTAATTATACATGAAAAAGAGCACTCAGTCAAATAAGACCCCTAAATATAGATGATCTTTCCGTGTTTTGTGCCGTCGCCTGCTTCTTTAAGAATTAGTAAACGACCACCGGACTTAGGTCCGGTGACTTTGTATTCGCCGGCTGATCGCCGGCAGGGCTTACGGTGGTTATTTGGCGAATACTTTGTCAAACAACGATGGTTGTTCAACTTCGTTATGGTGGTCCTGGTGTTTAACGTATCGTTTTATGATATTCTCATCAAGACCTATGGTTGAGACGAAATACCCTCTTGCCCACAGCGATTGTCTTTCATATATCCCGTTTGCTCGCTTTATCTTCTTTTTGAGCCAGGCTGAGGATTTTCCTTTCAGTATTTGCATAATGTATGAAATGGAATCTCTCGGCATCGCGAGCAAACACAAATGTATATGATCGTCTTGAATGCTCATTTCGATGATCTCCCAATGTTTCTATTTGCAGATCGATTCAAAAATCCTTCGTACCTCATCTCGAACCTTGCCGTTCGTAAGGACCTTTCCCCGGTATTTGGGTGTCCAGACGAGGTGGTATTTCAAATCGTAAAAACTATGTGATGATGTGCGTATATTACGTTTATGCGTTTTCATAGGAGTATTAAGTTTTCTACTAAAGCCGTCTTGCCGGACGGCTTTAGTATACGGCGTCGCCTTCAAACATACACCCCAGCTAAAGCTGGGGGTTTATAGAATTAAAAATCCGCACCGGTCAGACCGGTGCGGGTTGGTTGTTACAACAAGGTCGCGATTATCCTGCGAGACCCTGTTCAATGCGCTCAAGAGTCGTTTTCACCTTCTCTTGAGGCATCTGTTTCAGAGCGGCATACAGCTCACGGAGTTCCCTTTCCATCATGACACGACGCTTCGGCTCGTAACGACGGAAGTCCGTTAACGGCTGTACCAGTCGCGAAGTCAACGTGTCGTTCTTCTCGGCATGTCCACGAATGAACTTCGTCAAGAAAGCATAGCCGTCGCCCGACAGATCATGGAAGCGAACGGAGTTCGACACAAAGCCGCCAACAACGGAACGAATACGATTCGGGATCCCGATGTCAAAACCGGGGTGTTCCATTAACGCTTCCATCTTGGCAGCGGTTGCCGCACGACTGGTCGATTGCGCCACGAGCCATTTATCAACAACGTTGCCGTTGTCCTCGAACTGCTCATAGAACGCTGCCAGCGCTCGTTCCGCCAGAGGGGCATAATCCCCATCATCCGAACGGTTCGCCAAGAGGGACAACGCTCTGTACTTATCGGTCATGCCGGCAGAGTGCACGAACTGCTCCCAGATGATCGAAGCGACCTCTCCGGGGACACCCGCATTCGTCAGATACCCCAGTGAGTCATTTGCAACGGCGCGATTGGCCACGTCCTTCGGCTCGAACGACAGCGGCAGGCGATTGTCGGTCTTATGCGTCTCGTACAGATCAGCGAACTCCTTGCGGAATTTCCCAGCAAGTGCGCGACGAACGAACTTAACGGCCGCGTAGACCGCATCGGGATCAACTTCCTCGCAAAGGTTCGATACCTCGGCCTGGCCGGGAAGCGAGATCATTGCCGCGAGCAGGTTCTTGTCCATCGTCTTATCGGACAGGATCCGGCCGAATGCGGAAACGAAATCTTCCGGCAGTGCGAGATCTTTGCCAGCCCTTACGTCGTCGACTAGCACACATGCCACCTGAAGGGCATACGTTTGACCAGCATCCCAACGCGAGAACAGGCTCGTACCGGAAGCCATCAGTGTGGCCAATTCGCCCTTGCGGTAGTCATATTTCACCTTGACCGGGGCGGCGGCGCGGTTAAGCGACAACGCGGGTTTGGTGGTGACACCACGGAAAACAAAGACCTCTTCTTGCTTCGTGATCAGCAATACTCCGGTCGCCGAATCGTATGAAGGAGAGAGACTCCGCACGCGCAATTCTCCCCTGCGACCAATAAACCCAACCACCAGAGGAATGACGAACGACGGCTTATCCTGTTGTCCGGGGGTCGCAGGACACGACTGCTTCACGGTCATCGTGTACGTGTGCGCACGAGAATCATATTTACCCGCGATCTCGACGATCGGGGTGCCGGCATACACGAACCAGTTCTTGAATTGTGTCAGGTCGACGCCATTGGCGTCTTCCATGCACTTGATCAGGTCATCGATGGCAACAGCTTGCCCGTCGTGACGCTCGAAGTACAGATCCGTACCCTTTCTCCAGCCTTTTTCTCCAAGCAGGATATAGAGCATTCTGTACACTTCCGCGCCCTTCTCGTACACCGTCATGGTGTACATGTTGTTGACCGCCTTGATCTCTTCCGGACGCACAGGATGCGCACGAGGAGACGCGTCTTCTGCAAACTGGGCGACGCGCATATCCGATGCGATCTGGATCAGTTTGCGCAGTCCCCAGCGCTCTAGCGAGAACGACTCGTCACGGAAGACCGTTAAGCCTTCCTTCAAGCCAAGCTCAAGCCAGTTCTGGCAGGTGATGCGGTTGCCGGTCCAGTTGTGGAAATACTCGTGGGCCACAACGCCTTCGATCCGTTCATAGTCAACGTCGGTCGCCGTGTCGGGCGTCGCGAAGACGTACTTCGAATTGAAGATGTTCAGTCCCTTGTTCTCCATCGCACCAAAATTAAAGTGCGAGGTCGCCACGATCATGAACGTATCAACGTCGCATTCGCGACCATAGACCCGTTCATCGAACTCCATCGCCTTGTGAAGCGATGCCAGTGCATGATCGCATTTCCCGCTTTCCACGTCAGTCTTGTCGGCAATGACGGCGGTCGCAACCATGTGGCCACTCGGTGTCGTATGGGAACCGCGCAGGAATGCGAGGTCGCCCGCGACGATAGCAAACAAATAGCACGGCATCAGGAACGGATTGTCCCAAACAGACTCATGCCTGCCGTCTCCGAGGTCGCGATTACCGATATTGTTGCCGTTGGACAACAGCACCGGATACCGTGTTTTGTCGGCGACGAGCGTGACCTGAAACGTCGCTAGCATATCCGGATGATCCGGATATGCGGTGATATGGCGGAAACCCTCCGCCTCATTCTGGGTCAAGAGCATCGGACCGGCTGTGTACAGGCCCTCAAGGGTCGTATTCTTCTCTGGGGAGATCAGAGTCACAACGAAGATCTCGAAGTCGCCATCCGGCACTTCGTTGATCGTCAGTGTACCCTCATTCTCGCGAGCATAAACCGCATCAATACCATTGACGCGAAATACCAGGATCTCGACCTCGGCACCGACGTTAAGAACGAGTGGTGCTTCCCTCGAAGCGCTTTCCGCCCTATACATCGTATAGCGGGTTTCGACCCGCGTTTGATTCGCATCCAGATCGAAACGCATTGTTACCTGGCCCTTAACCAGATAAATCGGGCGTCTGTAGTCTGCACGTTTCATCTCAATCTCCTTTGTTTCAGGGTTCTTCAAAAAAAACAGCCTTTCGGCATATCTTTGTCTGTATATTTTCTACAAAATTTATTTGGTTTTGTCAAGGAAAATTGACGGCTAAATATAGATGATCTTTCCGTGTTTCGTTCCGTCGCTTACCTCTTTTTCGATCAGGTCTTCGTTTATGTCTTCCAAAAAGTCTGACGGCGCGTTGACTTGCCGCGAACCAAAAATCGTGCGAACGGATGTGTACGTAAGAAAAAGTTTTTGTTTTGCACGGGTGATAGCCACGTAAAACAAACGCCGTTCTTCTTCTTTGTGCTCATCGCTTTCCGCCGCTCCGCCCATGGCGCGGTGAGGAAACAGACCATCCTCAAGCCCGGTAATAAAAACGGTGTCGAATTCAAGCCCTTTCGCCGCATGGACCGTCATCATCCGAACCATGTTCCCTTCTTTTTTATGCATCATGGAATCCTGATCGCTTGCGAGCGCGGCATCTTCCAGAAGGCGATGAATGGCCTCCTCGGGCGGAAATGCATCATATTTGGAAGCGAGCGTTACCAATTCATGAAGATTTTCCAGACGTTCTTCCTCGTCTTCTCCGCCGAGCGTCATTTTATTCTCCATTCCACTTTCTTTCAAAATGAATTTGACCGTGTCGGAGGGTTTCAGGATAAGTGCTTTCTCCGCAACCTTTGCAAGGAACGCCTCGAAATCGGCAATTTTCTTTTTCATTGCGGGAGGAAGAGAGTCTTTTTGACCCGCGACTATTTTCTTGAATGTCGTATCGCCGATACCGCGCGGAGGAACATTGATAATCCGCTTGAGATCGATCATACTTCCGGGATTGAGCGCGGCGCGAAGAAACGCAAGCGTATCTTTCACTTCTTTGCGGTCAAAGAATTTCACACCGAGCACCTGGTATGGAATCTCCGCTCCGAGCATCGCTTCTTCGATGGCGCGCGATTGGAAATTCGCGCGAAAAAGCACGGCAATATCGCCATGAGAAATTCCCTTGTCGGTAAGTTCACGGATCTTTCCCGCGATAAAGTTCGCCTCGTCGTTCTCGTCATAAGCTTCGTATAAAAATATCTTTTCGCCTTCACCCGCTTTGGTGAACAGATTCTTGGGAACACGGATCTTGTTCTTCTCGATCACCTGATTTGCCGCAGAAAGAATGTTCTGCGTTGAACGATAGTTCTCTTCGAGGAGAATCACCTTTGCGCCTTCGTAATCTTTTTCAAACCGCAGAATGTTCCTGATGTTTGCACCGCGCCAACTGTAAATGTTCTGGTCCGCATCGCCAACAACGCAGATATTCTTACCGGGCCCCGCAAGAACGCGAGAAATTTGGTACTGTACGGCGTTCGTATCCTGATATTCGTCGATATGAATATATTTCCATAATTCCTGATATTTTGCGCGGACCTCATCGTTTCCCCGGAGCAAGTGAAGGGTTTTCAGGAGAAGATCATCAAAATCGAACGCACCCTCTTTTTGAAGCCGTTTTTCATATTCCGTCCACACATCGCCCACCATGCGCGGGAAAAATCCGGCATTCATATTCGACTGAACAAAGGCTTCCGGAGTAATACCCTCGCCTTTTTGTTTGGAGATTATATCGCGGAACTTTTTCGGATCATATTGTTTCGGATCGAGATTCTTTGCCTTGAGCGATTCCTTTATGAGCGCCTGCGAATCGCCCGAATCAAGAATGGTAAAATGTCGCGGGATGCCGAGTACTTCGTGTTCGGCGCGAAGGATCCGGACCCCGAGCGAGTGGAACGTGCCCACGAACGGTTCATCCGAATATCCGAGAGAGATCCCCTCCCGAGAAAGAAGTCCCCGGACACGCTCTTTCATTTCCGAGGCGGCCTTATTCGTAAACGTGACCGCCAAAATATTTCGCGGCAGAACTCCGCTTTGGACCAATTGCAAAATGCGATGCGTCAGCGTTTTTGTCTTCCCCGCACCGGCTCCGGCTACAATTAAAAGCGGTCCTTCTTTGTGGAGAACCGCCTGTTTTTGTTCCTCGTTAAGCCCATTCAAATGTTCCAGCATTGCACTATCATATCATAAAAAAAGAGGAGGAGTTATTCACTCCTCCCCCTCGAACCCCGCAAGGCTGCCATTACTGAAAAATGGACAGCTGCGGGACAATAACGGCGACGACGGCACAGAACGCGACCTTCGTCATGAGCGCGGCGACGCTCCGCTTAGCATGGAATTCACCTAGCAGGAGCCACAACCCCAGCAAGAACCCGACAACATACACAAGATGAAGACTCGGGTCAGGCATGAGGCCAAAGCTCCACAGCGAGTGGTGCACCGTATGCCCCGCAGAGAAGACGGCCGTCCAATTTCGGGAATACCCGAAATAGAGCGTTATCCAGGTCCCGAGGATTCCGACCACCCACGCCCTGCTCCCCGCCAGCCAGTCCATGGACGCGAGCGCGCACACCGAAGTGAACGCGAGAGCGAACAGGATCAGCCCCTCATATGGTACATAGAAGTACCACTTTAAGGTTGGCACCCGATGTGTCATGGCGATTCCCGCTCCGAAGACCCCATCACCGGCGAAACCGAGAAGAATAATGAAGGTGACGACCGCTACGATCAGCAACGCGACATTATACCGCGTGTACTTTGGTTTCTCTTCCTTCTTCGACGAGGTCGATTTCCCGGACGTCGGAGTCGAAGCGGCAACTGGGGTGCTCTTCTTTTTCCCGCGAACCCAAACCACGGGAACAACGATAGCGGTCACCGCGGCCGCAATGGCGAACCACTGCCACCCGGACAACGTTTTGACCCATGCCGGCATTACCGTACCCGGAACAAAATGCCAGAACAGCGCTGCTCCCACAAAGAGAGCAACTACCGTCACCGCGATTTGGGCGGCTCTTTTCTTGTTCACACCAGAACCACTTGCCGCAGTCGGGCCGACGGTTGTCGGCGTCGACGAGGTGGTTTTCCTTTTTCTGAGGAAATACACCACGAAAGCAACGATGCCCGCAACAATAGCGAAGGCGATGAACGGAGTAAGGTCCGTTTGCCCAGCGCTCTCAGAGACAGAGGGCGATCCACCGCCGCCGACCAGAAAGGCCCCGAGCGCGAGCATAATGATTCCGAATACCGCAAACCCCGTGTATGAGACCTGGGGTTTGTTCTTTGCCTGTGGCGGCGGCGACCTCTTACCACTACCTCTTTTGATTTTCATGTGTTTACCTCTCAAAAAACGTTGGATTTCAATATAAATTCTACACTATAAAAGTAAAAAAGTCAAGGCTATACACAAAAAACGGGGAGCCCTAAAGCTCCCCGGGTTACCCCCCTATTTCGCCCCTCTGCGAGGCAGCTGGTTCGCGACGATTATCCGCTTTTCGTCAGGTCTTAGACTGTCCGTATCAAAGATGATGGTATTCCCGGCTTGTCCAGCCTGCACCATCAATTCTGCCTTCCGAAGTGCCATTCGATCGGGATTTCCTTCAACCGCACCGAACTCAGTGTCGAGACGATACCTTTGGGCATCCGCATTGATATGCGTCACCCGATTGGCACGTTCGGCGGTGGCGATATTTGCATCCCCTTCCTTTTCAGCGACATACTTAGCTTCTGCCGCCGCTTGGATGTTGCCGGATAATTTCCCACCGATCTCGTTCAACCGCACTTCATCGATCGCAAACCCGCGAGTAGACTCGATATCGAGCATCATGATCGCTTCCGAGAACAGCCTGTCGTTCTCCTCCGACTTGATCTGTTCATATGGAATATCCCGGAAGAACGCTGTCGCCACCGCCATCAAGATCGTATTCAGTTGCTTCACAACCTCAACGTTCCTGACGAAGAACAGCTTCGGAGTAGTGATTCTCATGAAGACCGAGAAAGGTAGATCAACTCGTACGTTTCCGCCGATCTCCACATCCTTAAGGACGATGGCGTATTCGGCACGCGCCACATAGAAGAATTCCGTCGGTTCACGACGATTTATCGGTTGGCCGTCGTCACCGAACTCTGTCCACGTGTACTCGTAGGTCACACGCTGGAAAGGAGGCGGACCGATCCAATAAATGCCGAAGTACCGAAGAAAACTCGAGAAACTGAAGGTTTCATCGAATTCTTCGATCCTTCCATCCTCATCCAACTGATAACCGAACGGAAGGACGACGCGTCGGTAGGTCCACCCCCTAGTAAGAACTCCGGTTTGCTCCTTCCCGTGTTTGTCGTGATAGCGATGTTCCTTAATTATTCCGTTGGCGCCGATCACGGCACCAGTTCCGGCGGTTAGCAGCAGGTATAGCCAGCGACCGCTGTAAACCGCGATTGCCCACGCTATTAACGGCCAGCTTAAGATCGTAAAAAATACGATCCAACCCAAAAGCCTGATTAGAGACATCTCTTTTCACCTCTCAAAAAACGTTGATTTTCAAGTAAAATTTTACACCAAAAATATAAAAAAGTCAAGTAATCACCTGTTATAAAAAACAAAAACACCACCCGATGAGCCGAGAGGTGTTTTTGATGATAAAGTTATCACTACCGAGGATAATAACGACGGTATGGTCTGTAATATTCCGACGGAAGATAACGGCGGTGCCACGGATGCTGGATAGCCCATCGAGTCTCGTCGAAAGACCTCCAAGCTCGTTCGGCTCCAAGTCTCTTTGATCTCCCGATCCACTCTTGTGTAGCAACCTCATCCCGAATTCCTTGGTCCGGCGGGACAACGCCGTATCTCGTATAAGGATTGCGCGCAACACCTCCCTCTTCAGGAGCTTCCAATAGACGCCAAAGCGGAATGTCGGCTTTTTTGGGGGAAATATGCATTTCAAGCATCTTTCGATACGTATACGAGGCCCAAGTCTCACCTTTTGGTAATGATCCAAGATCGAACGGCTGTTTTATCCCGAGCATCCTATGAAGATTGTTCCCAAATTGAGAGACCTCTTCCGGATAATGCGCTGCCTGAGATCCTATACTGCGAGAATAAAAATTACTTAATGTGGTGCGGCTGAGCGAATGCCCTGGAGCGCGAAGGTGTTCTGTGACCCAATTGCTGTATGACGAAGGGAATGCAGACGCTGGTGTACCCGGAGGAACCGGAACGCCCTCGGCATATCGTATATGTTCTGCGGGCAGCCTTTCCCATTTAACAGGTCGGAAGCCGCCTCGATCCGCGGCAGCTTCGGTAACGCCACCGGCAGCTCTAGCCCCTGTCGGAGCTTCCGTAACCGCACGCGCGGGCGAAGCGGGTCCGGCAGAAGGAATATCGGTTCCAGTCCCGCTCAATTTTGGTTCTGTCGTCCCCGCCAGACTGGAAGGCCCCCGAGTTGGAGCGGGGCCAAAGTCAGGAGGTACGGCATCGGCGGGTATAAAGGGTCGCGTTACAGCGCCAGGTGACGCTACGGATGCACCTGTTGGTGCGCGAAGAGGCAGAACGATATCTTCTCCGACGTCGGCTGGGGTTTCTATAATAGGTACGGACACTGGCTCAGATATATGGACCACCTGTCTTACAATACCAAAGACCGCACCATCATCGAAAACCGTTCTAAAATCAACGCTATCACCGGGACTGACAAGATCTATATTCCCGCTCGAAATACCAACACTCTTTAATTGTTCAGGTGTCATATGAAGGAACGGCTCTTTCATCGAATTAACGACAAAATCTATATTGCGTTCTCCTTGAATTCCGGGGATAAAGCCCAGGCTTCTCCTGATTAATCCATCAAGATCGGTGGTATCGGTAATCGTCTGCTTTCCAAGAAAGAGACCGATACCGTTATCAATGCTTTCGACAGAAAGTCCCGAGACAGGAACAATACCCGCTTCGACAATACGGGCCGCCGGAGCGGATGCCGGTATTGCGGCTGTTTCAACAGCAGACGGAGCCCCTGTCCCGCGGGTGGTTACGATACGCTCAAACGCTTTTTGGAGCATATCAGAATCGCCAAAAACCTTGTCGAACTTTATGACGTCATCGGGATAAATCCGACCCGGATCGCCACTTCTTATACCTATGTCTTTGAGCTGTGCCGACGACATGTGGGCCACGCGATCTTTCAATGAATCGATAATGAAGTTCTGTTGCCGGGATGACATTTGGCTGAAGACATCATTATCAGACAAACGCCCCTTGATAATATTCCACACATTGTCGCCGCCTACTACGGTATGAGGCTTGCTCGGTTCTTCCATAGAATGCTTTACCGCCGAAGCAAGATGCTCGGCAGCGGTTGCGGCGCCGGCCGGGGCCGAGACAGGAGGAAGCACTGCGCCTTCCACAACATCAGGAACCGTCGTTGGCCTGCCGGGAACTACCATACCACCGGACACTCCACCCATGGAGCCTCTTGAACGGGAAGGAAGGGGAAGCGGGACAGATCCAACATCACCATCACCAGCGTGCGCCACTTCCCACGAAAGACCCGCGAGCAACCCGCCCATTACCACACCAACCTTCGCACCGCGCCTCATACCAAGCCGGGCTCTCGCTTCCAAAAGCTCTTCTTTTTTCTCTTTAGCTTCGCCGAACATTTCATTGATCACTCCCTTGATGTTCTCTATTTTCTGTGTAAGTGCCGCCTTTGGTTTTTTATCCTCGCCGATCTTATAAACTTTATATACTCTTTCGTCGGCTGCGGCCATATCCTCTTCAAGAAGCGCTGCGCGAGCTCTCGCTATTGCCCTGAAAAATTCATATTTATTTTTCGCCCCTTCTGCCCCTTCGCCAAAGCTGATCAATCCTTTATCATACCTTTCTTCCGAATAATAAAGCCGATTGACAAGCTGTTCGGCCCGCCGTTCTTTAGTTTGAGAAACCGGATTAAGCGGAACATCCCTAACACCCACGTCATTGTATAGCTGCATTGGAATACCTCCCTCCATACGAACGATGGCAATATCTAGTTTAGAAACAAGAGAGCCGGCATCTTCCATACTTCCTCTTTGCCCATGCTTGGTTTCTTTACTCTCGTAAAGTTTTCCCGCCTCTGAATCAACTTTTTGTCCCATCGCCAAAAGTTTTTCCGCATCTCCCAATTCCATGTTCGTTCGTTTTCTCGCCATCACTTTTCCGATCCAACCGCCGGCGATCATGCCTGAAGCCGCGCCAGTCAGCACGGCCGCAGCGCCAATCCCGAGACCGACACCGCTTGCAAGCGCAACAGTGACACCGGCCACAGCAATTCCCCGGCTCACCAACCCCATTGTCATAAGCTTTCCGCGCTCCCACCCAAACGTTTTGAGGCCTTCCCACCACGCTTTACGGCTTCCGATGCGCGCAAATTCTTTCTCCGCTCCTGGATAAGTGTTGAATACTTGATTATAGAGAACCTTTTCATCAAGGCCTGCGACATACATTTGCGCATCAAAAGCGTCGCCATCGAACTTTGCTTTAAGAAGTTCTGCGCGCGCAAGTGTATATTCATTTTCCAAATATTCGTATCTCTGCCGTTCTCCCTCGTCTTCACTCGTTCTCCAATCCAGGTTCATCCGAGTATACCTTCCGGCGACCTCATTGAACTTAGTGATCGCCGCCTTTGCTTCGGGGGTACTGGCGACGTCGTCTTCTAAAGCAAAGTTGAATTGCAGGTTGCCATCAACTTCCACAGCTTCCGGTCCGTCCGCAGACATCACAAGCATGTCGCGCAAGAACTGCTCATACACTTCTTTGTTCCCTTCGCGATCGAAAAGCGAATTTTTCTCGAGACCGGTAACATTATAAGCTCGCCTTGTTGAAAGCGTTGCAGAATAAGCCCCCTTCTTCACCATTGCGGGCAAATTCCTAAAGAACAAATATGTTCGTTTCAATTTCCCGGCGGAGGCATCGGTCGGTATCTGTTTTCCGCTCTTTTCTTTCTCTTGCTCCGTAAATTGTTTGAGTGCCTGTTCTTTAGCATTCTCGACAGCAAACTGCTCAAGGTTCTTCAAAAGCAAAAGCTGGCGGCCGGGAGTAAGGTCGGCGAAGCGGATTGTCTTCCCGTCCGGACTCGAAACCTCTATATGGAAAAGGTCTTCTCTTGCCAGTCCGAAATCTTCTTCAAAATGTTTTTTGACGTCACCTGACAGTTCAACATTATCAACATCGCGGGGGAAAAGTTCGGCATCTATCGCTGTCAATTCTTGCTTAAGATTTTCGATATCCCCATCAGACCATTCATTTTCTATTGAGAGAATCTCTCTTTCAATAACACCGCGTCGAGCAAAGAGATCTTTTTCATGCACTTGCGCCTCGGCAGTCTTCTCATTCTCCGCAACATTTGAAAGACCTATAAGAAGGGCGGTCATGTCGTCTGGTTTCGCGCGTCCTTCACCGTTCGCACCGTGAGCTTCGCGACTGCGCAAAAGTGCAGCATTCATGATCTCGTCCGACGTCGCCCCTCGCTCCATCAATGACTGGATCTCAGACCCCTTTAGATTGTCCCCCACCCCGTCAGAACATAACAGGAGTCGACCACCCGGCAAAAGGTCGACGGTCTCAATCCTCGGCTCGATCGAGACAGGGCCTTGGTCATCGTAAAGGCCTATAGCCTGAGAAACGACATTTCTATTACCGTAAATTACACCCTTGACATCTTCAGATACAGGTATCGCCGCCGTTCGGGTATTAAAATCGTCCCAACTTTCGCTTTCGTTCAAGGCGTCCTGCAAAGCCCTCGAGTGCTGTTCGTCCGGCACAAGCGTTCGGAGGTAACTGTCATCCAAGGTCACCTGTCTGAACGTTTTATCATCCGAAAGATATACCCGGCTGTCGCCGACGTTTCCGATTACCACTTTGGACGAACCATCGGGACCGGTCCAAATCACCGCAACCGTTCCCGTCGTACCCATATGGTTTCCGGCCGACATCGATTGCGTCGTTACCAGTTCCCCGGCGCGGAGAAGTACATCGCGTATAAAATCCTGCGTTTCTTCCAAAGATAGGTCCTCGGGCATACTTGCGAATTCGGCTGAAACAAAATCTCGCGCCTGACTCGAAGCAACGTCACCAGCCTCGTGGCCTCCCATGCCGTCGAAAACACCGAAAACTTTTTTATCGGACAACTGGAAATAGGCGTCTTCGTTCCGCCCCGAATGTCTTTCGCTCGCGATGCTGCTCGCAGAGATCAAAAGCTCCTCGCGTTCTTCTGCTTCGGGACCTTTTTCTTCTTTTTCGGGTTTGGTCTTTAATTTTTCCACCAGCTGCGCCATGCCATCGCCTTCGCTGAGAGTGATATCGTTTTCTTGTGCGATGCGCGCAATATACCTCGGGTTCGCCGATGCCTCTGATTCCGGGTGCGCATCATAACGTTTTATAAGTTCCTGCGCCTCAAGAGTAATATTTTTTAAGGGTGACTCTCTCTTTTCTATCAATTCGGCATCTTTTCTCAGGCGCTCGGTCTCCGCATACGCCTCTGCCGCGTCAATATCGCCATTCCACACCTCCTCGCGATACAGACCTACAGCATCTTTGATGCTTCTCAGCGCTTGTGTTCCTTCCACTGTGGCAAACTCCCCCATACCATCGATCTCATGCCAAAGATCCGACAACAAGCGAAATGCCCGAACTCGTTCTTTCGCTCTGTCTCTTGCTTCTAGGGCGGCCCTGACTCCACTGACGTCTCCTACCCGTTCTCGAAAAGCAGACATCTCCGCGATTGCATCTTCTATAGTAAGAATGTGAGCTTTTACCCGTTCAGGCACACTGTGCATCTCCTGAAAGATACGATCAAGCTCTGCTTTTTTGGGCGATTCATTTCCGACAGCGGCCACGATGCTTTTCATGTCGGCAAGTGTTTCCCGAAGGATTGTTCTGTATTCCGCAAGTTTTCCCTGCAAATGCTCATCGTTATTTTCCCCGCCAGCAGGAGCATTTACCGTTCCACCATCGACTGCCGCCGGTGTTGCCGGTGTTGCCGGTGTTGCTGGCGAAGGAGGGTTATCCTCTTTCGGGGCCCCCTGTCCATGTTGAAGATCATCAAACTCTTTTCGGAAACCGGCGATATCGGAAAACACCGTGGCGAGGTCTCTTTTACCGGAGGATATCTCGTCGTCAAAACCTTTGGTCTGCTCAAAAATTCGCTCGATCTCGGTTCTCTCCCGAGAACCTTCCGGATGATCCGAAAGAGCTTTTGCGATTCTGGCGCGTAGATCATCCAGAGAACTGCGACAGCGGTTTACCAACGCCACACCCTCACCGTACTGGGTTCCAAGAGTAGCATCAATCAGTTTTTTCGCTTCAGCTTCGGAAATTCCCAAAAGTTTGGCAAGGATTGTATCATGAGTATCAACATTTCTGTCAATGGGAATATCCCAATCCTTCGTCACTGTCTCTATTTCACTCCAGCTAGCCGGAATATTTCTTTGAAGACTACTAATGAGATCATTCTTTCTTTGATTTTTAGCAGATATTTCGGCATCATACTCTGCCCTGGTCGCTGACGGCAACGCATCCATTATCTGAGCAAAGGCGTTAAGCGTTTCTTCACCGCGGTGCGCCGGATCTTTTTCATAGAGATCGAGGAGATCGTTCACTTGACGCTGCACGGGGACAGGGTCGTTTCCGTGACGTTCGATCAGAGATAAACGACTCTCTATCTCATTCAACATCTTTAGGATCTCTCGTTTCTCCTTATATATCCTCTCTTGTTCTTCAAAAGAGGGAGTGTGATCATGCATAAGATAACGTTCCATTTATTTTATTTAATTTCGAACACCTGCGTCTTGACGGGTTTTCTTGGAATGATATTCTTTGCGATCAATCCGTCGTAACGTACCGCCGTGGGCGAATCCGAAACAGTTTTTGGCTTCGCTGGAATAATAACGTTATCCGGTGTGACGACCCCTTCAGGTGTAGCTTTTTCGGCTGGCTTTGGGACAGGAATATTTGCAGGAGCCTCTATCACAACCGGTTGTTTTATATTAAAACGGCGCAATTGTATCGTCCCGGGGTCGAATATTCGGACCGGCGGCGCCTTAGCCTCGGCCAAAGGCTGCTCTTTTGGCTTCGAGGGAACACTAAAAGCGGCTGCGGCTTGTTCCGCTGTTATTCTATCCTTATCGCTTTCTTTCTTAACGCCGGGAATATTTATTTCGATAGGAGTACGCCCGCCAGGATACTTGCCGAGCAAGATCGCCTCATCCCACGGGTCCATTCCGCTCTTTTTGGCCTCCTCTGCTTGTTTTTTTCGGGCGAGATCTGCAAAGGCCTTGCTGTCGGCCTCGATCATACCCTTGACCTCATCGGAAACAACACGTTTTGCTGCGACTCCTGATCCAAGAGAAGTCGAGGGGACTCCGGCGCTTTTTTCTAACGAGGCAGAACTCCCTGTCTCATTCTGAGGCTGGGTACGAATATTGGCTTTTTGGATGAAGGAGAGGAAAGAACCCTTTTTAGACGCAGGGGCAGAGATCTCGCTTCCGGGTTTTCGAAAGACCACGGCACTTGAAGAGACCGGAATGACCATAGTCCTGTCCGGATCGACAACCTCTTTTTTGGGCGGGTTAACATCGTTCCCAAGCTTTATATTGCTGGTAACTGGAACAAATACGGGTTCGTTCATTTGCAATAATTATACCATCGTTACAGGAGAAGAGACAAGGAATATTTTTACACAAAAGACGCCGGAAGAAAATCTTCCGGCGTCTTAAAAACAGAAACTTAATGTTTTCTCACCCCCTGTGTACGTCTGGTTCCGATCCCCATAGATTTCCGCAAGAAACTTGCATATTTTTCATGAAAAACATCCGGCGTTCCCAAAAAGGTCTCTTCCCTCTGACGAAGAGACGAACCGCGGGTAACCCGCATCCAGAGTGACTTTGCAAGTTTCATACCTGAACCTAACCCCTCAAGTTTGAGTTCTTTGTCTGATTCATAATGTTCCTCGGCTTCTTTTTTTGCATTCTCTCTCGCAAATTGTTCCAAAGACTCGAGAAGTGCCCTCTGGCGAGAAGGTGTAAGATCAACAAACCCTATCTTTTGCCCCATCCTCCCAGGAACCTCCACATTAACAAGCTCTTCCTTCGAAAAACCCAATTTCTTGAATCCTGTTTCGATATCTTCCAACATGATAAAATTCTCGGCGGTCATTTCCTGTTCTTTCTCCCCAAACTCTGCCACCTTTACCGGTTCTACCACTTTTGCCGGCTCTGCCGCCGAAGGAAACCTGCTTCTTATTTCTTCGAGGCGGGCGACGATGTCCCTCTCAACCAAGGGATTTTCCCGAAGTTCGCCAAGAGCCCGGCCAACCTCTTCCCTAGCAGTGTCGCCGATATTCTTTTCTTCGCTCGAAAGCCCTTCGATCCGTTTTATTATCTCCCCCACAAGGGACGAGACTGGACGTTCAGAGTTTCGTTCTCTCGGCAAACGAGCATGTAGAGTATCGCCAGGGTTTTGGTCCGACAACCGACCGAGAACATTCCTGACTCTCTGTAAAGCTTCAGCATCATCCAGACTACCCTCCCGCCAAAGATCGATCGCAACAGTTGCCTCTTGCACCGCTTCCCTGTCATCATAATTTGGATCTTGTATTCTCAACGCCTCCGTTCTTTTCTTTATTTCCCTTAAAAGGGGTAAAAATTGCTTTTGTCCGCCCGTTTCAGCATCTTTTCTTGCCCCTTCTTCCGCTGACGGAACAATGTCCATATGTTCAGGTCTCATTGTTTTATATTTAAAAAACCGCTAAAAATTATTAAAAGTGTCTTGTTTGGCTGAAGTTTATCCTTCAACCTAACTAAATGGTACCATATTCTTCTCCATGGTAACAATTTTTTGTGCAAAACAAACACCCAAAGACAGACCGCGCGGATAGGACAATGAAAATTTGACAAAAAGCAAATTATACGCTGGGATTTTTTATCCGTTGACTCAGCGGGAACGGTTATCTATACTTTTATGTATGGTCAGCATTGACCGAAAAAGGCTCTAAGTTGCCAGATAAACAGAAGGAATGTTTAAAAAAATCGGCTTATAACTATAAAATCACAGGATGGCGGCGGAATTTCCTCCTCTCGTGGAAATTCTTTGGACCGACTGACATACGGCGGGAATATGTTCGCCCGTGGGAAAAAGCCTTTTTGGGTGATTTTCTTGGCGTCTGTTTTTGTTTTTGTCCCATTGTACCAAGCAAGCGCTTGGTCTCTTTTTGGTATTACGATCGGTGAGGAAAGTCCCAACAACGAAACCGTCAAAAATCAGAAAAATTCTCAAAACATGGCGCTTACCGCAGCTCCGCTCACTCACGACCTAGACCAGGCCAACAAAGACACAGAGGGCGCTGAAATAGTTGACGGCTCTGCGCTTTCGGCAGGATTAGCTTCCGATCCAGCATCAGCAGATGGAGATAACACCACGGCAAGCGATCAGATCAGCGTATACGTGGTCCACGAAGGAGACACCTTGTCGCAGATCGCAAAGATGTTCAATGTGAGCATAAACACGATCCTTCTTTCCAATAACCTCCCAAAGAACGGAACGGTGCGCGTAGGGCAACAGCTCGTCATCCTTCCTGTTACCGGCGTACAATATACTGTCAAATCAAAAGACACACTTGCGAAGATCGCCGCGAAATTCAATGTTGAGGCGAGCGAGATCGAATCATTCAATAATATAGAAGGACCGCTCGCTGTTGGTGATACGCTCATTATCCCGAACGGTTTTGAGACCCCGGCACCGGCGCAAAATGCCGTTCAAAAAGTTATAACGACGACAAAAAAGCTCTCCCCCTCTAATGGGTACTTCGTCCGACCGGTCACTGGCAGAATTACACAAAGCCTCCACGGACACAACGCTGTCGATTTTGGAGTTCATATAGGAACCCCCATACTTGCCGCAGCCAAAGGAACAGTGAAGATTACAATCATGGGCGGATACAATAGCGGTTATGGCTCTTATATTGTCATCGACCATCCGAACGGAACACAAACGCTCTACGCGCACCTCAGCGGATCAGTCGTATACCAAGGACAGCAAGTTTCCCAGGGTCAGATCATCGGCTATTCTGGAAACACCGGACGTTCCACAGGTCCACACCTCCACTTCGAGGTCCATGGAGGAACAAATCCATTCTAGATATTAAAAGCACCCCGATATCGGGGTGTTGTTGACGCATCAGCGCTTAGCTGCCTCCTGCAGCTTTTTTTTCATCGGCCCGTCGAGTATGGTCTCAGAGATGAAATAGATCGCGAAACCGATGGCCGTAATGATTGCGCCAAAGTGCCAAATCCCAAAAAAAAGGAAGACGGCGCTTGCAGCCATCACCTGCTGCGGGAATACACCGCTCATTTCCTTGGTTGTCTCAAGGGTCTCTTCTGCGACACTCTTTTTTTCAGAGCGCACCCATTCTTTGAAGCCTTTCAAGGGTAACCGCTCCAAGTTCACGCAATACATGAGCGCGAAGAGAATCATGGACACGGGGATAATGACAATCACTCCCCATACCAGCACGACACCATAGTCGCCGAGAACATTTACTGTCTCAGAGGCTGTGTCACTGAACCAGAACATCGCGGCGACGACCGCGAAAAAGATACCCTCGACGGGAATTTCCAACTTCTTCTTCACCTTTACACCTTTGTTTGAGGAACGAGAACAAAAAAGATTATCTCAAAAAAAATATTTTTGTCAACTATTAAAAAGACGCCCCGTTATTGAGGCGCCTTGGTTTTGTTTAAAGAACGATCCGATCAGCAGATCCGCGGGAGGATCTCCCCCTCCGGTATCTGTATGATCTTTTCCGAACCGAGAAGCGTATGAGTGGTCACGAGACCGCTTGCGCGCTTCGCTTTCACTTCTCCGATCGTCACAGCATCCTTACCATTCTCGAACGAATGGAGGACCGAAAGGGCTTTTTGTTCGTCCTTCGGATCCACAAAAAAGACGAATCGTCCTTCGTTCGCAACATGCAGAGGATCCATACCCATGATCTCGCACAGTCCGCGCACTTCATCGCAAACGGGGATCGCTTCCTCGTTAACGATAAAATACAGCCCGCTCGACTCTGCGATCTCGCAAAGAGCAGCGGCGAGACCGCCGCGCGTCGCGTCCCGCAAACAATGCGGTTTTGTTCTATAGGCGAGAGCTTCGACCATTTCCGAGAGGTTTGCGCAATCAGAAAGGATCGGAACTTCCGTTTGTATCCCGTTACGAGCGGACATGATCGCCATGCCGTGACGGCCGATGTCGCCGGAAAGGATTATCTTGTCGCCAACACAAACTCTTGAAGGACCGGGAGATTCCGCAAGAGGGCAGCCGAGTCCGGTCGTATTAATGTAAATGCCGTGGCCTCGCCCTCTCTCCACCACCTTGGTATCGCCGGTAACTACGGCAACACGGCATTCATTTGCGGCATTTGCCATCGAATTAACGATCCTCGAAAGGTCAGCGAGAGGAAATCCTTCTTCCAAGATGAAGGCAACGGAGAGATACCGCGGCGAAGCGAGCATCATGGAAAGGTCGTTCACTGTACCGTATACAGCAAGCTTGCCGATATCGCCCCCCGGAAAAAAGACCGGGTCAACAACGAACGAGTCCGTCGTGAAGACTGACAAGTGAGGGGAGACCAACACAGCTCCGTCGGTGTCAGGCTGAAGGTATGGAAACGCCACTGCGAACATTTCCTTGATAAGTCGATTCGTTGCTCTTCCCCCACTTCCATGAGCGAGGGTCACAACGCCGGAATCGCGGCGCCCGATAGGACATTCGGTATTGATCATGTTGATCGCACCCCTTGATAAGTGAAGTATGCGGCGCAAGCCCCCTCCGAAGACACCATGGGTGCCCCGACAGGATGTGTTTGCGTGCACTGTTTTCCGAAGAACGGGCAATCGGACGGCCTGCATTTTCCCTGAAGGACCAGTCCGCAATATTTATTCGTCTGCCGAGGTTCTTGGACTTGCGCTCTGAATTTTTTTTCGGCATCGAACCGCGAATACTCGTCGCGGATCCCGAAACCGCTTTGCGGTATCATTCCGATCCCGCGCCAATTCCTGTCGATGACGCAAAAATACTTTTCAATCAGCGCCTTGGCCGAGGAGTTCCCTTCTTGTTTCGCCACCCAAGCGTACGTATTTCTCACCGTTGCTTCGCCACGGGAGATCTGTTCCACAACCTCGAGCACTCCCATAAGGATCTCGACCGGCTGAAAACCGGTCACGGCGATGGGGACGCGATGTTTTTCCGCGATCGGGGCATATTCATCCGAACCCATCACGGTACATACGTGTCCGGCCGCGAGGATCCCGTCTATCACACAATCGGGGTCCGAGAGCAAAAGCTCCAAGGCAGGAGGAACGCGCACCATGGCGGTCAAAAGCGAAAAGTTCTTCACACTGTCCCGCTCGGCGACATGTAGTGCCGCCGCAAGCGGCGCGGTCGTGGTCTCAAAGCCGATCGCAAAGAAGACCACTTCTTTTTGAGGATCGCTTTTTGCGATCTCCACCGCTTCGAGGGGCGAATAGACCCAGCGAATATCCGCGCCGGTCGCTTTCGCTTCGAACATGTTCTCATCAGAACCCGGCACGCGCAGCATATCCCCGAACGAAGCGAGTATGACGCCGGGCCGCCGAGCAAGTTCCAATGCGAGATCTATCTTTTCTATCGGAGTGACACAGACAGGACAACCCGGTCCGTGAATGAACTCGATCGAGGAAGACAGCACCGCTTCGATCCCGTACATTAAGATCGAGTGTGTCTGTCCGCCGCAGATCTCCATAATGCGAACCGGCGACGAGACATTCATGCCGTCGACAACGCTCCCGATCTTTCTCACAAGATCAGAAGCGACGTCCTTGTCGCGGAATTCGTCTACATATTTCATTATTCAAGCTCCTTCAATACCTCGAGAACGCGCTCCGCTTCGACCGGATCAATGATCGCCTGAGCCATACCGACATGGACCGAACAATAATCGCCCTCCCGCGCTTCTGGACACAGAACGAGCGACACGTCTTTGACGACGCCACCGAACGACACTTTCGCATTCTCACCGTCTACGCGAACGATCTTTCCGGGAACCGCTAAACACATGATCTTCACCTCTTTTAGTTGTTGAGTTCTAGAATAATCGAAGCTATTTGCCCGACAGCGATACCGCCGTCATTCGTTGGAACGCGCCGATGAAATACCGGCTCGCGGCCGTCCTTTCGCAGCAAGGTCACTGTTCTTTCCAAAAGATATTTGTTCTGAAAACATCCGCCGGAAAGCACGACCGTTCTTTCGCCGGAATCCCGGGCCGCCGCAACGATCGAATTCGCAAGACCGTTGTGAAATTTTGCCGAGATAATACTTGTCGGAACGCCGCGCTCTCTATCGCAGAGCATCTGCAAGAGCAACAGTTTCCACTGAAGCGACCAGACGGGGTCCGAAGAGATTAAGAAAGCATACGCTTCCTCGGTTTCGATTCCCTCGATCGCCTGTTCAAGCATGATCGCCGCATGCCCCTCATACGAAGACGAGTGGCAAACATCAAGAAGAGACGCCACGGCGTCAAAGAGACGTCCCATGCTCGTGGAATAAACCAGCCCCGTACCAGTGCGAAGCATTTGCGGAAACGCTTTTTTCTCCGCAAAAGAGAGCGCACGGACCGGAGCAAATTCTTCGTTCTGAAAAACATCTTCGCCGAACAGCGAGTAAAGCAGCGCCGATGCGATTCTTTTTGGTTCGCGTGCGGCCGCGTCACCGCCGATTAAAGGAAATGATCCCAAATGTCCGATGCGTGTGAGCTCTTTTCCGCGAATTCGGAAAAATTCTCCACCCCACGAAAGCCCGTCATCCCCGAAGCCAGTTCCATCCCACGCAATACCGAGTGCGCTGCCGCCCAATAGGCCGTTCTCGGCCATACAAGAAAGCACATGCGCCCGGTGATGCCCGACGCGATAAAGCGGGACATCGAATTCCTCCGCAAATCTTTCGGCGACCGCAGTAGAAACGTAATCGGGATGTATATCACACACAACGATATCCGGTTTCTTCCCGCGAAATGCAAGGATGTCGCGGATCGACAGTTCAAGGGCCAAAGCCGCTTTGACCGTCTCGAGATCGCCGATGTGCTGCGTTGGAAAAACGTTATTTCCAATGAGCACCGCTCCGGCACTCTTGAGGTGAGCGCCAAACGCGGCCACGACCGGAGCATCGGAAGGAACACCTTCAAGGGAGACCGGGAGAGGAACGTATCCTCTGGCGCGCCGCAAGATCATCGTCTCGCCGAGAACGACCCGAGCGATCGAATCATCAACATGGCGGACAATGGTCCTGTTGTTCACAAGGAACGCATCTGCGATATGACCGAGACGATCCACCACTTCTTCATTATCCGTGATGATCGGTTCATCGGAGATATTCCCGCTCGTGCATACGATGGGAAAACCGAGATCCGCCAAAAGCAGATAGTGAAGCGGCGTATATGGAAGCATAACGCCAAGAGTATCGCTTCCCGGAGCAACGTCCGCGCACGGAACGTTTTCACCCCCGCACGTCTTTTTTCTCAAAAGCACGATGGGCGATTCCGGAGAAAGCAACAGAGCTTTCTCGATATCGGAAACCTCGCAATATTCGCGAAGTATCTCGATGCTTTGACACATGACCGCAAACGGTTTTTCTCCCGGACGGCCTTTCGCTTTGCGCAAACGGCGAACTGTTTCCGTATTTCTGGCGTCAGCGATGAGCTGAAAACCACCAATACCCTTGATCGCCACGATCTTTCCGTCGCGAACAAGTTCCTCCGTTCCCGACAAAGCAGTATCACCTACAGAAAGCGCTTCTCCGTCGCGATCAAGCAGTTCCAATTGCGGCCCGCACTCAGGGCACGCATTCGGTTCCGCGTGGAATCGCCTGTCAGATGGGTCTTTGTATTCCCTTTCGCAGTGCGGACACATCTGAAAATCTTTCATCGAGGTATTGGGGCGATCATACGGAACGCCTTCTATAAGAGAGAAACGGGGGCCGCAATTCGTGCAATTCGTGAACGGATACCGGTAACGCCGGTTCTTCGGATCCGAAATGTCCCGCAAACAATCAGGACACGTCGCCAGATCCGGAAGCACGAGGGCGGTCTTTTCACCGAGATCGTCGCTCTTTCGAATAACGAAACCGTCATAATTCACGGGTTCGAGTATCTCACAACCGAGACCCTCAATGCGGGAAACAACGGGTTTTTCCTTTTTTATGCGGCGAACGAACATTTCAAGCGTCTGCTCCTCGGCCTCCGCCTCAATAACAACGCCAGAAACGCCATTCTCCACCCAGCCCGAAAGCGAGAGTTCGGAGGCCAGCCGCCAAATGAACGGCCGAAATCCGACGCCCTGCACCGTACCGGTGATGGCAATGCGATATCTTTTTTTCATGAAGATCCTCTCAAGATCTAAGCAAAAACTGTCAGAGAACTAAAATAGTTTTACAGTATTTTTGGCAAACGGTCAAAAATAAGTCTTTATATGTTCTTGACAAATAAACTTTTATTCGTTACAAAATAATCCGAACGTTCATCAACCACCAAAACCGAGGAAAAAAAGAATGCGCGCTTACGAAGAAAGGCTGTTGGAAGACATTACGCCCCAGATCCCACTGGCCCTTCTGCCCGAGGTCGCCGCTGTGTTCGAGAGGCAGCCGGAACCAAACGCGACCGATCTCATCCTTACGCACATGGCCATCCCGGTAGCACTCGCACTGTTTGACCTCTCGAGGTTCTTCCTCATCCAATGGGCGATGGGTATCGACCTCGCCGTGCTCATCGCGGTGTCGATATGGGCAACGTGGGTAATCGTGGGAGAAACGGCATTTTTCGACGGAGCAAGAAAACTCGCCGAAGTGCTCGTATTCACCACCGAACTTGCGAGAGAGGTCGACCGAGAAGAGAAGGACCTGTCCGGTTCGACCCTGGAGGAGTTGATGCTCATCACAAAGGAGAAGAGAGAAGTCCTTCTGCGTCCGAAAGTTCTCGATGCTCTTCGCGGGTGGCCGGTCACGAGATGGCCGGACAGCGGAGCCCTCTGTTTGGCCGTGTTTTTCACCCTCTGCGGGCAATGGATCCCGGCGCTGGCACTCCTGCTCGTCACCTTCATACTCGAAGGAGCACGCTGGCAGGCTGGCCTTGCGGTGAAAAAGTTCCTCAAGGTACTCAGTGAATAAGAGAAGACAGTAAGAACAGAACAACAACTCCCCGCTACGGCGGGGTATTTTTTTACAAAAAACCGTACGTAAATAAAATTGCCTCCGGGGGGTTCCCGGGGGCAGTGACTTCATTTTTGCGGAAGAGACGACTTATCGCCGACCGCCCCGCAGGCAGGATCGGGCTTGGGCGTCATGGCGTGCCCGGACACCAGGCCACGCCTTCCGGTTCTTTTCTTTCTTCATCCGTTCAAGAAAGAACGGGAGAGAAAAATCGCTCATCTCAGCTTCGTACATATAGAAGTAGAAGCCGTCGCGGAAAATCGTACGAGCTTGCATTTGTGACCTCATCAAGGTGATTGTGCTTACCGTCATAATCTAACATAATAAAAGCAAAAAGTCAAGAAAAAGCGAGCTTTTGCCTGTAAAATCCTTCCTGGACAAGCGCCATCGGTTTTGCTACTATGAAAGCATTAGTCAAAGTTAAATTGCCGTTATTGGAGAATGACGGTTTCAGGTTTCGCTCAAAAGAGAGCCCCACAAACCCTATTATGCGCTTTCAATATCGAAAAAGTCCTTATATTTTCGCATTTTCAGACGAAACGCCTATCCGGTAAACCGGGGTTTTCGCGTAAGGCGGAACACCCACGATGTCATTACAAATATTACTGCTCGTATTGATAACCCTGGCCGGGGTTGCTTTCGGGTACTACCTCCGCCTACTGGTGTCCATGGGCAAGAAGGGTTCCATGGAAATTCAGATCAAGCAGATGCTTCTGAACGCCAAGGAAGAGGCGCAAAAGATCACGAATCACTCAGAAAAAGAAGCGGCCGCACGGATCGAAGAAGCGAAAAAAGAAGAAAAAGAGAAACATGAGGTCTTGAAGAAAACCGAGGACCGACTTATCAAAAGAGAAGAAATGCTCGACAAACGCCAGGTCGATCTCGACAAAGAGGTCGAGGTTTTGAAAACCAAAGTTGTCGAAGTGAAAGAGATCCGCGAAAAGTCCGAGGAGGTCAAGAAAACAATAGAAACGGAGCTTTCGCGCGTCGCAAATCTTACCCCAGAAGAAGCGAAGAACGAACTTATCAAGAAGGTAGAGAAACAAAGCGAGAACGATATCCTCGCACGCCTCCAAAAGCTCGACATCTCGGGGGCCGAACGCCTCGAGAAAAAAGCGAGGGATATCCTGACTACGGCGATCCACCGCCTCGGAAATTCGGTCGCTTCAGATGTTCTCACGACAGCGGTACTCATTACGACCGACGAGATCAAGGGAAAGATCATTGGAAAAGAAGGACGCAACATCCGCGCATTCGAACGAGCAGCGGGCGTTGAGCTTATCGTTGACGATACCCCGGGTTCTATCACCATTTCCGCATTTGACCCGATCCGGCGCCAGGTCGCGAGGGTTGCACTCGAAAACCTCATCGCCGACGGACGTATTCAACCGGCAAAGATAGAAGAGATGGTCGACAAGGCCAAACTTGAGGTCGGAAAGATCACAAAAGAAGCCGGCGAAAAAGCCGCGTACGAATGCGGTGTCTTCAACCTCGACCCTCGCATTATAGGAATTCTCGGACGACTTCACTTCAGAACAAGCTATGGCCAGAACGTACTTCAACACTCCGTTGAAATGTCACACATCGCCGGAATGCTCGCAGAAGAACTCGGCGCAGATGTGGCGATCGCAAAGGCCGGCGCCCTTCTCCATGATATCGGCAAGGCTGTCGATCACGAGATCCAGGGAACACACGTCGAGATCGGCCGCAGAATTTTACAAAAATTCGGAGCCGATGAACGCATCGTAAAAGCGATGCAGGCGCATCACGAAGAATATCCGTTCGAAACGATCGAATCCATCCTCGTACAAGTTGCCGATGCCATTTCCGGAGGTCGTCCGGGCGCTCGCCGCGACTCGGTAGAGAACTATATCAAGAGACTCGAAGAACTTGAGCGCATCTCAAATTCTTTCCAAGGTGTTGAAAAGTCCTATGCACTCCAAGCCGGACGAGAGATACGCATCTTCGTTTTTCCCGAAGCCGTCTCCGATCTTCAAGCAAAAACTCTGGCTCGCGATGTCGCAACCCGCATCGAAGCCGAAATGAAATACCCCGGTGAAATTAAAGTTACCGTCATACGCGAATCAAGAGTTATCGAATACGCGAAATAACAACTCGATCCAAAAAACCGCCTCACTTGAGGCGGTTTTTTGTTTGACAAAATGAAGATAATAGTATTAAATACATTCCAGACCAGAAGTTTTACAATGAACGGAGAAGAAAGATGGCAAAGTATTATGTTTGCCTGGAAAGAAGGCGCGATGGCCAGCTGCTATCGAGAGACGGTGGCACCCTAACTCATCCCTCGGACCTCAATATTCCGGTTTACGATCCGAACTGTGGGTGGAATCCGAACCCTTACGTGACAGGGCTTTATATCGTCGACGGACACCCGCTCAATGCCGGGGGGTTCATCTTCCAAAACCCCGCGTATTTCGAAGTGAAACCGATTGGGGAGGTCATTCCTTTGGACATCCGCGACGGATTATATCAAGTAGAAGGGTATATCCGCATTCGTGAAATTACGAACGATGAGCCAGAGTTTTCCCAAGCGGTCCTTGGGGAGGTAGCGAAGACAAACCAAGATCATGCTGTCCGCTATGCCGCCGTCAAGAGGATTACTGACCAAGCGGTCCTTGGGGAGGTAGTGAAGACGGCGCAATATCTTGATGTCCGCCTATGGGCCATCGAGAGGATTACCGAACAAGCGTCCCTCGAGGAGATGGCGAGGACAAATCAAGATCCTCGTATCCGCCTTGCCGCCATCGATGAGATTACCAACGAAGCGGTCCTCGCCGAGTTTGCGAAGACGAGCTCGGACCAGACTATCTGTATCGCGGCTGTCAAAAGAATCGGCGACGACACCATCCTAGCCGAGGTTGCGAAGACGAGCCCAGACCAGCACGTTCGCGATGTGGCCATCAAAAGAATTATCAACTCGACTATTCTCGCCACGGTTGTAATAAATTCATAAAGTCCACCCCGCGGCACCGCCGCGGGTTTTTCTTTGCCAAAAAAATCTTTTCCGCACAGAACTTAAGTGGTTGGATGAAGTGTTTTGAATTTTGTTTTTTGATCATTTGATATTGTTTCGGGTTTCGTTTTTCGGATTTCAAGTTTTTGTTTTTGTGTGTTCAAAAATACCGCTCTATTGCATTAAATAACTGGTGCTATATAATTAAGGGTAAGGATATTGGTCGATTCAACTTGTAGTTTTTTTGATAGGGGAATTGCAAGTGAACCACTTATAAAATAATCTACTTATATATGAATAAGCAAGATATCATAGAGGCGGTGCACGGGGTTCTCGGCGGCACTAAAAAGCAAGCTGAGGATGTTGTTGAGACAGTGATCTCATCCATAGTTGGTTCTCTTAAAAAGGGCGAGGACGTATCGGTTGCAGGTTTAGGAATTTTTGCAGTAAAGGCCCGCAAGGCTCGCACCGCAAGAAACCCGAAAACCGGCGAATTGATCCAAGTCGCCGCAATGAAGGTTCCAAAATTCCGCGCAGCAAAAGCCTTGAAGGATGCTGTGAAATAGGAAAGGAAAGTGCGAATCGCGCATATCTCTTACAAAAAACCGCCTTCTCGGCGGTTTTTTGTTTGGGCTAAAAAAATCCGGACGAGAGTACAACTCTTGTCCGGTGTTTTGAACTATCGTTTACTCCACCTAAAGAGCCAGTACAAATTTATGAAGCCGATGACCACAAGCGGCACAATCGCGACGAGGAAATAATATAACCCCCAACCCCAAGTAAAATACCCGACGGCATAAGCGACACAAAGTACCGAAAAAAAATTTGGGATAGGAAGCATTTCAGGTGCTTTCAATACCGAAGAGAGGATTGCGAGACACATCGACAAAAACAACGGCATACCGAGGACAAATACGACCATCGACGGAACGTCTTTCATATTCTCAAAATTAAGCCAGATCATTTTTCACTTCCTCTTTGGTTTATGGCGCGAACATTTGCAAGCCGTAGTAGAAAAAGTAAAAGTTCATTGCAGAAAGTGTCAAAAAACAAGCCGACGAGAGAAGTGCAAATGGATAACCCCAATCCCACAAAAGATATCCGACGCACGGACTCGTCAAAAGAAATGACCACGCGCTGGAATGCAAGAGCATAAAAACGCCGCTCTTCCCTTTTGGGGCAGTAAAAGCAAGGCTTCCCATGTAAATTATCCAAAGCTGTTGCACCGTCAAAGAGAGAAGCACAAGTTGTTGAATAGTCGAGAGTTTCATTTCGTTTTCCTCTTGGTTGACTTTCTGCTTCGAGAATACTATATTTTATAGTGAGTGGTAAATACCACCACATGGTGATAATAAACACCACAAATAAAAAACCATGAAATTTTTAGAAACACTTGAAGAACTGGGGCTTTCTCAAAACGAGGCAAAGATATACGAAACTCTTCTAAAAGAGGGGGAACTTTCGATCGGTTCCATCGCCGAAAAATCGGCAATCCACCGACGAAACGTCTACGATTCCATGCACCGACTCATCGAGAAAGGTCTTGTCTTTGAAATACTGGAAACCAAAAGCTCTCGATATCAGGCAGTCGACCCGAAAAAGCTCTCGGAGCTTTTAGAAGAGAAGCAACAAAAATTAAGTTCAGTTCTTCCTGGACTTACCGCTCTGTATCAAAACATTCCAAATCCCGAAGCGCTTTTCTTGTATCGCGGCATTGAAGGCTGGAAAAATTATCTTTCCGATGTTGTCCGAACAAAAAAAGAACTGCTCCTTATTGCGGCAACCGATAAAATAGAAGACCCCCGCATCGAACAATTCATGAAACAGTATTATGCCGAGATGAAACGACTCAAAATACCGGTTCGGGTGATTTATCGTCATGATACAAAAACAAAAAATGGAAAAGTATCAGGCCCACTCGCAGAATTCGCCGATTATCACATTTTGCCGAAAGAATACCCAATTGGCGCGGCGATGGCGATATTCGGAAACCGAACAGTCATCTTCACCGACACGGTTTCTCGCGAGGCTATAGAAAACGAAACGACTATCACCTTCATCATAAATCAAAACATTTCCGACAGTGTACGGCTTGTTTTTGAAGCCCTGTGGTCGCTTTCGAAATAAAATTATCAAAAAGGTAAATCTGTCATATATTTAAGGGATGAACGAACAACAACCAAAAACTTCACCGAAGGAAATATTCGCACAAGCGCAACAAGAAATTGTCGGGGAATTAAAAACGGCGGGAAACGAGGGCGCTTCCCTGTTTACAGTTCTTGAGAGTAAAAAAGAATTTACCGTCGACATAGGATCCAACGAAAAAGTGATGATCTTTTTTGAAAGGTTCAGAAAAGCGTCGAGGATGGCGCTCGGAAGATCGATAACCGATGAAAAATGGTTCGCATATAACGACAAATTATGGGAGTCCGATATTACGGGAAACACTATTCACTGCCGCCCTGTCGCCCTTTCGGTGAAACTAATGGAGACGCGCGGGATCATTTAAACACCCGCCGTATCTTCGGATTTATTCTTGTCGTTACTTCGTAGTTAATGGTACCGCTTCTCTCTGCCATTTCTTCCGCACTTATGCGGTCTCTCCCTTGCTTCCCGATAAGAACAACCTCATCCCCCGCGCGTGCGGACGGAATATCGGTGATATCGATCGCGATCATATCCATAGCAACCCGTCCGATAACCCTCGCGCGCTTTCCTCTCACGAGCACCTCGCCGACGCCCGAAAGCGCGCGAGTAAATCCATGCCAATAACCGACCGGACAAACGCCGAGGCAGGAATCTTTTTTAAGGGTCTCGGTAAGATCGTATCCGACCCTCTCCCCTTTCTTCACCTTCTTTACTTCGGAAAGTATGGTCTTCCACGAAAGAACGGGCTCGATCTTAACAGTACCGCTTCGTGCATCTTTAACTTCTTTTGCCGGCCAAAGACCGTGAAGCCCAATGCCGACGCGCACCATATCAAAATGACATTCCGGATAAAGGAGCGTTCCCGCGGAGGCGCAGGCGTGTTTGATATAATGAAACCCGGCCCGATCGAACGATACTGTTGCCGAAAAAAAAGCGTCAGCCTGTGCTTTGGTATTAAAAGGATCAGTGGCTTTGGCAAAATGGGTATAAACACCCTCCATGGAAACATGGGGCAAAAGAAGAAGATCGTGAATGATCTTTCGCGCGTCTTTGGGTGAAAAACCCTGCCGATGCATACCTGTATCGAGTTTTATGTGAACTTTTATGGGACTTGTGTTTTTTTTCAGTGCGTTAAGCAGTTCAAAACTGGAAATGGTAACCGAGAGGTCGTTCTCCGAGGCGACTTTAAAATTCTCGGGTATAGTATAACCGAGTACTAATATGGGTTTTTTAATGCCCGCGTCGCGCAAAGCCACACCCTCCGTTATGGAATCAACTCCAAAAATATCAGCACCCAGTTCATCCATTATTTTCGAAAAACCGACGAGTTCGTTCCCGTAAGCGTTCGATTTTACAACTGCCATGAGCTTCGTCTTTGGAGAAACAACACTGCGGAAAACCTTGTAATTTTTCTCGGCCGCCTTGCGGTCAATTTCAACCCAGGTCCGAAGTTTAAGTTCCGTGGTCCCATTTTTCATATGTATCTTACATATTACTTTATGAAACGACAAAAAGAAACAAAGAAATTTGACAAAATACACAAAATATGTATATAATAGAGGGGTAAGTTCCCTTCAATCACCCAGACGAGGACAACATGTACACCTTATTGGTTCTCTTGGCAGCCGCGCTCGGTCTTTATGGTCTCACCCATCCTACGAAGTTCGAACGAAAGATCTCGGCAGAGGACCGGAGACACCTGGCGGAAGCAGAGGATTGGTACGATTTTCTCTGCGAAGGAATTGCGGAAGACTCCTTCGAGCGTTTCGTCGGCTGCATAAGAAAAGAGCTCGAATTGGGCGGTTTTAGTCTCGCCGACATCAACGTAACCGAAGAGGATATCAAGGAGCTTCGCGATCTCAACGCGAAAGAATTCATCCGTCGGCTGATCCGAGACGTCCATGATCCGATGTACCAGAACAACACCTATCTCATCGAGCTCTTCATAAAGGCTCTCTCTGAAGCGGCACACGCCGCCGACCCGCGTGTCCTTATCGAGCTTGCCGAAGAAGGGACGGTGAAAATCGTGGTATTCGCGCACCCCACTACCACGGGAATCTTCGGGGAAGAGACAGCGAAACATCTCGCGAGGGGAATTGCACCCCGCGGCCTCTTGGCACTCCTCGACATGGAGTTAATAGAGATTGACGGGATTCTTTGCGATTTCTAGGACAGGTTGAGGGCACTTCCGGGTGCCCTCTTTTTTATATCTATCCATATCATCTCATTGTGATATACTAAAATGAGTCGATAAAAAAATAATTAAATAGCAACATTATGTTTTTCGAAAAAAATGAGAGTTTGACCCCGGAAACGCTCGACCATATGCGCGCCTCAAAATCTTTGCGCGAAGAGCTCGAAGCGATCGATTATTATCAAGAAAGAATAGATGCGACAAAAGACGAGGAGTTAAAAAAGATCCTTATCCATAACAGGGATGAAGAAAAAGAGCATGCCGCCATGCTCATGAATTGGATCCGAAAACACGACCCAGTTTTTGATACCGAATTTTCCAAATTGAGCTAACGTTTGGTTGCAAAAAAAAGACCAACTACGGTCTTTTTTTGTATAGATCAATGTTTTTATACCCCCCTTTTTTTATAGCATCGAACCAACTTCCGTCCCCGAACCGAGGTTCCAATATCTTTGGAGAAAACTACTGTTAGCTTTTTACACGAGCTTGTTTTATGACTCACCCGATTGATACAGCGTCTAAGCCAAAGATAGAAAGATGACGAGCAAAACTTTCTACAATCTTCATGAAACCGGAACACCGTGCGCTGGAACCAAACCTAACACGATCACCCGCCTGTTCCTTGGGGAGGGGCAGGAGTCATGGGTTAAGCCCATCCTCCGATTTTAACATCAACAACCTCCCCTGTCGAAGCATTTATTTTTACATATAAAGAAGTATCAGTTTGAGACGACGAGTCAGTGCTTATTTCCCAAACACCATCTTTAAGTGTTCTAAAGTAAGCGACAGGGTCCGGAATTTTTCTCTTCTTTGCAACCTCGAGAGCGATAGCCACAGCCTGTTCTTCGGAAATTTTTACCGTATTCGGAGAAAAAGTCACCTTGAGGGTTATTTTCTTGTCAGCCCCACTCAAAAGTTCAATCAGATAGTCGTGAAATTTTTGAGAATTTCTTTTCCCGTTCATGGCAAAGTTAAGCTGATCGGCGCGCTCCTCCGCGTCCATCTGCGCCGAGATATATTCTGTTTTGTCACCCTTATAAGAATCTGGCGGAAAATGCAAAAAACGATAGGTTAATTTCAGGGTTCCAATTTCGACACTTTGTCCAGGGACAAGTTCAAAGGAACCCCCTAAAGCCGCGGTGGTTATTTTTTCATCTGCTTTTTTATTTTTAGCAAACATGACACACGCGGAAATTAATAAAATAACCCCGACAATAATAAAGATGTATTTCATATGAAAGATATTTATAATTTAAGCATACCGTTCACGAAACGAGGGCACAAGATGAAAAGTGATTTCCTTGCTCCGGTTATAAATAATCGCCTTACGGCGATTATTTTGTGCCCGGGAGAGGAACCTTTCTCCTTACAGGAGCAGTACCCTTTTCCGATTTGTTCCCCGGGGCCCCTACCCCGGCTCACAAATAACGGAGAAAGGCTTCAATTCCTCTCGCGCGAGTGCCGCAGGGCACTCGCTCCGTGCACAAAAAAATCCGCTTCTGGCGGATTTTATTGTGCCCGGGAGAGGACTTGAACCTCCAAGCCTTGCGGCATACGTACCTGAAACGTACGCGTCTACCAATTTCGCCACCCGGGCGAACAGGTACACTATACAAGAAAAATCTTTCTTTTTAAAGGGTTTGACCCAGAGCCCAAATTCAGGCAAAAAAGTCAGTTCTGGAGCAACCGATTCCAAACATAGCGAATCGCGGACATCCGTGCCCTATCAGCGCTTCCAGAATGTCTTTTTAACATATCAGGTAAGCATTCACGAAATTCTTCGGTATCTTCCGCTTTTATTCCACGACGCGACATATCAAGCACTTTTTCCAAATTTTCCTGCCCTTTTTCTGTTTTCTGCATGTTTAAAATTTTCCTCCGAAGAGTTTTTTCGCCGGAAAGCGTGTATTCCGGATATTCTTTCAACTTCTCCATAATCATTTGCATTTCTTGTTCAGAAAATCTTTCGGTGTCGCTCCTTTCGGTTTGGACCGTTCCCCCTCTCGCTTCTTTTGGCAAAGGGGCGTCCGGAGCCGAAGGCCCTTTTTTGGGATCTCCTTTTCTCGGTCCCAATAAATTTTCTTTTGTGGACAAACCGGCTTGCGCACGCAAAATTCTCCTAAAATATGCCTCGAGGGGTTCTTTTATCACAACTCCTTTCTCGACAACGACAGGAGAAATTGGGGCACTGTCGGAAAAAAGTTTTCTATCATCGGAAACAAGGTTCGCGTCTGCCTCCCTCCACATTTCATCAACCACTGCGTCTTCAAAAAACTTGTTCAGAACACCCCGAAAAACTGTTTCTTTTGCTGAATTGTCGAGCAAAACAGTAGGACCTCCGGGTTTTTTACCTTCTGCTTTCCATGTGTTATACGCGCCCTCAAGAACCTTCAACGGGACAGAGACAAGGACAATGTCATCAATACCCCCTAACCCAAACTTCTCTTTCGCTTCTTGTATTTGCTCCGTCTTGTGCGCCATCTCAGACGATCTTCTCCCGGCATAAAATTGTATGCCTATTATTCCAGTATTCTCGCCGATAGTCTTTACTCCACGGACATGGGATGGAATTTTTATTAAGAAATCCATTTTCCTTTCATTATCATCAAAAACATCCCCCGGAGTGAACCGATACGAAAATCCTCCATCGATCTGTACCTGTTCCATAAAAGTAGAAGTCATCGTCTCAGCAACAAAACCCCAGGCACCATCGCCCTCAAAATTCTTGCGAGAAGTCCCCCTAGCTACGCCGTTGTATACATTCCTCATATTCAACATATAATCTCCAATCGGCGCACCAAGATATTCCACAGGGACCTCTCTCGCAACCTCAGAAATAGCTATCTGTCTGTCAGCCAGTTTCCTTATTGCCCGCTTCGCTTCCGAGACAATAAACCTCTTCTTCACAGAATGATCAACGTCGGCGTTCAGTCGATAATGAATTCCCCACTCGCCATCAGTCGCAACCATTCCCTTGGTTACTTTCGCAGTACTTCCGTCTACGCAAGCAACCTCCATATTTCCTTGTACGATATAAGACGGTTCCCCTTCGAGGGCTTCGTCAAACCCCTCAACAGGTTCTCCTTTGTCGGCCACCCGAAACTGCTCATGCACCCAATCCATTATTACTTGTTTTTCTTTTTGTAATTCAAAAACTTGAATACGAGCCGCTTCCGGAATCATTCTTTCAAGCTGACGTCTTTGTTCGCTTTCATCCGTTACTTCACGAAGTTCTTCGTCGATTCGGCGTTCAACATCCGATGGGTCCGGTTTTTCCTTTACAACATCCCGGACTTCGTGAAGCGCATCTTCAAAATTTTGTTTCATGATATATCAATTATACCACGAATAAGGCGTGGGAGAAAAACTCCATTTTCCTTTCACGAAAGAGCTCTCTCTGTGTTATTATTTAACTATAGAATTTTAACAAAACAATGAAAAAATTATTTTATCTTGTTTCGATCATATTGCTTTTTTTTGGGACTTCGCTGACAGTTTCGGCTGAAACAGGAACGTATGTGATTATAAAAGCAAATAACCAAAGCGGGCAGGTTACTTTACCTTATGGAACAGCGCCAACATTGTCTTGGGCCTCTGGCGGAGACCTGACAAGTTGCTCGACTGCATCATCCGGCATGCCAAGCATGACGTTATGGGGTACAAGCGGCGTAACTTCCGCGGGATCAGCGCAAGTCGACCACCTCACGCGCGACACGGTCTTCTCTATCACCTGTACAAATTCAGACCAAACAGTAAGCGTAACCGCGAGCGTCTACGTTAGGCTCGAAGCCCTTGTGATGCCACTCATAAACTACTGGACGTCATCCAGGAACGGCATCGCTAGCATAGGCGAGAAGATCACGATCCATGGTCAAGGCTTTCTTCCGGATAGCAATGATATAATTATAGGAACGTCGATTGACGGGACCGGCGTCAACAACAAAACAACGACGGACAGCACTGACAGAAAAACACTGAGTTTTACTGTTCCAACCATAATCCCTGGAAGTTATAATCTCTGGATCAGTAACTGGAACGGGATATCAAACTTTACCGGCATAGTGGTCTCAGTAGCGCCAGAAATGGCGACGACCACGCCCCCAATAACGGCGCCGGTTGTCCCTCCAGAAACGACCCCACCACCAATAACAACGCCCCCGCCCGCAGTGCCAACACCCCCAGCACAGACAAATTGCGTAAGCCTTTCGTCTTATCTAAAATATGCTTCTCGAGATTCTGGCACGGGTGGTGAAGTCACTAAACTTCAAAAATACCTGAATGGGACAGGATATCTTAGAGCATCACCTACGGGATATTTTGGGACAATGACACTTGCAGCCGTTAAACAATTCCAAAAGATCAATGGGATAAGCCAGGTTGGAAGTGTTGGACCAACCACCCGCGCGAAGATACGAGTCCTCACCTGCGGATCTTAAAATATAAAAACCTTTAATAACACAAAAACGGCCTTTCGGCCGTTTTTATTTGGTGCGGGATGGGAGAATCGAACTCCCAACCACAGTTTGGAAAACTGTTATTTTACCATTAAACTAATCCCGCTTACGGTTCATACTATATCAAAAACCTTCCCTTTTCGCAATTCTTCTTTATTCAGCAACGAACCTCCACGGTTTTTGCGACCACTCCGGACCGGCATAAGCAACCCCGACGCGAGGCGTTCTTTTTATTCTGTTTTCCGGAATAACAACACCGCGATCTTCTATCCATAAGCCGGTTTCCGGTGATGCCTTGCGGGTATTCATCGAACGGTCGATCTCAAGTGCTTTTGTGAGACGCGCCGGACCTAAAATTCCTTCAACGCCGCGAATGAGCACCGCCGCCGGATATTTTTCGGGGCCCGTCACGATATTAAGCATATTATGCATGCCGTAGACCAAATAGACATACCACCGCCCCGCTTCGCCAAACATCACCTTATTTCTCAGCGTTTCTCCTCGGCTCGCATGCGAAGCTTTATCACCGAACCCATCATACGCTTCAACCTCGGTGATCATAAACTTCTTACCGTTCCGCACCAAAAATTTCCCGACCAGATCGCGTGCAACAACAAGCGTTGGTTGTTCAAAAAAGTCTTTTTGGAGTATATTATTTCGCGACATGTCGTCCTTTTGCTATTTCGTCCCGAAGCCAGACCACGTAATCCCTGGCGTCTTGGATCACTTTTCCCTGAGTATCGGCATCGGCGAACTGAAGAAACTCCTGGAACTCATGAAGTGATTCTTTATAGCGTCCAAGCTTAAACAACGCCTTACCCTTGCCAAAGTAAGAAAGTGCGTATTTCGGAGCGAATCGGATCGCTTTATCATACGAGTCAACGGCTTCTTCGTAACGCCCGAGGTCGTAAACCGCATAGCCCAGGCCATAATACACAACAGCATCTTTTAGACTGATCAAGACTGCCTTGCGATAAGCATCGACAGCTTCTTCATTTCTGCCAAGTTCGTTAAGGGTAAGACCGAGGTTATAATACAGATATTCGTCTTTCGGACACAAAGCTATCCCTTGTTTGAGCACTTCTGCAGATTCTTCGTATCTTCCTATTCCTCTGAGGGCACTCCCCAAGTTGCTTAGCGCCTGTATCTTCTGTCCATATTCTGGGGGGAAAAGAGACACCGGCCCATTATTCATTTCGAACAACAGTCCTTCAGAACGCGGATTATTGCCGAAGGCCGCAATATCAGAAACGGTAAGAGGGGTTCCGTCTTTTTTCTTCCCCCTGATATCGGAATCTTTTAGAGTAACAGGCAGAGATTTCAGCATGTCGCGATCCTCTACCAACCCATCGCTCGACACGAGGAACATTAGAGAGTGCCCTGGAACGTCTCCAACGAGATATTTGAGTCCGACATAGCCCATAAGAGAACCGCCAAGCATTGAAGCGCCGACACAATTGATCTCTTGGGTTACCGCCATCTCCGAGGGGCGATTCGAGCCTTTTTTATATTTATATCTGCTTACAACCTGCTGTATCGATGAAGCTATTTCTCGCTCTTTTTTGCCGATCTCCGCCATATCACCGCCGGCTCGCACGTCTTCAAGCTCTTTCTTCAGTAAATCTATCTGTAGGGCCTCGCCAAGAGACTTTTCACCATTCTCCCAATGAAGCCATGCTTTCTGCGTCCAACCTGGAAGCGAATCAAAAGGCATGCTTGTCCGCAACAGTTCCATTCCGCCACGAAAGACAGAAGCGGTCAGTTCTTGTTTAGGAGCTTCGACCTTCTGGGACAAAGACCTCTTTATTTTTTCGATAAATGCTGTATGGTTCGGGATGTCGCTCTGCCAGGGTTTTAGGTCTATATTGTTCTTTTGAAGCTTCGTATCGTTTTCGAGTTCAAGCGCCTTCTTAGTAACACCAAAGAATTGGTCAAGGGTTGTTCTTCTCACACCTTCCTCCCACACAGCATTTCCACCCGTCCGCGCTTTACGAGAACTATAGAGCTCATTTCCGGCGAGGAAACGATCCACTTCTTCAGTTTCTTCCTTTGTGAGAGTTCGTTGCGGAATATCTGCAATGTTCACAAGTTCTGTCGATCTCTCGCCAGCCAAAAGTGATCTCCCGTAATTATAAAACTCCTCAGCCAAAGCTTCGGCGATCTCTCGCCCGTTCCTGATCGAATTTATTCTTTGTGCCAAATAAACACCGGAATTTTCAAACGTTTTTCCCAGCTTGCGAAGTTCATCTGCCTTTTGGGTTCGTCGATCAGGTTGTTCTGAAAATGTTTTTTGGTCGACCTCTTCCATTATCCCAACCATCTCCCAAAGTCTTAAGTCGTCGGGAATATATAAATTTTCTTTCTGATCATCTCTTTTTTCTAAAATACCAGTCTGTCTTTTTTCTAGCCACTCCTCTCTCTTAAGGAATTGAGGTACGATAAAGCTATTCGCCGAGCACCATATTTCAAAAAAAGCACGAACGGCCGGCTCTTTAAATGGCGTTTGCTCAACAACATTCTCTATTTCAAATGCGGGTCTATTTCCTGGCTGTTCCATGTATTCTATAGTACCAAAAAATGGGAGTTTTCAAAAACGTAAAATTCTGATACAGTAATAAACACAAACGGGCCACCGTATACCGGTAGTACGCGTCCATGCCGGGTTTAAAAGCAAACGGCTTTGCTTTTAAAGGGAATTTCAGAAAAATCACATTTTTCTGCGCAGTGTCGGGGTGTAGTATACCGGTAGTACGCGTCCATGGGGTGGATGTAGACCGGGTTCGATTCCCGGCACCCCGACACTGTGAGGATAAATTTCCATGTAGACCGGGTTCTCCGCCAGTTGGCGGACGGCAGCCCGACCAGAGAAAAAGCGCTTTTGGGGCGCTTTTTCGTTTGAGCGGGATGAGAGAGTCTGCGCTTGCGTCAATTTTTACTGTCGGAGAAAAAATGATATTATTGTGTTCTATGGCACCAGAATCTTTTCCAGGGGCACTCACTTCGCAAGAAACCAAGGAAGATCCCGAATTTATCGAAATTTCAGGGCAAAGAATTAATCTCTCCGAAGCAAAAAGGGCGATACCTGAATTTGAATCGCTCGACCCAAAAACCAGAGAACTGGCTCTTTTAACATGGCACCTCAGCACCGAAACGCGCGAAGACTTCCTCGAAGAAAACCCGCGGCTGGTACCAATAATTCAAAGATGCCAAGAGTATTACCACGTAGTTGTTATGGGCGAACCAAAAGGCTTTAAAGAAAAGTTGGGAAAGGCAAAACTTTACTTTTCCAACCTTGACGCCACGATGCCACCAGGGATCTTTGAGGACCAAAAATATTATCTTGCCGACATGTTCGAGCTTGTCCGCCTTCACATTCTGGAACAGCGCGACTTCGAAAGAACAGAGAAACGTCCTGGGGTTAAGCTTGTTGCTTACTCGGCAGAGACGATCGCTCTTGTAAAAAAGATTTTCGAGAGATTTAGCGAACAGGAGAGGACCCATCCGCACGGAGGATCATGTGCCCCTGATTCGTATTGGCCATTAATGGGAAGAATACGAAGGGGGGAAATTCCCTACGACGATACGACCGGGCAGCTGAGGATAATCCATAGTCTTATTGGAGCAGAGCACCAAAAACACCGCGGGGTGGTACCGTTCGGTAAAACTTACATAAAAGATTTATGGCGACTTTGTGCCTTAAGATCAGACAATTTTTCTGAAAAACGCCTTTTTTCAGAGGACACCGGACCGTGGAATGCGGCAGGCAGGTCATTTTATGAAGATTTGAACACCATGGACCTTAAAAGCAGTAGATAAAAAATTGAACGCCCATTTTTTGGCTTCTTATCCCCTCGGAAAAACAAAAAAGCGCTTTGGGGGCGCTTTTTCGTTTGGGCGGGACGAGAGAGTCTGCGCTTGCGTCAATTTTTACTGTCGGAGAAAAAATGATATTATTGTGTTCTATGGCACCAGAATCTTTTCCAAGGACACTCACTTCGCAAGAAACCAAGGAAGATCCCGAATTTATCGAAATTTCAGGGCAAAGAATTAATCTCTCCGAAGCAAAAAGGGCGATACCTGAATTTGAATCGCTCGACCCAAAAACCAGAGAACTGGCTCTTTTAACATGGCACCTCAGCACCGAAACGCGCGAAGACTTCCTCGAAGAAAACCCGCGGCTGATACCAATAATTCAAAGATGCCAAGAGTATTACCACGTAGTTGTTATGGGGAACCCAAAAGGTTTTAAAGACAGATTAGCCAAAGCGAAGCTTGCTTTTACGAATCTTGACGCAACAATGGACCCTCGCGCCTTTGAAGACCAGAAATATTATCTTGCCGACATGTTCGAACTTGTCCGCCTTCATATTTTGGAACAGCGTGATTTCGAAAGAACAGAGAAACGCCCCGGGGTTCATGCTGTGTATTCGCCGGAGACGTCCGCCCTTACGAGAAAGATCCTAGAAAGGTTTCGCACTCAAATAGAAAAGCTTCCACACTTGGCAAGACTGTCGGTGGCACCGGATGCATATTGTGATTACATTGGGAAAATAAACCGTGGAGAAATTTTTGATAAAGATACGGCAGAACAGATAAAAACAATCCATAAACTTATCAGCGCAGACCATCAATACCACAGAGGAATAGTCCCCTATGGGGGATTCTTTATAAAAGACCTGTGGCGATTTTGTGCGATAAAATCAGATAATTTTTCAGAAAAACGTCTGAGGGAAGAAGATATCGGGCCATGGAACGCCGCCGGACGATCGTTTTATGATGGCCTAGCGTCAATTGATCTTAAAATTGATAAATAGAGACATACAAAAACAAAGAGAGATCTATCTTTCTTCGATAATCAGTTCGGGAAAAAGTTCTTTGAGATCAGAAACTATTTGCGACACGTTGAGTTTTTGGCTTTCATCCAGGTCCTTCTCGAGGGTTTTGCCGTATCGTATGTTTTGCAAGAAGTAGGTCTCACCCGGCAAAAGATACCCGGCCATGGTGTAAAAATCATCTTCAGCATGGCATCCGGGGAAAACCGTGGTTCGGAATTCATGCGGAATACCGGAATTTTGGATGAGAGAGAAGGTTTTTTTAATATCTTCGGTCATATTCGGACGTTTCGGGCGGGAAATGAGATCATATTTTTCCCACGTGTGTTTGAGGTCCATCGCAAAATAGTCGATAATCCCCTCCGACAAAAAACGTTCCACCGACTCGGGAGACGAGCCGTTCGTATCAAGTTTGACGGAAATTCCGAGTTCGCGGACTTTTTTAATGAAATCGCCCAAATCTTTATGAATCGTGGGTTCCCCGCCGGTAATTACCAACCCATCAAGCATTTTTTGTTTTTCAGTGAGATAATCCAAAACTTCCTGCTCCTGGATAAGCAATAAAGAATCGATACCAGTTAAAAATTCCGGATTATGACAAAACGGACACGCGAAAGTGCACCCGTGCGTAAAAATCATCGCCGCGGTCTTTTCGGGATAGTCGAGCAATGTTAGTTTTTGAAATCCGCCTATAAGCATATTTTCTTGGAGTTTTATTTTATCACAGAACCGAAACTTTACGAATTTTGACAGAAACGAACAGCGATGATAACTTGTGATAAGAAAAAGTGCCGCCAAACGAGATAAAAAAATGGAAACCAGGAATATTTCTGTTAAACGCATTGAAGAGTTCCTCCGCGATGAACTCCCCGCCGGGGTATATACCATGTCCGAGATTAGAGCACGGATCCTCGAATATTTCGGGGTCGCCGGACACGACGAGGTCCTCGCTTATTACATCCTGACGGAAAAGGTCGGGGCACACGAGATGGATATGCGCGAAGGTATTGTTAGGTCCCTCCGCGGCAGAAACACTGCTCTTGAGCTTGGTCCGGACTTCCTGATCTCTAAGGGATAAGAAGGATAACGCGCGAGCATTCGATGCTCGCGCGTTTTTTGTATCATATCGAATGGAGAGCGCCTACCTCGGCCAAAACTTTTTCTATCTTTTTATCATCCATTCCAATCCCATGCATTACTTCCTTTTTTGCCGGCAGATCACGGCAAAGTATCACTCCATTCTCCATAAGCAGACGTTTATCGTTCGACGAAAGAGTCGTGAGCACCGTGAGAGGATGAAGTCGCGTTTCGTTGATCAGATCATGCAAACATCCCGGTTTCGGATAGTCCCACGCAACGACCGTGAGCCCCGCACACGAGGCGAATTGGATCGCCTTTGAAGTAAGTTTTGTGTTCGTCACAAGCCATATCTCGTGAACCTTCTCATTCTCGACGCCTGTAAGAGTTTCGTGGCGTTTTTGAATATCCAAAAATCTTTGGTAAACATACAGTGCAACTTTGAGATCCGTTTTATACCCTTCTTCGTTATGGAACTTGCATTCCACGATGACATGCCTTCCGTCCTTTCTTGCGGACACGTCCACTTCATGGTCGACACACCAGCCCTGAATGATCATATCGGTCGCCACCTCATACCCTTTGGCCTTGAGCAGCTCACCGACATATTTTTCAAAAGGAAAACCTGACGGGCCAAGCTCCCGTATCGCACGGCGCAGCGTATACCGCGCCGCGGTCGGCCGATGCATTTTTTTGAGAAGTGAAAAAACCCTCTGATATATCTTTCTGGTCGTCATCCCCCCGTGCATTTCGCGCGTTACTTGGCTTATTACCGCATCAATGTCTTCATCATTCGCCCCGACGCGCCGAATGGAATCGCGGAGCTTTGCTTCATCGAACGGCTCGCGGCCGCCGTCCGCCTTGATGACAAAAAGGTTTTGTGTTTCATTTTCCATGCCACCATAGTATCATATTATCCATGGACACAGAAACTATTATCGCATCATTCAGTTATTTTGGTATCTTCGCACTTATGGTCTCGAACGGTTTTGTGAGCTTTCCGTCGAGTCAAGTGCTCTACATAATCGCCGGATATTTCATTTCTACGGGAAAGCTTTCCCTCCCCCTTGTTATCGTCGTCGGAACGATCGGGAACACGATCGGAAATATCATTCTTTACGAGATCGCACGGTCGAAAGGATTGGCATATCTCACAAAGATACCGTCCTTCCCGGAGCGAGAACTAAGAAAGGTCGAGGAAGTTTTCAAGAAAAAAGGCGCGCGCTTCCTTATCATCGGAAAGCTCATTCCGGCACTCAAGGTTTTTGTTCCCATACCGGCGGGCTTGGCAAAAATGGACCGCGCACTTTATGTCACGATTATCGTCATCACGTCAGCGATCTGGACACTCCCTTTCATTTCAATCGGTTACATCTTTGGTAAGAGCACCCGCACACTCGGAAGCTATGCGGTCGTGCTGACGATCATCGCGTTTGTCGTTGTCGCATTCTTCTATCGTTCAATGAACAGCAAAGAGATCGTGAGTGAAATAGAAAAATGATCCAAAAAACATAAATCTAAGACCCGCCCCTCGGCGGATCTTTTGCAAAAAAGGCGGCGCAAAGAATGTAAGCGACTATAACAAAAAAGAGAGAGAATGCCGGAAGTGTGATCGCTGCAAAAGGAAGCTTTGCAAAAAGTTCCGCAATGCCCACCACATAAGAGAGAAGGAGAAACGCCAAGGCCCCAACAAGCGACGCGAGGGGCGGAAACGCGAATGCAAAAACCCCGGTAAGAAATCCAAAGAGCATTGCAAACGGAATGCAGGGCAACACGAGCACGTTCACAGGAAGAGCGACGACCGAGAACATGCCCGTCTGATAGAGCAAAAGAGGAAGCACAAGAATTTGTGTTGAGAGGGTTGCCGCAACAGTTTCACGCAACCCCCACTTTGGAGAGATCCAGTGAAGAGACCTCGAAACACGAGAACTGCCAACGAAGAGACCAAGGGTCGCCAGGAAAGAAAGTTGGAACGACGGGTCATACAATAAAAGCATCGGATTCCAGAGGATCATAGTGAACGCCGCAACAAACAAAAGATGGAGAGAGTCCTCCGTACGCCCGGTCGCTCGCGCAAAAATAACACAGAGGGACATGACCGCTGCGCGAAGCGTCGACGCCCCCGCGCCGGTCATCAGAACAAATAAAATTATCCCGAATGCGCCGAATACCTGTCCAACGATCTTCGGCAATCCGGCAAGCATCATCATAAAGAATTCAGCGACAAGCGTGATATTGTAACCGGAAAGAACGACGACATGGATGATACCGGCCGTTCGGAAATCTTGCAGAAGTTCTGCACTGACCGAGTGTTTCATGCCGAGCAAGACCCCTCCGAGAAGTCCGGCCTCCGGTTCCGGTATGACCCGTGAAACTCTTGATATAAAGCCGTGTTTTACGGACAACAAAAAAGCGGTCAGAGGGCTTCCCTCGTTGTGTGAAACAACTTTTATCTCCGGAAAAGCCATCTCGAAAAAGATCCCGTCCTTTGCGAGATACGAAATGTAATCGAATTCACGTCCGGTGTCGCTCACGATATTCTCCGGCGAAGAAATTTTTCCGAAAATTTTTATACGGTCGCCGTATGCGAATTCCGGATATTTTTTTGCAACGACCAGAAGGTCTTCGCCGTCAACACGCACTGTGAGAAACGCCGCGTTTTCACGAATATCTGGTTCGTTCACGATCACACCTTCCAAACGCACACGCCCATCCAAAAGACCAAAGAACACGGAATCTGTACGTACCGGGGCAAAGCCGGCACGAAGCACTCCGAGCGCAAAGAACACAAGCGCGATAGAAACGATGATCTTTTTCTGTGGGGCTGAGAGGATGTAAAAAGCAAAAGCGGCAAAGAGGGCAAGAACTGCAAAATAAAAACCGGCGTGCGCGAGAAGCTCGAACGCAACGCCAAAAAGAAAACCTATGACAGCGATCTTCACGATCTTTGACATTTCCATTTATCTTAAAGGAACAGGGCCGATAACACAAACAAGGGGATCCTATTTGAGAAAAAATTAAAAACACGTATACTTCGATACATGGGAAAAAGAGACGCACTCCGAGGATTATCGGCCTTTTGTTTCGCCACAGCATTCGGCATGTGGGTCGGTTTGGTGTCTCCAGACTTAGATGAAAATAATTTTCTTACTCAGGCCTTGAGCGGGGCCATAATGTCTCCGGAAATTCAAGAGGCCCCTCTCCCGGAAACACCGCGCGAGACACGTGTCCCGATCGTCGTCTATCATAGTGTTCGTCCACACATAAAAGGAGAATCCGAATATCAAGATGTATACGACATCACTCCGGAACTTTTAGAAAAACAGCTTGAATATCTCCGTGAGAACAATTTTACAACTATCACGTTCAAGATGCTCGCCGATTATTTTGACAACAAGATCTCGCTTCCCAAAAAGCCCGTCATTCTTTCGTTCGACGATTCGTGGCACAATCAATACGAATATGCATTTCCCGTTCTCAAAGAATTTAACGCGACCGGAACATTTTTTGTTTTCACGAATTCTCTCAACCATGGAAATCACATGACGCTCTCCGAGGTCAAAGAGCTCCGAGATGCGGGAATGGAGATCGGCTCGCACACAAAGACACATCCGTATCTTGATGAAGTGGTCGACCCAGACGCGCTCAAGAACGAGGTGGCGAACAGTAAAGAAATATTAAGATTGGACCTGGGTGTCATGATCGACACTTTTGCTTATCCTTTCGGAGAACACGCATCATCATCGATCGAAGCGGTGAAGCGTGCCGGTTATCGCACCGGGCGCACCCTTCAAAAAGGAACCCTTCAAAAAGAAAGCGAACGATATACCCTTCCCGCATTTCTCACTACCGATGATATCCGCGACTTCATACGAATGGTGAACCAATAAAAAAGATCCTTGCTCTAACGCAAGGACTTTTTTGAAATTTAAGTTCTTTTACGCCCACTCCTTCAAAATTTTCTCTTCATCTTCTTTCGATACCGTTTTCTTGTATTTCGCACTCTTCCCTTTCACTCGTGCCTCGCACTCCGCCCACGAAGAGTGGCGCGCGACTTTGCCATCGACAAGACTCAGATAAGAATATGCTTTTGCTCGAGAGTGTTGCTTGCTTGCTGAACGGTCTTTCTTGGTTTCCGTATCATACGAAATATCGAGAATTTTATCGAGCGAATATTCTGAAAGTTTTCCATCGTAGAGTTCCAAGTTCTTTTCTTTCGCGGCAAAAGAGGTGGCGATGATGTCCGCCCGTTCATTACCGACGACCCCTATATGCCCGCCAACATATTTCCATTCGATCTTTTTCCCGGCGATCGCAGCGAGAAGCTTTTCCCACAGATCGCGATTTAGCACTTCTTGTTTCTGCGAAGTGATCCAGTTGTTTCGCTTCCAGCCGTACACCCATTTCGTGATCCCGTTGATGACATAGCTCGAGTCGGTATGAAGAACGATGTTCTTTTCCATTTCGCCGATATATCCTAGAGCTCCGATCGCCCCCGAAAGTTCCATGCGGTTGTTGGTCGTCGGATTCTCCGCCCCGCCGAGTTCTTTCACCCGATCGCCATCAACCACGATCGCCCCCCACCCCCCCGGCCCGGGGTTCCCGAGAGATGAACCGTCGGTAAAAACAGAGATAGTATTTTGATCTTTCATTGTTCTACTATAACAGACATGCCGGCATAAAAAAACCATTCCACGAGCTTTGCATATATATTTTGTTTTCCTTCCATCCATGTATTACAATGGAAGGAATGAAAGACTCGCGAATGCGCCTCGATCCGAGAAAAAAATACCTGCAAACAGCGTTTAACCGTTCAATGACGGAGGTTCTGCTTATGATTGCCAAACTCCCCTCTTCCGACCGTATCCTCATAGAAGCGGGAACGCCTTTTATCAAACAGTATGGAGCAAAAGGGGTCCAGGTCTTGCGAACCGCTTGGAATCTTAAACTCGGCAAATCCGGTTATATCGTAGCAGATCTCAAAACGATGGACCGCGGAGGAAAAGAGGTGGAGATTTTCGCGCAAGCCGGCGCTTCGGCGGTGACATGTCTCGGCCTCGCGCCGACCGAAACGATCAACGAACTCATTCGTCAGTGCGAAGATTCCGGGATCGATTCAATGGTCGACATGATGAACGTCGAATTCCCCTTCGAAGTCCTGCGAAAATTAAAAAAACTCCCTAAGGTGGTTGTCTTACATCGCGGAGTCGACGAAGGCCAAGGAAAGAACGCCAAAATACTTCCTCACCAAGAGATAAATCGCATAAAAGGAGCTTACGGGCACCTCCTGATCTCGATCGCGGGAGGAGAAACCGAAAGAGACGTTGTCCGAACATATTTTAACGGCGCGGATATCGCCGTTGTTTGGCGGCAATTTGCCGAGATGCCTGACCAAACGTCCGATCTTGCGAAAAGTTTTCTTAAGCTCATCAAATAGCATGATCCTCAAAAAAAGACAGAAATATCTCCATATCGCGCTCAATAACACGCTCGAAGAGGCGGAAAACATAATTTCCGCACTTCCCGTTTCAGAACGGATCCTTATCGAAGCAGGAACGCCGCTTATTAAAAGATACGGGGCCGAAGCGGTTTCTCGGATCAAAGGCCTCGCACCAACGGGTGCCTATATCGTCGCCGACAATAAATGCGCGGATATGGCGGCCCGCGAGGTTGAAATGATGACAAACGCCGGCGCTTCGGCGGTGACATGTCTCGGTGTCGCCCCAATCGAAACGATCAATGCTTTTATTGCCGAATGCAAAAGGTTCGAGATTGATTCAATGGTCGACATGATGAATGTGGAGACACCCCTTTTAGTGTTAAAAAGTCTCAAAAAAGCACCCGACGTCGTTATTTTGCATCGAGGGGTCGACGAGAGTGAATTTTCCAAGGAAAAACAAATCCCCTACTATCAAATAAAGCAAATTAAAGGAAGTTTCGACGTCATGGTTGCTGTCGCAGGAGGAGATACGATAAATGAAGTACAGCGCGCTCTCTTTAACGACGCCGACATTGTCGTAGTATGGAAGAACTTTTACCAATCAGACGCGAACACGGCGGAATTGGCGAATTCTTTTTTGGAACAGATCAAATGATCTTTCTTACACAACTAAAAAAACACCCCGATATCCATCGAGGTGTTTTTTGTGAGATATTACTTTTTCCCCGCAAACGCCGCGAGACCTTCCATTATTTCCACCGGGAGAGCGAAGATAACGGTCTTTGACGGGTCCGGATTGATCTTTTCGATAGTTTGGAGCGTTCTCATCGAGATACCGCCGGGAACCTTGCTTAATGCGCCTGCGGCTTGCGCCAACCTCTCGGATGCTTGAAACTCCCCTTCTGCGCGGATGATAATAGCTCGGCGCTCTCGTTCGGACTCGGCCTGTTTTGCCATAACGCGCTTCATATCAGCCGGAAGTTCGATGTCTTGGATCTTAATGTCGGTAACGAGAATTCCCCACGATTGCGTTGCTACGGCGACATTCTTCTGGATCTCTTCGGAAATTTTCTCTCTTTCGGAAAGCAAGGTATCAAGTTCGATCCCGCCAATAAGGTCGCGAAGGGCTGCTTGGGCGTACTGTGAAACGGCGAGGGTGTAATCTTTAATGTTCAAAATGGAATTCTCTGCGGATTGTACCTGGAAATACACAACGGCGTTTATTCCCACGGGAACATTATCTTTCGTGATCACTTCCTGCTGCGGAATATCGGTCGTAGTGATGCGCATATCAACCTTAATTATCCTTTGGATTCCAACAAGTACCCACGTGAGTCCGGGCTGGCGAGTGCTGGTGTATTTTCCAAGGGTCAGAACAACCCCACGCTCGTACTGATTAACAACGCGAAGCCCGATAAGCAGAAAAAGAACAACGAGAACTGCCAGGTACAAAAGAATAAGGATCGGCAGGCTCACCAAATTTGTTTGAGAAAGAATAGCTCCCCCAAGGATAAAAATGAAGATGAGGGTTCCGATTGGATTTGCGTTGTTGTTTTGCATATTTTTGTTTTTAATTGTTTTCTTTCATTATAGAAGAAAATAAAAGATATATCAAAAAGCCGCCATTCCCTGGCGGCTGCGAGCCTATTCACCAACAGGCTCCGATTCGTCGGATTCGTGGCTCTCGTCGACCCTCTGTCCAACGACCACCAAATAGAATCCGGTCATCGCCCGTCGCGTCAAATAAGATTCAACGCGACCATATTCACCGGACGGAAACTCGTCTCGGACAGCTTCGGCCTTCTTGGCCTCGACCTGGGTCCGGTTAAGTGTAGCGAAGGGCGGAAATACGACTCGCTTTTCGCCACCCTCGAAAGAAACGGTATAATCACACATTTTCAGGTCCTCAAAACGTTTTTGACTAGCTAAAGTATATCACTGATTATTGGTGATGTCAACAATTCTTAGTCTTAGCTCCGGATAATTCCGAAACATAGATTTTTCAAAGGTGGCCGCCAGGTTAACGGTTTCTCCGACTTTCGCACCAAAAAGCTTCTCGCTCGCAAAGAAGGCGATTGCGGGGATCTTCCCACCCGATGAATTCCTGAATTGAAGCTCCAAATGTTCTCCTACTTTGCCGAATTTTTTGACGGCAAAAACTTGTGCGGCGCGAAACAGGAAAACGGGCTTTGGGTTCTCCATTCCGAACGGTGCGAATTTCTCAATATCGCCGTAAGTTTTCCAGTTTACGTCATCAAATGAAAGTTCCACATCGACAAAAAGTTCTTCGCCAACGCCTTTCTTCTCCATTCCGCGATATGTTTCGGACAAAATAGTTTCAAGCGTATGGATATTTTCCAAGGAAACGCTCCATCCGCCCGATGCGGCGTGTCCACCGAAGCCGAGAAAGGTTCCGACGGGAGCGTTTTGCATCAGCTCCACGAGCGAGACCGTCCCATCCGAACGACAAGAGCCCTTGATGATCCCATCGCCACCCCTTCCCCAGACGAACGCCGGACGCGAAAATTCTTCCACAAGAGCATTTGCGGCAAGTCCCAGGATCCCCGGCTCCCATTCCGGATTGCCGACCACGAGCACTTCCCCAGCCTCCCTTTCGCGCAAACGGCGTTTCGCATCCTTTGTGATCGCCGCGACGATCGCCTTTCGCTGGTCGTTCAGGTGATTTAAATGGTCCGACAGCTCTTCTGCGAGAGCATCATCGTCGGTCGAGAGCAATTCAAAAGCGCGAAGCGGATGGTCCATTCTTCCGGCGGCATTCAAGCGCGGGGCGATCATAAAACCGATGTCATCTTCGGTGAGATGCTCTTGGTTGATGCGATTCTTCCGAAGAAGCATCTGCAAACCCTTCCGCCTGCTTTTCCTTAAGACCTTGAGGCCAAAATAGGCGAGTGCACGATTTTCGTTCTTGAGCGGGACCATATCCGCAACTGTTGAAAGCCCCGCCATATCGAGAAGCCATTTTTCCCAGCCGGCCGGAATATCATTAAACTCCCCTTTTTGGAGAAGCGCTTGAACAAGTTTAAAGGCCACACCCGCGCCGCAAAGCATTTTGTCTTGATACGTGTCGTCTGTTTGTTTTGAGTTCAATATGGTAAAGGCCGGCGGGAGCTTCCCTTCCTGTGGCAAATGATGATCGGTAACGATTACGTCAACACCGAGCTCTCCCGCACGAGCAACCGCGTCGATGTCGGTAATTCCAAGATCTGCCGTGATGATAAGCGTCGCGCCATTTTCCGCAATCTTTTCAACGGCCGAAATGTTCACGCCATACCCTTCGTTGTGTCGGTGCGGAATGTAATTCTCGAAGTTCGTGTGCCCGATCTTCTTGAAAAAATCGTGCAAAATAACACCCGCCGGAATTCCGTCGCAGTCATAATCGGTATACAGCACGATCTTTTCGTTGTCTTTGACCGCCCGAAGAACCCGCGAAACCGCTTTATCCATATTGAGGATACCGAACGGGTCATAGATATCGCGTTCCCAATTCGGATTAAGAAACCTCTCCGCATCATCGCGCCCAACAATCCCGCGAACGGATAAAAGTTTTTGCACCAAAGGAGAAAAAGAAGAAAGTTCTTCCGTCTTTGCCGGCATGCTTTTTTTACCCGTTGAGAATTTTGCCATAAGTAGGATTTATTGTAGCACAAAAACACTTCCTTCGGCCTGATTGACAAAATGATTTGTGTATGTAATCATAAATTCAGTCTACATCGAAATTGAAAAGGTGAGTTATGCAAACACGCACGACAAAAGACGAGTGGGACAAATTTGTATCCGACCTACCTCGAATGATTTCCGAAATGCCGGACATCGACAAAATTGCCCAAGAAGCAAGCAAGCGCGGCAGTACTTGGATGACACCGGGAGATGTCGAACTGGAACTCGGGGTCCAGCCCAGACACTGGCGGGAATTCGCCGCTATCTTGAGGCGCGGAAAACGCCTCAGCCTGGAAGAAACATTAAAGTTTGGTTTGAGGCTCTTCAGTGAGGGGAACGATTGGAGCATCCGCGATCGATATAAAACCTATATGACCGAACCTTTCGGCTGGGGTGAAATAACGCCGAAGGATTGGCTCTACCTCGGTCCGGAATATTTGTTTTTCCTCCATTATAACGGCTATATCAGTGTCAAATCGAACATCCTCGCAAATCTCGACCAACTGAGCCTCGCCGACATCGCTCAAATAATCACACGCTCGCTCGACGAAGTAATTTTGAACAGCAGTGAAGGCTTTTGGAGGGATGTTCTCGACAAGAGAGACGAGATCATCAAAAGAAAAAAGGTCGCGTGCAGGACCCCCGAAGATTCGGTTCGACTAATCGAAGAGGTTTCTGCCATTGGTTCGATCAATGATGGCGAGTCGTACCACCTCCTGCACGAATGTGAGGAAATACTCCTTGCGGTGTGCGAGGAATATAAAGGGAGACTTGAGCAGATAAAGGACAACGATATCAGCGAGCTTGAAAACTTTGTTGTCCCGGAGTGCCTCTTGCCCCACTGTCAGATTGAAGAAACCAGGCAGTCTCTCATAAGAAAGTGGCACGAGCGAGAACAAGCGGAGAGGATTCATCTGGCGGCCAACGCGGTCGCCCGAGAGCGCCAATAGCGCCACCCCGGCTTCGGCCGGGGTTTTTCTATACAAAAAAACCTTTTAATGTTACCCTAAAATCGTGTTCGTTCACTGACAAACACGAGGTAAAAAAATGAGTCTGAGAAACACACAAGTTGAAAATCGATTTCTTGGTCAGTTCAAAACTGACGAGGCCGGGCTTCTTGCCACCGTTCATGACGCTCTTTTAGGCGCGGATGACGGCGAGCTTTATGTTGAATTCGACGAAACAGAATCGCTTGTCCTTCGCGATGGGAAGATAGAGTCTCCGTGTTTTTCCCCGATGCAAGGCTTCGGTCTTCGTCGGGTGAAAGGAACACAGACCGGATACATGAAAAGCGACGTATTCGATCTCGGCATTCTTCGCAGTCTTGGCAAAGACATGCAAACGATCTTCTCGAACGACGGGACATATATTCCGGCAATGACCACGCCGCAAACAGCGCTCTATATACAGTCGACTCCGCTTACACGCGACCTCAAAGAACGCATTGATCTACTTAAAGCGATCGATGCATATGTTCGTCGCGATCAACGGGTCAAGGCAGCCACAGTAAGTCTCGTCGGCCGAAATTGCGAAGTAATGATCGCGCGTCCCGAGAGGCTCGTGAGCGAGATCCGACCGATCGTACGCCTCAACATGGAAGCAATCGTCACGAACGGAAAAGATTCCGTCAGTGTTAATTTTGGTTTTGGTGGGAGAAAAAGATACGACGACCTGTTCGATCCGGCTGTTTGGCAAAAACATGCCGACAAGATGCTTGCCGATGCGACAGCGCTTCTCTCTGCAAAACCGTGCCCTGCCGGACAGATGCCGGTAGTGCTCGCATCGGGATGGGCCGGGGTCATTCTGCACGAAGCGTTCGGACATTCACTCGAAGCAGACGGCGTCTGGCAGCAAACAAGCACATTCAAAGACAGCATGGGACAACAGATCGCATCGCCTCTCGTAACAGTAGTCGACAACGGCACGATCCCAAACCGCCGCGGTTCCCTCTCGTTCGACGACGAAGGAACGCCGACACAAAGAACTGTCCTCGTCGAGAATGGCATTCTCAAAACCTTTATGCATGACCGCATTTCCGCGCGTATTCTCGGAGCAAACCTGACAGGAAACGGGAGACGCGACGGTTATAGGTGCAGACCGATCCCGCGCATGACCAATACATTCATGGAAAATGGCGCGAGTGACCCGAAGGATATCATTGCGCAAACAGAACATGGATTATATGCCGAAGTTCTCGGCGGCGGACAAGTTGATACAGCCTCGGGCAAGTTCGTTTTTGAAGTGAAATTGTCGTGGCTCATAGAGAACGGCAAGATCACCAGCCCAATTAAAGGTGCAACACTGACAGGGACCGGCGGAAAAGCGCTTCTCGCCGTGGACATGGTCGGCAACGATCGAGAGATCGACCCCGGAATAGGCACGTGCGGCAAAAATGGACAAAGCGTTCCCGTAGGCGTCGGACAACCGACTTTTAGAATAAAAGCCGGCGGCCTGACCGTTGGCGGCACCGAAGTTTCGGGGTAAAAAAATGAACAGAAACACCGCAAAGAACATAGCGAACCGGATCTTTTCCATCGTTTCGAACGAGGGCGGTACTACCGCGCACGTTTTCATGAGCCAAGGACAAGGAAAAAGCGTTTCGGTGCGCAATGCGGCCATTGAGAATTTCGACGACTCGACAGATGTTTCCATCGGGATCACGGTCTGGTTCGGAGAAAGAACGTCCCATATCGCGGGAAACGACCTCTCACCGACATCCGTTGAAACCCTCGTCAAAAAAGCATGCGAGATAGCAAGAGCAATGGAACCAAATCCATTCGCATTGATCGCATCAGCGTCTTTATGGCCGACGAATGTCGATGCAACGATACAGTCGCTTAACCTTTCGGACACACGCGAGCTTTCCGTACGCGAACTGTTCGACCTGGCGCACATCGTCGAATCTGCCGGTCTTGCGGTCCCCGGAGTAGAAAGGACCAACGATGCGAGCGCGTTTTTCAGCCGATCGACCGATTTCGTCTTCACCAGTGATGGTTTCGAGACGGAATGGGAGAGTAGCGACTACGGATATGGCGCAAGTTTTATTGCGAGCAAGGACGGACAAATGGAAGAAGACGGCAGATACGACGGAATGCCGCATTTTTCTCTTCTCGTGTCACCTGACGAGATAGGAAGGATCGCAGGCGAGAGAACGGTAAGAAAACTCGGCGCAGTATCGATAAAGACAGGGAAAATGCCGGTGATCTTCAGCCGTGATGTTTCAGGACTTATAAAAAGCAGCCTTGCCGGAGCGATCAATGGCGAAAGGATCTACGAGGGTTCAAGTTTCCTATGTGGGAAATTAGGCGAACGCCTCTTCCCTGAGGGGGTAAATATCATAAGCGACCCATCCATTCCGGTATTCGGGAGCGTCCCGTTCGACAATGAATGCGTCGCCCGCCGCCGGATCGAGTTCGTCAAGAACGGGGTGCTTACAAGCTGGAGTCTTGATCTCAAAAGCGCTAAACAGCTTGGCCTGACGACGACAGGAAACGCCGGAACGATAAGCGTCTTCTATATGGAGAACGGAAAAAGCTCCCCCGAAGACCTCATTGCACGAATTCCTTACGGATTCTACGTCACCGAAACAATGGGACATGGCCCGAACAGAACGACAGGTGATTTTTCTTCGGGCGCAAGCGGATTTCTCATTGAGAACGGAAAGCTCGGACGCCCGGTTAACGGCGCCACGATCGCCGGAAACCTGCTTGAAATGTACCAAGCTGTCACACCGGCGAACGATCTCGAGATCGGCCGCTATCATTCCCCGACAATCATGGTCAACGAGATGACTGTGGCCGGCGAATAATCTGACTTGTTTTATTGTTCTTTACCCCCGCCCGGCCATTTTGGTCGGACGGTTTTTTGTATTATAATAAAGACATATTAATTTTTAAAATACAAAAATATGGGATTATTTTGGACAGACCCGCCAAAACGGGTAACGGGAAAAGAACTTACCGAAGGATATAGTATGAAAAGTTCGGTGCTGGGACGCCTCACGAAAAGATTTGGCGATACCAAGGGTCTTAACGAAGACCATATCCGCATCGTGAAATCCATCGCCGAACCTTACACGCAACACCGAATGGACGGGGCGAAATTCTCCGGGATTACGAAAAAAAATCTTCCGGAAGTCATGAATAAAATAAAAGAGACCGGCCACTTCACACAAAATCAGATGAAACAAATCGAAACGGAATTTAAAAAAGATATCTAAAAAATACAAATGGAAGATTGCCTTTTTTGCAAAATAATAAAGGGGGAGATTCCCTCGGCAAAGGTCTATGAAGACGAGCACACTTTCGCCTTCTTAGATATACATCCGAATAACCACGGACACACGCTGGTTATTCCGAAAGAACACCACAAAAATATTCTAGATATTTCCGAACCGGCGCTTGTAAGTTTGTTCGCCTCCGTCAAAAAACTAAGTTTAGCGGTGTTTAAGGGGATGGATGCCCAGGGTATTACTGTCCAAATGAACAACGAACGTCCGGCGGGGCAGATCATTTTCCACGCACACGTCCACATTATCCCGCGTTTTGAGGCCGACGGACTTCATCTGTGGTCGAAGAACGTTCCCTATAAAGACGGAGAAATGGAGATCACTGCTGAAAAGATAAAAAACGCCATTCCTTAGGCGCAAAAATACCCTCGAAATTCGAGGGTATTTTTTATTTATTTTCCCTTTTTTGCCGTCTTTACCAGATCTTCTTCGTCGGTCAGTATTTTCTTCCACATATTGGCATCGTCCGTAAGAAGCGCGATCTTCTTTGAATGATAGTTATCGCTGATCTTCTTGATCCAGGCAGAATCTTCCGTAAAAAGTTCATGCGCCGCAGCTATTTCTTCGTCTGTTGCGTCTGCGAACAACCAGCCCAGATCCTCTTTTTCTGAAAAAGAGATCTCCGAGTCGAATATTATCTTCTTAAGTTCCTGAAAGTTTTTTCTATCCATACGAATCGTATTTTCCTCTTTATGCTGGCGCATTCTCACCCGCTTTTCGCGTTAGCAATGCTAAAACCGCCAAAAGTTCCGGACCCGCGCCGGCCTCTTTTAGTATGCAAGCCTCTTCTTCGACCCGTCCTACTTTCGGGGTCTCAAAAGGATGTTCTTGTGGTGGCATAATGTAAAAATTGAAAATGATTAATGTTTGTTCTTTACATAATAACACCCTCTGTTTTTTTTACAACAAAAAACCGCCCACGCGAGACACGTGAGCGGCAAAGTCAACTTGCTTTTTGAAAAAGAGAACGATTAGTTTTTATATCAGAACCGGTCGGTCGCGGTATAGAAGAGCGCACACACCTTTTCCATAGCCAAATGATCAGCAATGCCGCTTTCTTCTCGAATACTATGCATTCCAAGGATCGGTATTCCGACATCCACAGTGCGGACACCGAGCCCGGCCGCAGTTATCGGTCCGATCGTCGAGCCGGAAGAAAGGTCTGAACGGTTAACAAACGTCTGACAGTTCACTCCAGCCGCATAACAAAGGCCAGTAAACACAGCCGCAGTATAATCATTCGTGGCATAACGCTGACTGGCATTATATTTCAGGACCGGACCCCCGCCGATCATGGGGGCATGATTCTTCTCATGCAGATCGGGATGGTTCGGATGAACCGCGTGCGACAGATCGACGGATAAACAGAACGATCCCGCAATCGCCGCGTGGTACCCGTCCCGGTCCAGTCCGCGTTTCAGACATATCCGCTCCAACACATCGGATAAAAATGTTCCACTGGCGCCTTGCGAAGAACCGCTTCCAACCTCTTCGTGGTCCCAGAACACAGCGACTGCTGTGAACTGCGGATCTTCGACATCAACAAGGGCCATAAGTGCCTGATGACACGATGCGAGATCATCAAGCCTCCCCGACCGAATGAACTCCTGGTCCATTCCGGCCAACACCCCCTTCTGTAGATCATAAAGAGATAGGGTTGCACCGAGCACTGTCGCGCCGGTAGATAATGATGCGGCACCCAGCAGTAAATTACGGAATCCACCTCCACCTCCAGGAAGACCGAGAGACAAGATTGCAGGAAGATCGACCTGTTTATCGATCGCGCCTTTCTGGTTCACTTCATGGTCCAGATGGATCGCAAGGCTATTCACACTGACGACCAGATGTTCCAAGCGTACAAGGTGCATTTCGATCTTACCATCGGGTAGTTTCGCGACCACATGTCCAGCAATACCAAGATCGCGGTCCAGCCAGGTGCGCCAGATACCACCACCATACGGCTCGACCCCAAGCATGAGATAGCCGTCTTTATCGTATACAGCGTTCGGTTTAATCCGAAGCGTTGGACTATCAGTGTGAGCTCCAATGATACGGAACGCTTCAGCTTTTCCGACGATGAACGCAATGAGCGAGGTACCGCCGCGAATGACGAAATGCTTCATTCCAGGTTTTAAGGCCTTCCACCTTTCATCCTCCAAAAGCTCTGTAAAACCATGAGCTTCCAGCCTTTGTTTTACCTCTTCCACTGCATGGAACGGCGTAGGAGAAGCATCGATAAATTCAACAAGTTCAAGACCGAACGTTCTTTCAAAGTGAGAGTTCATCGGCAACCTCCTCAAGAGAGATAATGACAAAAAAACGAAGAACCTATTGAGGATTAAATCATTTAAAAAATACTGTGTCAAAAAAGCGCCGATGTCGGCGCTTTTTTGACATGATCTTTATTTCTCTTTGTGTATGACTACTTCGATCCCGGGCAACGTGCCGTTCGCCAAGAAATCAAGCATCGCACCCCCGGCGCTCGAAACGAATATTTTAGGATTTCGAAGTGCATTTTTTTCAATAGCCGCTACGGTATCCCCTCCCCCCACAACGCCTTCCGCCTTGCTTTTTCCCACCGCCCCCGCCACAGCCAAAGTTGCCGCATCAAACCCTTTCTCACACACCCCAAGAGGTCCGTTCCAAAGAATAAAAGCCGACTTAGATATCTTATCCTTGATCATTGAAACCGTCTCGGCGCCGATATCCATGATCTTTTCGCCGATAAGCAATTTGTCCGGTTTTCTTGTGATTATCCCTTGCGGCCCATCAACGACCACATCAACAGGAAGAATGAATTTTGGATTTTCCAAAAGCGGCTTAAGAGTATCAAGAGGTCCTTCGTCAACAAGCGAGGTTCCTGTTTCATACCCCTTCAATTTAAAGAAATCATTCGCCAAGGCCCCTCCAATAAAAATCGTGTCTGCAACCTCAAGGTACTTTGTGATCAAGGGAATCTTTGTCTCGAACTTTGCCCCACCGATTATGAACAAAAAAGGAGGATTTTTTGTAAACGAGAGCGTCAAATTATTAACCTCATTTAAAAAAGCTGGCCCAAAATATGAGGGGAGAAGCTGTGGAAGCAAATATACCGACGCATCCTTTCGGTGGGAGACGGGAAACGCCTCATTTACATACAGGTCTCCAAAAGAAGCAAGCTCGGCCGCAAAAGCGCTGTCTTCATTCTTTTCTCCGTCCCATTGGCGCAGATTCTCGAACATGACAGCATCGCCGTCTTTCATTTGAGCGATCGTTTCTTTCCCTCCTTTGGACAAAAACCCCTTTGCTATAAAAGTATGGGGAAATACATTGGCGAGATAGGCAGACACAGGCAGAAGAGTTTCAAACTTTTCTCGGCCGATATGGCTCAAAATTATTATTTTTGCGCCGGCGTCGCGCAAGAACTGAAGTATCGGTAAAACTTTTTTAATGCGAAAATCTTCTGCAACCTTCCCGCCCGCAATGGGGACATTGAAATCAACGCGAATAAGCACGCGTTTCCCTTTAAGATTCTTAACTTGTGTTATCTCTGGCAGTTCCATAAAATTTTAATTTTCCGAAGGCAGGGCCTCGGCTATTTTAATTATCTTAATGAACTTTTCCGATTGAAGGGAAGCGCGACCTACGAGCAACCCCGAAACCCCTCTTTGTTGTAAAAAGTCACCGCAATTCCTTTCATTAACAGAGCCCCCATACAAAATAGGAACGGCGCGTACAGCCTCTTGATCGTATATATGAGAAAGTATCTTTCGTATAAAAATGATCATTTCCTCAAGATCTGCTGGCGCTATTGCCCCCGTAGCCTTAGCGCCGATAGCCCATATCGGTTCATAAGCAATGACAATATTCTCAAGCGACCGCTTGGGAATACCCGCGAGCGATGCACGTAATTGCTGTTCCAAAAAATTCAGATATTTTCCCTCTCCATCTCGTTCCTTTTCCCCAACGCACAAGATCGCGACCATTCCGACACGCAAAACAGCAGCAACCTTCTTCGAGACCAGATCGTCTGTCTCGCCCATGGCGCGTCGTTCTGAATGGCCAAGTATCACATGAGAGATCTTGAATTTGGCAAGCTGTTCAGGAGAAACCTCTCCAGTAAAAGCACCCTCCGCTTCCCAAAAAGCATTCTGCGCGCCAATTTTACAACGCGACCCGGCGATCTTTGCCAGTTCGCTGATAAAAATATAAGGCGGACAAAGAACTACTTCGGTCTTTTTTATACCGGCAGCTTCTTTTTTTATGTTCTCAAACGTTTTTTTTGCATCAACAAGAGTGATCGGACCGAGCTTCCAGTTCCCGACAACGAGTTTTTTCTTATTCATGTTCTTCATTATACCAAGACCGAAAGAAAAAGCGAAAACCACAAAACCGCCACGGAGAGCGGTTTTCAAAAAGTGACGAGCTATTTGGATTCGTTCCAATTGAGAAGCAAATAATCCACGGAAGTATATGGTGTCATCGGCGGCGGATCATCCGCCAGGTCCGCGTCATAAGCGTTCGTATCTGCGCAATAGCCGGAAACACACGTCGTACCGTTCACCCACTCTGTTACACCGTCCGTTTTAACCACCATACTCCCGTACAGATCAAATCTCGTTCTTTTTACATAATTCTTATATTGAACGGGAACACTCTTTGAATCACCGGCGTAATAAAAGTAATATTTCCTCCCTATCGCGCCGCCCTGCGCCACAAAAATACCATTAAGCGTAAGAATATCCGGCGAATCGAGCGGCATAGCGATATTCCTTTGCGAAATAACCGTCAGACCATCTGTTCCATCCGTATGAACATAGCGCAAACTGTCGCGCAAAACGACATCTCTTTGTTTTCCGGGAGCCGCATCGATATTTGCAACAACAAGCGTTCTTTTTCCGCTGATATCCCCGTCTATCCAGACGTCATCTTCGGCAAAGATCACACTACATTGACTTGGAATTTCAAAGTTCACTGGGGCAGTTTCGGTCTTAACAATATATCCGTCCTGTGTCCAGGTGCCGGATGGTTCATATCCCCACACTTTCGTGGTCTTTTTAATACGAGACACATCGATCGTGCCGTCATTTTTAAAGGTAATGTGCCACCCAAGGTCTCCGTCGTTCTGATGGCCGTTCCCATTCCCCATTTGATTGCAATTTCCATAAGCATACCCGTTTCCTTGTCCATGATTGCTATGACAATTTCCTTCAGCACTTGAAAGACCGAAATAAAGCCCCGAATTCTGCGCAAAGGTTCTCAAGTCGTCAAAATTGCTCGCAATACCGGAAAAATCTATCCACGGAGCCGGATAGACCCAAAGAGCGTTCCCGTGTCCGGCACCAAATACACCGGGTTTCGTCGCAGACGGACTGCAACCAAGCGACGACGTGCATTTCCATGTCGGAAGCTTGCTTGATACGGTTGAATCGTTCATTGCATCCATCCTTATTCCACCATTTGAAAAGAACTTTCCGCTCACAGATTCAGTCCCACCCATCCATACATTAGTATCAAAAATATAGGCATACTTTGCCACCGACGGACGAGCGTACCTTGCAATAACCGTTTTCTTTAAATTCGGATTATCATAGGTCCAACCAGTCGACGAAATATCAACCGCACCGACCTGCCCGCATTGCATATTGCCGTCGATCTCCAAAGAATATTTTCCAACGGCCCTTCCCTCGGTATCAAGATACTCGACCTCATATGGGCCGGCATGCCCGGTTCCATTCTGCAGATCGGTGGGAAAATGGGCCAAGTGCCATCGGTAATAGTTAAGGCCGGATTCAGCAACCTCAAAGGCCCTTCCTTGGTTCTCTTTATCTGTCTGCACTTTTCCTTGAAAAAGCAACAGATTCGTCAGACCGGCAAAAATGGCGGCAAACACCGCAATAAAGACCATGACCAGCATGACGATATCGCCTTTTTGTTTGAAAGATTTCATAAGATCACAAATTTGTTTTTAGATTTCTTATCGATGCACTGGAATGCAGATCGAACTCATTCGGCAGGGTTTCGGGATTCACATTAACAACGAGATCAACCTTCACAAATACGATCTTTGAGACATTGGTATAATTCGTGATCTCGGCACCGGCATTATCATAATACCGAAAGATCGGCGTCCCATTTTCGATGTTCCGGACATATTGTGCCACCATACTGATACTTTCGGCCCCGGAATATACAGGCGGGATACCAGCCGACTCTGTCACCCCTGTCATAAAATCATTCGCCGAAACAAAAAAACGAACTTTTTCCTTGCTCCCATCGCCGTCTATATCACTGTAAAAAGAAAAATCATTAGCTCCGGCGCTTATTAAAGGAAAAGCCCCCGTATCCGCATAATCCGCCTCACGGATATCTTTAACCATGGCGGCTACACCGATACGAGCGGCATCAACCTGTGTTGATTGTTCAAGTGTATAACGATTGGTGTTGTAAAAGAACGAAACCGAACTCATGATCGCGAGCATTGCAACCGTAAAGATCGCAACATAAACAACCGCCTCGATAAGAGATATCCCACGGGAAAAGGTTTCAGGTTTGGTGGTGATCATCATATTTTTACAAAGGTGTAAGCACAAACAAGGCTTTGCTCGTACCAACAATATCGATAGTAGAGGTTGCATCCGCATACGACGAGGCGGACACGTCGAGAGAATAAGCATCCCCTCCTCCGGCGGCACCAGAATCCAGCCCTCCCCAAAATGTTTGTCCGCAGACGCTCGTTGTCTTGCTCTCATCAAACCCTGTTCGATACAACCGAACAGCCGCATTTGACACCATCGCACCGGTAGTATCCTTCACAACAACAAGTAATGAATTGTCAGTATGCGGTGAAAGTTCAATGTTCATGGTCTCTGATTCTCCGGGATACAGTGTCTTCGGCTGTACGGGACAACTCTCAGTTATATCATAATTACCAGCAGCGAAGGTGTAGACATCCCGTTCCATCGGGCTAAGAATAATCTCTCCAAGGGCATCGGTCGCCAAAGAATGATCATATTTATAGATTACGGATCCGCCGGAACGGAAACCGATCGTTTTGTCTCCGTGTAAGTTAAAAGCGACATCCGGAAGGGGCTCCCGTTCCAGGCTTATCACGGTCCAACCACGGAGAGACGGCGTACTGTTCGTTTCATCTGTATGAAGGAACGCTGCGAGCTTGATCTTTGGATATTTTACAACGGAAAGAGAGGAGAGATTAACAGGAGAGGAGGAAAAGCCGTCGGAATTTCCCGAGAGGTCCTCATCGGGGATAAGAGTGTCGGTTCCGTCATCATCGTAATACACCTTTACATGGATAAAAGTGTTGGACGGTTCATTGATCTCCCATGAAAGTTCTTTCCATTTCAAAAGATCCTGCGGTTCTATGTAAACAGAAAACACATTTCCGTCTGTTGCGTATTCTCCGGACGAATCATCAAGGATAACCGTGGTCGGAGTCCCTCTAAAGACGACGGAATCAAGAGACGAGGTCTTAGGGGGGTCAACAAAAGTGTCTGACCATGCCGACTCGACCGGGGTCGTAAATGTATTTATCGTTTTAGTTCCAAGGTAGTCCAAGTGGAAGGTCGCCTCTTGAGTTTGATTGTCGAAAACGGAAAAATCCGCAGGACTCGGGCTCACATTTTCGGCGTCTGCCGTATAGGTTTGATCCGAGTTGTAACCTGTTCTATCCACAACAATATGATAAACATTTCCAGACGGACCGACCGGCACACCGATAAAATTAACATCTCCATTCGGATCGCTTAGGCGAGTAACATTGATCGGCGGCGACAAGGTGCTGCTGGTCAATGTCACATTCGCAGAGGGAACTCCAGCATCGTTTATATCACGCACGTGCACGAGCACGGAACCACAGCCCGTACAATCCTGTTCAACACCCTTTGGGACGATGCTGGTTGATAGCGTCAGGTTTTTCGAAGTCCCGTGTAATTTCCACGAAATAGTCACCTCGGCTTTTTTATAATCCATGAGAACACTGTTCGTATCATGATCCGGACCGGCATAGCCAGATCCGTCTGCCGGGTCATCAACATAATATATTTTTGTATGTCTGTTATACGAAACACTGTTCAAGACGATCGTTTCATTCTGGGAGACATTTCCGGAAGGGATACCGCTCACCGTCCCGACGTTGTCATACGACATACTTCTCAAAAACTCGAGCTGATCCGTAGCAAGAGCGAGCGCGCCAATGCGGCTCTTGGTGTTTATCATCACAGTTGTCGCCATATTAAGAACCCCAAAAAGAGCGGTGAAGGCCAGAGCGAACATTGCGATACCGATAACAGCACCGATAAGGAGCATTCCTTTTTGTTTGTTTTTTCTTAGAAAAATCATGTACGCCGTGTATTTATAGTATATCACTCCAAGGATCTCTTTATCCCCAAACAAGTGTGAAGAACTTACGTTTTTTTAAAAATTTTCTCCTCGGGCAAAAGTTTCCACAATAATTCGAAAATGTTCTTTAAACTTGAATAAATTTTTTCGCTTTCGATAATCAATCCGAACTTTTCCTCGTACGAAATGATCGCTGTTTTTCCTCCATAGAGGCCAATTTCTATATTAATTCCGTAATTCATTTCTTTCGGTACGATTTTTGACCGACGAAGGTGCTCCATATTATGCGAAGTAATATCGCGAATGAGCGGCTGATCAGGAAGTATGGCTCGTACAAAAATTCGTTTTTTCCGTCTCTGTTCATAATAATAATCCTCAAAAAAATCGTGACCAAGATGCTCGGCATACGTCTCCGAGAAAAAAGAAAGCATTTCCTGCCCCGGATACTGCAAAGTATCGAAAAAGACCTCTTTGATACCGGCCATTCCTTCAAAATATTTAATGGTTGGCTTTCGGTCGATAAAACTTGCGAGAGAAAGAAGTTCCGGCATGACCCGGGCCACCTTTTGTTTCCTTTCCTCAAGGATTTCTGCCAGTTTTCTCGGGTCCTCAGCCAAAAAGAATGTTTTTTTTTGTTTTTTAACAAGGCTGACGAGTCCTTTTTGCTTCAACCCCTCAAGAATGAGGTATGTTGTCGGCCGTTTCAGCCCCGACTTTTCGGACACACGGATAACGCTGGTTTCACCAAGTTCAAGAAGCGCGAGATACGTTTTTGCCTCGCCTTCTGTTAATCCGATAGCTTCAAGTGTTTCGCTCAACATATTTGTCATTTTGTCACACTTTCTGACAACACTTTTATTATACTTTAAAAGCTAAAAATAAGCAATATTTAACCCTACCTCATTAAAACCGACAAAAACTCTGACTTTATTAGTCACAACATGATAATATTAAACAAGTCAAGTCCCTTTCATAAAGAAATCAAGAGGAAAAAGCAAATGTCCGCAAAAACCGAAGAATGGTCCGAGTTTGTTGACAGTATCGCGGAACGAATTGCCGCCCTGCCAAACGTCGCCGAAATTGCGCGAAAGGCAAGTAATGGGTGGAACGGCGAGTCCTTCACCCCCGAGGAAGTTCAAAAGAGTCTGAGCGTTCGGCCCGATCTCTGGAAACAGTTCCAACGAGCCATTGCCGACAAATCCTCAGGATTCATAGATGATCTCTTCTTGGGTTACGACCTCGAAGAGGGAGTATCCGGGTATGATCCCGAACTGATGAGTTGGTACCGAAAGTATTTTGCCGTCCGATGGATTCCTGTCATAACACCCGGGCACTGGGTTGGGGTTTTCGAACATCATCCAAAATTGGTCCCAACACTCGGGAGGTATATCAACTTCGCCGAAAACGCGAAGAACCACCTCGACGAGCTCGATATCGTCACGCTCGAGAGGTTAAAGGATATCTTCAACAAATATCTACCCTTCGACGAGGCGAGGTCATTGTGTCGCGACCTCTCAAAAAAACAACTCGCGGTGTTTATCAAAGAGGCGGAGGGGTGTGAAACGGCGAAGAATATCATCACATTCCTTGAGCCGATAGCCAAGAAAAAACCAGTGAGTCTTTATCAAGAAATTGGGGAACTTGCGGGAAAAGCGTCACATCTCCTTATCTTGGAGATTAAAAAAGCGGAAACCCCAGGCACTGTCATGTCTATCAACACTCCAAGGTGGTTGAGTGAGTGGTCCGGTGAGGACCTCGATGGATACAAGAGTTATCAAGTCCGGAAACTAATTGCCGCGGCTCGCGAACAGCGCATTAAGGAGGTTGTCGCTTCGCTTGTCTAAGCCCCCCCACAGAGCAAACAACAAGCCCTTTTCACAAAAACCAAGAGGTATAAAATGAACGACGAGAGCTACGAAAGCTGGGAACTCCGAATGACACAGGAAAAGGCGGAAGCTGAGAAAAAGGAAGTCATCGGGTGGTTTGTGTGGTTCGATTTGTCGCAAAAGGCGAAGATCGTCGACGTGGTCTGCCAGGTAATTGAGGGTCACCCAACTCTGGTATACCTAACGGAGGGTGATTTCAGTGAGTATCTTCACCGCTCGAGAAAATACTACTACCCCACTATGAAAAATAACGAGGGGGAGTATGTGGTCGCTTTTTTCGGCGCAAGGATTGAAACCGAAGCAGAACACGAAAAATATCTAGAATGGCTTCGTAACCCTGAATCCCGTAAAAAATAGAAAAACGAAGTAAATCACAAAGCCCCGGAAACCCGGGGTTTTTTATTTTATTATTTAGTTTTTTAAATCTCAACCGGTTTGAAAAACCTTTTTTGTTCCCCACACGATCTTTGAGTGTTCATTTTTGGATGAGATTTGCGGGCGCGAACGCGAAATGAGTGGAGACATACTAACAGTACGGCGAAAGCGAGGCTCGCAAGTCCGCAACCGCAAAGATCGCCAAAAAGGACGCTCAAGCTAGATACTGGCGGTAAGGGTATACATAGGCGCAATCATCGCTACCGCAAAAAACCCAACCCCTCCGGCAATAAAGAGCATGAGTATCGGTTCAATGATAGTAGAAATGTCCTTGGTTACCGTATCGATCTCATCTTCATAAAAATTCGCAATTCTTTCCAACATATCAGCAAGCTTTCCCGTCTCTTCCCCTACCTGCATCATTTCCCCAACCAATATCGGATAAATATTCTCGTTTTCCAGAAAAATCCCCGAAAGAGGCGTTCCTTTTTGGACGACATCGCTCGCCTTCTTGAGTACCGCTTTATAGTATGAGTTCTGAAGAACATCCTCTGTAATGTTGAGCGAATCAACGACAGCGACACCCGAGGAAAAAAGAGAAGAGAGTGTTCGCATGGTCTGGGCCGCGTTATACTCTTTAACAATCTCCGAAATGACGGGGATATGGAGCACGAAAAAATCGCTGAACCGCTTCCCTTTTGGAGTTTTTAAGAGCATCGCAACCAAGACGACCGTTCCAATGATAAGAGAAATGGCCAAAACCGTATTAGCGGCCAAAAAATCACTTATCGCCATGATCATCTTAGTACTGAGCGGTAACTCTACATTGAATTCTTTGAACGTTGCGGTAAGCGACGGGACAACATAGATAAACAAGATGATCGCGATAATAACCATCGCAATAAGGACGATGCTCGGATACATCATCGCACTTTTTATCTTTTTCCGGAGAGAATAATTCCGTTCAAGCTGTTTCGCGATGACACCGAAGGATTCAACGAGTTTTCCTGATTCTTCGCCGGAGTGGACCATGGAAACATATAACGACGAAAAAATATTCGGAAACTTCTTCATCGCGTCCGAAAGAGAGTCGCCTACTTCGATATCGGAAAGCAATGAATGGATAACGTCTTTAAGTTTTATATTTTTAGTTTGTTTTTCTAAGATCTCGAGCGCCCGAGACAGAGAAACACCCGCGGTTATCATAGACGCCAAATTTCTCGTAAAAACAATCTTTTCACGCAGTTTTACCCTGGTAATAAACCGGTTGAAACTGCCCATATTCCACCAGGAAGAAGCTGCGACTTCCTTTGCAAAAACCACCGTTAGGCCATGGTCTTTCATCGACCTAACGAGATCAAACTTATTAGTCGCTTCGGTAAGGTCTTCGACGATCCCACCTTCAGAATTCCTTGCTCTGTATTTGAATGTCGGCACGAAATTATTTATTTAACATTATTTCCAAAACTTCCCTAGAACGTTCAGATTTAGATGAGATTTGCGCGCGGGCGCGAAGCGAGTGGAGACGTGCTAACAGTACGGCGGAGCGAGCCTCGCAAGATCGCAAACGCAAAGATCGCCAAATATGAAAGTTCACCCGTTTTATTCGGAGATAACGCGAAGTACCTCTTCGATAGTCGTAACCCCCTGCGCCGCTTTGAAAAAACCGTCTTCGATCATCGACATCATTCCTTCTTTTTTTGACTCGATCTCTATCTCGTCCGACGAACCGCCACGAACAATGATGTCTTTAAGTGTAGGTGTCATTTTAAGGATCTCGTGGATGACCGCGCGCCCGGCATAACCGCTCTCGCATTCCACACTCGGCTTTGGACGATAAAAAGGAATATCTTCCCAACCATGATCCGGTTTCACAACCTTTTCGGATCGGAGGAAACGCAGAACACGACCCATGTCCACCGTCCTTCCAAGAGAAGATATCTCGTCTTTGGTCGGTATGTATTTTTCTTTCGGACCGGACAAACGACGTACCAAACGCTGTGCAATAACCACGTTCACCGTAGAAACGATCAGAAACGGCTCGATCCCCATATCAATAAGACGAGGCATCGCGCCCGCAGCGGAATTCGTATGCAAAGTAGAGAGAACAAGGTGTCCGGTCAAAGATGCATTAATGGCAAGAGACGCCGTTTCCTTATCGCGGATCTCTCCAACCATGACGATATCCGGGTCCTGACGAACGAGGGTGCGCAATCCTTCGGAAAAAGTGAGACCGATCTCGGGGCGGACCTGCGTTTGGTTCACGCGCTTCATCTGATATTCGATCGGGTCTTCGACAGTAGAGATATTCACTTCCGGAGTGTTCAAAATGTCGAGGATCGTATAAAGCGTCGTGGATTTTCCTGAACCCGTCGGACCGGTAACCAATATCATCCCCGTTTTTTGCTTGGTCGCATCATATATATGTTCCAAGGATTCGCCATGAAATCCCAAACCTTCCAAAGTGAAACCACCGCCGCCCTCACGGAGAAGGCGCATAACTGTTTTTTCTCCATAGTATGTCGGGAGAACGGAAACACGAAATGCAACGGATTGCCCCGCAGCCTGTATCTTGAAGCGTCCGTCTTGAGGAAGTCTTTTCTCATCCAACTTCAGGCTTGCTAATACTTTTATGCGCGCCGTGATGCCGGATGCCGTATTTTTAGGCAAGATCATCGCGTCATGCAAGATACCATCAATGCGATACCGCACAAGCACCTGGCCCTCCATTGCTTCGATATGAATATCCGAAGCACCCTGCAGAATGGCGTGATTCAAAAGCGTGTCAACGATCCGAACAATGGGTAGATCTTCCGCAAGTTTTTTGAGCTCGTCCGCACCCTTTGGTTCCCCAAACACTCCGTCCACAACAGTCTCTATTTTGTCCGACTGTTCTTTGATAATATCGCCAAATTCTGCCTTAAGACTCTTTTGATACTGCAAAAGAGCGCTTTTCATCGACTCGGAATCCGTGATACGAAGAAGTATCTTAAGACCGAGTTTTTTCTTGATAAAATTCAGTGCCTCAAGATCATCGGTATCGAGTATTGCCACCTCAAGGGAATTTCCTTCTTTTTTATAGGCAATAATATTATGGTTACGCGCTATCGGTTCAGGAACAAGGGATAATATTTCAGGAGGGATCTTTTCATTCTTGATATTAATGAACGGTATCCCGAGGACATACGCCTTCATTTGGCACAGATCATCGGACGTAAGCTTTCCTTCGCGCACCAAAATCTCCTCAAAGGAAGAATTTGTCCCTTTGGCCTTCCTTTCAGCGGATTCGATATCGTCAATCGACACCAAACTGGTATCGATAATAAACTTCTTCAGCTGTTCATTGCTTACGTGCATAGTTCATTATATAGTATATAACAAACAACAAAATTTTACTTACAAAAATGTGTGCAAAAACAAAAAAGCGGTGTCGTTTATCCACACAAAAAACCATACACGCACAAACATGATATTATATAAGTATATAATCCTAAAAGATTTTTTATGCATAAAAAATACACGAACGTTATTAAGGTCGTAGTCCTTTCTTTTGCTTTTTCTGTTGGTATTGGAATTGCCTTTGCCACATGGACAGCTCCAACCGATCTTCCTCCGGGAAACAACACTCCACCACCCATAAACGTCGGGCGCGCAACACAGACAAAATACGGCAATCTTTTCTTAGGGTCTGGCTATACTTTTGGCTCAACACTCGGACTGTTCGGCCAAGTGGGGATCGGTACGACGAATCCGCAAGCAGTACTGGATGTAAATATGAGAAATAGTAACGAGGTCCGATTTTTTAACGATAATCCAATTATAAAAAACGGGTTCTCGCACGTTACAGACATGATCTTTGAGGATACTCGAAGCGGAAAATTCTGGGATCTTGCGGTACGAGGTGATGACGATCATTATTCCCCAAACTCAGCGCATCTTTCTTTTTTCAATAATTCAAAAGGAAACAGAGATACCGATGATCCCGCAAACTGGACGGGAGCAATGACGTATTTAGCAAATGGCAATGTGGGAATAGGTACAGCGAATCCACAGGCGAAACTTGAAGTAAAAGGGGATCTAAAGGTGAGAGGAGGTGAATCTGTCGTATCCGGTTGCTATAGACAAGTCCAAGCGTGTGCAAACGATGCTGTGTCGTGTACTGCGACGTGTCGTGAGGGGGATATCGTGACCGGTGGCGGATATTTTGCTTTTTGTGGAACAAATGTTGATTTTAATGGTCCTACGGAAAATCTGAATGGATGGTCTGTTAGTGAACCCAAAAAAGACGAGGGAGGTGGTGTAACCAGGTGTTCCGGTGGTGATAATTCCGTTATTCCTTATAAGGATTGGAATGTTTTTGCCGTCTGTTGCAGTATGTAAAAATACGAGAATAAAAAATTTTTTCATCGCGGAGGTAAAATCAGAGATAATACCCAAAAACATCGGCCCGTTTAGCCGATGTTTTTCTTTTTCTTTGAACTCTGTTTCAGTACAATCATTGACTCAAAAAAAATAGAACCCAACATTTTCTGCTTCAATGTTTTGTGTAAAACGCGGTGAATACACACCACATCTTTTATGTGAGAAAAGTGCCTGTCACGGGTGTTTGTCGAGTTTGGGGCGTCTAGTGTCTTCTTGTAATTAATTCAACCACTACCCGCTGAAGCCTCGGCCCGAAGGCGGGGGTGTTAACCACCCCGACAAGAGACTATAAAAAAAGATCCTCTCATGGCAAGCTGCGAGAGGATCTGAAGTGAGGCCAAAATCTCCCCAAAGGGGGAATTGGTCCCCTTGGCCTTCCTTTCAGCGGATTCGATATCGTCAATCGACACCAAACTGGTATCGATAATAAACTTCTTCAGCTGTTCATTGCTTACGTGCATAGTTCATATATACGATATATCAAACGCGCGAACTTTACTCTGCAAATATGTGCAAAAATCCCTCGTGCGCATGCGCACGAGGGAATACCTCAACCAAAGAACTTCTTCATTTTTTGCCAAACAAACCGTCCGACAAAAAAGAGGATGATATACCCCAGGACCCCAAGCACGACAAGGATCCAGACGGGAACCACGGCATAAATCCACGGCATCAGCCATGGAAAGGCCATATGGATGAGAGCCACCTTGGCAAGATCAAGAAGGATCAGTACCAAGACAAAAAGCGCTTTCGAGGCCATTATCCCGTCCTCACGAAAAAAGGAAAGGCAGCGCCTTTTTTCCCCACTTCTTCACTGAACGCCACAGACGTTTCCACATGAAGATAATGAGGATAATCGCAAGCAGCGGTTCGAAGAGCGGCTTCACGAACTGCTGCAATGCGCAGGCCAACTCGGAAAGCGGTTCGACAGTGACCGCAAGGAACGCGGCCTCGAGTGCCCCGGGCCAGATCAACTGGATGATCGGGGCGACTAGGAGGTATCCACATACCAGGAGCAGGAGCCAACGCGGGATGTTTTTCACAAAAAGAACCTCTGTTAAGACCGACTTGAGTATAGCACATTTTGAAAGATAAATCAAGTTCCCTTGTTCCGGTTTATGCACAGCCAAAGGGTTTGACAAAACACTCAAAGGCGGTATACTTTACATGTACCACGAAGTCCGCACCGAGCGGGCTCATTTTTTTATCAAAAAATTAAAAGTAACCCTTAAAAACATGCTTTTTGATCTCAAAACCCTTCGTTCAGCGCTTGAACAGCTGGAAGAAGAGAAAGGCATCTCCAAAGAGAAAATAATGGAGGCCATTGAAATGGCGCTTGCCGCCGCCTATAAAAAAGAATACGGCAAAAAAGGCCAAATAATCAGGGCTAAATTCAACATGGACACCGGAGAGACCGAATTCTCTCAGGTAAAGATCGTCGTCGACGAATCCATTGTCAGGATCCCGCCGCCAGTCGAGGAAGGAGAAGAACCCGTAGAAGAGGATCGCGACCCGGAAGATATGCGTACTCGTTTCAACGGAGAACACCATATTCTCTTGGAAGATGCACAGAAGATCAAAAAAGGCGCACAACTCGAAGACGAAGTCGTCTTTTCGCTTGATGCCAAAGAGGATTATGGCCGCATCGCCGCACAAACTGCAAAACAGGTGATCATTCAAAAGATCCGCGAGGCCGAAAAGAGCACAACTATGGAGGAATTCGGCAAAAAAGAGGGAGAGATCGTTTCCGGCGTTGTCCAGCGCATCGAAAAAGGGAACATTTTTGTCGATCTTGGAAAAACCATGGCCATACTCCCCTACGAGGAACAAGTTCCGAGAGAAAGATATCGCCAGGGTGAACACATCAAAGCGTTCCTCTATCGCGTTGAGGAAACCGCCCGTGGCATCAATTTACGTCTCTCACGCACTCATCCGAAACTTATAGAAGAGTTGTTCAAGATGGAAACACCCGAGATCGCAAGCGGGACAGTGGAAATAAAGAATATCGCCCGTGAACCGGGAAGCCGTTCGAAGGTCGCCGTATATTCAACTGATCCACACATTGACCCGGTCGGTTCCTGCGTCGGACAACGCGGTGTTCGCGTTTCAACGGTAATGAGCGAGCTCGGCGGCGAAAAGATTGATATCATCGAATGGTCCGAGAGCCCGGAGAAATTCATTTCAGACGCCCTCTCACCGGCCAAGATACTTTCGGTTAAGCTTTATGAGGCCGACAAGCGCGCCTCTGTGAATGTTCTCGAGAACCAGCTTTCCCTCGCAATCGGAAAAGGCGGTCAGAACGCTCGCCTTGCGGCCAAACTCACAGGCTGGAAAATAGATATCCATGCGACTGACAGTGCGGCAAAAGACAATGGACTGCTCGATACCGAAGAAATGGATGAGGTCTCCGACGAAGTAATCGAAGAGATAAAAGAAGAAACCCACGAAGACCCGACCGTTGATGAAACTCTTGAAGAAACCATTATCGAGGGAACACCTGAAACCAAGGAAGAACCCGCCTCCACTGAAAGCTCCGACGAGGCGAAAGAAAAAACCGATGAAACGACAGAAAAACCGGCTAAAGCGAAACGAGGAAGGAAGAAAAAAGAAGATGTAAAGGAAGAAGAAGTAAAAGAAGCGATTGAAGAAGAACTCGAAAAAGAGAAAGAGGAAAAAGAATAACAACAAAAACCCGCGAAATTCGCGGGTTTTTGCTTTGGTTTCACAAAAATTAAAAAGGCCCCACCGTGAGGTGGGGACTTGTGGGTGCCGGTTTTTAGCCAGCGAGCTCCTCCTCAATGGCCCCCTTGAGGCGGAGGAGATACTCTCGCCGTTCGGGCGGCGTTGAGGACCACATTAGCGGGTTCGAACATGACGCAACAGCGCCCAGAACGAACCGAGGGACAAATGGGTCGTCGTCCCCTAGTCGAGAAATGAGGGCCGCGATAAATGTTGCCCCTGTTCCTCGAGCGAGCTCCAGCTGGCCCGAGAGATATGCCAACACGGCACGTTTTGTTTCTGTGTTCATAACCCCTCCTCGGGGTATTTTTGGCCGCCTCACGACGACCGATTATGGGAATTCCCGCCAGTTTTGACTCGTCGGCGGGATAATAAAATTCTGTAGTGTATTATATCAATAACAAAGAATTTTGTCAAGGCAAAATTTATCGTGGCTGTTTTTGTTTTTCGTGTTTCGCACAACAAAAAAGGCCCCGCGCGAAGCGGGACCGAACAGTGTCAAAGATCCAGGAGGTCATTGGCAGTGATACTGTATCTGAACAGCAGTTCCCGTATTCTCGCCTTCCCTGAGGCTGTTCTCCCCTCGGTTTCGTGGCGATATTTTATCTCATTAATCGCCGCCATCTTGAGCAGCAGAGCGACTTCCTTGCCCGTAAGGCCCTCTTCAACTTCATTGAGATCGATTTCATAGTTTCCGACCAGGCGAGTAATATCGGCCTCAAGAGCGTCGAGGTCTTCAACCCACACCAACCGAAGATTAGCGAGATGACCACGGACCGTGTCAATCGCGTTTTCGCGACGTTCATCTTCCATTTTAATTCTCCATAATGAATCCAGAACTCAAGATATCACATATTATATATAATGTCAAACAAATTTTTGTTTCTCTCTTTCATTAGTGCTAAAATGTCATCATGACGATGGAAACTTTTACACCGCCGCAACAAAACGAAACTCCGGAAAGAATTCTTCCAACAACACCGCACCTGCGGTATATCAAAAGAACACTCTCCCCGCTTGAACAAGGAGACGACGAAACGAACTGGAAAAACCTGAACGAAAAGGTTGCGCCCTGGAATTCCGGGTTGGAATTGGCCAATAATGTCCGACAGGTTGTCCGCGAATACGTCCTCTCGAAACTGTCCTCGGTTAAAGAAAAAATACCGTCGATCGCGGAACTGCCGGATAAAGAAATGCTGAATGCGCTTGCGAACGGCTGGTTCGAAGAGTTGGGAGACGAGATCGAAGGAAAAAGAAAGGAAGTGCTTCTCTCTGTTATGGCGCACATCATCCGAAAAATAGAAACGAGGATCTACAAAAAGACCCTTGAATCCGCTGGACAGGGAGACCTTGAAAAACTGGGGCTTTCTCCGGAGATTCGCCAGCTCGCGATCGATTCTCTGGATGCGACTGTAAAAGCCGACCCGCTCTTCATACGCTTTATTGCCTACTCTCAACTCTCGCCAAAAGCCCCCGAAGACACGACAACGACAAGTCTTATCGGACCGGACAAGAACTCTCACACATTCGCTGAATTATTTCCGCATGAAACCCAATTCATACAAACCAAACTTGCCGCTTTATCGGAAAATAGCGCCGCATGGGAAAACGAACCGGGAGCGAATGCTTTCAAAAATTATGTCGCCATACTCGCGCGCTTTTTCGGCGAAAAAGATACGGCACAGGCAGCAGAACTGCACAAAGAGGTTCTGGAGGCATACAATAACTCGGTCCTCTCTGACTTCCCCATAACAATCATTCCCCCGATAGAAGGCTATTACAAACCGCCATATATAGACCCTGAGCTGCGCGTCGTCGTCCGTACCAAAGAATCGAAGGCCACCGAAGAGGGATTCCGCGAATTGCAAGGTTCGATCTCAGACGGTCTTGGTGAGTTCGGCATCGAAAAACTTTCGGGCCAAATGAAACAAAAAGCAATCCGCAGCTATATAGCGATCGGATCATACGGCGTTAACCTGACCTTCGTTGCGGCAGCCCAGTCGGAACCGGCGATAGCCATGTATCTCGACGAGCAAGTGCGGGCATACGATCAAAATCTGAAAAAATTCCTTCAATTCGTCGACGTACCGGAAGATACTTTTGCAGGAGCGCCACCCGAAACGATTGAAGCGTTCTCACGAACCGACACAACGGCTCACGAAATATCGCACGGCGGATATTCAACAGTAAGTCCGGAAGCCGAGAAACTGGGGGCAGAACAATCGGTCGTGATCGCCGAAACCTTTGCCGAAACTCTCCATCGCGGCATGGCGCAAAGATTGATCGAAAACAAAGTTCTTCCTTGTAACGAAGAACAGTATATGGCTTCGTCGATATGCATGGCACTTCAGTCGATCAAAGATACCGACCCGAGCGATGAATACTATCAAGCCGATGTTTTTGTTTTAAACGGCCTGTTCGAACAAGGTATCGCGGAATTTGACGGACAAAAGATACACGTGAACGACCGCGCCGCTTTTTTCAACTATTTTAAGGAGAACGCAAAAAAGATCATCGCGGTATACGAAGATCCGGAGATGAATCCGCAAAAAGCGAAAAAGTGGATTACCGAGAACTGTACGGCGGGTCTGAAGTTCCAAAAAGCGATTGATTATATTAAAACGGTAGAATTCAGAGATTAACGGGCCAAAAAAAATCGGCGGCGGGAATTCACCCGCCGCCGTTTTTGGTTTCAGTTACTCGAGAGACGCTTTTTCAAGCGCCTCCAAGGCATCAGCAACCCCTGTTTCGACGAGAAGCGTTTTCAGATCCGCTTCCCCGATGCCAGAGGTGATCCGGTGTTCGCGGTTAATGCGATAACACACCGCGCCATATCGCGACAATTCTTCAGCAATTCGCGCGCTTTGAGTTGTCGAAAGCACATCAACGCCGCTTCGGGCAACGGCACCGAGAACCCTCTTTGACAGTTCAAAGCCGTTTGTTTCCGAAGTCCCTGACCCCATCTCGTCCATGATAAGAAGCAGCTGCTCTTTCGGCACTTCCGAAATCGCACGAAGCATCTTTGCAAGTTTTGTTCCCATCTCTTGCATTGTGGAAATGCCTTCCCTGCGCCCCAGAAGCGCGATGCCCAAAGTCTTGCGCATGCTCCAGCGCATACCCTCACCAAAGACAGGCAAACCCATCTGCGCGAGCAAAATCGCATGGAGAATGGTCTTACAGCACACCGTCTTCCCGCCGCCATGATCACCCATAAGGAGCACGGTTGAACCGGCAAGGGGCTCGAAACCGGTAATCGACACGAGTTCTTCCCCGTTTTGCCGTGCCAAATATACCGGAGCTAAACTTTCAAAAGCGATAATGTGCCCCTGCGGTACAAGTGTTGGCATTGTGAGCGGAAGGTTATGCCTCTCGGCAATTCTTCTCATTGAGAGAACAAGTCGACAAAGTCTTATCACTTCTCTGAAGACTTCATCCCTCCGAGAGAAAAAAGTCGAGATCGTTGTCATTACATCAACAACTTCAGGCAAGCCCAACAGCTGATATTGAGTGAGCCACTTCTCGGTGCCCCAGCCATATCCTTTTGTTGTAACTTCCTGCCAAACCCCAAAGAAAGGTAAGCAGTGATACAGATAGGCGCACGGTGCCGCCTCTTGTTGTTGTCTCCAGATCTCAATCAAACGGGTTTCCGTCTCACGCAATTCCTTCGCAAAAGATTCCGGCCAAAGTTCCGGAATATCAGCCGAGGAAACGTCGCCTGATCCAAAAAGTCCCATACCCCTGACGGGGGTCGATTCTTTGCTTTTTACCCCCGCCACCGCATACCGGAGACCATACTCATCACGCCCAACCAGCAATTCTGCAGTAAACCGACCCTCAGGGGAAGGAACATCCTTATTCTTTTTGTGCAACTGGTCAAGACCACTTCGTAGCTTGTCTTGGAAATCATTGCGAATAATAGACCCAATCGTCCGCAATGAACCTTCATGAAGCGACTGGTTTTCTGCCACATCCCTTACCAACCTGTCATAATCATGAGCTTGTTCGACATTTTTCTCGAGTGTATCCTCGATACATTTTCTCCGAAGCAACCGCCCAAGCAAATGAGAGAATCGTTCTTTCAAGCCCTTTTTCTTTTTTTGTCCCCCTTTTTCCTTTTCTTCAGCAAGCCGAGCTGGTCTGACCCCCGTTTTGGGAAAGGCAAAAGTCCCTCTTTTTGCTCATCCGGCGGGTTAATAATGTTCACATAATACACCAAGTTTCACTCACTTTCCATTTTTCTCCCACCACTCTTTTTCAAA
>Ga0247841_10000611_pt1 | contig 90361 bp, 91 predicted proteins | sample LaCruzMarch2015__2_FD_192410 | JGI IMG/M metagenome (GOLD analysis project Ga0247841, IMG submission 192410) | Freshwater microbial communities from meromictic Lake La Cruz, Castile-La Mancha, Spain - LaCruzMarch2015_18m | ecosystem: Environmental > Aquatic > Freshwater > Lake | place: Spain...
ATTTTGTAACGTTTCAAGCAGTCCATTTTCATTTGCCCATTGAGTAAAAACTTTTTCTCCTTCTGCTCCTTTTGTAGTGACGATATATTTGTTTAAGATGGATGAGTATTCGATGGAAAAGTCATCGGTATTAACGGGAATTAAACGCGAAAGAATACTTATATTATCTTTATCTTTTTGTGAGACAAGATGAGGATCTGATGGCGTAAAGAGACTGGTATCGAATTGCTGAACAGAAGATATTTGTGAAGACGGTTGGGTTTGCTTATTGTTACTATCTGTATTTGTATTATTTGCATTTGTGATATCTTTATTGACATTGTTGTTGCCGTTGTTATTGCTGTTTCTACTACTATTGTTGTTTACTTGAGAAGAAGTCGTTTGCTTGGTTTGTGAAGGGGCTTGTGATATGGTGCTGGTTTTTTTATTAAAAGTTGACACGGTATGAGGAGCAACTGTCGGAAACAAAGATTTATTTACTTGTTGTGTTGACTTAATACGAAGCGCGTTTGAAATGATAATAATCAAAGCACATATTACAAAAAGAACTGCAATAGCAACAACAATTATTTTTTTCATAAAATGAAAAGTCAGGATACGTTATCTATCATTGTATCTATTGCTTGATTTAAAAACAAGAAGTGTTATGTAAAAATGAGCCTATTTGAAAGAGATGAAGAAAGATTTTGGTGATTTTTTAAGTATTCTTCCAAAACTTCATATGCTGAAGTTGTAACAACTTTATGGGGATGGTGTTCTGTTAGTTCTTTATTTGAAATATTAAGATAGTTTTCGCAGTTATTCATATGATATCCTTGGATGCAAATAGAATATTCTTTATTGTTTTGAACCGGTAAGTTGTCAATCAGAAGACTTTTTAATTTTTTTTGCTCAATATCGTAAACGGCGTTAATTCTGCTATTTATTTGATAACACTCCCCTTCTCCGTCGAGATTTTCGCTTCTCATTATGTGAGAAAAAATATTCTTTAATTCTAAGCCAGTAATCGTAAATTTATTTAATGAGTCGTCATACGGAAAACAAGACTTTAAATCCTTAAGAGTTACGATTGTTCCGAGTTCACTCACCCTAATTGATCCGCTTCCCACAAACATAATATCCACTTGGGAAACTTCGGCAAAAATGTCTGCAACAAGATTGCCAAGTGTTGTTTCAATTTCACGTTTCGGATGTGTTAATTTCTCTGCGAATTTGGTAACAATAACATTGTATTTTCTATCAACCTCTTTTTGGAAACTACTAATATATTTTGTTAAATTTTGATCCGGTTCAGCCAGTTCATTTGTGATAGTAATTGCTTTCCAGCTATATTTTACAATACTATTTGTTTCATCATTAACTTCAATATCAAACCTGCCGATTTGATTTGTTCCGGTACCTGCTTGTGCAATAAGAATATTATTAATATGTTCCGGTTTCTCAAGAACTGTATGAGAATGTCCGCCGATTATCATATCTACTCCCCATTCGGGCTTCAGCATTTTTGCCAACTGTTTATCAGAGTCAAACCCAATATGGGTAAGAACAATAGTTAAGTCAATATCGTCATTTTTATACGCATTACAGATTTTACCAACTTCCTGACTGGCTTCTTCAAGAGAGACGAAACTTCCTACAAGTTTATCCATATGGATGGAGTCAATTACTTTATCGGTAATAATGCCAGTGAAAAGAATATCGAATCCTGCTTTTTTCAAAATAATATACGGTCTCATAAGGCGTTTATTGTATTTTTTTATATACAAGTTGGCATTTACTATGGGGAAGTTAGCCATTTTTTCTAAAAATAAAAGGTGTGGAAGTCCGTAGTCAAATTCATGATTTCCGAGAGCGACCACATCGGGAGCAATGTAATTCATAATTTCCATTGTAGATATCCCTTTATATTCAGCGTCTATAATCGAACCTTGTACCATATCCCCCGAAATGACATACAATACATTTTCCTCTTCCCTTCTTACCTTATTTATATAACCGGATAAGAGAGCGAGGCCGCCAATCAGTTCACCTTTTTTACCGGAGATTTCTGCAAAAAAATCGCCATGCATGTCGTTACTATGAAGAATAGTGAATTTTTTAGTGTTCATACTGAAGTTTTTCAATTATATAATAATTTTATTTACAAAAAAAGCCTCTTTTTTGAGGTGAAAATATTTATGTTATACTTTTCCTATGATCACTCCCCTTCTTGAGAAGGATGCAACTGGACTTATCAAAAGCCGATACGATGCAATAAAAAAAGCATTACACTGCAATTCATTACCAGCGACTTTTAGCTATATGGGTGCTTTTCCCGACTATTTTCTTTATATTTCAGAACAGCTTATTGTAAATTTAACTGATACGAAATTTGTAACTTTAGCATTGGAAACTTCGAATTATATATATTCTATTGTAAAATCAACACTGAGCTATTCAAATGAAACAAACGAATGGCTAAATAGGTATAAAAACTCACCTTCATTTTATTACTTTCAGCAAGATGTTGTATTGGTATTTTTACTAAACATGAAACTGGCATTTGTTTCACTTGCGCTTAGGGAGGCTGTTAAGGGGTGGGCTGTTGCGGCAAAAAAACTTCCGACTGCTAATGAAAAGTCATATCCGGGAAATGAAAATAATGATGTAAAACAGTCTTCAATAACGGATGACATTGAAACGATTATCCAAAACTCACATTATGCAACAAAAAGTGTTCAATCAGTATCTCACATTATGTTGTCTCAAAAATCAATTTCAAACACACATGGCGAGATTGAGCGGGATTTATTACAGGATTTTTTACTTTTATGCAGAAATGATTTTTCTTATTTTATTAAGCAAGAAATTTTTTTAACTATGCGTGTTCAGCTTGAAAAATTAGTACTTATTTCTCTTCCCCTATTTCCCCATCTTATTTTTTCACCGATAAATGTTGCCTTACCTCTTGGTCAAAAATATCCTCATTTTTCTGAATTATTATATTTGCTTTGTGATGATTTTCCAGTTCTTTCTATGCAAAAACTTATTTTTTCGGGATATATGAGAGCGTCCTAACACAATAATACTTGCAGATTGGTTTGTTTATTGTATAATAATAGATATATGAAAGAACTACCACAACAACTTGTTAACGTTTTTAGACCTTCAGTTGGAAAGCGATTGTTAGCCTATGAGAAACACGTCCAACAATCCCCTGTCTGTGATACAAAAGTTGAAGCAGAGCTTGTAAAAGAACGTGAAGGATTGAATCTTGGCCCCTTTCTTAAAATTGCATGGTCACTTGCTCATGTTATGAATCTAATCTCAGAAATCGTAAATGAAGGGGAAGTAGAACAAATAGATTATCCCGTATCAACATATGCTTTGAAAGGCAGATTTATTTCAACATCACTCGACATTCCTTGGTCAATTGGGGATAGAATAGAAGATAGAGCTTCAATACAAAAAGGTAAATAATTTTTTCAATTTATTTATCCTTTTCAACTGAGATGGTACATTCGGCAAACAGTGAAGCAATAACTGCAACAGCTGCAAAAACAGGAATAAGGGCAAGACCTATCACTCCGATTGTCAGCGGGATATTCAAAATAGTTTTTTGATTTTTATCTTTTATGGAAATTCTCCGGATATTACCCTGCTTAATAAGCTCTTTGATTTTACTTACTAGTTTTTCACCGCCTACTTTAAATGTTTCTTCTTTTTTTGTTGTTTTTACCATAATGTGTTAAGGAAACTATTAATAATATATATGTGTATTATATTCAATTGAGCTTGTAATTTCCACTGGACAAAATGCCATTTGTATGATATAATATATCTTAAGTTAGTTTGGTTTTCTTCATAAGGATAGAAACCTGCTTATCAGAGATAGTTCTTCAGAACTTACTTTTTAAAATCTAAGACGGTCATGAACAATTGTTTATAAAGGGCCTTGTCTTAGTGAAAGCTTCGTAACGACACACTGTTTTACGTCAAGTAATCTAAATAAAGTATTTGGTCAGCAGATTTCTATCCTTTTTTTATTGGTTTGCTGGTAAAGTAAAAGCTCCATCTTTCCACGCAATATAAGTTTGAAGCATTCTTAGGGATCGTTCATCTTTAATTTGGTTAAAATCATCAATTTCATTTTTTTTGTATTGATCTAGTATTGAGCTTAGATCTTTGTAAAAGCCCCTTTTTTCTTTATCAGGTTGTCCGTATGCAATAATTGTCATAACTAAATCTGAAAATGCTTGCGGTCCTAAAACAACTCCAAAATTGTCTTTGCACCAGCGAGAACCGCTTGTACCTGGTATTGGATCATGAATGATTATTTTTGATTTGCCGTTCTCATTGATTGTTGTAAGAGGTACAACCATTCCAGCTATCCGAGAAAAAGTGCCTAAACCTTCTTCAGCTTCAAGCATTGTAGCGCTTCTTGTTCCTGAAGCGAATGTGAGTAACAATCCACCCTTACTTCTTAAAATACGAATACATTGTTGTATTGAAGGAAAATTATGAGTAGATCTTTTGACTTCGTCTTTATGATATTTTGGGGTTTCAACAGCAATGGGCTGAACTTTGTTGTGTGCAAGTGCTTGCAAAGCAATACTACCCTTAAATCCCATTTCCCCAGTTAAGAATTCGGCTTTGAGTATTACTCCAGAATTAGCTCTATTGCGTTTGGTAAGATGGATAATGAGACCGGTAGTGTCCATTGTTTCATTTGTTCCCGGATGATCTGATACAAGTAAAATTGAGCTTTCTTTAGCAAGAAGTTCGTTTAACGTTGAGATATGGACATCGTCAATATAGGGAAATTTTTGCATCCTTTTTTCTATTAAAGCAACAGCTATTAAACCAAGTCCTTTATATAAAATATTTCGGGACGTTTCCAATATTGATTGTTTTTTTGGAGTTTCTGCATTTGTCATGATCTATATAAATATTATACAAATTTTATATAGTATTTTTCTATTCAGTTAATATTCAGAATGAGATATATAATATTGGTATGAGAGTATTAGTAGTTGAAGATGAGCATAGGATAGCCCGTTCTATTCAAACAGGATTACAACAGGAAAAGTATGCGGTTGATGTCGCATTTACCGGAACAGACGGTTTTGATCTTGCGTCAACTGAAGAATATGATGTTATTATTCTTGATCTTATGATTCCGGGAATGGATGGAATCACATTGTGTAAGAATCTTCGGAAAGAAAAAATTAATACTCCAATTCTTATTTTAACCGCCAAAGGATTAGTTCAGGACAAAGTTATAGGGCTTGATTCAGGAGCAGATGACTATTTAAGTAAGCCTTTTTCATTTGAAGAATTGCTTGCGCGTATTCGAGCACTTATCCGTCGTCCAATAAAGTCACTAAATACTCCTTTAGCACTTGGCAATTTTGTTCTTGACACTAAAACATATTCTGTAACAAGAGGTAAAGTTCCAATCAGTTTATCGAGTAAAGAGTTTGCACTATGTGAATACTTGATGCGGAATGCAAATACCATTTGCACAAAAGATCAGATTATCGGTCATGTATGGGACTATGACGCGGATATTCTTCCCAATACAGTTGAGGTATATATAAAAAAATTGCGAAATAAGATTGATGAACCTTTTTCAAAAGAAAAACCACTCATTCAAACGGTTAGAGGATTTGGTTATAAAATCGGATAATAATATATGTTTAAAAGTGCACGAATAAAATTAACTGCTTGGTATCTCCTTATTATTATGCTTATTAGCATTGCATTTAGTTTGTTTATTCATAACTTTTTAGTTTTAGAATTGAACCGATTTGCTTTAATTCAAAAAACCCGGATTGAACGTAGATTGAGTGAAGAAAGGCATTTTATCATTGATCCTAATATTCCCATTCCTCCCTATGTTGATCCAGAACTGTTTGAGGAAACAAAAAACAGAATTACTATAATATTGGTTTTATTAAACGCAGTAATTTTTATTTTTTCTGGAGGAACCGGATATGTACTTGCAGGAAGAACTCTTAAACCAATTCGGGATATGGTGGATGAACAAAATCGTTTTGTGAGTGATGCCTCACACGAACTTCGCACTCCCCTCACTTCTTTAAAAACCGCGATGGAAGTTGCGCTTCGAAACGATACATTTAATATAAAAGAAGCAAAAACGTTGATAAAAGAAAATATTCTTGAAGTAAATAAGCTTGAATTATTGAGCGGATCGCTTTTGCGACTTTCAGAGGTTCAACAAACGATTCAAAACAATCCGTTTCAAGAGGTGCCTTTTGACTTAGTAATTAAAGAAGCAATACAAAAAATACACATTCTTGCAAAAGCCAAAGAAATAATTATCACCAATCAAACAAAGCAAACAAAAGTTCTTGGAGATAAAAATTCACTTATTGAATTGTTCGTGATTTTACTTGATAATGCAGTTAAGTATAGTCAAAAACAATCAACGATTGTAATTAGTGATAGAAAAATGAATGATTCTATTGAAATAGTAATAAAAGATAGCGGAATTGGTATTGCTCAAAAAGACTTACAACGTATTTTTGATCGTTTTTATCGTGCCGATAGTGCACGACAAAAAAAGGATCTTGGTGGTTTTGGATTAGGACTTTCAATCGCAAAAGAAATCGTCAGTCGTCATCAAGGAAATATATTTGTTAATAGTAAAGTTGACAAAGGGACAGAAGTTCACATAGTATTACCAGTTAAGAAAATAACTTAAGCTTATTTTCAGAATTGATTTATATGATTAATAAAATTGTATTATGAAAAACATTATAAAGGTAAAACAATGGTTCGTTTCTCTTGCGTTATTTAAAAAGGTTGGAATGATTGTTTTTGTTTTACTCATAATAGGACTTGGTATTTTTAAGCTCATTGGATCAAAAAAACAATCTGTTCAGTATCAAACTACTCCTGTAGAGCGCGGAACCCTCATTGTTACCGTGACAGGATCTGGCCAAGTTTCAACTGCAAATAGCGGAACGATATCTACTTTAGCTACCGGCGTTGTTTCCAAGGTATACGTAGAAGACGGAGATGAAGTAAAAGCCGGAGATAAAATAGCTGAAGTTGATTTAGATCTTCAGGGTCAACAAAACGCAAATCAAGCAATGTCGAGTTATCAGAGCGCAAAAAACAACCTTGATACGGCAAAAGCAAATATGTTTTCAACACAGTCAACTATGTTTTCAAATTGGGATACATTTATGACAATAGCTCAAAATGGAACGTATCAATACGAAGACGGGAGTCCGAACAATATTAACAGATCTCTCCCTGAGTTCCATATTGCAAATGACAACTGGTTGGCTGCTGAGGCAAAATATAAAATACAACAAAATGTGGTATATCAGACTCAAACAGCCTTAAGCGCTGCGTGGTCATCCTACCAGCAAACTTCACCGACAATCTATGCTCCCATTTCGGGTATTGTCTCAGGTCTTTCTTTGCAGGAAGGTTCAGTAATAACTGCGTCAACAAACAGCAATAGCGCGCAAAGCGCAACAAAAATTGCAAATGTTAAAACAAAAGCTTTTCCGACCGTGTCAATAAATCTTACTGAAATAGATGTTCCTAAAATAAAACTGGGGAATAAAGCAACGGTGACATTTGATGCATTTTCAGACAAAACATTTACGGGAAAAGTGGTCAGTATTGATACAGCAGGAACTGTGAGTTCTGGAGTAACTAGTTACCCGGCAGTGATTCGTCTTGATGTGGAGTCAAATAGCATTTTATCAAATATGGGAGCTTCGGCAAGTATTATTATTGAAACAAAGGATAATATTCTTTTGATACCAATTGGGAGCATTACTAAACAAAATGATACTACTTATGTAAGTATATTAAAAAAAGGTAAATTAGAGCAAGTTTCAGTCGAAACGGGACTATCATCAGATTTACAAATAGAAGTAGTTTCAGGATTATCTGAAGGTGATTTGGTGATAACAAATGCAACTAAAACTACCACAAGCCAATCCGATACAAAATCCCAAGCTTCTCCATTTAGTAGTGGTATGGGTGGCGCAATGCGCATGGGTCGATAATAAGCATGAAAACAAATATTATTATTCAAATAAATCATTTAAAGAAGGTATATAATACCGGGTCAGTTGAAACTATAGCGTTATCTGATATTTCCTTTTCCATTCATAAGGGCGAGTTTGTTGCAATTATGGGTCCGTCAGGAAGTGGAAAGTCAACCCTGATGCATATTTTAGGAGCGTTAGATCTTCCCACCTCAGGAGAATATTTATTAGATGGCAAAAATATTCGAGTTTTATCCGATGATGAATTAGCAGATATTCGCAACAAAAAAATAGGTTTTATTTTCCAGTCATATAATTTGCTTCCTCGAACTACTGCAATAAAAAATGTTATGTTGCCGATGAGATATGCAGGAATACCCATTGATGAAAGAAAAGAAAAGGCAAAACAGTATTTGCAACTAGTTGGACTAGAGGATCGTATGGAGCATGCGTCAAATCAATTATCAGGAGGACAACAACAACGTGTTGCTATCGCTCGAGCTCTTGTCATGAATCCAGCAATGCTTCTTGCAGATGAGCCGACGGGTAATATTGCGTCGTCACAAGCTGCTGAAATCATGTCGCTTTTTTCTCAATTGCATAAACAGGGACATACTATTGTTATGATAACACATGAACAAGATATTGCAAATTACGCGAAACGAATTATCCATATTCGCGATGGAAGATTAATTGATGAGATCAGAAAAAAATGAATACTCTCATTGAACAATGTGTAGAAAGTTTAGGTACCCTAACATTAAATAAAACGCGTACTGGTCTTGCGATTTTAGGAATTGTTATCGGTATTGGAAGCGTTATTGCCCTGGTTTCGCTTGGTCAAGCGAGTCAACAGTCAATTTCCTCCCAAATCCAATCACTTGGTTCCAATTTGCTCACCGTTTCTCCTGGATCATCTAGCCAAGGAGGAGTAAGACAAGCACAAGGAAGTAGAACAACGTTAAAATTTGATGATGCGAAAGCAATAAGTGTATCGTCTCAAATAACAACAGTTAAAACAGTTTCACCTGAATTTACGCAACGGACTCAGGTGAGAACAGGTTCAGCAAATACAAATACCCAAGTAATTGGTGCTACTCCCAGCTATCTGGAAGTTCATAAAGTATCAATAGCTACCGGAAACTTCTTTACTCAAAGAGATGTTGATAGTATGACAAAAGTAGTGGTTCTTGGTCCGCAAGTTGTCACTGATTTATTTGGTGAAGGAGCCGATGTGATTGGACAAAAAGTACGTGTTGGCAGTCAGACTTTATCAATAATCGGTGTTACTGTCTCAAAGGGAGGAAGCGGGTTTATGAATCAAGATGATGTGATTTATGTGCCTTTGACAACAGCTCAAAAACAACTTTTTGGTGTAAATTACCTTACATCAATAGCGCTTGAGGCAAATAACGCTGAAGTTATGATAGATGCTCAAAATGAAGTCGGTTATTTGTTACTTGCACAACATAAACTTAACGATCCAACTGAAGCAGATTTTTCCATTATGTCTCAGCAGGATATATTAAATACTGTTTCATCAACAACCGGTACATTTACTCTTCTTCTTTCGGGTATTGCTGCGATTTCATTACTTGTAGGTGGCATTGGAATTATGAATATTATGCTTGTTACTGTGACAGAGCGGACAAGGGAAATTGGATTACGTAAAGCATTAGGAGCAAAGAAAAAAACAATTATTGCCCAGTTTCTTATTGAATCCATTATTTTGACATTTAGCGGCGGAATTATTGGTGTGTTGTTAGGAATCATTTTATCTTTTGTAATTTCAAAACTAACCGGAATGGTTTTTCTTTTGTCTTTTTCATCTATATCATTGGCTTTTATTGTTTCAGTTGCAATTGGAATACTGTTCGGGTGGTATCCTGCTCAAAAAGCAGCTCGTTTGCAGCCGATTGAAGCTCTAAGATATGAATAAATTAGTTATAAAGTTTTTAAAGTTAGTAAAGTTATAAAGTTAAAAATTTATTTAAAATAGTATGAACAAATCTATAGTATGGATCGTGTTAATCGTTATTCTTGGTGCAGGGGCCTTTTTTGGAGGTATAAAATACCAACAGGGTCAACAGTCAAGCATAAGACAATTTGGGGGAAATTTTACTGGAGGACAAGGAAGTAGTCGACTTGGGGGGAGAGCTCGAACTGGTGCCGATGGGGGTCAGATAATGGGAGAAATATTAAATCAAGATGCGGGTTCGATTACTGTCAAGCTCCAAGACGGTTCTTCTAAAATTGTGATATTGTCGGATAAAACGAGTATAAATAAGGCGACTACAGGTTCAAAACTTGATTTGACAATGGGTGAACGTGTTGTGGTATTTGGTACAACAAATACTGATGGAAGTGTTACCGCTCAAATGATACAGATAAATCCACTTTCAGTACGTGGACCGAATAATAACAACAGTAGTGTTGGGTCAAACGTAAGATAAATTTATTATCCGGTAACAAACGTGAGAGCGATTCCGTTTTTATCTGCCCGACCAGTGCGTCCTGTTCGATGGACATAATCTTCATATGTTTCAGGAATGTCGTAGTTTATGACATGTGAAACATTCGGGATATCAAGTCCGCGAGCTGCAACATCAGTTGCAATAAGAATAGAAACAACATCGTCTTTAAACATACGAATTGCTTTTTGGCGGTTAAATTGAGCTTTGTCTCCATGAATGGATGCGACCTTAAATCCTTTACTGTAAAGATCTTTTGAAAGTCTTTCAACGCCTAATTTTGTTCGTCCGAAAACCAATACTTTTTTGAAATCTTCCTGTTTAAGGAGGGATATAAGTCGGTCCATTTTTAGATATCCGCTTTCAACTTGAACAATTTCATGTGAAATATTACTTACTGTTTCTTGAGTCTTAACTGATATTGTTATCGGATTTTTTACAAAAGACTGAATCAATGAATTTATATTTGATGAAACTGTTGCGGAAAAGAATAAAGATTGACGGACTGGAGGTAGATGAGAGATTATTTCTTTTATATCTTGAATAAATCCCATATCAAGCATTTGATCTGCTTCATCAAGCACGATCATATTAAATGATTCAAGGCGCAAAACTCGTCGTTCAATTAAATCTTTTAGTCGTCCCGGTGTCCCAATAACAATATGAGGATTTTGCTTTAAACGGGCAATTTGTGCAAACATAGGTGATTTTCCGATACATACTGCATTATAAACAGGCAACCCGTTTGAAAAAATTTGCAACTCATCACGAATTTGCAAAGCCAGTTCACGTGTCGGTGTAATAATAAGCGCACCATACATTCGGTTTGCAAGTATTTTTTCAACGAGAGGAATGAGAAACGCAGCTGTTTTACCGGTCCCAGTATTGGCAATACCGATTACATCTTTTCCTTCGCGTATTGCAGGAATTCCTTTTATTTGAATAGGAGTAAGTGTGTCATAGCCATGTTGGGCAATATTTCTTGACAGCCGTTCAGGAAGATTCAATGATTCAAAATGTATTTCGGTAATTTTTTCCGGAGTTTGTTGAGTTGGATTTTTTATACCTGCTCTTCTTATATATTCATTAACTTCTCTTGGTCCAAGAATAGGTCTTCCCCGTCCCCTACTGCCGCCGCGACCTCCACCTCCACCAAAACGGGAATATCGGCCATATGAACGACCAGCTGAAGCACCACCAAAACTTGACTGACGACGAAAATGATTTGTATACATACAATAAAAAAACTAATTAATAAATTGAAGAGAGTAAGAGCGCAAAAGCTCTTCTCGAATATTAACGAAAGAAGAACTTAATAAATTACGAAATGTAAACGAAAACTTACTATCTCAATATGTATTATACCACATAATTATTGAATTCGTTGAGAATATCTTTAGGGACATATCCGACTCCGTAAATTCCACTGAGTACCTTAACTGTGTTTTCACGTGAGGCAATTTCAATATGCGCCTGTTTTAATTTATTAATATATATATTAGTCCATTTATCTGATTGAAGAAGTGTGAGGGATGAACGAAACACATCAATAAGTGCAAAAGGTGCATCGTCTCCTGCGCATCTATTTTTAATAATTTTACTGCACCCTAAGCATTCATAGATGATCATAAGTTCCCAACTGTTATTTTTAAATGTTATCCCGATAGGTTTCATTTTGCTTTTGCATGAAGATTGTCTGTCTCCCGGTTTTTCCTTATCGACGTGAAGTGAGTACAGACAAAAAGGGCAATGATCCCGATGATCAGTGCCGATTGAAGTGGTGGCCATCGGGATTATTTGTTTGCACTGGGCACATTTAAAACCGAAACTTTGTTGTTTATGAGTTTGAATTTTCTTTCTCATTATTTTTTACAGATAAATCCCGATTCAATTCCCAGATTAGATTTTAATTTAATATAAAAATAAAGAATAAAAAAAGACCAATGTTCCAGAATAGAATATTTTTTATCTTTCAGTAATTTTAATAATTTTGTGTGGGTAAATAAAGAAATATGATGTTCTTTTTTATCTGCATATTTGAATATTGTTTTACGGATAAAGTTGAGATTTGGTGTGGTGATATAGAGTATCCCCCCCTTTTTTAATACTGAGTATATATTTTCCAGTGCTTGTTCGGGATATTTAAGATGTTCAATGACGTCATTGATAATTACCACATCAAAAAAATTTGTTTGATACGGTAATTTTTTCTCAATCTCCCCTACTTTAAAGTTAATTTCCGGATGTCGTTTTTGCGCTATTTCAATGGCGTGTTTTGAAACATCAAGTCCGTATTTTTTAAAATGATTTGGAAAGCGTTTCAGCATAAATCCGTATGCACATCCGATATCCAATACTTTTACCCCCCTATTTTTATAAATATATTTTTCAATTTGCTGATAAATTTTGTCATAAAAACTGGTAGTAAAAATGCCATTCCCATATCCGAACATATAAAAAAATGAATTTTTTCCGTTAAAGTAATCTTTGTTGTAAATCTCAGTGTAATTCATACAAAATATAATTATTAGTAAGGGTAATATTATATCAAACCAATAATTTTAATGAAATGTTTTATTATTGGTTTTCCGGTTTTATTCCCAACCCTTGGGAAAATCTGAGTAAATATCCGCTTGGGTCCATCACAAGAATTTCTCTGCATCCATGTAGCGTATTGTCTACTTTGTACCAACTGTCTTTTACTCCTCTTCTCAATGGATAATGATTGAGTGATAGTGAATCAATAATTTTCTGTATATCATTTGTTTCTATTTGAAAGTTTAATCCCCGTCCGTAAGGGTACTCGGGTTTTCCATTGTGCCATTCATCATCTTCGTTATCTTCCTGTTGAATCATTATTTGGCTGCCTTGGTATGAAAGAAAAGCAAATAAAGGTTCAGGTCTTTGATATTCAAGTTTAAAGCCCAAGATTTTTGTATAAAAATGTAAACTTTTTTGAAAGTCTACAACGTAAAGCTCAGGGAGAAGAGTATTAAATTTCATAGATAAATTGTATCAGATTATTTTGTTTTTTTCGTCTTTTTTTAAGTTAATTATCCGGTTTTTGGAGTGGTTAAAGTCATTATCTACTTAATAATCTCCAACATGTTTTACAGCATGCCCCATATGTTTCAGATGCGCCCAGAAGAATTTGATTTTTTTCAACGACTTTTCTATACGAATGAATGGCATCTTTTTTACAACGGTCGCACTTTGCATATAATTGAATAAATCTGTCGGCGATTTTTGAAAGAGGAAGTGTGGCTCCAAAAGGTTGTTTATTGTAATCGAAAAGAAGTCCGGCACCGATAATATTTCTTCCTTGTTTTAGTTGGATATTAATTGCTTTTATGAGTTGATCCGGAAGAAAAAAATTTAGTTCATCAATGAGAATAGTTTTAACAGTTTTGTTTATTTTTGCAAAGTCTAATTTTTTAGTATTTAGATTCATAGCCGGAGAAGATTTGCCGTTATGTGTTACACAGGTATTATTACCGTATCTTGTATCAATATCAGGTTTATAGAGAATATAACTTCCAGGAGTAAGATTTTCGGTATAGTTAATAAGCCAGGTAGTTTTTCCTGAGAACATTGGTCCGCCAACAATAGTAAGCATAATGATAAGTGTATCATTGTTTTATTTCTCTTGTTTAGGAGTGATAGATGCCTTCACAACTTAATATTGAAATTATTATAGGTTTGATATATAATTAGTACATTATATTATTTACTATTACGTATATGAGTGAACCATTAAAACCAGAACCAAGATCAGTTTTAAAGTCGACATATCCTCACTTATTTCAAGGAAGAGTTGATTCGTTGAGTCATGACCCGGCTTTTCAAGCGCAAAGAAGTTTGGTAGCATTGGCTGAAATTGTAAATCAAGAGTATCTCGGATCTGCTGAAGATCTTTTTGCAATAGCAAGACTTGTTCGTACTATATTTGATCCAGCTTATTCAGCTTTGGGCAATGCTGTGCGTGATTCAGGATATTCTGATGCCGAAATTGACGCAGCGTCCCAGATTTCAGATGGCGTTATGACTTTAAAGTAATCTTTTTATTTTAGGAATATAGTTTTGAATTTCTATAAAATTGGAGAATCAAATTACTCTAAGGAGAATTCGCTAAGAAAGTGGGATACTATATTTTAAATGGTAAGCTTAATTTAATTCAGAAACCTTGGACAGTCAGATATACTCCGATAAAAACCAATAGTGCCGCAATAATTTTTTTTATCAAATTACTTCTTTCGTGAAGAAACAGATATGAAATAATGATTGTTATTAAAACAGAAGTACCCTGCAGAGGGACAATTACAGTTATTTTTCCGAGTTGATATGCTCTCAGTGCAAATAAAATACAGAGGCTCCACGCAAATCCCGTAACATAAAGGTATTTTTTTACTCCTCTTTTATACTCATCAGCAATTTCTTTTATGGTAATTTTTTCCACTAAAAAGATAATAATTGCAGGAACTATCAGAGTGAAAGCAACATAAAAAGGAAGATTAAAATATTTGGAAATACCAATGTCTGTTGATATGGCTACTGCAAAAGCAAAATTTGCAGCTACTACAACCCAGATGTACTTATTAATTTTGAGCTTTCCTCCGTCATAAACCAGGAAGACATTTGCAAAAAGAATAAAGCCGGCACCTAAAATCTTGCTTATCAGGAATGGTTCCCGGAATACCGTCAGTCCAATGAGGATAAGAAAAACATTTGAAAGTTGATTGACTATGGAAAACAAAGATACTTGAAGATGTTTTCTGGCTGTGGTTTGAAGCCTGTCATTGACGGCGTAAAATACACAAGCAATCGTGAGTAAACCGTAAACTTTTATATCTGTCGGAAATTGAATCGGGAATAAAGGAAGCCAAATCAATATGCTCAATCCCCCGATAAATTGAAGCAAAATTGTCATTGCCCCGTCTTTTTTTGCAGTTTGAGTTGAAAGTTTATAAAACTGGTGGAATATTACAACAAAAAATAAAGAGGTTACCAAACAAAAAACCCAATTATTAATCATAGATTATGATAGTTTTTAAACATCAGTAAGCGTAATTGTAGCATATTCAAGACCGCTCTCTTTGTTAATTTAACTATGAGGCTAAAAAGCCGATTGAAAAGCAAAGATAAGAAAATGTTTTATAAATACTTAAATATATAAGTAGCTGATATCACTAAAATTATACCAATAGAATTTAATACATAAGAAAGGATAATAAATTGATATGTTTTTAGTTTTGATATCCCCATAAGACCAACTCCCAGTTCATCAGGCAATGGGGAAGCTATTATTAAAGCTCCAATAACAGGTAATGACCAGCTAAAATATTTTGTGTGTATAAGATGAGATATTTTGTCTCCTCCAAAATAGTTAAAAAAATGTTTTATTTCATTTATTAGACCCTTCCCTCTTACGAATTGAAAGATAGTTAAATCTCCTATTACTGCGCCCAACCCCGCAATGATGCCTATTTCAATCGGATTAAGTTTTGAGGCTAAAATTGAAAGAAGGGCTGTTCCAATTGATACACTAAAAGTTGAAACAAATAACATTCCGCCAATAAAAGCACCAAAGTAACCATAATTACCCAAATATGTTAATAAATTTCTAAATAATTGATTCTGTAAAAGCAGTATTGCAACTAAAATACTAATAAATAAGTAAGTAAGATTTTTGTAATGATATCTATGCCACTTTTTCTTCATTACATCCATTCTCTTAGTATATCAGAAGTTTATAAAAGCTCGTGTGGAAAGCATGTTTATTCCAAATGATATGAGGGAAGTTTATACTGTAAATAAGATTTACAGTAATGATGTTGGAACTGTTTTACTGAATAATTTCTTTTCTAATTCTTTAATTTTCCTTAAACGAATAAAGTTTCCAATTCCCATAAAAAGAGTGTAACCTATACCAACAATCAAAACTAAAAGGCTAACGATATATTTTTTTGGATCTTCAAAATAAAAGTTTGCAAACAAAAATCCTAAAATACAGACTAAAGTAGTCGCAGATGCTTCAGTGGCATAAATAATTTTATCTTTCTCAATTGATCTATTTTAAACTTTAATTCTTCTTGTTTCATGAAAATATTATATCAAAGGCATTATGTATTTATTTGGAGAGTGTACCTATCCCCGATTACCCGCTGAAGTTATGACAAAGGCTGATATGAAAAGCGGTTTGTTTGCGTGATAAAAAAGTATTTCAGCAAAAATAAACATCTGACATAGTTAATCTTTGTGTAGATTGAGTAATTGGATTATTTTTATTGGAAATTTGTGATAAATAATTGATATTATTAGGATAGAAATTTACAAAAAATTTAGATTAAAATCTATAAAGTACAAATATGAATAAAAAATATATACGTGTTATAGTAGCGATCTCTGCATTAATAATTGTTGCTTTAACTTTAATACCTCTATCTTTAAAATATTTTAATCCTCCAAAATATGTTCCTAAAGATTATCATGTGGATTTTGATAGCAAAATTGAGAACGCTAGTCGAGCGATTACTTTGAGAGATTCTCATAATCATACAATTGGAATTACACAATCAGCAGAGGATCTAAGTGCGTGTAATGGAGAAACAAAAAGGATTTTGGAAACTCAAGTTTGCTGGGGTTTAAAATTGCCAGGTACAAACGACTTAATAATAACTTGGGTAAAAAACGGCTATACATATATTGTGAAGACTAATGACATATTGTCGATTGATGAAGTTGCAGCAATGATTTCAAACCTCTAAATTTTTTAGAATTGGTTTTCATTTTTCTATAAGGTTTACTTCCCAAATTACAGTGACCAAGTTGAAACTTATTTTTAAGCAGCAAGCAATCCAAATGATTCTAGTAACTGGCGATTTGGTGTTGGTTCTCCGGTTATAAGACTCAGAAGAAAGGCATTGTCCTCACCCCAAATTAATCCGTCGGGTTTAAGTACTATTTTTGTGTGTTGAAAAACTTTGGCTGCCGGGTGTTCCGGATCTAGTTTTACAACTTGATCAGGATCAACAATATAATGCCCTCTGCCTTCCCATACAAAAGGTGGACTTATTATTCCCTTACCGGGTCTAGCTGCAATAAGTTGACCATCAGCACTATAAATAATTCTGTCTTCTGCGACGGCATAATAAAGTGCAGACACTAATCCTATGGGTTTTTTTCCACCAAAATCAAAATCTACCCTACTTTGCATATAAGCTATATTACAATAATAGTAGGGTGGGGTTGGATTCATTACTTCAATCATCTGTTGGACTTCATGAATTGATTGTGCTCTTTCTGTCTGTAGGTGCAGCCAATGCTGAGCTAGTTCATTTCTGAACTGTGGATACGATCTTTGAGTTAAATAGTTAATGAACCCCGATCCTAATGTTGCCTCTGTCATTTAGGTGTATATTATACGCTTTAAGTAGTCAATTTTCAACATTTAGAGCGTATTGAAGCTTTTTTATGTCAATTTTTCTTGGCGGGCACAGTATCCACCAGGTGGAACTCTATTCTCCCTAGTCTTCTTAATACCTACGAAAAACTGAAAAAACTTGGATTTACTTATAACAACGGTGTTGTCTCCGTCATTTTACCAAATAATTCACTCAAGAGAAAGGAGGTGAAAATCAATGAATAATCTTATTTTAACCTCTGTAAAAAAGCTGCTGCATTTATCACCGGACCTTATCCATTCCCAGCTTTTTGATGAAACAACGTTTTACCCTCAGCTATTGAAGGATTTGAAGCAATGCAAAAAGGAAGTTATTATTGAAAGTCCGTTTATTGCTTCCCAACGGATGTGTTCCTTGATAAGAACGTTTGAAACGTTGGTTGCCAAAAAAGTAAAAATATACATTATTACTCGAGACCCTGACGACCACAATCTGATCATGAAACAGCAAGCTGAAACTGAAATACGCAGATTTGAAACAATGGGAATACAAGTACTAGTTACCAATAACTTTAGTCATCGGAAACTAGCGATTCTGGACCGGAAAGTTTTATGGGAGGGTAGCTTAAATATTTTATCCCAAAACTTCAGTCGCGAGATAATGCGAAGGATAGAGAGCGAAGCCCATGCACGGGAGTGTTTCCGGTTTGTCGACTTTGGAAAATTTATCTATTAGCTTTTAGTGGCGTTTTGTTTGTATAATATGACCATGAATAAATCTGGCGGATATAAATTAAATGAAAAAGACATAGAGAGTGTCATAAAATTTCTCAAAACCATTGATCCGGAAAATGCTACTCCGGAAATGGCGATAGAACTTCTTGAGCATCTTAAGGCCGGTATTCATACCATGGTTCATGAAAATCCGGAGAAGCTTAAAGAAATTTATGAGGAGTTAAAAAGACAAAAGATGCTCAGAAATAATTAAAAAGAAAGAATGTCCGAAGACTTAACTCCAAGAGCTTTGCATATTTTAACCAGAGTCACTCCTAAAGGTTTATTTATTCCCCGCTCTATTTTTGCATAGGAATTACTATCCAATCCGGCCTTTTTGGCTACTTCTGATTGTGTTAAACCTTTTTTAATCCTGATCTCTTTTATTCTTTTGGCGATTTCAAGTATTGTTTTTTCGTCTTGAGCTATGTTCATAAGGATAGTATAGCATTTAGTTAATATTCAAGTCCTAACTTATTTAAGATAAAATATGAATAATCGTATAGATATATTAATAATATCTAATTAATTCTATAAATAATCTTATCACCATTTATCTACTAATGTTATAGTTTTATTCTTTGGTTCGTGTTTTTTAGGTTCAATCTTTCCGATATCTACAACTACCGGAACATTTGCAAGTAAACCGGCCATAATGCATGTTCCTGTAGGCAAAATAGGTAAATATTCAAAAGACACCTTATCAAGATAAGATATGGTTTTTTCAACAGCTTTTATATCTTCGTTATTAATTAATCTGTGTAAAAAATAATTATGCAATTGAGAAATAATAGTTGCGGATATATCTGCAGGTCGTTGACTCGCGAGAGTAAGAAAAACACCAAATTTTCTTCCTTCTTTGATTATTTCCTCAAAAGTTTCCAGTCTATAATCTTTCCATTGTTCACTTTCTCTTTCCGAATTCTCTGATAAAATATTATGAGCTTCATCAATAATGATATTTAAATAACTTTCCTCATTATTTAATTCCTTTTTTTCCTTATATATTTTTTTACATAATAGTAATGGGAATATTTTCCTTATTTGCATATTTACTTCTTTCAAAGAAACTATTGTAAAATTCCTCTTAGTATCAATTTCTTCTTCATCTATAACCTTGATTACCTTTTTTAAATCATCAACTCTCTTGTCGAGTCGTTTTATTAATGGGGCAAGATGCTCTTTGTTGGAAAAACCTCTTATTATGTCCGAGTAATATTGTAGTGTTATTTGGAGTCTAATTTCATCGACCGGAGTAATCTGACTGGTATCAATTTGAAGAGCTTCAATTTTTTGATTAACTACTTGAATTTGATAATTACTATTATCACTATAGATACGAACACCACCCGATTCATAATAAAATTTATTTTGTCCACTATGATATTTAAGATTTCTTTCATAATCACTGAGAAGAGTTTGGATGCTTGAATTATTATTCAAACAATCATGTAATTCTTTAAATAAGTTCATAACAACAGTTTTTTCCAAATTTCTATCTCCTTCCGTAGTCACTTCAAGGACCATTTGACCTATAAGGGTTTTTAATTCGCTTTCAACCTTAATTTTGGGAGCTATATAAGTATTATCGATAGCTCTTCGTAAGAAGGGTGTTTGAGTTTTTTCAGTTGCCTCAAGAAAAACAACCCAAAAATCAGGGTCATTTAACGTTTCTTTTGTAATTGGGAACTTATCGCCTGTATTTGTGCGGGTTGAGAGACAATAAGTATTTTTGTATTTACTATCTATAATTACATGATTCTTTCTAGCTAATGGATCAGCATATTCGCCGTTAAAATCTATAAGGAAAAACTTTGCCTTTTTTTTGAACTTCCTGCTTTTTCTGTATACCTTAAAAAGCTCCCTGTAAATTTTAGCCAAGGTATAAGATTTTCCACTTCCTGTATTCCCAAATATTCCGATATGACTAGCGAATAAACCATTGATTCCAACTTTAATTTCCTGCCCTTTTTCTAGAGATAATACTCCTATCATAATTGGAACATCATTATCTTTAATAAAATTGTGAACTTGATTAAATTCTCGATTATGTAATAAAAAACATTCATTATCTATTAAGGGAAGTTCTTTTATGCCCCGTTCAAAATTATTACCTTTAAAAAAACCAAGAAGACTAACGTTTAATATTCTGTCGATTTTTTCTTTACCACTTGTATATGCTTTTTTCTGGAACTGTTTATCTTCGGTGATAAACTCTCCTTCAACCTTAGCTATAATTTTGGTAAAACCCTTTATAATTTTTATGTAACCTCCTACAGATACATTCTTTATTAGTTCACCTTTATATATAAGGTTGGAACTATTTTTTGTCTTATCAACTTTAACTTTTATTGATCTACCCTCAACAGAGATTACTTTTCCAATTCTGAATATGGAATCCTCAGACGTGGTATTATCAATAGACATATAATTCTAATTTACTTATTTTCAATTTGTTTTAACTCAGTTTCGTCAATTTCCATTAATAATTTGCTAAATATTTCTCTATTGATTAAAGAAAAGTCGTATTTGAATTTATCCTTAGAAGGTGCTCCTTTAGATTGTTCTTTGTCAGGTAATATAAATTCAATATTGCTATTTTTAATTTTATAAGAACCAAAACCGTCTTTAATTTTCTTCCCTGATTCTGAACTATGTGCAATTATGTAAATTTTTAAAGTGGGGTTAGAGTTTGCTGAACGCAATGTCATTTCGCGTATATGTTCATCTGTAAACGAAAACCCCATAACAAAAAGAACACTATTTTCTTTCTCAAGTTCATTTGAATAAATACGAAGTAGTTCGTAATAATTCTGATTTAAAAGAGTGTATTTAAATTTTTCCTTTGTTGGATTTACAATAAGTAATTTTTCATAAGACTTCATAAATTTTTCCATTGACGTTCCTACAATTTTTTTACCAATAGCTTTTTGAAGCGAAGTAATAGTCGCATTTTCAGGAATATCTAAAACCTGATCTCTAGGAATGGATTTATTTTTTATTTCCTTCACATTTTTAAGATCATGGGAGAATTCAATATCTCCTTCTTTATTTAGAAGCCAGGTAATAGATCCATGAAGCTTTAATAAATTAAATACTGGAATCTCTGCAGTATTATCATAATATGAGCTTTTCTTTGAGTGTAATTTTTTAAAATTACTTGTGCTAAATGCAGGATGAAAACGTCCATTAAAACCATCATTGTATTCAAGTCCCAAATCCTCTAGAGCTTTTTCTAAAAAAATATCAATATTTGTTGTAAAGATATTTACTTCTTTATGTAAAAGGGTGCTCTTTCTTAATAAAAGAAGTGAATTCATGAGTTTGAGAAAAGTATGATACTGTGAAATAACCGTATTAGCATTAGTATTATTATTAAGAACGTCTATGTTTTTAGATATAACATCATTAAAATATTTTTTATATAATGATGTGCGAATTATTTTTTTATCAGCTTCTTGCAAGCTACTTTTATCAAGTTCAGTAAGTAAATTTTCTAAATTACTAAGTATCTTTAAATATGGGGCAGACAAACCTGCTCCAATTAGAAAATTAATATTACAATCTTGGAAAATATCTTTTAGTATTTTTATCATAATTATATTGTTGTCAATTTGAAATATTGTCGTTATTTTTTAAGTTTGAATCTAATTTCATGGATTAAAGCGTAAAAATTCTTATAACTTCATCAAAATTCTTAAGTCTATTTTTCTCCCACTCTTCCTGCTTAATGTATAGCGCCTTATATTCAACTCTGCTTTGACGATTATTTACGTCCTTGCACCATTTTAGTAATCGTTCAAATTTCAGCTTATCATCCTCTTCTTCCCGGCCTTTTGTTTCGATTATGTAAACAGTCTTATCATCCTTTTTTACAAAGAAGTCTGGGTAATAGGTGGCGATAAATCCCTCTGCGTTTTTATATTCAATTCTAAGTGCGCTTGCCTCTTTGTTTTGGAAGTTTTTTGAGAAAGAAATCACGTCTTCGCAATTCTCAATAAAGTTAGCAAAAGTAAGTTCAAAATTACTATCACCAACAATTTTATTGAAAACAGATTTTTTGGGTAATAAGTATGCTTTATCGTTAACGACAAATGGTCGAGCATTACTAATCTTGATGTAGTTTTTTATTTCAGTATCTCCCTTATCTTGGACCGTTAGCTCATTGATTGCCTTCTTAAACGAGTCTTTAATCAGCTTGATATACTCTGCCTCTGATAAGTTTGTTAATACGTTAAGATCTGATAAATCAACAGGAATATCAAACATATAATCCTGGATAAATTCTTTTACTTTTCCAAATAAGATATCATAACACCCAAATAATCTTAGCTCTCTCATTACCGCTTGAGCAAAAAAGCCAACAACACTTCTATAATCCGGCTCAATATCGCCGGTTAATATCGTGGTGTGATGTATTTTTTCATTGACAACGTCTTTGAACACAATCTCCCTTTTTTGTTCTTCAGAAAAAGTCTTTACTTTCACTTTAGGATTCCCAAACGATGAAACATTCAAGTTGATGAGATTTTTGTATTCTCTTTGTATCCTAGGGGTCATGACGGGTAGCTCAATATCAAGTTTTTCAATGTTTTTATGAGGATTTTCTTTATCAACTTCAATAACCATAGGAGCTATCGGCTTTGATCCCGTTCCCATCGGTTTCATTTCCAAAATTACACCCTCTCCTTTAATTGATTCTACAAAGTCCATAAAAGCAGGAGTACCTACCACACTGACATATTCTTCAATATCTTCTCTTCCAAAAAACATTCTTCGGAGTCCTCTGCCGAGTGTTTGCTCAGGAAGTATTTTTGAGTCTGCGGCATAGGGTCGGAGTCCAACAATAGTAGTAACATTCTTTACATCCCATCCTTCCTTAAGCATCATGACAGAAATGATCACCTTAAATGGGCTTTCCCAACTATCTATTTCATTTGCCTGTTTCCTTAGTAAATTTAATTCATCTTTATTTTTTCCTAATACACTTTCTGAGATTTCACCACTTTTATTGGTATGAATTGTTAAGACAGCATTTCGAAGATCTGCAAAACTGGTTTTTATATATTCGGCCACCTCATCACAGTTTTTGGTGTCATCGGTCATAATAAAAAGAATTGATTTTTTACCCATTGGTTCCAATGTTTTGTAGGTCTTTCGCCATTCTTCAATTCCTAGATTAATATAATCTCGATATTTTTCACTAAACAAAGCACTTTGATTTGTTCTTAATTTTCCCTGACTTGCGGCATCGGGAACAACAGGATTTTTTACTATTCTTTGGTGAATAGCCTCAACAAGAGGGTAATCTGATATTGTCTGCACAAATATCGATCCGTCATTTTTCTTTGGTGTGGCCGTAAGATCAAGCTGTAAAGCAAGACCGGAGCCTTTTTGTTTTAATCTGTTGTCAATGTCCAGTATCGACTTATACCAAGCCATGTTCTCATCGTGTATGTGGTGTGCCTCATCATTGATGACAATTAGCTCATCAATATCTCGAACAATCATTCCTAAATCTACTGTCGAATCATTCGTTTTGGTTACTGGTTTATGACCTAAAAAATATGAAGTCGTATCTTCATCTTCTAAACTTGCGTCCTTTATATTTCCTTCAAATACTCTGTGAATGTTGGTTAGGAAGATATTTCCCGTGTCAGAAACAGTTCCTAATTGATCCTGTAAGTGTAGCGTCATTTGAAAATCATCTTGCCAATTCTGCCCCTGGTAGCCGTTATCAGGCAAAACTGGATCGGTGAAAAAGATTTTTAGTCCTTCAAAATCATTCTTTATTCGTTCAAAAACAATTACGTTTGGTGTAATAAGAAGAAAGTTTTTTGCTAGGCGAGAGTCTTGTTCATATTTCTTGTGAAAGTACGCCCAGGCAATCATCAAGCTCATTACTTTTGTTTTACCGGATCCTGTTGCCATTTTGGTTACAAAACGTAGCCAATCTTCGGTAAACATCCCCGCACTTAATACGCCGGTTGAGTTATAGCGAATAAGATCGTACTTATCTTTTACCTTTGCCACTTCATAAAGCCATATGACAGTTTCCATTGCTTCTCTTTGAGCAAAATAATATCTAAAGTTTGAAGAAACGCCGTGTTGATCGTATAAAATATGTTCTTCCTTAAACCACCAATTTAACAATGCTTTGGAAGTATTACTCGCTCCTTCATAATGTTTATCTCGCCATTCCTGTACCCTTTTTCTAAGGTCGGCAACCAAAGGCGGAAGTAATTTATCATATCCTTGTTCTCGTAAGTCCTCATCAGCAGGAAACCAACGAATACCTGGATCAAGGATTGTATAAGGATTTTTAGGAAAATCTTTGTGTAGTGCCATAAATTAAAATATAACTCCAGTTAATTCTATATATAATTGTGTGCCAATTAATATTGATTTTGCGAGGTCACGTTTAAAATCTGAGATCTTTCCAGTAACCCCACAGCTTGCTTGTATATCCTGTTGTACTAGTTTTAAGTCTTGTAAATTTATATCCATTACCTTGCTGTTATACCTTGTCTCATCAAATGTTTTTAGATGATCTATGCAAAATTTTTTAAGTACTTCTTTATCAAAAATATAGTTTTCAATCTCTCTTCTTTTTAACATTCTGTGCGATTGATCTAAGTCTAAAAAGTTTTGTCTTTCAGAATCTGACGCTTCATCTCTATCTTTCAATAAACAAATTTGAACACTTGCAAAAGCTTTACCCAAAACCTTGAGTGCGAGTGAAGCATTTTTTTCAACTGCACCACCGCCTCCACTAGAAACAAATAAAGTATCATTATGTTCATCGGAAAAAATTTCGTTGTATATATCTGCATCTAACCCAAGCTCTTCATTCATTGGTGATGGATCTTGTCTTCCTTCGCAATAAATAATACTTCTAGGGGCAAGAAGTCCAGTAAGATCTTCTAGAGCTGTTTGAAATATTCTTTGCCAATTTTTTCTTGATGTTTTAATAGGTTTAATCTCGTTAGTTCCATTAAAGTAATCTTTCTCTGAAAAATCTAGGATTTGCGATTTATCTTTCAATTCTTCCTGAAGGGCTCTTAAGAAACCGATACTGTGAGTTGCAATCCATAACTGACATGAATCTGGAATCAATTTTTCAATTTCTATCAATAACGTTCTTTGAATCGCCGTGTTAAGATGTAATTCTGGTTCATCTATACAGTAGGCTGTATCATTAAAATCTGGTGTTTTAATCACAAGATCAATTATTATATCAACTACCTCTTTTTCACCAGAAGATAAATTTTCATATGGGAAATCTTTTGAATTTTCCTTCTCAAAGAATAATTGACCCTTACCATCTCCAACATTACCCAAACTGGATATTTTAACATCCAATATATGATTTAATATATTATTAACGTTATCGAGAAAATCTTTTTTTAATTCTGCACCCGTTTTAGTGCCTTGTTCAAACTCATATAAAAGTTTTGACAATAATCTTTCATAATTTCCTTGCATACGAGAGTCAAGAGCATTACTACTGTATGGTCTATTATGATCTTCAATGATATTCGGTTGCGCTTTAATGCTTTCAACTTTTAGTTTAGAGGTAAAACGATATGCAGATCTTATGTAGAAACTTTTTTTATCGAAATTAGAAGTTCCATCGCTTTTAGTTATGGTAATAGAGTCATTTTTGTTATAGTTAGAAAGCTTTTTTTCAGGAAAAATTGAATGCCATAATTTTGAAAAATATGATCCATCCTCATTTGCGCTAGCACCTTTGTAATCTTTTAATTTCTCTTCGAACGCATCAAAAATACTGCTCTTACCGCATCCATTAGGTCCAACAAGTGCAATAATTTTTTTAGAATTTTCTCTAAGATTAATTGTTAAATCATCAAATCGCTTAAAATTTTTAAGGTGTATTGATTGAATTCTCATAGTTAAATAGTTACCTCTATAACTCTCGTTGTGTCGTTGCCAAAGATATCCACAACTTTAACAGCAACTTTGTATGTCCCTTTAGAAACTTCTTTTGATGCGGATGTTAATTCAAGGTTTCTATTTTTCTTTGTCCGGAAGCTTTGCCATTCGTTATCAAAAATATAATCACCTGTCCATCGTTCTACGACCTTACCATCTTTATCAGTCTCAAGGATTATTTCTTTTCTATCTGCGAAGTTGTAATCTACTGCCCAATAATCAATCCAATCGTTCCACTTTTTTGTTAATATTTCTCTTGATATTTGTTCTGTGGTTTTATCTTTGGAGATTTTAACTACCTGTCCATTTTCAACAACGACCTTAGTTCCTCCGGGTCGAAGCGTTTCTGTAGTTTCTTCTGTTGCGTCTTGATTATAGAAAACTGAAAAGCTGGTAAGCTCAATTGATAGCTCTTTACTATTTGCTCTTCCTTTTATAATCGATTTTGCTTCTATGTACGCTACGTCATAAAACTTAACTTGACCTTTTTCAACCGCTTTTTTATCAAATACTTCTCTTGGAATTATACGAAAGACAATATCAATTCCTTGATCTTTGTACTCCTGCAAATCCATACCCATTTCGTAATCAAATCCAAGAACGTCAACTTTGGTAAGATTTTTATCTTTACACTCATTTACAATATCTTGAATAAGTTTTGAAGAGACTGGAGTACTTATTGGGCCAACCGCAACTAATCGGTCTCTTTTTTTACCAGAGATATTTATAAAAGATTCTACTGGTTCTGCTTTATATGCAGTTATGATAAGTTTGACAAATTCTTTTTCTTTTTGCTCTGCTTGTTTTGTTTTTTCCTCAGCACGCAAATCGTCGTTAACGGTGAGAAAATTTTCTCTCTCATATCTTCCAACGTTTAATATTTCAAAAGCTCGAAAGTCTTTTCCTGCTTTTTTAAGTTCTCGTTGAACTCCAATTAATCTTTTTCGAGAAGTATGTATCCCAAATTTACCCAGATCCGCACCAATCCATTTCCGCCCAAGCCTCTCAGCGACAGCAAGTGTAGTACCGGAACCACAGAAGAAATCGGCGATAATGTCTCCTTCATTAGAAGATGAAGAAATGATTCTCTCAATTAATTCCTCGGGTTTTTGTGTGGGATATCCTACCAATTGGTCTCTTTTTCGATCGGCTGTAAATATGTCTGACCACCAATCTTCTAACCTTTTCCCTTCTTCCTCAAGTTGAGCAACGCGCTCTGCAGCATCCTCACTTTTTTTCCCCAAAAAAGCACCTCTATTGTGGATACCTGACTTATGTTTAATTCTCTGAGCATTAAAAATGGACTTGTTATAATCTTTTGCATAAAAAAGAATTGAATCATGTTTTCTAGTAAATGCTTTATCATTTTTTCCTGGTCCACTATAACACCACGCAATTTCATTTCTGAAATTATCCTTCCCAAATATTTCATCAAGCACTAATCTCATATAACTATTTACTCTCCAATCACAGTGAACATAAATACTTCCATCTTCCGAGAGGATGTCGTGCATAAGTCGTAATCTTTCATAAATCATAGCGATAAAACTATCTGCCCCTTTTCCCCAAGTATCACGATATGCAATTTCTTCAATAACTGATGGCTTTTTCGTAAAACTTTCTTCTCCTATTTCAATATCCATCGAAAAGTCAGCTCCCACATCAAATGGAGGATCGATATAAATTAATTTTAATCCTCCCTGCGCTTCTATTTCCTTTCGTAGTGGACCGTTTTTAAGAGAGGAAAGAATGAGTTTGTTATCACCCCAAATAAGTTTGTTTGTCCAACCAGTTATCTGCCTACCCGAAGTATCAAAAAGTGATTCTTGCATACCAAACTTCGCATCACTTCTCGGTTCATCAATTTGCTCTATTGTTTGAAAAGGTAGTACAACATTTGTTATTTCATTTGTTTTACCATTCCATAGAAGCTCGACCTCACGATCATCATCGAATAATAAAAAACGATATTTTTCGGGTAGTAGTTTACCTGCTTCTAAGTATTTTATTACATCTCTTTTTTCGTTATCTGTGAGTTTCATACATTCTATTTTACTCCATTTCTTACAGATTTATTACCGGTTCTTTTTATAATATTCTTTCCTTTTTTACTCTCCACTTATTTTTGTCCAGATATTATCTGTAATTCCTTTCGTAATTGCTTTCTGATACGTAGTAGTAAGAATTGTAATATCGTCCGACTCATAATTTTGCTCGAGCTGTTCCCATATTTTTTGAATAACCAAATTTAGTTTCCGGTAATGAGGAAAAATTAAAAGAAATATTGGGCATTTCCCATCCATATTGGCATATTGCTTCCATGATCCTTCCTCTATCAATTTAATAAACTGTTTGATTTTGTAAACTATTGCATACCGGGGAACATGAGAGTCAAATAATTCCAGAAAGAAGGTTTGAGTTTGCAGTGTTTTATCGTATGGATTTTTTACTTTTTCAATATAGAGATCAGGAATCGATTGTTTTGTTTTTGTAAAATCCTCATCATGATTATTATGCAGTTGTTTATAGATCCACATCTCGGTTTTGGTTTGAACGTCATATTCCAATGCGTCTTTCTTACTGTTTCTTTCAACTTCTTTAAGCTGGTTATAAAACTCACAGATGACAATTGAGTGATTAATGAAAGTAAGGGAAGCGTTTTTGTCTTCATAGAACTTTTTCATATGCTTAAAATCCAATTGTTCATTTTCTACAAGGTATTCTTCCCCCTTATTGGATCTAATAAAGATAATGCCGTTATTGCCTAAGAAGTATATGGCCGGTTTGGTATTCTCCAGTAACTTTGTTGAATAGATTCTTCCTAAATAGTTTTTACTCACTAAGTCTTTTAACCAGGTATTAATTCGCCTGGCATCTTTATGGTTGAATAGTTTTTGTATTTGGTGACGATTAATAAATCTAAATTTGAAAACAAGATCGATTATTTCTTTTTGTTTATTGGTTATTGTTGGTAGTTGTTTGTAATTCATGATAGATATATTTTTTAGGTAAGTTGTAATGTGTTTATGGTTATATAATTTTTATAGATAGTAATATGTAAAAGTGTAGTAATTATACATCATTTACTTCTCTTCTTTATACCTATACATAGTATAGGAAAGAACGGATATATCAATAAATCATTTAGGCTCAAATATTGGTATAGATTACGCATGAGTATTGTCCTAGCCGGTGAGGACAAAGTACGTGCCTGGACTGGTACAGTAATTTCCACTTGACATTATCCCTTTAGGGATACTATACTATCCTTGTAGGGATAATTTTAATACGAGAATATGGGAAGACTAAGAGGCAGTAAAAACAAACATACTTCAGATAAAATCATTACTTCCAGCTTGTCAACAAAAGAGCGCATATTTATCTTGGCAAACCTCATAATCGACAAAATTATTGCCGACCAGAAAAACGGTTATCAGTTACTTAACAAGTTAAACAGCACTTAAATATGGAGCAAGAACAACCGATCAAAAATGCCATAGCTGCTATTCGGGTTTCCACCGTCAGACAGGGAATCCAGGGTGACTCGCCGGAGGCGCAAAAAGAGCAGATTAAACAATACGCGCAAAACCACAACATTAATATTAAGAAATATTTTATCTTTTTGGAATCGGGGTCCAAAGAGGAACAACCGGTACAAGAGGCGATTGATTACTGCAAGTTAGCTAATAATAATATTCAGCTTTTTATTGTCAAATCCATTGATCGGTTCACCCGCGGAGGGTCATATTTTTATGAGGATTTGAAAATGCAGCTTGACCGGCACGATGTTCAGCTTGTTGATATTTACGGTGTAATTGGTACCCATCAGGTTAATACTTTGGAACATTTGGGAGTCGCTTTCAAGTGGAGTGTTTACTCACCAACTAAAAAAGCAGAAATGCTTGAGGCGGAGCGGGCAAAAGATGAAATGCGCGATATTATGAGCCGGATGATCGGGGCGGAAATTAGATATGCCAGGATGGGTTACTGGGTGAGAAAACCACCATTTGGTTTTATTAATGAACAGTTGGAAACGCCAAACGGTAAACGTACCATCCTTAAACCCCACCCGACTGAGTCAATTTGGATTAAAAAGATGTTTGAGCTTCGCTGTCGGGGAACCTTAAGCGATGACCAGATAGTTGAGGAAGTTAACGCTTTGGGTTTTAAAACCCGAGTTGATAATATCCGGGACCGGAATGACCGGACAAAAATTGTTAAACAGAGAGGTGGTAGTAAACTTTATTTAAAAAGATTTTGGGGCTACCTGAAAAATCCCCTGTATGCCGGGATCAATTACGTTAACTGGACAAAAGACAATCTTCATAAAGGTAAGTTTGAAGAATTGGTCTCAATTGACATGTTTAATAAAGCCAATCGGGGAAAAATTTCGATCATTGAAGAAAACGGGGAAATAAAAATCAAAACGTGGAAAGCACCGGAATATTTACTGAAAAAAGGGGTACGAAACCCAGATTTTCCTTACAAGCGAGTGGTGATGTGCCCTTACTGTGAAAGACCGCTTTTTGGCAGTGCCTCCCGTGGGAAAATGGGCAAATATTATCCAGCTTATCATTGCAATAAACGGGGCCATTACTTTAGGGTTCCGACCGAAGATTTTAACAAAACAATTCTTAAATTTATTCAAAGCATACGGTTAAAACCGGGTTATACCAATACTTTGGTTGAGGCGGTCGTTTCGGAATGGGAAAAGAGGCAGAATGAATCAAATAAGGATAGGGTCAATATTGACGAGCAAGTTGCGGAGTTAAAAACTCAAGCAAAATTAACGGCTGATAAAATCAGATATTTAAGTTCAGAAGTAGCGATTAAATATATTGAAGCAGATATCGTAAAAATCGAGGGAGATATCCAAAATCTTCTGTCCCAAAAAGAAAAAGCTACCCACGATAAGCCTACTGATATGAAGATCGTTATGGCTTACATAAAATATTTTCTGGAACACCTGGAGTATTTATTGTTAGATCAACCTGATCCGGTTAATAGAGCCTCGTATTTTGGAGTACTTTTTGATACTGCGCCAACTTACCAAGAATTAATTTCTGGAACACAGAAAAAAGCTGAATGTATCAAGCTAAATGATGCCTTCATGCTCTCTCAAAACCACTTGGCGGAGAAGGCGGGATTCGAACCCGCGATAGACTTTCGTCTATATACGCTTTCCAGGCGTACGCACTCGACCACTATGCGACTTCTCCTAAATTATAAAATGTAGCAATGACCTTAAATAGTATATAGGATTTTTCCAGGCGTACGAATCACCGCCTTTGGCGGGACCCCGCATTTATGCGGTGGCTCGACCACTATGCGACTTCTCCTAATAGTTTTCTTAAAGCCAGTCCACTTTTATATTTCTTTAATTGTTGTTCCCTTTTCCAAGCGTTTTCTTTTGTATTATATTCTTCTTGATAAATGAGTTTCCAAGGTTTTCCGTTTTTTGTCGATTTAGTGCCTCCACTATTGTGATTTTGCAAACGGTTTTTAATATTACTTGTAAAGCCAATGTAATATTTATTTGTTATATCACTTTTTAAAATATAAACAATATACATATATTTCAGGCGTACGCATCACCGCCTTTGGCGGGACCCCGCATTTATGCGGTGGCTCGACCACTATGCGACTTCTCCATACGGTGTTTTGACCATTTTATCAATACTCAATTTTATCATATCTAATTTTGATACGATTAAGTTTAAAGGGTCTTAATAAGAACTAATAAATAAACGAGCTGTTGTAAAATACTTATATGGATATCCGCAAAGTATCATTTAATGATAGTAAAATCAAATGGGAGAAATTAACTACCTTGCACGAGTATTCTCCATTTCAATGTTGGCAGTATCTAAATGTATTCTCAACCCATTTTTCCGCGCAAGAATCAACAGTTATCTTAGAAATCTTTGAAGGAGATAAAACAGTCGCGTTATTACCTTTTGAAAAACAGGAAAATACACTTATATTACTTGGGATGAAGCCGGTTTTGGGGACAGAAACAATTACTGATTACGGTGATATTATTTTAAGTCAGGAATATAAAGATAGAATAAATGAGATTTGGGATCTTGCCAGAATAAATCTCAAAAAATTGGCGATTTCAAAAATTATTTTTGAAAATATTCGGGAAGAAAGCGATTTATATAAATTTTTTAAAAATCAATCAGGGGCAGTAATTTTAAACCAAGAAGTGTCTCCTTTTATTCTTCTCCCCTCTTCTTGGGACTTATATATTGAAAGTCTTCCACGTGTTGAGAAAAAAGAACTGAAACGCAAATTGAAAAGATTGGATACAGTCCCCCACTATTTTAAAATCAATCCTGCTGACGATTTGGTAATATTTACAGATTTTATTCGTCTTCACCGTATTTCAAATCAAGATAAAAAACAGTTTATGAGTGTGGAAATGGAACAGTTTTTTTGGGATTTGGCAAATTTAAAAACTGATAGTTGGAAAACATATATTGCCCGACTTCAAATCAATGGAGAATTAGCTGCCGCCATATATTTTTTTAATAATAAAAAGTCGTGTCTTCTATACAATTCAGGGTTTGATCCGGCATATAAATATTACAGTAATGGATTGATGCTTCATGCATTACTTATTAAACATAATATAGAAAACGGAATACATATACATGATTTTTTAAGAGGTAATGAGCGTTATAAATATGATCTTGGAGCACAGGATCATAATTTGTATAAAATCACAATTGCGCTTTAATTGCAGGAGGAAAGCGATGTTTTTATATTAATTGATGCAAATCCTACACCTTTAAAAAGAGAGGTAATTTGTTTGACTGCTTGTTCATTTGCTTTTTTGAGAATTCCATCCTCACACGCCGCTTTTGTCAGAAGATTTTCTGCTTGGAGTCGAGCTGAGGTCTCAAGATCTTTATTTCCTTTCGTAAAAACGCCGGTTGTTCTGTTATATACTCGTGATTTTGCATTATCAAGACGTGTGATAAGAATTTGTGATGGAGGAAGTTGAATTTCCAGTTGTTCTCCATTTACAATGATTGCGTTTTCTTTTAATTGTGAAAAATCAATACCTGCAATTACTTCTCCATATGCTACAAATAATATTTTGTCTCCAAAAAGAAAATCTTGAAGTGGGCCTTTACTATCCCCTTCTTCAACAATTTTTTCAAGGGAATAGGTAATTGTTTCAAGTCTGCTTAATTCTTTGATTTGTTGAACAACAGCGGGTTGATCAGGAGTTTTTTTAGTTGGAATAAGGAGAAATAATAAAACTCCCAAAAAAAGTATGGCAACTATTGCAAAAAGAATATTTCTTAATATCCGCATTTTATTATTATACAGGGAAAACAACTTAAATGGTTTGATATTTTGGGGTATAATAGAAGAATAAATCAGCCGGAGTGGTGAAATGGCATACCTGCCTGCCGACAGGCAGGCACGCAGGTTTAATATTTAATTTAATATGTATTGGTATATTTACCTATTGAAAGGGAAAGACGGAACATTTTATAAAGGAATAACAAATAATTTAGATAGAAAATTAAGTCAACATAAATCAGGCCAAAATTTAACAACTAAGAATATGGGCGGTTTTTCCTTAATTCATGTTGAAATATGCAGATCAAGAGTAGAAGCCCGAAATTTAGAGAAATTTTTTAAAAGTGGTTTTGGAAGAGAAGTACTTAAAGAATTGTTTAGTTAATAGCCGGAGTGGTGAAATGGCATACACGCAGGTTTTAGGAACCTGTGCCGCAAGGCGTGAAGGTTCAAGTCCTTTCTCCGGCACTGTAAAGGTAGCCAAAAATAGGAAATTAAACAACCTTTACAGTGTAAACACTGTAATAGTGATGTTACCAAAGATAGGAAATTAAACAACCTTTACAGTGTAAACACTGTAATAGTGATGTTGCCAAAAATAGGAAATTGAACAACCTTTCCTGAACGTATCGCATAGTCTTATTGTTTTTTTTCTTAACGTCGTTTAATATTATTAAATGGGAATACGAGAGGCAGTTCTTCGGTTTTTGGAATATAGCGAACTCGATCGCAATCTTTCACTGAAAACGGTGAAAATGTACGGGTATTATCTGCAATTCTTTCAATCCTGGCTTTTACAAAATTTGAAAGTTGAAGATTATGAAGTCGAAAAAATAGATGAAAATACTGTTCGCAACTTTCGTTTGTATCTTTCTCATACTTATAAAAATCCGTATAAAGGAGTTCTTGCCAGACAGACACAAAGTTATTTTCTCATCGCACTTCGTTCTTTTCTTCGTTTTTTAATAAAGCAAAAGTTAAATGTTCTTTCACCAGATATGATTGAGCTTGGAAAACAACGGGACCGCCGGATTAAATTTCTTCAACCAAATGATCTGCAAAAGTTGTTTCAAAGTGTTGATGTTTCTCTTGAATCAGGCTTACGCGACAGGGCAATACTTGAAGTATTATTCTCAACAGGATTGCGTGTGTCCGAGCTTGCGTCCCTAAATCGGGAACGGATCAATTTAGAAACAGGTGAATTTGCAGTAATGGGAAAAGGGGGAAAAATGAGAGTTGTTTTTGTTACTCAATCAGCAAAAAATTGGCTAACACAGTATCTTCATAAACGAAGTGACCCCTACTCCCCCCTTTTTCTTCGGTATTCCGGTCCTAAGCCGGATGAAGGATTGAGCAATGAAAAACTGCGACTTTCCGTGCGATCAATTGAACGTATGGTTGATAAATACAGGAAAAAATCAGGAATATTAGATAAAATAGGACCACACGCGCTTCGACACAGTTTTGCAACTGATTTATTGTCTCATGGGGCAGATCTGCGTTCGGTACAGGAAATGTTGGGTCACAAAAATATTGCAACAACACAAATTTATACTCATGTGACTGACGCGCGACTTAAGGAAGTGCATGAAAAATATCATTCAGGAAATATAAAAGAATGATCGTTTAATATGTTTAAGTTTATAAAAAAACACAAATTCGCAATTCTTCTTTGGTTTATGGTTATCTCCTATATTGTTTATTTTTCTATCTTTACCATTCTTCGGAGTCAAAATTTATACGCCCATTATTTTGATCTTGGAATAATGCATCAAACGGTCTACAACACTTATGAGGCAATAAAAACAGGAGATTATAGTCGATTTCTTGAAATGACAAATCCGCATGGTATTGAACAAGTTAAACGAATGTCAATTCATAATGATTTAATGTTGGCAATCATTGCACCGCTATATTTTATTTATTCCGGTCCGGAGATGCTTTTAGTTCTCCAGTCAATAATATTGGGGCTTGGTGCTTTTGCAATATACGGGATTGTTCAAGAATTATTTTTTAAAAATAAATGGAAGCAATTTCTCGGGTTGGTTTTTGCTTTTTCCTATCTTATGTATACTCCGATGCAACGGGCAAATATTTTTGAATTTCATGCGGTAACTTTCGCGACTACTTTTCTTCTCTTTATGTTTTATTTTTGGCTGAAAAAAAATAACCGGATGAGTATTCTATTTTTATGTTTAAGTTTGTTAACAAAAGAACAAGTTGGCTTAACAACGGTTTTTTTTGGCGGATATATTCTGTTCCTTGAATTGAAAAATAATAAGTTTCAACTAAATAAATTAAAAATTGATTATTTACCTTTTTTTATTATTGGAATAAGTTCAATATGGTTTTTTATTTCAATGTTTATCATTGTTCCCTATTTTCGAGGAAGTAGTCATTTTGCTTTAAATTACTATTCCGACCTCGGTGAATCTCCTTCAAAAATTATTGTCCAATTGGTACAGAATCCTGCGAATCTGAGCAAATATATTTTTCACATAGATACATTACGATACTTTTTCTTTTTGTTAGGACCTCTTGGATTTTTTTCTTTTCTTTCCCCCCTTTTGCTGTTAATATCACTGCCTGAATTTGCGATAAATCTGCTTTCCAATAGCTGGAATATGCGAAATATTGTTTTTCACTATACGTCAGTCATACAACCTTTTGTATTTATCTCTTCAATATATGGAGTAAAAATTGTGTTGGACCATCTTTCAAAATATAAGAAATCAAAATCTTCAATAATTATTATTTTTGGGTTATTTTTTACAACATTATTGTTTTCATATTTTAAGAGCCCCCTTCCTTATTCACGAGAAGCTGATTTGCATCCATTAATACGTCCCGGTGAAGCAAAACAAGAGACAATTATCTGGAGTGAGCGTTTTAAAAATCCGGAACTTAGAATTTCAACAACCGGAAGTTTAGCTCCTTATTTTACTTCCCGAAGATATTATTATCATTTTCCAAGTGGTTATGATCGAGCCGATTATGTTATTATTCAAAAAAAAGAGTTATATAATTATTTTGATCCGAAAGTGGATATAATGGGAGTATATAAACGGTTGCAAAAAGATGCAACATTTCAGATGATTTATCAATCAAAATTAATTGAAGTATATAAAAAAATATGATTTCTATTCTTGTTCCGTTTTATAACGAAGAAGAGAGCCTCCCTCTTTTGCATAGGGAAATTACTGATAATATGGTTAATTTGGGGCGTGAATATGAGGTTCTTTATATAAATGATGGCTCGACAGATAAATCTGCTTTAAAAATCCACGATATTGCTCAAAGCGATACACACGTCAATATAATAATGAATAGAAAACGCATGGGTAAAGGAGAAGCGTTAAGATGCGGGATAGAACAAGCTCGGGGAGAAATTATGATTTTTATGGATGCGGATTTACAGGACAATCCAAAAGACATAAGGCTTTTTCTTAATAAAATTGATGACGGATATGATTTAGTAAACGGAATACGTGAAAAAAGAAAGGATTCCATTATTATCAAATTTTATTCTGTTATTGTGAATATATTTCTCCATAAACTAATGAAATCCCCCTTTACCGACATTAACTGCGGATTTAAAGCAATACGAAAAGAAATTTTTCAGGAGATTCATCTTTACGGTAATAATTTCCGTTTTCTTCCCCTTGCTGCATATTATAAAGGTTTTAAGGTCAGTGAGATTGTTGTGCAAAATCGTGATCGGAAATATGGTGTTTCAAAATACGGCTGGAAAAAATTATATATCGGAATAATTGATACCATAACAGCATATTTTATTTTCCAATTTGCAGAAAAACCGTTGCATTTTTTTGGAACCATTGGATTGGGTTTTTTTGGTTTGGGATTTATTATAACTCTGTATCTTGCAATTGAACGAATATTCAATAATGTTTTATTGTATCGAAGACCGCTTCTTCAGTTTGGAATCCTCTTGATTATTATCGGAATTCAGATTGCTATGACCGGAATAATCGGAGAACTCATTGTTTATTTAGATAAAAGAAAAAATAAATAAAAAAATGAATCCTGTACTTGCACTTATTATTACAAATCTTATCTGGGGCGCTGCAGCGCCAATTTTTAAATTATCTTTACAAAATATTCCTCCCTTTACCCTTGCTTTTCTGAGATTCTTTTTTGCCGGTTTAATCCTATTTCCTTTTGGGTGGATTTATTGGCAAAAATTATCATGGAAACTCTTTTCGTTAATATTATTAGGGGCTTTTTTTGCAATTACGGTTAATATCGGATTTTATTTTTTAGCTCTTCCAAAAACAACGAGTATAAATGCGCCGATTATCGGTTCTTCTCAGCCGATATTTTTATATTTTCTTTCCATTTTCTTTTTAAAAGAAAAACCTCATAAGCGTATTTTATGGGGAATAATTATATCATTTATTGGTGTGATGACCATTATTCTGTCCCCGCTTTTTTTAGATGGAAGAATGACAATGCTTTCAAAGGAAACAGCTATGGAGGGTAATTTATTTTTAGTCATTGCAACGTTTGGTGCTGTTATAAATGCGCTTTTATTTAAAAAGATATTAAAAGTAGTTAATCATTTCCAAGTGACAACAATAAGTTTTCTTTTCGGAGCAATAACCTTTTTTCCGCTTATGCTACCTGAGCTAAACAATTGGTCTTTTAATCAGCTTGATTATCGCGGACTTGCGGGAATTATTTTCGGAGTATTCTTTTCATCGGTAATTGCATATTCGCTTTTCAATTATGGAATTTCTAAAATTCATGCCCAAGAGGTTGGAATATTCAGTTACATTGATCCGATTATCGCGGTATTATTGGCAATACCGTTGTTACACGAATATCCGACACCTTTTTTCTTTATTGGATCCATTTTAATTTTTGGGGGAATTCTAATTGCAGAGGGAAGAATTCATTATCATCCCTTGCACTTATTAAGAAAAATAAATAAAACAAAATATTAAACTCTAAATCCTAAACAAATAATACAAAACTCCAAAACTTTAAAAAATAATTTAGGATTTATTATTTAGTATAATGAAAACTATGTCTAACAAAATATTAGTAACAGGTGCGGGTGGATATATCGGATCAGTTGCAGCTTATACTTTATTACAAAAAGGGTATGAAGTAATTGGTTTTGATAATTTTACCACAGGGTACAGGGCACCACTTGAATTACTGGTAAAAAAGTATCCTCAATCATTTCGATACTATGAAGGTGATTTAAGGACAAACATTGGAGAGGTATTTAAGAAAGAAAAAAATATCAAAGCAGTTCTTCACTATGCTGCTTCATGTTTAGTTGATGAATCGATGAAAAATCCTGCAAAATATTTTGACAATAATGTCGGCGGTACAAATTGCTTACTCAAGGCGATGACTGATGCAAAAGTGAACAATATAATTTTTTCCTCTACGTGTGCTGTTTATGGGGAAGCTCAATATATTCCCATTGATGAAAAACATCCGCTTAATCCTTCACAACCTTACGGAGTATCCAAGATGATGGTTGAGGAAATTATTAAGTGGTATGCAGAATTAAAGGGATTACATTATGTAATCCTCCGTTATTTTAATGTTTGTGGCGCATCTGACGACGGACTAATTGGAGATTCGAAAAATCCTTCCTCTCTTTTAGTGCAGAATGCGGTACGGGGAGCATTAAAAATTGAACCTTTTAAATTGACTTGTCCTGAAGTTAATACGCCGGATAAAACACCGATCCGTGATTATGTGAACGTTGTGGATTTGAATGAGGCACATATAAAAGCTTTGGAATATATTTTTAAAGGAGGTAATAATGAAATTATTAACTTAGGCACCGGATCCGGGAATTCAGTTCTTGAAATAGTAAATAAAGTTCAGGAAGTTTGTGGAGTTAAATTTGAAATAGGAAAAAGCGCTCCTCGTGAAGGTGATGATGCAAAAAAAATAGCAAATATCGGAAAAGCAAAATTGTTGTTAGGATGGGAGCCGAAGCGTGTTATCAAGGATAGTATTACCTCCCTTGTTTATTGGTATAAAGTTCATCCTCATGGTTGGTTGTGATTTATCCTATTAAACAGGAAAAAAACTAAATGAAGAAAAAAAATAAGAATAATTTATTATTATTTTTTGTTTCCGGTGTTTTAGTTGCGATTCTTTTACAGAGTAGTATTCTTATTATTAAGAACATATCCTCTCAACGCAAAAAAAATATCAAAATAAATAAAGAGCCTCTTATTAGTCCGTATTATGAAAAGACCGTTTTTATAAACCCTACTTCCGGTTTTTCTGCGTCTCAATCGGTGGTTATAAAAAACCCGATAAAAATTCCTATAATTATGTATCACTATGTTGAATATGTAAAAGATCCCGGAGATACAATACGAAAAAAATTAAATACCACTCCGATTCAATTTGAAAGACAACTGATATCTTTAAAAATAAATAATTATGAAACATATTTTGTGAAAGATATTCCGGATATAATAAACGGAATAGTAGATTATTCAACACAAAGTGTGGTTTTAACTTTTGATGACGGGTATAAAGATTTTTATGATAATGCATTTCCACTTTTAAAAAAATATCATATGAGGGGAACTGTTTATATAGTACAAAACAATATCGGTAAATCCGATTTTTTGTCACATAAACAGATTGAGGAAATGTTGGATAGTCAGCTTATTGAAATCGGATCCCACACATTAGCTCATGCATATTTGCGGACTATGTCAGATGCTTTTGCCCGAAAACAGATTCTTGAGAGTAAGCAAAAGCTTGAAGAGGAATTTAATATTCGAGTAAAGACATTTGCCTATCCGAATGGAGCATTTAGTGCAAAAACAATCGACCTGGTTAAAGAAGCTTCCTATTCAGCAGCTGTTTCGGTTATAAACGGAACAGTTCAATCACAAGACAATTTGTTTTATCTTTCAAGAATTCGTCCGGAAGTATTTTCCGTAGATACGGTAAAAATAATTGAAGAATAAGAAAGTAATCTCCTCATTAAGCTTGACATATGCAAGATAAAGAGTATAGTTTAACTATTACTAATTTTATATAAGTATATGAAAGCTCCAGATTTTTCGCTTAAAGATCAGAATAATAAATTACACTCATTATCAGACCATAAAGGTAAGTGGGTTGTATTATACTTTTATCCAAAAGATAATACTCCGGGATGTATCCGTGAAGCATGCGGATTTCGTGATAAGGCGGATTTACTTAAAAAAAATAACATAATTGTTCTTGGCGTTTCAAAAGATTCTGTGGAATCACATAAAAGTTTTGTTGAACAATATCGGTTAAATTTTCCTCTCTTAAGCGATCCGACTCTTGAAGTTATCAAAGCATATAATGCTTTTGGAATTAAAGAGGTTATATTTAAAAATTTTGAAACAGTAATCCGAAAAACATTTATTATTGGCCCTGATGGAGAAATAAAAAAAGAATATCCCAAAGTGGATGTGCTTGAACACGCAGAAGAGGTATTAAGGGATATTGAGGGGTTTAAAAGCTTACTACCCAAATCATAATTTTGTCGTCATTCTGGCACCACTTCTGATTGTCCAGAATCGATTCTGGATGTTCCCGTCAATCGCGGGATTACCAGAATGACGTGAGACTGATGTAAGATCGATGTTATAATGAAGCTTTCTTATGAAAAATAAACCATTGCTCACTATTTTTGCGATAGTTTTTGTAGATCTTTTGGGGTTTGGTATTATTTTGCCCCTTCTTCCTTATATTGCTGAAAAATATCATGCAACAGCAACACAGATTGGATTACTCACCGCTGCATATTCTTTTTTTCAACTGATAGCATCTCCTATTTTAGGAAAACTTTCGGATAAATATGGAAGAAAAAAAATTCTGATGATTTCGCAGTTTGGAAGTGCTATCGGATACTTAATGCTTGCTTTTTCAAACAATCTTTCCCTCTTATTTGTTTCAAGAATTATTGACGGGATAACTGGCGGGAATATTTCAATAGCTCAAGCATATATAGCCGACGTGACAACAAAAGAAAATCGTGCAAAAGGGATGGGAATGATTGGCGCTGCTTTCGGACTTGGATTTATTTTTGGACCTGCAATAGGAGGATTTCTTGCTCAGTTTGGATATATGTATCCGGCTCTTTTCGCGATGTTTGTCGGCTTAATTACTGTATTTTTAACCTTTTTCTTTCTTCCCGAAACAATAGACACAAGAGAGAGAGCTCAATCTCCTCTTGCTCCTTTTTCATTGAAAGAAATAAAGAAAGTGTTATTTAAAAGCGGTATCGGTTATTTAATAATTGTTTTTTTATTGTTAAATACTTCATTCTCATTATTTACGGGAATATTTGCACTTTGGACACAAAAAAAATTCGGGTTTCAAGCAGTTCAAAACGGATATTTTTTTGCCTATATTGGCATATTGTCTGTTATCGCCCAACTTAAAGTTCTTCCCTATTTAGTAAAACGGTTTAAGGAAAACAAACTTCTTGCATATTCAACATTTTATTTGTTTTTGGGTTTATTTTTACTTCCTTTTGTTTCTCGTTGGGAATATCTTTTATTTACTCAGCTGTTCATTGTTTTGGGAAACAGTATGGCAAATCCGTCTATTCAGGCGCTTGTTTCTGAAAATGTAGCAAAAGAAGAGTATGGTGAAACACTTGGGTTCCTTTCCTCGGCAGGAAGTATCGGGCGTATAGTTGGACCCATCATCGGCGGTGAATTATTTGATTATTGGGGTATAAACAGTCCTTTTTTCTTTGGAAGTTTACTTCTTTTTTTGGTTTTTATTTATCTTCAGGTACGTCTTCGTAAAAAACAACTTTTGGTATAATGAAAAAATATGAAATCAACAGTTTATGGAATTATTTTAGCTGGAGGAAATGGTTCCCGTATGAATCTTCAAGGGGCAAATAAAGTAACCGTAGAATTGAATAATAAACCGCTTGTTCAATATGGTGTTGAATTACTGGACGGAGTTGCTAAAAAAACAGTTGTTGTTGTCGGGGTTCACAGTGAAAGTGTAAAAAAAAGTTTACAATCATATCAAGTTGAATACGCAGAACAAAAGGAAAGACTCGGCACTGCTCACGCAACTCAATGCGGGCTGAATGAACTTCATTGTGATGCTTCTGCATTGGTAATAGTCGGATACGGAGATCATATGATGTTCTATAAAAAAAATACGTTACAAAAAATGATTAAAAATCATTTTGAAAATAATGTTGATCTAACGTTTGTTACCTCTCATTATAAAGATATTAACTTATTGGCATATGGAAGGGTCCTTCGCGATACGGATGGAAAAGTGAAGGGGGTAGTTGAGCAAAAAGACGCAACAGAGGAAGAAAAAAAAATTACTGAATTTAATGCAGGTCTTTATTGTTTTAACTATTCTTTTCTCAGAGATTATTTACCCAAAATAAAACAATCCCCAATTTCCCACGAATTTTATTTGACAGATCTCATACATATTGGTATTGCAAAAGGAAAAAAAATTTATGCATTTCCAATGCCGTTTAATGAAGTCGGGATCGGTATTAATCATAAGCAAGATTTTTTGTATAATAAAATATGAAATTTAAAACTATTTCTATTATTATTCCTGTTTACAATGAAGAAAAACGTATTGCTTTAACTATTGATCAGGTCGTAGCTTCAAATACACTGGGACTCATAAAGGAAATTATTGTTATTGATGATGGGAGTACAGACAATACGGTAAAAAATCTCAAATCACAAATCTCAGATCACAAATCTACAAATGAAAACTCAAAACTAAGTTTAATTACGAATAAAATAAACCAGGGGAAAGGTGCGGTTCTCAAGGAAGCATTTTTAAAATCAACCGGTGATATTGTGCTAATTCAGGACGCAGACCTTGAGTATTCCCCTTCTGATTATCCGGAATTGCTTCAACCGTTTTTAACACAAGAGGCCGATGTTGTTTATGGATCCCGATTTATATCAAACAAACCTCACCGGGTCCTCTATTTTTGGCATTCAGTCATAAATAAATATCTCACAACTCTTTCAAATATATTTACAAACTTAAATTTGACCGATATGGAAACAGGGTTTAAAGTTTTTAAAGGAGATCTTATCAGGTCATTGGCTTTACATCTTAAAACAAAACGCTTTGGGTTTGAGCCGGAAATTACGGCTCGTATTTCTAAAATAAAAGCAATCAAAATATATGAAGTCGGTATTTCGTATACGGGAAGAACTTATGCAGAAGGTAAAAAAATCGGATGGAAAGACGGATTCCGTGCCCTCTTTGAGATAGTATATTTTAATTTGTTTTCTTAACTGTTATGTCATTATTTGAAGAAGAACTGCTCGAACCTCTTCCTCGTCTTTTTCGTTTTATCAAAGCTTTTAATGAAATTCCGAAAAATAAGTCTGTTTCTGTTGCAGATTTGGGATGTGGTCCAAAAATACGCGCCTATTTTGCAATGAAAAAAAGTGGTATTAAAATATTAAACTATTTTGGTATTGATCCACTCATATCAAAGCAGGTTGTTAACGAATTTGCGTTTTATCCATCAATAAAACTTGTTCCAAAAGCATTTGATAAAAAGATTCCTCTTGCTGACTCCTCAGTTGATTTTATTATATCGTTGGCAGTGCTTGAACATATTGATCATCCCGAATTGATATTGCAAGATATTCCCCGTGTTTTAAAAAAAAACGGTAAAGCGATTATTACAACACCAACACCTCGGGCAAAAGGAATTTTAGAATTTTTTAGTTATAAGCTTGGAATAATTTCCCGGCGTGAAATTGAGGAGCATCAGAATTATTTTATGAAGGAAGATTTATTATCAATGATAAAGTCAAGACATGACATAATTGTTTCTCATTCATATTTTGAGTTTGGACTGAATAATTTACTTGTAATTGAGAAAAAATGAAAACAATAATAAAGGAGAGATTGGTATATATATTGTTATTTACTATTTCAATAGCGGTAGCACTCTACTATTTTTTTTATCAGCAGGTTTCAAGTGATAATATTATTCTTTTTTTAGGGTCCCGTTTTTATCAGTCACAATGGCTCAATCAAGGAGTGTTTCCTTTATATAATCCTAATACATATGCAGGTTTTCCATTTGCAGGAGATCTCGCAGTGATGAATTTTCACCCTTTTTCTTTTTTATTTTTAATTCCTTTTCCATTTTCTATTTCTTTTTGGACATTTTCTACAACATTTATTTTTCTTATTGGTTTTTACCTATTTTTTCGGCAATTTACACAAACAAAGTGGTATGCGTTTATTATTAGCTTAGCTTTATTTGTATCAGGTAGCGGGATTATTCGCATCATTAATCCAACAGTATTTTCGGTTGTTTCTCACATAGGTTTATTTATGTACTCATTATCATATTTGAAAAAAAATAAATTTATTTTCCCGATAATTATTGGTATATTGTTAACCTTATCGGGTCATATCCAAATAGTATTTTACGGATATTTATTAGGGCTGTTTTCATTACTAATCTTATATAAGGTACCTTTCAAAAAAGTATTTATTTTTTATTTATTACTTTTTATTTGTACTTTTTGGTTCTATGCATTGAGTATCCCCATCGTTTTATCCTCAACCCGGATAACAAAATCTCTGGATTATAAAACAATTGGAGATACATCTCCCCTTCACTTTATCACATGGTTCCTTCCATATTTATTTGGAGAAGTACGCAATGGATCAAAATGGAACGTCGGCATTCCTTATCAATTAAGTATGTCTCTTTTTGCAGTTTTTTTTATGGGGTATTTATTTTTGAAGAAAAAAATATCAAAAATATATCTACTGTTATTTATACTTATTTTATTTGCATCAATGGGTCTAATTAACTTTCCTTTTTTTAGAGGAGCTGTTCAAATATATATTGTATTTCACATCATATTATTTACTTTATTTAGTCAAAACGAACAATATATATTGCAGTTTATTAATAGCAAGATTATAAAAAAAATATTTATTTTATTATTGTTTTTGATATTGTTTGGATTAGTCATAACTTCTACAGATATTGCATATCAGTTATTTGATAAGGCCTATTTGTTAATAAAACATGGGAAACGAAGTTTATTTTATGATCCAGCCACAATACGCGCAATTATTGTTTTAATTCAACATAGTCTTTTTCCTCTTTTTTTCTTTTCATTGCTTATTTTTTTTGCTCAAAAAAATAAAATATTCATCTTTATTACAATTTGTTTTCTTTTATTTGAGGGAGGAGCATATAACTATCTTGAAACATTTACTGTACCTACTAAATTTATAAAAACAAAAATTGAGTTACCATCCAAATTAGATCTCAAAAACTATCGGATTCAAACTGCAGCAGATACCATTCCTTATTTTGGATTTTTTGTATATTACGAAAATATTTATTTTCGTCAACCTTTTTCAAAAGAAAAAAGTATTTTTAAAACTGATGAAAATAAAACATTTAAATATTTTTTGCGTTTACAGGATTTTATGCCGCTTGGTTATCCATTTGACAAAAATATAAAGACTCTACAAACTTATTCCACTTTTACTCCCAAAAAAACCTGTGATTATTTTCAAACTCCAAGTGTAGATTGGATAACTGAGTATAAATATATTACGGATAAAAATCCTTTGTTTGGTATCAAGGTATATGATGTATGTACAAATTCGATTGAAACCTCGCGTATTACTATGTATGATCCACGATGGGAGAAGTTGGCTGTGCGATACTTAATCTCAGATCGACCGCTTAAAAAATATAAATTAGTATTTAAAGATCATCGGTATTTTTATGAAAATGAAAATGCGCCACCCATATATGGAGTAGTTGAAAATAGTAAAGTAATAATAAAATCACCCTATTATGAAGATCCAAATCAAATGAAGTTTAAAATTACTCAAGATGAAATTGGTAAAACATTACAGATCATTATTAATCCCGACGGATTTGTAATTGAATATAACGGAAAAAATATAAAACCAAAAACAGAGGATTTTAAATTATTGATTCCTCTGACAAAAGCAGGAGAACTAAAAGTCTATTATTCGCCGATTGACCATTTAATGCAGACTGTAAAAATGTTAATGTAGAAGCAATGATTAAAGAAATTCTTAAAAAACACAAAACTGCAGTTGAAATATTTGTTCTTTTACATTTAATATTTTTGTTTATTGCAATACGCTCTCTTCATTTTTCAAAAAGTTTTAATTTTTCAACTGAACAAGCTGCATTTTCAATAAAAGCACTCGAATTGTGGAGGGAAAAGAAGATGGAGCTGATCGGTCCGCCCATATCATGGCGATACGAGGGAAGATATTTTTTTCAAGGCTCTTCCACCTACTATATGATTATGTTTTTTATGCTTTTTGGAAAATGGGACCCTCTTATTTCTACATATATTTTCGTTTTGTTTTCTGCGCTTATGGTTATTCCACTTTACTTTGGAGTAAAAATGCTTGTTAATAAAAAAGTCGCGTTTTGTATGTGTGCATTATTTGCACTTTTTCCTTTGTTTATTGATTATTCACGTTTTTTTTGGAACCCCAATTTTCAATTTACCCTAACTCCCCAACTGATTTTATGTATGGGACTGTATAAAAAATACAGACTAAAACGATATTTATTTTTAATCTCTTTTCTGTCTGGTTTTTTACTTTTATTTCACTATCAATTTATGGTAGTGATTACAGGACTCATAATTTATTATGTATTTTTATCTGTCATTCCCGCTAAGGCCGGGATTCATTCTAAACTAATATTTTTTCTTGGATTTCCTCTTGGGTTTTTTCCAATGATATTATTTGAGCTTCGAAATAAGTTTTATAACATCAATACACTCATATTATTTTTTCAGCATTCTGATGTGGTGTTTAAAAATAAACTGACAACTGCGCCTGTTGCTTATTATTTTTTAAGCATTTTATTATTTGTGTTTTTAATTTTATTTTATTTAATAAGAAAAAAAATAAATGTATCATTTGTTATTTGTTTATTTGTCATTCTTCTTGGTGTTTCTCTATTCCGCTATATTCCTATACCAAAAGAGGCATTTGGAATGGCAAAAAACTGGAATTATTTGGAAGAGAAAAAAGTTAACGGAATTATCAGAAAAGAAAATCTGAAAAATTATAATATTGTAAACCTTGGGTATGACACTCTTGCAACAGCTCAGAAATATCTCCTGAAGAGAGACAATATCGATATGAGTTATGAAGATTATTATCACAACAAATATCTATTCGTAATTACATATCCGCAGGATTATATGAAAAATCCTGCGTATGAAATCAATACGTTTACTCCTTCAAAAAAAATTAAGCAGTGGAAAATAAATGAAAGATATACGATGTATTTATTGCAAAGATGAGCGGGACAATGCTTAACATTTAAGGTTAAATAATTCGATTTATCGATAGATCGAGTCAGGATGAGATTGATGAAAATCACGCGGTCTGGTATACTTTTACGGGTAGCGCGGGATTAGTTTAATGGTAGAACGAAAGATTTCCAATCTTTCGGCAGGGGTTCGATTCCCCTATCCCGCTCACAAACGGATTTTCAAGACGAAGATAATACTTTTGGATTAGTGCTTCCCTCCATATTGTAGGTTCGATTCTCCACTTTTCTTCTTGTATTTCTTTTTTTGTTTCTTTTACGTATTCAAATGGCTTTAGAAGGTTAAGACGAAGAAAACCCATATCAAGGGCTGGGTTCAAATCAAGCGTAGAGAGTATGACTCTTTTTTGGTCCCTGCTTCCATTCTCAAACCAATACTGCGCCCTATGGCTAAAGGTAAGTGTTTTTGCAGTATTCTCAGAAGCATAATCGAGGTTGTTGTGGGAGGTTTGTAATTGATCTTCAAGGATGGCAATCTTCTTTGTGATCTCTCCCTTTTTCTCCTTGTAATCAGAGCTACTTATCATCTCTCCATTTTTGTTTTCTGGCTCGATAAACCTATCAAAGAGATTTTGTTTTCTTTGTTTTTCAAGAGATAGTTGACGTTTGGTAGATTCTTCCAGTTGAGCAAATTGGTTTACATCCTTTTGCACGTACTCCTTGAGGTATTTATGCCCCCACTCCAAAAAGTCATCGGGAATATGTATGTGGACCAGTTCTTTTGATACTTGGTCTTCAAAGTCTTTTTCAGTAACAGGAGGCTGTTTACATTGTCTATCAATCTGACGGGAACAACGATAATAGGTATAGATTCTTAAGGGGACCTCCATTTTGGTTTTAAGCAGGGAACATTGTGGGCAGCTCTCATTGTGTTGTGGATTAAACTTCTTGTGGCAAGTGGGGCAGATCATACGCGGCTTTACTTCCGCAGTAATGGAGGCAGTACAGGGACATTTGAGCATACCGGTATAGGTTGAGTGGTGTTTATGTGCTCCCATCTTTCCCCGCAGACCAATAATCTTTTGAGCCTTTTCATACTCAGTCATAGTAATCATGGGGGTATGGATTCCTTGGCGGATCTCTCCGGTGTATAAATACTTTCCTGTATAAAAGATATTATGGAAGAGTTTGTACATCTGGGTTCTACTCAAAAGTTTTCCATCTCTGTGCCGTAGGTCCCATTGTTTTGAGATGATTTTATAGATCAGAGCTGGGGTGTATTGGCCCGTGAGAAGCAGTTCCCACATCTTACGAACATCTTCAAACCGCTCTTTATCAACCAGAATATCCTTGAGGCCTTTTGGTTTTGTCATGTCATTGCAGTAGCCTATGGGAGCTTGAATAGGAGCTTTGCCCAAGAGGAGCTTATCATTTAATCCTCGCTTTACTGACTTGCTGAGGTCATTACTGAATTGGTTTGCCATGCCAAACTCAACGTAGAGGATAAAGATATCGTTTTCGTCATATGTCTTGGTGGGAGTGATTATTTTGATTTGTTTATTCTGTACGAACCACGTAAGCTCACCCCCATCTACTGAATTTCTGGCCAGTCTGTTTATGTGCCATGTAAGTATGCGGTTTATTTTCCCCGCTCGTATCATCTGCACCATTTCATTAAACTTTATTCTTCCAGGCTTCTTGGCACTTTGAGATTCATCAAGCCAGAGGAGGGGCTTGATACTTAAAGGAGTAATTATTTTGTCAGTGATATCTCGCTTTTGGGACTCAAGACTTAAGATCTGTCGGTCCTCTGTATCCGTTGATTTCCGTGTGTAGACAACGTACGTATCCATAGTAAAAATAATGCCCCCGCTGGTGCACTCAGAGCGGTTAGGTTCTGTCCAACGAGGGCATTAAAAAACCCAACCTTATCCCGAGTGCACCATCATTTTATAAAACACTGTTTCGCAAATACAACAGGAAATAAGTATTGATTGTTGCAACAATCTTGTTTTTATTCCCCCAGTAATAACTTTCCCTCACTTAACTCCCCTGAGGTCATATCTTTTGCTCCTGACATAAATTTTATAGGCGATGGATACGCGCATTCAGCCCATCTGTTCCATAATTTTTTCACCTGAGCGACACCAATTCTTTTCACTAACTTCTTACTATATTTTTCTGCAGCGCTGCGCTCCATATCCAGTTGGTTCACTGGGCGCGACAACCATTCAGCTACTATCATGGCCCATTTGTGCTCTTCATCATTCAACCTATCAGCCTCAAGCTCACTGGTGTGAACCAGGTAGGCAAATCTGTCGGTAAGAAGAAGATCGTCAATTTCAATAATTGACAATTTATTCCGTATACCGTCAAGAAACGCCTTATGTTGGAGGTCGGTTAAATATAGTTTGGCTCCATAATAGCCAATAACCCATTCAGCTTGTTTTATACTGTCCATATTTTTCACCCCCTCTCGTGGAACTGATAATTTGTACACCCTTGTAATAGAGCTGCTTAAATGAAGTAATCTTTGTTTTCCAGAACTGATTTTGGGCGGTTGAATCAATAAGAATCTTCATCTTCTCAATACCGCCAAACTTCTTTAAGGACAGCCAGCAATACTGGCGGTTGGTTTTCTCGGACTCGTCCAGTAGAGGGAGGTTGAGCTTTTCCTTTAAGTACACAACAAGAAAGTTGATATCAGGGTTTCCCCTGGGGGAACCATCATCTTTAGATGATGTTATACCTATTTCCTTATTTGCCTGTATCTCTGTATTATTATGTCCGCTTCTGTTCGGCTTCTGTTCTGCTTTAGTTACGTAATCTGTTCTGCTTTTGTCTTGATTTGGGGTAGGTGCTTTTATGAAGAAAGGGCTTTCGTAAAGGATTTTTATCTCTATTCGTTTGTTCCGTATTATGTTCAGTAAAAGCAGCCCCTCTTCTTGGAGAATGAGCAACATCCGCTTAACCCATCTATCAGACCGGCCCCATTTATGTGAAAGCTTTACTATTGAGGTGATAATCATTCCGTGTTTGATAATGATTTCCTCGCCAATGTAGTAGATTTTTACAGGATCCTTGCCGTATCGAGCGCTAAAAAGAAGATCAAGAAATGCCTCGGCTCGTGATAATTTTCTTGGTTCATTCCAAAAGGGATGCTCAATAAAATTTCTCGGAAGAGGGACAAACCCGCTGTTTTTATTAGTTGATATGCTACGAGCGACAATGTCTTTCATTGTTCTTTCATGAATGTAAATAAATATGAAACTCTTCTACTTTGCTGGTATTGGCTGAAAAACGATCGCAAACATGGCCATCAGTCGCTTTGCTTGATATGTTGCGTCTTCCATGCTGAGCTGCAACCCGCAATGCCTTCTCATCAATTCTTGGAATTCTTTAATTGCGTTTTCAGGCAATTCACTAGGTGTTCGTGGGTTTTCCATATATTATTTTTTTGCAATGAGTGGCACTTGTATTTGTTTCGTATTCCATGGACGGAAGGAGAATAGATAGCAATCTTCGGTTTGACAATCTTGCTTTCTTACACCGCTTATGCACTCCTTACAGAAAAGTTGAATGGCCTTTTGTCTGACCTTTATTTCCCTTATCAATCCGTTCTTTGGTAATTGGCGAAAATTTGTCATATTAATGATTTGTTAGTATCTCGTGAATTCTTGTTTTAAGTTCATTGATATTTTCAATAAATCGTCTCGGCTCAATTTGCAATTTCCGGTCCCAAAAGTCAGAAAGGATCTTTTCACAAATAGGATGTTCAGCATCGAAAAAGAAAGTAACGAAAGAGTTTTTTTCTTTTTCTAACTTAATAAGAGGAATACCCTGTGTTCGGAGAATAATTGCAGAATAGAAATCTTTTATTTGAAAATACGTTTCCATATCGATACATTTCATTTTTAATTTGCAGTCAACATTATTGATGTTGTTTTCAATTACAGATTAATGCATGGAGAAAAAATGAGTTCTTATTAGGAGGGCCGTCTTAATGGAGGGATTTTCTTTTGTAGCGATAATACCTTTCGTTATAGACTTTTCGCCCAAGGGTTTTATTGATTTTTTTATTCAGTTCTTTTTCCTTTTCGGGTGAGTTGACAGAATATAATCTATCGAGTTGTTTATCACTTAAGGTGTCGAGAATTATTTCGCGGTCTCCAGTCCTTATCTTTTTATCGGTTGCATCATCTCTATAGAAGGAGCTCCATCCTCCATCTTTTGGTTTATTCTTTTTCATCTTTTTTAGTAACCGAGTAGTTCTTCCTATTCTTTTTACGTCATTGATTCTTCCCGATAGGCTTGTGAGAAATGGCTTCAATTGAGTCTCCCAAAAGATATCAAGATCATCTGATACGGTGTTTTCCCCAAGCGTTAAACACACATTCTCACTTAACTCTCCGTATTCCTCACTAAATCGAAATCTGACAGATGTTGTTATGCCATGATTAAAAATCATGTGTACGTTTTCCTTATCATAGATGAGGAAATATTCTAAATAGCTGTCGTATTCTGAGGGAATTCTGAGTTTTTTACCCAGAGCTCGAATCTCCAAAACAAAAAGAGAGGTTAAGTTGCGGCCAAAATCAAATTCTCTCACTCTGTTTTCCATCAATGAAGAGAATATTGGTTCAGAGGATATTTTTTCATCTGGATTGAAATATACCTCAATTTCACTCACCTTTATTTCATGACAGTATCCTTGACACTCACGTTCTACTTTCTTTTGCCATTCAGGAAAATAACGTTCATTTGGTAAGCCTTCTTTTCCCAATTTCCAACGAAGACGAAATTTGATTATCTCACTCCTCTCTTCTTTTTTTTCATCAATAAGAATGAGGCTCAGAAAATATTTAGTTGTTTCGTTGATTCTCCATTTTTTTCCCTTATGTTTTGCTTTCATTTTACATTTACAAAATACCTTTATTTAGTTTATCCTTTCTGCAAATAAATAGGAAGTAGGGGAGAGGAAATAGCGCCAACTATATTTCAACCAGCCGCAAACTCTATACAGTCCAAACACGACAACGGCTCTACCGTAAACACACTCCGCCTCAACTGTCAATCGACACTGGTAATAAGCAGGTGTAACAACTCCTTCGATAACCAACGGTATACCGACGTAATAAGAAAAGAGCTAAAATCGAATAGGGAGATACGATAAGGAATATCAATCTTGAAATATCTTCAATTCCACAGCTTCATGAAATGAAGAATATTCTTGGGAACTGATAAAGTGGTACCTTCCTACGGAAAAGGAAGATGGGTAGTGCAAAATGGCAGAAAATGCAATTTCCTGTACGACGAACTTCTTAGCTATTGCCAACCCCACCGCTGGCTTTCTTTCCCACCTATCACTGTTGCCTGTCCCAAGAGGAGACCGACCTATACTGTGTTCTGCTCTTCCCACGGAGGGATTAAACGAAACCGAGCACCAGTATCGGCTCTCCTCGTTTGAAACAGTACTGTGTTGTGCGCTCCTTCGCTTCGCTCAGTCGCAGTCAGCAGCTCTGTTTTGTGCCTATACTGAACTATTATTATGCTCTCCGCTCCAGTCGCAAGGGGAGCCCCCGTCCCCATGCCTCCTTCCGCTTTGAGCATTTTCCCCTTCTAACGGAGCCGCCAATACTAATCAGAGAGCAGTCTATGCCAACATCGTAAAAAGGCTTTTTACGACGTGGCAAGAGGAGGGCGGCTCCTTGTCATCGCATAAGAGCTCCTTATGCAACGCCATAGTGCGGGGAAAGGGGACATCAGCGGCTCCTGCTTTCAGCTGTCGCCGCTTGTCTCGTCAGTTTTGATTTATTTCGTCTGCTCTTTTTACACCATTTTTTAGTCCCCTTAGCAGCGGTGCTGGAGCGGAGGGGGTACGGATGATGGCACTAGCGGAAAAACATCAAAATTGTTACCTCTTTATTAGCCCCTCCCACCCAAAACAGTAGGGTTAGATCTTCCCCCTTCCTTCGCTAAAGAAGTTCCCATGTAAATGCAAATTCCCTTGGGCGGGGATCGCGGGAATTTGCAGTACAAAGGCTTATGCACCTTATAACGTGGGCTTTTGCCTATCACGTCTGGGGGCTGGCGCTCGTTCGTCGCATTGGTGGGGGGCGCTCCCCCCGCTTACGCTTCCCCCCCACTGCTATCACCGCAATCTTGCCTGCCTACATTGGCCTGTTTTCTTATAAGCAAAGAATTGTCCTCCTCTCTCGCTGCCCCCGGCCATTTTATCCCGTCCATCGCTGTCTGGGTCTTGGCAGCCTTCTTGTACAAGAAAACAAAATACAAACACCCATCGAATAGGCTTTGCATGGCGTGGCTGCACGGTCTGTTGTGGCGGCGGCTATATCGTAAAGTTGGGTAATACATCATGGCTTCAGCCTCGTACTAGACTACGCCGCCAGTCTGGTCGGGGGTCTCTATAATGCGTATTCCTCGCCCCCCTCCTTTAGCATTCCCGGTTTTAAAGAAGTGCCGGGGGGCAGCTAGCGCCAGAACAATCAAGAGCTAACCCACAAATTACAAACTCATATCCGAACAACCTGCGTATAAATATCCTGTTCTTTTTGCTGGCTCCAACAAAAAGTATGAGGACCCCAATACACATACTCATAATTAGGTTTAGCATTCCTGGCCTGCTCCCACCTGGACGTCGTTCTGTCCTGTTTCCAAAGTATAAGGGTCGAAAAGGTTTGTCAAAAGGTGGGTAAATAGCCTGTATAAAAATGCACTAATGGTCAACGCATTTTTATAACAGGCCTGTTTATCCTTTGTCGCTCAGCAATTTCCTCTTTGTCGCTTCGCTCCAAACTTTTGACAACCAGAAAGGATAAAGCGTTCTTTCTTACCTTTTCTTGACCCTTAACCCACGTCTTGAGGACAGAACGGCTTTATCATTTTCCTGTCTTCTCAGAGGAAATGGGACCCAAACACCCCCATCCGTTTTTATACATTATTATCATTTCCTATTTATTTTCATGACTAAGTACAGAAAGTTCTTAAACAATGTAGATCGTGTGTTATCCTCTCGCTCAAAAGTTTCTCCTGCAGAGATACGGATGTATGAAGAGGATGTGGCTGCACATTTTGCAGAGATTAAAAGTTCTCGTTCTCAGAGATAACAGTTGTAAAACATTTATTTTTAAACCTATGAAATTTACACGAGGCACAAAATTAACATTTATTGAGATTTCCCCTTGGATGGCGATGACAGTTAAACGGGAGATAGAAATTACGGGAGAATTGGGCGGCAAGATTACGTTCAAGCCAAAAGGCAAACGCAAGCAGTATTATTTGCCCGTCTTCACTGAATCATCCTTAGTATTTGAAGGTTGGGACCTGCCCATAAAGATAGATTCAGAGATTGAAAAGCAAGGTGTTTACTTTATGACGTCAACTTCACGAGGGAACGCCTGCTTGAATCTCGTGGGCCCGATAGAAACAATTCGTGATTATGTGCAATCGAAGAATCTCAATGAGAAGTTTACCCGCTTTGATGTGGTTATACAGATAGATGGGGAGAAGGAAATCCCAGTATTCCTCAACTGCCCAACACAACACGCAGTAGTGGAGCGGATACGAGCAGCTGCATAAATCTTCTTATTATTTGAGCCGCTGGAATGAGGAAAACATACTTGCTCTGGCGGCTTTTTTTATTGTCCCTCTATCTTATTTCAATTTTTTTTATTAGGGTTCTTATCTCATGCCATCTATGCAAGGAAAAATGAGAATTAGTTGAATTGTAGGTTATAGATATTATCTTGTTCGTTTATAATGAATACAAAATTATGGAAATAAATACCGTTTTTCAGGTAGGACTTATCAAATTCAAACTAATCGCTTGTCCTATTAATATTTACTCACATCTAAAGGAATACAAAATTTTAAATTGCCGAAATAACATAGACTTCGAAATATCGTTTAAAAATGAAACAAGAAATATCCCATTTCATGCATTTCAATATATTCTAAGAGACAAAATACAGGCATATTTTGCAGAAAATAAAAATGGGTTTATTATTCATTCCTCTGCCATCGAAATAAACGGCAAAGCACATATATTTTTAGGAGATAATGATGCAGGGAAATCAACAATAAGTGAATATTTAGGAGAAAAGTATAAAAAAATAGCAGACGATGTTGGTGTTATATTTTTTGATAAGAGTATGTTTAAATATTCTTCTGCACCATTCCTACAAAAAAATAGAATAACTGTTTGTAAAAAATCTATTTCTATTGCTTCAGTAAATTTTTTGTTTCAAGGTAAAAAGTTTTCAAGAAAAATTATTGATACAATAGAAGCAATTCAATATGCAAGTAAGCAACTTTTTACAAACAAGGCGGAAAAAAATATACAAATAAGACTACTTGTGCTCTTTATTTCGCAAATGCAAAAAAAATATAATCTTGTCTTTGCTTTGAATATAAAAGAAACAATAGATAAATTTACTTCCAGTTATGTACTAAAACGTCCTCAGCGAAGTATGTATGATGTCGGCCAGAAAGATGTAAGTTAAAGACTGGGACAACTCTTTCCGTCAACTCTAACGAAAATATGGGTATTTTGACTCCTTTTGAGTTAAACATATGATCTCCTAACTTAATGTTTTTTGCCCTTGTCCATTTGTTGGAATTAATCCAAAACCTATGTTCTGGAGTAACCTCTATACATTTATTTATTTTGATTAAATGTGATGAGGTTCCGATAATCACTTTCTCTATTTTGGCAGTTACCAGTTGATTTTTAGAAAAGTTATAAGCTGTAATTTTGTCTCCAATGTTTAGTGTTTCAATATACTTGTATTCTTTGTCAGCCAGTATTTTGGTTCCAGAGACAAAACATGTTGTAGAACATCCATCAGGACATGTATCCCCATGACAAAATGAACACGTCGCAAGTAGATCAAAGTCGTAATTCCTTTTTGAAAATAAGCTGACCACTAATTTTTTCATAGTAATGGTTGGCTTAAAATATTGTTTCTTATACTTTTTCTTATGAACCATTACAGTACAGTTATAGAAATTTTAATTGTATTTATCGTAAAATATTCAAGATTGTTAGTCTGAAGAACAATTTTTACCGTATCACCAATTTTCAGGTTTTCAAATGCTATTTTTTTATTGTTTGATGCTTGAATAATATTCATGTTCGACAGATCTCTTTTATTGAAGTGGGGAAAAAATGTTGCTTTATTCCCTTGAATTTTTAAAGCTAACTCATATGTAAAAGTTTTATATACTCCAGGCTGTTTATCTATCTCTATTATTTTCCCTTCATACACATCTTCTTTTGTAGAGCTCTTTAACAGGTCGTCTTGCGCTTGCTCAAGTGAAGTATTTAACTGAGATGTTAGTATGTTGCCAATATCTTCACCATTAACAATTGAGGGTTTAATCAATAAGTTATTTTGAGTCAATTTACTATTATTATTCTCAACCTTCTTACTCAAACTCTGGTAATAGACCATCTCAACCCCTATAACCACCAATAAAATACAGATTACGACAACTATTCCTTTTTGAAAATAGGACATAAGACCAGCATACATTCTTTATAAATAACTTTCAAGCTCAATGTTGAGGCTATAAGAGCAATATAAAGACTATTTAGGGAAGTGATTTACTCCAAAATTGGTCTATATGGCTTATTACTTCACTCCAAAAATAAGGCAGGAAATAGGAAAAAGAATAAAGAAAATACGAAGGACCAAAAAATATAAGCAAGTTGAAGTAGCTGTTGCAGCTGGCTTAAACACTTCTTATTATGGAAAAATTGAGAGGGGAATTGTAAATCCTTCTATTGAGAAGATATATCGCATAATCAGAGCTCTTGAGACACAATCTTCTGAAATACTGCCCTTTTAAGGGTTTATTTACACATTTATCTCCTTCAATATCCTCCACAATTTTATCTGTAATGCTCCGCTGAGTTTGAGAAGTGTAAACAGTGTTGGATTTGCCTTCCCATTTTCAAGGGCCGACAATCCCATTCTGTCGATTGAAGTTCCCAATGAAATGTACTCTTGAGAAAAGCCAAGCTCAATCCTTTTTCTTTTCAATATTGTTCCGAGTTGTTGTTTGGTCCGCCAGTAGAACATAGAGGAGGACAGAATACATCATTGAGAATGTATATGGCGGCCTTTGAAAGCAGCTGTAAAACTTACAAGCAAGATATATCTTGTACCTGGATAAAGTATTTCAGTGAAGCCGTTGATTTTAATCAACCGTAGATTACAATGAGGGTATTCATACGAAAAGGGATCCAAACGGTTCATTGCCTAAGGAGCCCTTTTCTTTTGGGCATTTTGTACATTTGGGCATAATCGAATATCAAAAACCCCCGGGTCGTAATTGAGCCGGGGGGATTTAGCAGTGCAAAAACATCATTCGTTTGAATAATGCAAAATGAGTCTACTAAACTCTCATTCAAAAATCAACCCACATTGCTTTTATATAAGTAAGGCTATTCCAGGCTTAATGGAAAGTTATAAAATAACTGCAAAATACGGGTTGAAATTACAAAATTGGTATGCTATCATTTAGCTAGCTAATCACTCCTGCGACACTTAAAAAGTCTTCGCAGGATTTTTTTTTGGCTATATGCTATTATTTTTGTATGATCAAGAAGAAATGCATAGTCATTATCGATGGAAGCAACTTCTACTTTAAGCTCAAGGATTTAAATCTTCACAATCTTCTTTCCCTTGATTTCACTCAGTTTTTGCTTCATATAAGTAAGAAGTATCAATTGGTATCTACCACCTACTATGTGGGTAGAGTGCGAACAGATGGGACCGAAAAAGCTCAGCATATGTTTAATCAGCAAAGAAAGCTGTTTGCCCATTTGAAAAAGCATAACGTAAAGTATTCGCTTGGCTATCTGCTTAAATCTGACGGTAAATTTCATGAAAAGGGAGTTGATGTAAATATGGCTCTTGATATGTTGGTAGCCGCATATGAAAACATCTGTGACCACATTATCCTTATTTCCTCGGACACAGACCTTCTTCCTGCCATCCTTAAAGTAAAGAATAAGGGGAAAACAGTAGAATACGTGGGATTTTCTCACCAAGCAAGCCTTGCAATGATTGCAAACTGTAGTGAACCCACACTTCTCAAAGTTGATGATATCAAACCCTTCCTTGCTCACTCCTAATCTAATACAATCTAATAAAATCTCATATAGTCGAAAGTAGTAGATTAAGCATTTTTATTACTGAATTTGGAAGAATTCAACTCAATGATCAAAGTTTGGTATATAATATTTCTTGGTGGACAGATGGTAAAAGGTTCTAATTTTGTTCACTAGAGAGCTCCAATTTTTATTAAAACCTTTTTAGCTTCGAATATTAAACACTTTATAATCAAATCAGTATATAATTATACTTTATGAAAAAAGTTGGAATAATCGCTATTATTTTTTGTACCTTTTTTTTTGCCTTTCTTATTTCAAAAGGAGTAATTTTTTATAAATCTATTTATACGAAGCAAAATGGGATATTTCCCAGATTTCCTGAAAAGAAAACAACATATAACATTCTTCTACTTGGGTATGGCGGTCCCGGACATGATGGACCATATCTGACCGACAGCATGATGATTGCGCATATAGATTTGAAGACGAATAAAGTGGCGCTTCTTTCCCTTCCTCGTGATCTTTGGGTCCTTCTTCCAACAAAATCAAAAGAAGTATTCCATTCGAAAATAAATTCCGTTTACCAAACTGGTCTGTTTCCGAAAGACTATCCTGATGTTGTTGTGTCTGCCGCTGATGTTGATTTGGTAAAAGGGGCTGTTAAAACAATTACCGGACTCACTATTGATTCATATCTTGCAATTGACTTTACCGGTTTTACAAAAGCAATAGATATTCTTGGCGGAGTTGATGTGGAAGTCCAGAAAACATTTGATGATTTTGAATATCCGCTTCCAGATAAAGAAAAAGAGCTTTGTGGGAAGGATGTCGAGTTTGAGCAGGTTAAAAAATATATGGAGCCCGAATTTGATGAAGAAGAAAAAAAACGATTATTTGCAGAAAAACCTGAACTTGAAACATTTTTTAAAAATATAACAGAAGATCCTAAAGAAGCATTCCCTTGCAGGTATGAGCATCTTCATTTTGATGCAGGAAAAACACATATGGATGGAGAAACAGCGTTAAAATATGTCCGTTCACGACATTCTCTTCAAGACGGTTCGGATTTCGGTCGTGGTGCGCGACAACAACAATTTGTTAAAGCAGTTAAAGAAAAAGTTATTTCAATAGGATTTGTTACAAAAATAATTCCCCTCCTTGATGAAATGAAAAAGCATATTCGAACAGATATTTCGCCCGATGTTCTTCAAACATTTGTTAAAGAAGCAAAAGATGCGAGTTTATATCGGACAATATCTCTTCGTATGAGCGATAAGGATTATCTTATGAGTTCCTATTCAGATTATGGCGGATATATATTGATTCCAAGAACCGGCGCAGATAATTGGGTTGAAATTCATACTATGATAAAAAACGGAATCGCAGAGATTACTCCTACCCCTACTTCTGGGCCGACGGTATTACTTTCTCCAACAGGAAAGGCGAAGAAATAAAATAATCAAGAATAACAAAAGGGTGAATATTTGAGATAATAAAGTATGAAGAAAAAGATTTTAATTATTTTTGGCTTAGCTTTTCTTATTCGTCTTATTAATCTTAATCAATCTTTTTGGCTTGATGAAGCGATTGTGGCAAAAGTGGTCCGAACAATTCCCTTTCATCTTATCCCCGTTAAGTTCTCCCCGGGAGATTTTCACCCGCCTTTTTATTATATGTTTATGTCTATATGGGGTAATATTTTTGGTTATTCTGAGATTGCGCTTCGTATGCCATCGATTATTATGTCATTAATTACCGGCTGGATGGTGTATAAAATAGGCTTATTAATTACAGATAAAAAAATTGCTTTTTGGGCTATGCTATTTTTTCTTTTCAATCCTCTAATTATTTATTACAGTCAGGAAGCAAGGATGTATATGATGTCGACATTTTTTTTGACAACGACCCTGTTCTATTTTATTGACTTGATACAAAACAAAGATGGTAAACAAGTATTAAAAATCAAAAGTCAAAAATCAAACGTCAAAAGTAAAAGTCAAAAGTTAAAAGTTTATTTGTTCATTCTATTTATTGGGTTAAGTATCACTACTTTCTACGGAAGTATTTTTTTTATAGTAGCATTAACCGCCTGCGCTTTGATACGTGGAAAAGTGAAAATTGCATTATTGATAATTGTTACCGTTATCCTTTCAGTGCTTCTTCTTTCCCCTCTTTTATTGCAACAACTTCAAACTGCAAAGTTTGGACTTATTGAAGTAAAAAACTGGTCGCTCGTGTTAGGAAAAGCAAATATAAAAAATTTTCTTTTAATTTTTATTAAATTCACGAGCGGAAGGTTAAGCTGGAGTCCTAAATGGATATATTATTTGGTTATTGGATGTTGGTTACTGGTTGTTGGTTTTTTTGTAATTTTGGGAATGAGAAAGAATAAACTGTTAAGTACTTTATTTGCTTTACCTCTATTGTTTGTATTTATTGTTTCTTTCTTTCTTCCGATGCTTCAGTATTTTCGTTATTTGTATTTAATTCCGGTAATGAGTTTGTTGCTGGCAAAAGGAGTCGAAATATTCGGAAATAATATTGATCTGGATTCCCTTCACGGTGAACAGGTTCAGGGTAAACCCGGCCTTCGCGGGAATGACATTCTGAAATTTATTTTATCGATTTTAAAAAGCAATTTTACTTCGATTATTTTGTTTTTTTATATTATTTTTTCATTCGTATATTTGTTCAATCCTTCCTTTCACCGTGAAGACTGGAAGAGCCTATCCCATTCATTAGATTTAAGTAAACCGGTTTATATGATTATTCCTTCTTCTGATCCGATTAATTATTATCGAAAAAATATTGTTCTTAAAGAGATCCGTTTAGTTTCTCAAATAAAACAGATGGAGAAAAATATATATGTTATTCCCTATGTTGTTGAGATATATGGGTTAGATTATAAAAAAGAACTTATAAATAAAGGATGCATACTTTTAAAGCAAACTTCATTTCGGGAACTACTCCTTGAGGAGTGGTCCTGCGGTTATGTGGCTATGGTAGAATAAAGAATGCGGAATAAGCTCACTGAATTTATCAGAAGACCGACAAGCAGAAATGTTATCATAAATACCTTTGGAAACTACCTTGGTGTGTTTTTTTCTGCTTTTTTTGTTTATCTTCTTGTACGGGTTTTGAGTCCTTCAGAATACGGAGTATTTAGCGTTTTATTCGGTGTTGCCTATGTTTTAACTCCGGTTCTGGAATTTGGTACCAGCGCAACAATTTATTCATATCTTCCAGCTCTTATTCATACCAATAATCCATTAAAATATCGTTTGATTAAGAGTATTTTTTTCTATCAAAGTTTTTTTGCAATTATTGTTATATCAGTTCTCTGTGTGATATTTCCTACCCTTGACTATTATTTTTTCAAAACTCAGGCGCCGGTTTGGGAACTTTGGATTGTTGCAATATCCGTTCTTTTTTTTATCTGGCAAAATTTTCTCATAAATATACTTCTGGTATCAAAAAAAGTAATTGAAATGAATATCTATACTAATATTGCAAATATACTTAAGACACTTTTCATAATTGCTTTATGGATAAGCGGTTATCTTACTCTTGGGTCTTTGTTTGTTAGTTTCGGAATAATCGGACCGGTTATTTTTTACATTTTGGTTTATTCATATAACAAGAAGCATCTGTCTCCTGTTTTAAACGCTTCCATTGTAAGAGATGATATTCGTTTAAGCTATACGCTGACTTATTTCATTGCTTCTCAATTTAACAATTTTGGTCTGAGGATTGATCTATTTTTTCTTTCGTATTTTCGGTCGAAAAATGAAGTCGGGTATTATGGTCTTGCACAAAAAATTATTCTTACTATCATTGCGACTATTGTAAGTATTACTCAAGTAATATCTCCTTCTTTTTCCGCGATAAAAACAAAAAAGGACATATTTCCTCATATCAAATCAGGAATTCTTTATATGTTTGTTCCGACGGGATTATTTCTTATTTTAGCCATTCTTCCCGATTGGGTTTTTACCCTTTTTTTTACTGATAAATTTGTATCTGCTCTCACCATAACCCGTTATCTTGCTCTTTCCTTTACTCCCCTTCCCTTAATCAGTCTATTGAATTTATTTTTACTTTATACTATTAAAAAACCAAGGTATATTTTGATCGTAAATATTATTCTTTTCATCATTATATCTGCAGGGTCATTTTTTTATATACCTCTGTACGGATATATGGCGCCTGTTGTCTCAATTTTCATCGCATTTGTGATATCTGTCATTCTTCTCTCAGGTATTTCCCTTTATGAATATCAGAAGATGAAATGATATAATAAATTAGTCGTTAGTCGATGGTTTATGGTGGAAATCGGAATGTGGAATAATTAACAATTACTAATTTAAAATTTATTTTATGGTAAAAAAAGCATTAATAACAGGAATATTGGGTCAGGACGGTCCGTATCTTGCAAAATTATTACTTGAAAAAGGATATAAAGTATATGGTTTAATGCGCAGATATTCAAATCCAAATTTTGACAATCTTCATTTTTTAGGAATTCATGGAGACATTGACTTTATTGAAGGTGATTTGACAGATGAGGCATCACTTCTTAATTTAGTTAAATCTATCCGGCCTGAAGAAATATATAATCTTGCGGCACAATCATTTGTCGGTTCTTCATGGGAACAGGCTAAATTAACAACAGAAATCAATGCTCTGGGGGTACTCTATCTTCTTAATTCAATTAAATTTCTTTCACCAACTACAAAATATTATCAGGCATCAACGAGTGAAATGTTCGGTTTGGGAAATGATAATGGATTTCAAGACGAAAATACTCCCTTTCATCCCCGCTCACCCTACGGTATTTCCAAATTATATGCATATTGGATGACGGTTAACTTCAGAGAATCATATGGTCTTTTTACTTCAAACGGAATTTTATTTAATCATGAATCCCCTATTCGGGGTATCCAATTTGTAACAAGAAAAATTACGGATGGAGTTGCAAAAATTAAACTTGGACTTGCAGATACTATTTCACTTGGAAATTTAGAGGCAAAACGTGACTGGGGATTTGCGGGAGATTATGTTGAGGCGATGTATTTGATGCTCCAACAAAAAGAACCCGATGATTTTGTTGTGGGCACAGGACAGTATCATTCGGTTGCAGATTTTGTTACGGCTGCTTTTAAAGTAGTTGGTATAACGGATTGGAGAAAATATATCGTAATTGATCCCCGTTTTAAAAGACCGGCTGAGGTACCCCATCTTCGCGCACGAATTGATAAAACAACAAAAAAATTAGGTTGGAAACCAAAGGCGTCATTTGAAGAATTGGTGAAGATGATGGTTGAGGCGGATCTTAAACGAAATAAAAAATAAATCACGAAATTTTGGTATGGAAACAAAAAATGTATATATTGTAATTCCTGCATATAATGAAGCTTTTGTATTGGGCCAAGTAATTGATGAAATAAAAAAGAACGGATATGTCAATATTATTGTTATTGACGATGGATCTTCGGATAACACATATGAAGCGGTTCGGGGTAAAAATATTATTTTTATTCGTCACAGTTTAAACCGGGGTAAAGGAGCAGCAATTAAAACAGGATTTGAAGCAAGTAAGCTGATTGGAGCAAATATAGCCGTTACGTTTGATGGAGACGGCCAACATGATCCTGCTGATATCAAGCCAATGATCGGGTTGATACAAAAAGGGTATGACGTAGTTATGGGAAAACGGAATTATGATGAAAAACATATTCCTCGTTATAAAGTTGTGGGAAATAAAATCGGCAATTTTTTTACGTGGCTTATATACGGGCTTTGGGTTAGTGATAGCCAATTTGGACTGCGGGTATATTCGCAAAAAGCAATCGAGAATATTCATCTTACTTCCGACCGGTATGAATTTGACAGTGAAATAATCCGGGAAATATCGCGTCATGGGTTAAAACATTGCGAAATGACGGCACACGTTAGATATACGGATTATGCAAAAAGTAAAAAAAACAAACAGTCAGTAATGGGTGGTATTAAGACAGTTCTCAGGATGTTGTTGTCGGGGTAAATAATAGATTTGATATTAATTAATTATTTGAAATTATGATAATTTATCTTATTCTCATCTGTGTTTCTCTTTGGTTTATTGGCAGTCGATTTGTAGCATTCATACGGCATGAACACAATCAGACAGCTTATAAATTCATTACTACTTTTATAATTTGGGGAGGAATTTTGTTTACTTCACTATTTCCTGAGGAGGTTCGTAAATTTTCTCGTCAGATGGGGTTTGGAGAAAATTTAAATACCCTTATTTTTTTCGGATTTGTTGTTGTTTTTATTCTTTTTTTCAGGCAACTTCGCAGTATTGAAGCTTTGGAGCGAAATATTACCGATCTGGTACGGCAGAATGCGCTGATTGAGTTGAGAGCTAAATTAGAACAAAAATCGATATGAACAAACCGCTTCCCCGCATTTCCATTATTACCCCCAGTTTCAATCAGGGAAGATTTATTAAACAAACAATAGATAGTGTGCTTAGTCAAAATTATCCGAATTTAGAATATATTGTTATGGACGGCGGATCAACCGATGATACCATTTCGATTCTTAAATCATATGGTGATAAAATAATATGGGAAAGTAAAAAGGATAAGGGTCAGTCTGATGCTTTAAATATGGGATTTAAGCGGTCGACAGGAGAAATTGTTGCTTACTTAAATTCAGATGATGTATATCTCCCAAACACACTGTTTACCGTAGGAGAATATTTTTTAGAAAATCCAAATATAATGTGGCTAACCGGGGATTATTTTATTATTGATGCAGAAAATAAAAAAATCCAGTCGTTTGTCGCAGGTTATAAAAAACTACTTCGTTATAATCCATCCCTTTTTCTATTATGCATTGCAAATTATATTATTCAGCCAAGCACATTTTGGAAGTCTTCTCTTTTTAAGGAAATAGGATATTTTAATGAATCATATAAATTCTGTATGGATTATGATTACTGGATGCGGATATTTCAAAAGTATTTCCCATCTGTACTACCCCGACATTTTTCCCTTTTTCGCATACACGATGCTTCAAAAGGAGGAAGTCAATATAAAGCGCAATTTGAAGAAGAACATGAGGTGGTTATAAAATATACAAAAAACGTTTTTATTCGGTGTGCTCATAAAATACATACCCAATTAATTGCTTGGATATATAATATTATTAAATAAAATATGAAAGAAACGAATTTAGAAATAAAAACAATTTTAGTAACAGGAGGGAAAGGATTTTTGGGATCGCATGTGGTTTCTTTATTGCAAAAAGAAAATGTAAAAGAGATTGTGTCCCCATCTTCAAAAGAATATGATCTTCGAAGTCAGGTCGTCTGTGAGGCGTTGATGAAAAAAGTACAGCCTGATATTGTGATTCATCTTGCTGCAAATGTCGGTGGGATCGGATACAATCGTGAGTTTCCCGGATCGCTTTTTTACGACAATTTAACAATGGGAGTTCACGTGATGCATGAGGCATGGAGAGCTGGAGTAAAAAAATTTGTGGCAATTGGGACCATTTGTGCATATCCGAAATTTACTCCTGTGCCTTTTAAAGAAGAAGATCTTTGGAATGGGTATCCTGAAGAGACGAATGCACCATATGGACTTGCCAAAAAAATGCTTCTTGTGCAATCTCAGTCATACAGAGCACAGTATGGATTTAACTCAATCTTTTTACTTCCTGTTAATCTGTATGGTCCGGGTGACAATTTTGATGATAAGAGTTCTCATGTTATTCCTGCCTTAATCAAAAAGTTTGTAAATGCAAAAAGAAACAATGAACCAAAGGTAACTGTTTGGGGAACAGGTGCGCCAACACGGGAATTTTTGTATGTTGAGGATGGAGCTCAGGCCATTGTACTTGCAACCAAACGGTTTGATAAATCAGACCCGGTTAATTTGGGTTCAAGTTTTGAAATCAGCATTCATGAACTTGCTCATCAGATCGGGGATGTTGTCGGGTACAAAGGGACTATTGAGTTTGATGTAACAAAGCCGGATGGCCAACCAAGACGAAAACTTGATGTATCACGTGCTGAGGAGGAGTTTGGTTTTCGCTCGACGACATCTTTTGAAGTCGGACTTAAACGGACAGTTGATTGGTATAAAAAAGAATTAAAAATTTAGGATTCAGAATGAAATGTCCTATTTAAAACAACTAATAAATAATCACTCTCCTTTGGTAATGAAACGTAAAAAAGAATATATTCAATATAATTTTGGATATCTAATCAATCAAAAGTTAGCACAAAAAAATGTTTCTGTTCTTGAAATTGGTCCGGGTATGGGGGAATTTATTTCATATTGTAATGAGCATGGAGTTGTCTCAGTTGATATTGTTGATTTAGAAAAAGAAGCCTTACAAGAAATTAAGAAAATATACCAAGTTCGAAATATGTGGTTATCGGGCGACGTTTCTTCAATTGAAGGTCAGTTGTCAAACTACGATATAATTATGATGACTCAGGTTTTGGAACATATTCCTCCAAACAACCATATTACCTATTTACGATCTCTTTATCGACTATTAAAAAAAGGTGGGTTCATCATTATTACTGTTCCCAATATTGGCAATCCACTAGCTATATTTGAAAGATATTATGATTATACTCATAAGACGGCGTTTACAGAAAATTCATTAACACAATTGGTGGATTTTTTAAATTTAAAAGGAGCCAAAATCAAACTTCAACCTTTTAATATTCCACAATACAGTTTTATTAATATTTTTCGATATTGTTTTCAACAAGTTTTACACATGTTGTTTAAAATATTGTTTATGATAAACGGAGGGGTTATTCCGAGTATTTTTACCACAAACATTACTCTCATCATCGAAAAAACTGTTTGAGCATATCAATCAAAGTGAATAGTAATGAATAGGTTTTTGCAGTATTTTGTTCAAATTTTAAATTTACAGAAATTGTCCGGGGATGTTTTAAAGGAAATGTAATAGAGATGGTTTTTAAATTTGAATGAAACGTTTTTAGTTTTGTGTGGGTGGCGTCTTTTCCAAATCCTATGTTTTTTATTAGATTTTCTTTTGGAAAAATACAAAGACCTTTATTCATAAGAAGCGTAAGTTGCCAGATATAATCCCACGTATCAATCTCTCCTTGAAGTGTTTTTTGGATAGCATTGATTCTTTTTTGGGCCATTAATTTATATAATGTCTCTTTATTTGTTGCGATATACATCAACCCTTCTTTTTCTGCTTTTTTATATTTCTCCCATGCTCTTTTCCAGGTTGCCCATCCCCAAATAAGTGAATGACGGCTAAAGTCGTAACTATCTTCAATCTTTTGTGCAATAAAATTATTTCCTGAAATCATCATGATCTTTTCATTATCTTTGTATTTTTGAAGGAGCTCGCTACAATAAGGAAAAAAGGTGGAGTTTGGTACGCAATCATCTTCAAGGATTATTGCTTCTTCAACTTGATTAAATACCCAATCAAGCCCTGATGCTACAGATATTCGACAACCTAGATTTGTATCGGAGTATTTTTTGAAAATTCTACATTTCCAGTTGACTTGTTCAATAATATTTCTTGTTATCTCAACAATTATTTTTTCGTTTTTATTTCGTGGACCATCGGATATAACAAACAATGTTTCAGGTTTGACCTTCGAAATCATCCGGAATACTTGTTTTGTAAGTTCTGGTCGATTAAAAATAATGAAAACAACGGGTGTTTTCATTCGCTTTTTTTATTATAAATCCAATCAATTCCCCATTTCATTTTTAGTTTCCAAATATCACACGCTCCATAACAACCTTCAGATACCTTCGTCATAATAAAGTTTTCCTGGATTTTTTTAAAATCATCGTGAAGAACTTTTTCGTTTCCGAGACCGTAATTGTGAATATATAATTCATGTCCACTCAGTAGCACTTTATAATAAAGTTTTATTAAGTCAGCATAGTCAAAATCGCCCCAAGCCTCTACTCGATTATTTCGAAACTCTTGATGAAGGGAAAGCGGAAGAAGTGAATAATTTCCGTTTGAATAAAAATCTACATAATAAGGAATAAGACTGGAGATGACAACAGGCACAGGCTTATCTTTTGGATAAGATTTGAAATAATCATTTAGCTTTAAAACAGAAAGATAATACCAAGGTCTTTCGGCGTATTTGAGATTGAGCATAATTTGTTTTTTGAAACGAATGAGATTGGTTGCCATGTAAAAACATATAAAAGCAACCAATAAAAATTTAAATCCTAAACTCAAAACTCTAAACAAATTAGAAATTCCAAATTCTAAACTTGGTTTTTTTTTAGATTTTAATAGTTTAGGATTTGAATAGGATTTAGGATTTAGAGTTTCTAATTTTCTGTATAGAATTGTCCAAAACATCACAAATCCAATAAGAATCGCAGGAATGACTTGGTAGAGATAGCGCATATCAAGAGAATAGAATGTTGACATAAAAAGGACTGATGAAATGAGGGATAATAATAAAGTAACTGCAAGTAAACGTGTTTTTCTCGAAAAAACTCCTAAAATAAGTCCGAGCATCCCAGGAATACCGATATAGAGAGGAACAATCGGTGTATTGTCCCAGAGAAAACGAACAGAGTATCCGCCAAATAATGCACGTATATATTTTGGTAAGTATTCTTCCATATAAATGAGTGAAAACCATCCTCCTGTGCTGTTTAAAACTTGAGTGGAGCCTTGGGTCTTTGGTAATAGAATTTTAATATATTCGAATAGAGTTGATATTCCTGGAATAAGCTCAAAATAAAGGAGAAGAAAAATAGTGACAATAACAGATATCCCAAAATGAAGTGCCCATTTTTTTAATTTCTTTTTATTTTTCCAGCCAATTTCAGTAATTAATTTTATTGCATAGAACAGTAAAAAAACACCAGTAAGAGTTGTGTGGGCATATTTGGTAATGAAAAAAGCAAATGGTAGAGCGCCTCCTACGATTGTTGTAATTTTATTTAATGGTTTTATCAATATATAAATATTGATTAAAAAAAGAAAAATAGTAAGATTTTCCGACATAGCAAGTGTCGGATACCAGTAGTTAAAATAATTCGTAATATAGAGAAAAAGGGAGAAAAATATTATTAAGTAACCAGTTATTGGTTGTTTACCCTGAGAGGAATCGAAGGGCTGGTTATTGGTTGTTAGTTTTTTAATGATGAGGTAGAAAAGAAAAAAGGAAAACAATGCAAGGAAAACATTACCAAAATAAAAGAAGCGAGCATCATTGTTTATCATATAAAACGGGATCAGAAATAGTGAATATAGGGGTGGTACCCGAGGAGTCATAACACGACCTTCCCGAACGATTGCAAATTGATTGTTTATGACAAAATTGCGGGCAGGGGCAACATAATGAATTGCGTCAGGATATGGTTCAAAATTGGGAATAAGGGTGCGGGAGGAAAATGGGTTTCGGGCAAGGAAAAGGAGAAAAATAAAGAAACAGATTACAAATATCCAATGTTTTTTTATAAATACTACCATATGTCATTCCGGCGAAAGCCGGAATCTATTTTGTTTTCTGGATCCCGATTTTCCTGACTTCCGGCAGGCATGGTATCGGGATGACAGAATATATTTGTTAAATAATGTTTAATTCTATCATAAATAGCTATATTGTGGTTTAAAATATTGATAAAATAGACTATGCAAACTGTTTCTATCATTATTCCTGTTTACAATGAGGAAAAACGAATAAATAAAACGATTGAGGAAGTAATAAATGCAGATACGCTTGGAATGAATAGAGAGATAATCATTGTGGATGATGGAAGTAGCGATGGGACAGTATATAATGTCAAAAGTCAGATGTTAAAAGTAAAAAATAAAGATCAAAAATTAAAAGTTATATTTATAGAGAGAAAAATAAATGAGGGGAAGGGGGCAGCGCTTAAGGCGGGATTTGAAAAAGCAACCGGAGACATACTAATGGTGCAGGATGGAGATTTGGAATACTTTGTAAAAGATTATCCGGTATTACTTAAACCATTTATTAAAAATGAAGCGCAAATTGTTTATGGAAGTCGCAATAAGGCAAGGGAAAAATATGGAACATCCTATTCATATCTTTCATTTTATTGGGGAGGAATTCTTTTGACTTGGATTGTTAATATTCTATTCGGAATACATTTATCAGATCAAGCTACTGGTTATAAAATATTTTCTAAAAAAATAAAGTATCTGCTTCTTAAGCCAAATGAAAATAGGTTTTCGTATGAAGTTGCGCTTACTGCAACACTGGCAAAAGAAAAAATACCTTTTGTTGAGGTTCCGATTCATTATCAGCCCCGTTCAATTAAAGAAGGAAAAAAGATTGACATAATGGACTTTATTGATAGTGTTATTGTGGCGGTTAAATATAAAATTGTTTTATAAGTTATCATATTGTGTTTGTTATTCCCGCGCCATGCCTGCCGGCAGGCAGGTAGGCGGGAATCCAGTCTGGATCCCGGCCTTTGCCGGGATGACGGTGAGAAAAGAACATTTAAGAATAATATTTATAAAATATGATAAAAAAGACTGCACTTATTCTCGGAGTAGTATTAATCCTATTCTTTTGGAAAAATACTATTTTACACATCGGGACTCAAAGTCATGACTGGTATGATGGGTCTTTTATGGTATGGAGCATACAGACAAATATTAATCACTTTAAAAATTTTCGGTTTGATAAGATTTTTGAGACAAATGCAATGTATCCTTTTCCTCAATCTCTTTCATTTACCGACCATCTTTTTGTTCCGTCATTTATTGCCTTGCTTATTTCATTTTTCTCGTCTAATCCCATTTTACAGTTTAACCTGCTTTGGATTTTAAATCATATTGCAGTTTTTCTGACTTTTTATTTGTTTGCCGGAAGATTTACCAAAAACTTTTGGTCACGGATAATTCCTGCATTCTATATGTCATTTGGTCCGTATTTTTTTCTGCAGTTCGGGCATTTGCAGATGGTATTTTTATGGCCGTTATTTTTAAGTTTGTATTATTTGCTTGATCCTAAAAAAAGTGTTAAATCAATTATAGTAAGCGGTATTTTTCTTGGAGTGCAATTTTTGACGGGAACATATCTGGGGCTTTTAGGATTAACAATAATATTTCTTTATTTTATTGTTGAAATTATTAAAACAATCTTTATCAAATCAACATTTATTAAAAAACAGGTATTTATTTCTCAGCTGAAATCGTTTGGATTGTTTTTTATTAGTTTTGTAATTGTTGCCGGAGTATCAATATATGGTTACCTTTTATTAAATCAAACATATCATCCGAAACGGGATCAGGGTGAGTATGTCACTTTTTCAGCTCATGCCTCAGATTATCTTTTTCCTCTCCCCCTCCGATCTTCTTATATTTATAAACATCTTTCTCATTGGACTGATTTGAATAAACATAATTATGGAGAGCAGGCTTCATTTGTTGGATTTGTGCCGTTGTTGGTGATTGGTGGTTACATTTTTATGTCATTGCGAGGAGTGAAGCGACGAAGCAATCTCAAAGGGATTGCCCCGCTCTCCCGTGAAAGAGGTATCGCTCGCAATGACAAGTTGTACCTATGGTTAGGATTGCTGATTATTACTGGCTTTGTTTTTTCCCTTGGTCCGCGTATGAATTGGAATGGAAAATATCTTGTTACTCCCCTTCCTTACTGGCTTGTAATGAAAGTATTTCCGCCGATTGCCATAATGCGTGCAGTTGCACGATGGTATTTTTTGGTTATATTTGCTGTTTCCATCTTTATGATTTTCGGTATTGATTTGCTCTTACATCGATTCAAAAAATTTACTCCAATAATTATTGGAGGTTTATTAGTATTAATTTTTTTCGAGTTTTATCCTTCCCCTATTCAAACAATTTCCCGCAGTTGGAAAACAAACTCATATATATTTTTACAAAAACAATGTCAGATAAAATCCGGTCCAATACTTGAGTATCCGATTGAATATCGGGCAGATGATTTTACTTATGTGAATAATCTTCAGTATAAAACAAATATTCTTATGTCATCAACTTTGCACACCTGTCCTTTTTTAAGCGGGTTTTCAAGTTATGAACCCCGACTTTTTTTAAAATGGAAGGATCAATTTGATATGAACGGATTTGACCAAAAAACAATGGATATTCTACAAGAACAGAAATTTATGTATATTAAAATTAATTTAAAAGCACTATCTGCTAAAGAACAACAAAATACAACTTTATTTATACATACGAAAAAATTAGAATTAATCTATAAGGATTTGGAAATACTTATTTATAAAATCATTTACTTAAATTAAATTTTATGATCTCTGTTCTGATCTGTTCATATAATGCTGAGAGGTTTATTACAGACACAATTGTGTCTGTTTTGAGTCAAACATACAGGGATATAGAGATACTGATATTGGATAATTGTTCAACAGATAAAACCCGGCAAATATTAAAAGAATTTCAAACAAAAGATAATAGAATTACTATATTTTTTGGAAAAGACAATATGGGTCCGTATGCAGGGCTTAATTATCTTCTTGATAAAGCAAAGGGAGAATTTATAGCCATCAATGACCATGATGACATATGGTATCCGGAGAAATTGGATAAGCAAGTACAATTTCTCAAAAAAAATGAAAAGTATGTTGGGTGCGGAAGTGCAATCATTAACTGGTATGAAAAATACAATACCTATTTTTATCGTTCTCATCCGAAAAATGCGGATGTGGCGTGGCATACTTCCCTTCTTTTTAAAAATAATGGTTACAGATATGACTTAACGAAAAAAGTCGCCACAGATTTCTATTTTATAAAAAATATTTTAAGTCAAAATACAAAAAAGATATATAATTTTCCGGAGCCGTTTGTTCTACGCCGAGTATTTAAAGAATCAAATAATCTTTCAGGAAAATGGATGAAGAGTATATCTTTCCTTGAAATATTAATACTAAATGTCGGATTTATAGATAAACTTACTATTTTATTTCGTAAGATATTTCCTAAAGAATTTATTGAATTGATAGTTAATCGCTTTTGGAAAAACAACATTCCAAAAATATATCAAATATATGTATCAGCTTATAAAATCTCTTAATTTAGTTTTTTCTCATCCGTTAAATAAAAATAAAAAATGGATAACGCTTATACGTTTAATTTGGTGGAAAATAAATCAAGTAATTATTCATATTCCGGTAATTGTTCAACTTACCAATAATAGAAAATGTATTTGTTACCCTGAGAGTTCAAACGGAGGACTTATTTATTATGTACGATTGTTTGACTATGATGAGATGTTATATATATTAGAGAGTCTTAGGATCGATGATGTTTTTATTGATATAGGAGCAAATATTGGTATTTATTCACTTCTTGCATCCTCAGTTATCACAAAAGGAAATATATATGCGTTTGAACCTTTTCCAATGTCATATATAAGATTGGAAGAAAATATAAGATTAAACGATATAAGGAATATTCAAGTTGTTAAAAAAATAGTATCAAACGATTCCAGATTTGAATATTTTAAGACCGAAAAAGAATCCGAAATAAATCATATTGCATATAAAGATAAAGAAAGATTAACACGAATTTCCTCGGTGAAACTTGATGATTTTATAAATAAGAACAATATAAAAAATATTAGTCTTATGAAAATTGATGTTGAAGGAGCTGAAATGAAGGTCTTGCAAGGGGCTGAAAAAAGCATTAATAATAAAAAGATTTTAAAAATATTAATTGAATTAAATAAAAATAATCAACATTTTGGGACAGATAATCAAAAAATTGCCAAATGGTTAGAAAAAAAGCAATTTACTTTATATTTTATGGAAAGAGGTAACTTAAAAAAAGTTATTCATTTAAATGAAATTAATAACGATAAGATTATTAATCTTTTAGCCGTTAAAAACATTTAGTTATCGATATATCGTTAACTGAATTATGTAGTAGATAAATGAGGATGATCTTTTTTGACTAGTTAATAATCAATACGGGCAATAGTAATGGATTATTATGAAGGGATAGTTTTTAAGAATTGAGATATAAATTTTTTTTGGGAAAATTTGTCTTGAAGTATTTGATTTACTGTTAAAGGAGTTGTTTTCTGATAAAATAGTTGTTTAGTATTCAAAATGAGTTCTTTCATAGTATTAAATAGATGAAAATTTGGATTGAGGCAAAGAATTTTAATTATCTCAGGTAAACCTCCTCCGTCAAAAAGTATGGGAATACAACCTGCAGAAATTGCTTCAATCGGGGCAATTCCAAAATGTTCAAATTTGATAGGATCTTTTTTCGGGTCTTCCCCATATCCGGCAGCATGCCAATAAATTTTGGATTTAAGAAGTATTTCCTCAACCTCACTTCGTGTTGTATTGAAATGAAAATAAATCGGATAGCCTTTTGTCATTTCTTTGAGATGTTCTACAAAGCGGATGCTTGAAGGTTCGTTTCCTACTCCACCGATTAGGTGTAATTGTAAGTTGTTGGTTACCTGGTTTGCTAGTTTGCTGGATATTTGGAATTTGGAATTTTGTACTATTTTTTTTGGATTTAGGATTTTGGATTTAGGATTTAACTTATCATAAAGTTGTTTAAACGCTTCAATCATTACTTCTTGTTTTTTGCCATGGCCAAGAGTGAAAAATCGGCCAAGGGAAACAATCCAATTACTTTTTGTCGTGAGTTGATGGCCATTAGTCGTGATTAACTTTATTGGAGGATAAACTATATGTGTTTCTTTATCCCAATATGTTTTGGTCCAGGCGGCCACATATTTTGAATGGGTAATAAATAGATTGTATGAATCAAGTCGTTTTCTCATATCGGGGTATATTCCGGCGTGGAGTCGATCATTTATTTTTTCTTTTAAAAAATTTGGGAATAGTGATTGAAGATTTGTTTTTTGAAAAAATATAAGAACAAAATTGAAGATGCCTGAACGTATTCTACTAGGAAAGTGAACATAATAGATATTTTTTTTAGCAAAGCCATAGGTGTAGTCCATAAAAGAGAGGTTGATAAATAGGTCGGGTTGTTGGTTATTTAGTTCCTGGTTATTGGTTGCTTGTTGCTTGTTGCTTGTTGTTTTGGGTTTATTCGTTCCTCGAAGTTTGAAGGACGAAGTGGAAGGATTTAAAATATCAAGGTTTGTGGTAATATTTATTCCTGAAAGGTCTATTCCCAATTTTGACTTTATTGCTTCTTTTGAAACAGTTCCACTTGATAGCAGTGTTATTTCATATCCAGTATCGCGAAGAACTGTTGCCATATTACACGCAACCACTTCTCCTCCGCCTAATCCGGAGAGCCATTTATCGTAAATTATTGCGGTTTTCATTCGTTTTTTAATAATTGTTTGATAATTTGAATCATTATATCTTTTTCTTTTGGATCGCTTGTTGCGATAAGAAGAGCAAGAGCAACTAAAGTATTATTGTTTATTTTTTTTTCATTATTTTTGTTCCATAAATAATTATTTTTTTCTAAGTAATAAATAAAAAATAGCGATGCAATACGTTTGTTTCCATCGGAAAATGGATGATCTTTAATAATAAGATATAAGAGGTGTGAGGCTTTATCACTTACAGAAGGATAAAGTTCTTTTTTTTTGAACGTTTGATAGAGTACCCCAATGACACTTATTAGACCATTACTCATTTCATAACCGAATAGGTCTGTGCTTTCTTTTTTTGTAAATAATCTTTGTTTTATTTGAACAAGAAGCCTATTGCATTCGTTATAACTTAGATTAAATTCAGGTTTTTGTCCTTTAAGTTTGGGAAAAGTATTTTCATCGTATTGGTAAAGAAGAGAAAGAGAATCAGAGTATTCATTTATGATGCTTATAAGATATGATGTTTTATCCTTTAATTCTTGATGTTTTGATTTATTTTCAATAAAATGGATAACGTCTTGAAGCTCTCTTAATTTATTTGTATGTATTTCCAGTTTTTTTTGATTGAGAATATATCCATGAATAAGGTAATTTTTAAGCGTATTAGTTGCCCATATACGAAATTGAGTTGCCCTTTGAGAATTTACTCTATACCCTACAGAAATGATTGTATCTAAGTTGTATAATTTAACAGGTTTGTCTGACAGAGGAATGTGCATTTTTTGCACATTGCTTTTTTCCTCAAGTTCTTTTGACATAAAAATGTTTTTAATATGTCTTGTGATAACGCTTCTTTCTGTATTAAATAATCGGGAGATTTGTATTTGAGTAAGCCAGACAGAATCTTTTTCAAGTTTTACTTCCAATTGAGTTATTCCGTCTTTTGTCTTGTAAATAACAATATCACCTAACACTCTTTTTTTATTGAACATTTCTGTGGTTTTCATATTGTTTTATTGTGTTGTCATTCCCGCAAAGGCAGGGACGACGTCTTGGATTTAATCTTCTGTAATTGTCCTCGTTTTTTCCCCAGATAATACGGCCAAAGAAAAAAGAAAAATAAAGTGACTTTAAGGTATTGAAATTGTTGAAAAAACTTTTCTGGATTCTTTATTCCATATCCGAAATGAAGTAGAGATTTAATTGAGAATTTAATATATTCTGAAAAATAAACTTTGATGGGAAAATGATAGATCAGGTGAAGCAGTCTGCCTTTTTCAACATGATAGACAAATAACGGAGAGAGTTCTTTGGATGAAGCGCTGTGTTGGTGGTATGCGATAGCTTTTGGGGTATACATTAGTTTATATCCGAATTTTTTCGCCCGTTCTGATATTTCAACATCTTCATAATAAAGAAAAAAGGATTCGTCTAATAGGCCAATTTGATCAAAAACTGACTTTCGATATAAAGAAGCAACACCGCATACTGCGTCAATCTCTTCCTCTTTATTGTATTGTCCAAAATCTTCCTCATATTGTTGTACTTTATTTACAGGTGTAGCTCCTCTGTCTTGTCCATAGCCATTTGAAAATATATGTATTCCCGCGTTTTGAATTTTATTTGTATTTCCCAAATACACCTTTGGATTTACTGCAAAAACCTTTTCATTTTTTTCGGCGACCATAACTAATTCTTTTAGCCAATCTTTATGTACGATGCAATCGTTATTAAGAAGTGCGATGTATTTTCCTTTTGTTTTTTTTATCCCGGCATTATTTCCTGCGGCAAAACCAAGGTTTTGGGGTAAGTATATGGTTGTTAGTTGGTGGTTGTTAGTTACTAGTTTCTGATTTTGTTTGTCATCGCGAGCGAAGCGCGGCGATCTCGTCGGGATTGCTTCGTCTCTTTGTTCCTCGCAATGACAGAAAGAGTCAATCACCTCTTTACCCCCATCCTTCGATCCATTGTCAACAACAATAATCTCAAATTTATTCTTTGGGTAATTGAGTTGCAATACCGAATTGAGTGTTGCTTCGATTATTTTTTTTCCCTGGTAATTGAGGACGATAATTGAGCAAAAAGGCGTCTGCATAGTATTATTGTACTAAAAAAAGACTAAAATCTAAACTCTAAACCCTAAATTCTAAACAAATAATGCAAAACTTCAAATTTAAAATGCTGGAAGAGCTTAGTTTATTAAATTACTTAGAATTTAATATTTCTGATTTAAATAGGATTTGATATTTGGAATAAAGTTCTGCACAAATATTCGAACTTGTTATAATAAATATCACTAAATAAATTTTTTCTCAATACATATAAACAAACAAAAAAATATTTCAAAAATAGATCGGTTTTTAAACTTGCTTATTCCAATAGGTATTTTTTTAATTACGCTTATTGTTTCCGGATATTTTTCGACCATTGGAGCTGATCCTCACCATGACGGCATAATGCTGAAGCCTGCGCTTGATATGATTGCGGGAAAAGTATTGTTTAAAGAAAGCTTTGCTCAATATGGTATTCTCACAACAATAATTCAAGCTCTCGCATTAAAAATATTCGGCAGTTATCTCATTACAATCAGACTCCTCACTGCTTTTTTTTACTCACTTATTTCACTTCTGCTTTATTTTATTTACAAAAGATTTCTCCCGAGATTTCTTCTTATTGTCTCTCTCTTTATTTGGCTTTTTATGGCGCCTTATTATCTCGTTACTTTCCTTCCCTGGTCGTCTGTGTATTCTTTATTTTTTCAACTGCTTGTTGTTTACTTATTTATTTTATTTTTAGAAAACAAATCTTTTAAATATTTTATTTTCGGAAGTATTGTTACGGCAATAATATTTTGGTTTCGTCAATCAGTGGGCCTCTTTACTTCATTAGCTGTAATTGTTTATTTTATTTATTTATTTATTACAAAACGTATTGAAAAGCAGGTCTTAAAAACATATCTTTTATATTACTTTTCAATATGTTTATCTGTTTCATTTATTTTTATTCTTTATTTATTTTTAAATCATTCTCTGAACGATTGGTTTAAACAGTCAATACTTCTCCTGTTTGTTTGGGGAGCAAACTACAGTGATGGTTTTGGTTTTTTAAATTTTATTAATAGTATGCTCGTCATCTATCCTCTCACACCTTCAATCAGCTTGATTCCGATCTGGTTATTATTGCCTCTTTCGATTATTATTCTTCAGATTATTCACTTTAAAAATAAAATTCTCTCATTTGTTATATGTGTCAGTCTTGCCTCATGGCTTCAATATTATCCCATTACTTGTTCCCGGCATGAATATTGGGGAGCAACTCCTATGATTCCTCTTTTTTGTCTTTTGATTTATCAACTTTGTGGAAGGTTTACACTGTCTCAATGGACTATACCGAAAAATCTCGTCAAATACGTCACTCTTTTGATAATAATATTTTGTTTTTTTCCGGATATTTCTGCGCGGATTTATCAGGGATTATCAGCGTTAAATAAGAATTATCAGTATGTAGAGCGTCCCAGAGTGCTTAAAGGAATGAAGCTGAGTATAGCTGAGGCAAAATTTTATCAAAATTTATCAGACGAATTTGCAGATTATTTTAAGAGAAATCCTAAAGGAAACATAGTTAACAATACTCCCGATCCGCTTTATTTAACTTTTGATGTACGGATAAAAAATATCCAACCAATGTATGCTTCCTGGCCAATAGTAAGTAATTCTATTTATCCGAACTTTACAAACACTTTGAATACTTACATCAAAAAAAATAGACCCTTAGTTATTGTTTATAAAGGAAAGAAACCTCAAGGATATTGTGAGATGGAAAACAAAGGTTATCTTTACTTTACCTCACTTGCTCTTCCGTGTGAATAAGGAAAACAATCGAGCAGTTATTGTCGAGAAAAATAAAATATGGTGGTGAGCGAACTATTTTCAAGTTCCTTTATCTCGCCGATTTTTTTTAAATTCCGGATTAATATCTGCAATTTCTGTCTTTGTTCTTGATTAAAAAAATGAGCTTCAAAAATAATGTTTTTTAACCGATTTATCTTACCGGTTGCAAAAAGATCTTCAAATACTGCATATTCAGCTCCTTCAATATCAATTTTTACTAAATCTATATTTTGATCAATATAATGAGAGAGTTTGTCAGTTTTGACCATATAGGTTTTGTGAGGGAGATCCTGGTTTAAGGTCAGTCCTGAATCTAAATTTTGAATATCGTCAATAATGGTAAAAAATGAAGCTCGGGATTTTTTATTATAAAGAGCGATATTGTGTACGGTAACATTGGTGAGATGATTTGCTTTAATATTTTTCAGTAATAATTTAAAGTTGTATTTGTCTGGTTCAAAAGTGACAACTTTTAAATTCCGATTGAAATACTTATACCAAAGAGTCACGAGTCCAATATTTGTACCCAGATCATAAAAGCTATTAATTCTGAAGTACGAATAAACTGATTTACAGAAAACTTCATTAAACATATAAAAAAAGGTTACAAAATTGCCGACGTAGATTGTGTAATTGAAAGACCAAAGACGTACAGAATTAATTTTCTTTTTTAAGGTAATGACAAGTAAAAGCATTATTACGAGCTTAAAGTAGTCTAAATATAATAACAGCTTAACCCAAAACCACAGACGCTTATTATTATAAATTCCTTTAAGACCTAAAAAAACATTGGAAAATATTTTTAAAATCATTTATTTAGTATTGTATAAAGTTTGAAAATTCCCTTATCTGTTTTCGGATCAATTTCTTTTAAAGTAAAATTCTTTTTAAAAAAATTAAATAATTCCCATCTGTCTTGAGTATAAACTAATATAGTATTATTTATTATTTTATTGAAATTCGGTATTAAATATCGTCTATGATAATCAGGCAGAACAGTTGTCATTACGCCGGGATTAAGCGGTAAAGGAGTGTTAATTTTATTTTCCAATACGATTTCCGTATCATGGAATTTGCTCAGGATAATCACGTTGTTTTGTGTCAAGGAATACATATTTTTTAAATCCTGATATTTAAACAATATTTTTGGATTATATTTTACCCTTGTAGTAAGAGTGGGATCATTCAGGTTTGTAATTGAGATTGTGATAAAAACTATTGTAAATAAAATAAATGGAATATAATAATATTGAGAAAATACTTTTATCTTATGTATAAAAAAATATACAATAATTACGATCTCGAGAAATACAAAGGGGCTTAAATTGACAATATTATTCGGGTGGGACCTGCTTATAAAATAACTTAGAATAGCTACATTGTGAATACTTAAGAATATTAATGCAAGTGTGATTTTATCCTTGTCTTTTTGAAATACGGAATATATTGCTAAAGTAACTCCGATTATGAGAGTCAGAATTACTACGTAATAATTACCGAAAAGTGGTATTTCTTCAGCTCCAAATCCATCTTTATAGATATTTGCGAATTGAATATAATTAAAAATAGTGGGAAAAATTTTATGATATTCATATTCCTTAATAAAGATTAAAGCAAATAATGAAAGTGAAATAAAAATAAATAGAGCAGTTTTTTTTAGGAAAAGGAGAAAAGTTTGTTTAAAATTAGTGCTGTGAATATAACAATCGATTGCAATGGTAAAAATAAACGCGGGAACAATAAAAAAAGCTGTTTCTAAAGACCAAAATATTGCAATTGAACTAATCAGAGAAGCAGATAAAATTTTATATTTTCTTGGAAAGTAAAGAATGATAAGTACAATCAGAAGTCCAAATCCAAATCGAAGCGGTCCTGTTGACGGATATAAAATACCCCCCCATTTTGAAAAATATGTTTGAAAAGAAATGACGATCATTGTCAGAATTATTGAGAGTGAAAGGTTTTTGGTAATCTTTACAAAAATAATAAGAAACCCGATAAAATATAATCCAAATAGCGCCAGATTTAACAGATGAAAATTATTCATATTTATACCGATTGGCGCGAGTATTGTTTTAATAAAGTGGATTGATAAATAGCCGTATTGGGAAGGAGCGTCGCTCAATATACTTTTACCCTGACTGATTTCATATGCGGGTCCTACATAAAAAGAATAGTGATGAATATCAAAGTGTTGTGGGGAAAAAAAAAGTAAAAAGAGAAACATTGCACACAATGAAAAAAAAGTAAAGATTTTATTTTTCATATTAAATAACTCACCAATCATAAATGTATTTAATATAACTACAAGAGTAATAATGACAAAAAATGTTTTAATCGGAAATAAATCAATATATTCAAAAAAATAAGAAGAAATATTAAAGATTAAGAAAAAATTAATAAAAAATATTCTTATGGCATTTTTAATATTATGATTTTGTTGAAAACTATAATAAGCCGGAATTGCTCCAAGTGTTGTCAGAATAATATACCGATAACTGATAAGGTGGTTTACGTGCTGTACAACATAGATTTGGATGAGACTTAATGTTGCAAGTGCAATAAATCCGAAATAAAGATATATCTGTTTTATTTTTGTATCAGGATGGATGCAAATTACTGTTGTGAGAAATATTACTATAGAGCAAACTTGAAATATCAACCATTCACTTGGTTCAGTCTGGTCATATTTAAATATAATAAGTAAAGAGATAATAAAGAGGATGACAATCGAGTAGATAATCGAAAAAAATACTTTATTAACCGGGTTCAAGTATGTTTTTTTTTGAAGAAGGGATTTAATAAAGGACATACGGATTATGTTTGTTTAAAAATGCTTTTTACAATATATTTGGGTCTTTGTTTAACTTCTTCAAATATTTTACCGATATATTCCCCTAAAATACTTATTCCAAGTAACTGGATTGATCCGATGAATAAGACGGCAATAAGTATGGTGGTTGTACCTTTTGGCGCCATATCCGGTAAAGCTATTCTAAGAACAATTTGTACGATCATAGCAATAAATGAAAGAATAAACGTCAGTAATGAAATCATAGTCATCATTTGGATAGGAACATATGAAAAAGAAAAAATTCCCTTTGTTGCCCAGTTAAAATTCTTATAAAAATTATTTGTTGTCTGTCCAAACATCCGTTCAAGCCGATTGTAAGGTATGCCAATTTGCCTGAATCCCACCCAAGCGCGTAAGCCCCTTAAGAATCTGTCTCTTTCGGGAAATGTTTTTAATACATTGACTACTTTCCGGTCAATGAGGGAAAAATCACCTGCGTCAAGTGGAATTGAAATATATGACATATTATGGAATAAGCGGTAAAAAAGTTTATATGCAAGTTGCATAAGTAAAGGCGCTTCTCTTTTAGTACGTACTCCGTACACAACATCATATCCCTTGATCCATTTTTTATAAAACTGTTCAATCATCTCCGGGGGATCCTGTAAATCACCATCCAAAAAAACAATCGCGTCGCCTGTTGCCTCATCCATGCCACTGGTGAATGCCATTTGAGAGGAAAAGTTACGGGAGTGATTAATGGCTATTGTATGCTTATCTTTTTTAACAATTTTATTGAGAAGTTCTTCGGTATTGTCAGGGCTGCCATCATTTACGAAAATGATTTCATAATCAACATTAATTTTTTGAAATATTTTTTCTAAGCGATCATGCATTATTGGAATTGCCTGTTCATCTTTATAACAAGCAATAATGGCTGAGATTTTTTTGTTCTTCATTTTTTATCGTGTTAAATTTATATACCAAGGTGAATGATCATTTAGCATTTTTGGAACTAAAGAAGATACTACATCAGCTGATTTTGGCCAAACTGACTTGATATTTTTAAATAGTTTTATCACTTCCCTATCTTCTTCGGCCCAGTGGGAAAATCCGTCATGCAAGTAATCGCGATCCCGTCCTGATCCGACTAAAATCATTGGTATTTTTTCGTGATTGACATAATTGCGGATTGTCTCGAATGGTCGATAGAGGAGAAACGGTGTAATTGAAAAAACAACAGGAATTTTTCCTCCCAGTGAAAGACCTACAGCAATACCGATCATTGCTTGTTCAGATGCTCCTACATTAAAAAAGCGATTCGGAAATTCCCTACGTATTTGATCCCAGATACGGTATCCCAAATCTCCGGTCACGATTACAATGTTTTTATTTTTTTTCATTGCTATATATATTTTATCAGCAAAGCGTCGTCTTAAGTTTTGGCTGTAATCGGTCATTTGAGGGTATTGATGGCCAATGAATAATCACTTTCTTTCATAGTGCAATAATGCGAATCCAGTCCTTTTAAAAATGAAAATTGATCTGATGAAGTTTTCGCAAAAATGATGGTTGGCCTGCTTGTTTTTAATGAAAGTTTTTTTGTAATTTCTGCAGTACTGTGACCATTGATTTTTACTATTTTAAATCCGAATCCTTTAAAACGATTCATAAGAGATATTGAAGAAATCGGATCATATCCTCCCCATCCATTGACCGACACAATGATTCTAAGATTTATCACATTTAAATCATGGATTATTCGAAGACTTTCCCAAATACTACCCTCTGCACATTCACCGTCTGAAATAAGGCAATATACTGTCTTATTATTGTTCGACAAAGCCATACCAAGGGCAATCGGCAGTCCCTGGCCAAGACTTCCCGTTGAGGCGTCTATTCCGATTTTAGGATTTCTGTCAGGATGAACGCCGAGTTTATTAAGATCCGGATTGTTAAGATAGTTATTTTTTTCAAGAATAATATAAAGGGCAACAGCCGCATGACCGTTGGAGAGGATAAATTTTTCATCAGGTTTTTTGACTGAATAAACAGCATCAATAATGTCGATTGAACTTAAACATGAACCGATGTGTGAGGAATTATATTTATAAAGTACTTCAAGTAGTCTTGTCCGTATCTTTTTTTGGTTATTTGTAAGATGAATTTTCATGTTTTTTTGGCGTCTAAACAAATATTTCCGAGTTTAATATTAATTTTTTGGTCCAGTAATTTTAAATTAGTGTTTAGTATATACTTTTTAATGGATTTTGGGAGAGGGATAAGCCAGAGCAGATGTTTAAGGGACAATATATTGTTTGGTGAATATGTATTTATTACATTAAATTTATTTTTTTGAAATATTAAACCCATTGTTATCGGACTATATAAAAAAGTATGTTCGATGTCAAAAATAGGACTTCTTTCGCCAAGGAATTTTGATGAAAAACTATTGATGTTATGGTTGAATGATAAAATTGATCCATTCTGTTTCAAAAGTTTGAAACAAATGGATAAAAATTGATTTGGATTTGGTATATGATCAAATGTCTGAAAAAAGAAAATAAAATCAAAACTATTGGGTTCAAACAGATCGGATTTTAGGATGCTTATTTTTATATTATTTTTTATCCGTTTATCGGATTTTTTGACTGCATCGATACTGGGTTCGACTCCAAATATATTTTTAAATCCAAGCTCATAGATTTTATTAAGGATAAATCCGTTTCCACATCCGACTTCTAAAATCCGGGCTTTTTTCGGTAGTGTCTTAAGGGTAGGCATAACACTATTAATGTATGTTTCTGTGAGATTATGTATCTCGTCATCATAGGTAAGAAAACTTTTTTCGTACAGTTTGTTTAAAATAGTACGGTCGGCAACAGGATTTGAACGGACCAATCCGCACTTGTTACATTTGACGAGTTGATAATGGATTTTGTCAGGTAGTCGTCTGGCTGAAAATGTTTTGACGTTAAGATCAGATATCCTGAAGTTTTTTTTATATAATATCTGATAATTATTTTTACTTTCACAAATGGGACAAGCGACATTTATGAGTTTCATATCAATAATATTTATGATTTTTTTTAAACCAGTCCCATGTTAATTTGAGTCCTGTCTCAAGATTGGTTTTGGGCGTCCAATTAAGGAGTTGTTTTGCTTTTGAAATATCTGCTACCCAGTTTGATGTGTCCCAATTTCGTCCCTTCATACTCCCCCATTTAAATGAGGTATTTTTGTTAGTAACTTTAATTGCTGCTTCAACAGTTTCTTTGATAGTTGATTGAACACCGGTACCGATATTGAAATATTCTCCCGGATTATGTTTTAGTTCATCGATTTTTAGATATGCATCAACCATATCTTCAACATATATCTGGTCCCGAGCTGTTTTGGGTGAAACTAAATTCATCGGTTCTTTTAAAAATAGCGCTTTCATAAGTGTGGGTATAAATCTTTTTGGTTCTTCGTATGGGCCATATACGGAAAATGGACGGATTGTTACGATGGGTTTTTTTTCCTGTTTGGCGATATGGCTGCAAAGGAGGGTCTGGGCGCATTTTGTTACGGCATAATAACTGGCCGGTTCAAGAATGTCATTTTCGCGCATTGCAAATTTTTTAAAACCATATTCTGAAGAACTTCCGGTATTGACAAAAAGTTGATATTTGACTGTATTACATGCTTTAAGCAGATTAAATGTTCCCAGAATATTTGTCTGGATTATCAAATCCGGTTGATTTTGGTCGGAGTATGCGCCGTTTGTGGCAAGATGATAAATAACTGAGGGATTTACTATTTTAACTATTTTGGTAAGCTTTCGTGTGTCGGATAAATCTGAATGATGAACCGTTACAGATTCGAGCAGATCGTTTATCCGCCATGTCTTAGCATTTTTTCTTAATATGAGGTGAATATTTTGTTTTTCCTTAACAAGACGTCTGAGTAAAACAGATCCGATAAAGCCCGATGCGCCGGTTATTAAAAATGTATTTTTCATAAATCGTTACCGAGTAGCTTTCTATTATACCTGAAATAAAAATTAAGATATACAAAAAATAAATCCTAAACTCTAAATCCTAAACCCTAAACAAAGAAGACAAGATCTTAAATCCTAAACCCTAAAATCTAAACAAATTCTAAACCATTAAGTGAGTTTGGATTTTGAGGATTTGAGAATTCCGCCAAGAATAAGAGAGAGCTCGTGAGCTTCTTTCCATAAAACTCTTAATTTATCCTTTTTGTTTGGAAATTCGATTGATAATAAACGAAGCCAGTAAAGTGTTTCTTTAGATTCTTTTCGAGCAATAGTTACTTTATTGATAAAATCTTTTCTGCTGTTACATGCATTTGCTTCCATGTAATTTGCCCCAATACTTGTTCCGCTTCTAATAAGTTGATCTATGAGAGGTTTTGAAACTATTGTTATAGTAAGTATTTTACAGAATAAAATCAGATCCTCACTAAATAAGGTAACTCGTTCTTCTAAGTCGTATTGTTTAGTTTGAGATTTATTATTTTGTTCCATTTGTTTTAGGTTTGGAGTTTATAGTTTTTTTGCATGATTTGTTTAGGATTTAAGGTTTATGATTTAGAGTTTAAGTTAACGTATAATATTGCGCAATGGATTACTTGTCCTGAGCGAAATCGAAGGATAAGCGACAAAAGACAGTAAATAGATTGATGGAAAAGGAAATAGGAATAAAATCTGATATCATATTATTTATGAACACATCATATCCTTTTTTTAACAAAGTCAAAACATACAAAGAAATCGAGAAGATTGCGGAGGAACTGCGGACTCAGGGAAAGAAAATTGTTATGGTATCGGGGTGTTATGACATTGTCCATCTTGGACACGTCCAGTTTTTATTGGATGCTAAAGCAAAGGGAGATGTTCTTATTGTCTCGGTTGCATCAGACGGTGTTATCCGTCAATTAAAAGGTCCTGAACGGCCTGTAATGGATCAACAGTATCGGGCCTCTATGCTTGCATCCCTTATCCCGGTTGATTACGTTGTCATTGATGATGAACCTCTCCAACTTCCCCACCGGATTAATTTTGAACAACTTCTTTCCATTATTAAGCCCAATTTTTTTGCAGTAAACAATACAGATAATGCTATTGATATTGAATACAAAAAACAGTTAGTATCAAAATATGGCGCAGAACTTATCATTATTGACATTGTCTCAACCTATATTATCCATACAAGTGAGATTGTGGAGAAGATTAAGAAGCTGTGAGAGTGCGCGACCTTTAAGGTCGCGGGATTGGAGGCTGCGGAAAACACTTCGATATAGGCTTTACATTAAATTCTTGAGTGTTTTTTTTACAGTATGCAACAAAAGATGAAAGAAGTCTTGAATACGATATACTCCACCAAATATTTGTGACCATTTTTCACGTCGATTTTCCAGGACTTGAAAACGGTCATATTGTTTTTTATCAGTAAGCAGGATTGCATTTGGTTTTGCAATAAAATATGAAAACAGCACGGGAACTGTATGGTTTCTGGTGTATGTCCGGTCGTAATCGATTATTTTTAGGACTTCCTTGCGAATTCCCTTGTTTCGTATTTTTACGTTATGCGTAAGAAGCGGATATGCAATACCTCCGCCCGTATCATGTTTTTCCGTAACCGTAAAATATCGTTTTACTGTTTCTATAATCAGTTCCGAATGGATTGCCTCTGTTGGATCTTCTTCCAACATAACGGGCACGGACGGATACAGTAATTTGTCATGTCGAAGCGACGGGCTTAGATTGTCATTTATTTTTTTGACAAGCCTCCATTGTTTTTTGGGGTACTGATTCCGATGCGGCCCAATATAGTCAAAATTGACAAATATGCCGTCTTTAGTCATCGATTTTCCCAAGGCATAGATGAACCTATTGATAAATTGAACATGATGAAGGCCGGCAACATTGACGATAAGATCATACATTGTTTTAGGAAGTTTTATTTGATTTGCATCTGCCTGAAAATAGGCGATATTCCTTTTTTCTCGCTTATTTTTAGCTTCTTGAAGCAGGATTTCCGAATAATCGAAAGCATCAATTGATATAACTATACCCTTATCGATAAATTCCCGCTCCATTCTACCGTTTCCACAGTTGATGAATAATCCCCGTTTAAACGGTTTTTCCCCGAAACGTTTTTTGAAATCTTCTACCCACCATATAGTTTTGTCGCCTGTAAAATTATGACACATATATTCATAGACTTCTTTGACATCGTTCCAATAAAGGTTTTGATAATACACTCCAGTGTTGTCATTAACCGTTGTTTTCATTTATGTGTTTAATTCAAATCATATAGTCTGTAACCAGACATTAAATCTATTTGTTGATATTTATATATGCTATTTTTACTTGATGGATCTTTGATAAGTTGGTAATCGGCAACTATCAAATAGCACTTTGATTTACACAGTTCTCTATTTTTTTTGTCCAAACGAATAAAATCCTTATTCATAAGAAGTTGGATTTCAGGACTTTTCCACCAGCCAATATGATAAAAAGTGGCGTCCCCATATTTATTATTAAGATAGTTTGCCACCGTTATTTGATTTTGAAAGGCCTTACCAGATTCCAAAAGTGAGGGAAAAAGGATAAATGAGATAAGTGCCGTGCCAAGAATGAATTTTTTAGCATTTATTATGGATAGATGTCCTATTATGGCAGTACTTAGGAGCATAGTAATGAGAAATTTGGGAATGATAAGATGACGTGGTGCCATAAATTGCCATATAATCAGAAAATAACCGATATACAAAATAATTGCGGTAAAAACAATCTTTTTCTTAATGTCATATTTTTTCCAGTGAACTAGGATAACGATCATGGTAATAATTGATAAGAAAAGAAAATAGGGATCATATTGTATAAAATGGATAAATCTATTTCCAATTGAGGAAATTCCTCCGATCATTGTGGGATATGCTTT